>Ga0075163_10000047_pt1 | contig 122982 bp, 76 predicted proteins | sample JI1023141ADNA_FD_71478 | JGI IMG/M metagenome (GOLD analysis project Ga0075163, IMG submission 71478) | Wastewater effluent complex algal communities from Wisconsin, to seasonally profile nutrient transformation and Carbon sequestration -... | ecosystem: Engineered > WWTP > Effluent > Algae...
GACAGAGAGAATGAATTCGATGGGGGGCTCCTTTGGAAGACCATGCGTTCTCCCGCAGCCATGCGATTTGGAGTTCCATGTGGGACTTGTCCGCCGGAGCGAAGGCATCGAACTTGAGGCTGAGAGAGCGCAATCTCTTGGGTCCGCGAAGGGACGGGGGCCAGTCGAGGTGATCGACACTGCCGTCGACGATCATTCGCTATTGCAGGGCGATAAAACAAAAGCCAAGGCCCAGCTCCTGCAGGATTGACTCCCTCTCGTTCCGGTTGCCTTGCGCGGATTCAAGGCATGACGAAATTGATTCGGCCTGGGCTTGGGAGGATTAGACCCCATAGCGTCTGCGCCGTTCGGCGGATATTCTCCTAACGATGGTTTAACCTCCCTGCGGACGGAAACGTGGGCCGGCTACCGGCTGCACAACTTCAACCAGTCCACACTGCTCCAATCACCTTTCAGCGAATGAGCAGTAACGACATTTAGACATGAACAAATTCCGCTCCTTTCCCTCCGTCCTGGCCCTGGCGGCAATGCTCCCGCTCCAATGGGCTTCCGCTACTCCCACCACGGTCGAACTCGGCACCGCGGGCAATTTTGCCGTTTTGTCCGGTGCAGGCATTACCGTCACCGGGCCAACTGCGATCACCGGCCACATCGGAACGTATCCGACCCCGGCCATCACCGGTATCGGCAACGTCACCTTGACCGGAACAAACCACGCCGATGACGCAGTCACGCAGATCGCCAAAGCCGACTTGCTCACTGCCTATAATGATGCCGCCGGGCGTCCCTTCGATGCCACCTACGCTGGAGGTTTTGATCTGGTGGGCCTGACCTTAACCTCGGGTGTCTATCACGACGCCAGTTCGCTGGCCCTTTCGGGGACCCTGACGCTGGACGCGCAAAACAACGCCGATGCGGTCTGGATTTTCCAGTCCGGATCCACCCTGATCACGGCATCGGACAGTTACGTGAATCTCATCAACGGGGCCATGGCCTGCAACGTGTTCTGGCAGGTCGGCAGTTCCGCCACGCTGGGCACAAATTCTGATTTCACGGGGAATATCCTAGCGTTCACCAGCATAACCCTGACCACCGGCGCAAGCGTGGATGGTCGCGTGTTGGCACTGAATGGCGCAGTCACCCTGGACACCAATAACGTCACGCTGGCAGATTGCTCCCATGATACCGCTCCAGTATACGTACCGGAATCCGGCGGCACTTTGTTGCTGTTAGGATCTGCCGTGCTGGGGTTGGGCGTCTTGGGAAAGCAAGGATCGCGGCGGGCCGTCGTTCCAACGGTCTAGAGCCGGGGAATCGTCAGACCGCCGTCGACCATGATGACCTGGCCGGTCGAGAAGGGGAAATCTCCGCGGGCGAGGCCGGCGACGGCTTTGCCGATGTCGTCGGGGAATCCCCAGCGCGGTTGGACGCAGAGGCCACCGGCGATGAGCTTGTCGTACTTGTCGGTGACGCCGGCGGTCATGTCGGTTTTGATGACGCCGGGGCGGACTTCGTAGACGGGGATGCCGTCGGGGCCGAGGCGGGTGGCGAAGAGCTGCGACATCATGCTCAGGCCGGACTTGGCGATGCAGTATTCACCGCGGTTGATCGAGACCACCGTGGCGGAGATCGACGTGATGTTGACGATGCAACCGGTGAAGGCCGCATCGGCCTTCTTCGCAGCGACCATGTCGCGGGCGAAGGCTTGCGTCAGGAAGAACACGCCGCGGAGGTTCGTGTTCATGACGTAGTCATAGGACTCCTCGCTCGTCTCCAGCAAATCGGCGCGCACTTTGGGAGCGACGCCCGCGTTGTTGACAAGCACGAAGGAGCGGAGAGCGGAGAGAGGAGAGCCTGCAGCCAGATCGACCGATTGGCTCTTTGCTCCCTGCTCCATGCTCCCTGCTGCAACAAAGCTGCGGGTCGCCGCAAGGATGCTGGCGCGTCCCTCGACGCTGCCCACGTCGCCGCGGGCGTAGCCGACCCGGACGCCGAGGGCGCGGAGCTTGGCCATCGGTTCGGCGACGGCGGATTCTTCGCGGACGCCGTTGATGACGATGTCCCATTTCTCGGCGGCCAGTTTTTCGGCGATGCCGAAACCAATGCCGCGCGAACCACCAGTGACGAGAGCTACTTTAGACATGAGAGGAAGGAGTTTTGGTCACCACTAAATACACGAAAAGGATCTTAACGGAGAGCACGCAGGGACCAGAGGAGAGAGAGACGGATTGGTTAACCACGGAATACACAGAACACACGGAAGTTGGAGTTTAACCACTAAAGGACACTAAGGGCGCACTAATCAGGAACAGAAGCATTTGGGGTTTCTGAAAACAGATTAGTGGTTCGTTAGTGTGGATTAGTGGTTTACCCGTTTGGTTGAATCACAGCGAAGCTGAAGGGCCTGCCCACTAAACTCACGAATGAACACGAAAACCGAGATAGGATTAGGTTTCGTGCCCTTTCGTGTGTTTCGTGGGCAATGCGGGATTGATTACTTCAGGACAGGGACGTCGAGCCACTTGCGTTGGGCCCAGGACTCGAGGGCGATCTCGGCGAGTTGCACGCCCTTGGCGCCTTCGTGGAGGCTCCAGCGGAAATCACCGCCGACCACGACGTGCTTGAGGAAGAGCTCCCACTGGATCTTGAAGGCGTTGTCGTAGAAACCCTGGTCGGGCACGCGGGTCCAGCCGTCCTTGTACTTGATCGGGCTGTCGATGTCGGGATTCCACACGCAACGCGGCGTGGCGGCGAGGGCCTGGGCCTTGCAGTCGCGCAGGCCGGCGACGGCGGAACCGTGGGTGCCGTCCACCTGAAGCGTGAGCAGATCGTCGCGGTCGACGCGGACGTCCCACGAGGAGTTGAAGTGACAGATGACGCCGTTCTTCAGCTCGAACGTGGCGTAGGCGGAGTCGTCGGCCGTGCACTTGTAGGGCTTGCCGGCCTCGTCCCAGCGCTGCGGGATGTGCGTGGCGCCGAGGCAGGTGAGGGACTTGATGTCGCCGAAGAGATTCTGGATGACGTACTGCCAGTGGCAGACCATGTCGGTGATAATGCCGCCGTCATCTTCCTTGCGGTAGTTCCACGACGGGCGCTGGAGTTTCTCGTGTTCGCCGGTGAAGACCCAGTAACCGAACTCGCCGCGGACGGAGAGGATTTTGCCGAAGAAGCCGGTGTCGATGAGGTATTTCAATTTCACGAGGCCGGGCAGCCAGAGCTTGTCCTGCACAACACCGTTCTTGAGGCCGGCGGCGGTGACCTCGTTGGCGAGGGCGAGGGCTTCCTTGGAGGTGGTGGCGGTCGGCTTCTCGCAGTAGATGTGTTTCTTCGCGGCGATGGCCTTGCGGACGCCTGTGGGGCGCTGGCCGGTAAGCGTGGAGTCGAAGTAGATCTGGTTTTCCGGCTTGGCCAGCTCGGCGTCGAGGTTGGTCGAAACGCGCGAGACACCCACGCGGGCGGCGAGGGCCTTGAGCTTGGATTCGCTGCGGCCCACCAGCACGGGGTCGGGCATGATGATCTCGTCGTCGGAGAGCTTCACACCGCCTTGGTCAATGATGGCCTTGATGGAGCGGATGAGATGCTGGTTGGTGCCCATGCGTCCCGTGACGCCGTTCATGATGATGCCGATTTTGTGGATTTTCATTGGATGATGATAAAAGTTAGGGGTTAGGAGTTAGGAGGAGGAGGGGTTATTGGATGAAAGTTACTGGTTTTTGGGGTTCGGGTGGTTTGATACTCATAACCAATAACTCATGACGAATAACTGCGCGCATCAGACATGATCGCGGTAGGCTTGGACGATCTTCTTGAGGTACTCGTCCTGATCCATGGCCCACAGTCGCGTGCTGAAGACTTCGATTTCGTTGAAGCCCTTGAAGCCCGTGGCTTCGACCCACGAGCGGATCTGCTTCAGCGGGATGCAACCCTCGCCCATGAGGCCGCGGTCGTTGAGGAGGTCGATGGTCGGGGTGCGCCAGTCGCAGACGTGGTAGGCGAAGAGGGCGTTGAGTTTGCCGCAGCGCGCGATCTCGGCTTCGAGGGCGGGGTCCCACCAAAGGTGATAAACATCGGCGGCGACGCCGACGAAGGGGGACTTGAGCGCTTCGACCATGTCGTTGGCCTGGCCCAGGGTGTTCACCGCGGAACGGTTGTCGGCGTACATCGGGTGGAGCGGCTCGATGGCGAGCTTCACGCCGGCGGCCTGGCAGTCGGGGAGGAGGGCGGCGATGCCGTCCTGGATCTGCTTGCGCGACTCGGTAAGCGGCTGGCCGGGGACGGCGCCGCAGACGAGCACGATGAGCGGCGCGCCGAGCGCGTGGGCCTCGGCGATGGCCTTGCGGTTGTCATCGAGGGCCTTGGTGCGATCGGCGGCGGTGACGGCGGGAAAGAAGCCACCACGGCAGAGCGAGACGACGGACAGACCGTGGTCGCGGAGGAGTTGGCCGGTCTTGGCGATGTCGCGGCCGGCGAGAGTGTCACGCCAGACGGTGATGCCCTTCACGCCCGCGGCGGCGAACTTGGCGGCAGACGTCTCGATCGCCCACGGCTTGGTGGTGATCGTGTGGATGCAAAGGCGGTCCAGAGAAGCAGGGAGCATGGAGCGGGGAAGGTTTAGGGGTTAGGTGATTCGTTATTGGCTGAGGGTTATTGGGTCGGACCGAAGAACGAATAACCAGGAACTGATAACCAAGGCGTCAGCCTTTCAGGCAGCCGAAGAAGGTGTAGTCCTTCTCGCCCTTGATGAGGCGTTGGAGGGTGAGGGCGGCTTCGCGGATGTGGTAGTCGCCCCACATGCAGGCTTCGCCGCACGGGACCTTCTGGCCGGGCGGGATGAAATCCCAGCCGTTCGGGCGGTGATAGACGGAGTGGAGGAGGAGACCCTGGTGCTTCGGGTCGGTACCAAGGTAGGCGTCGCTGAGGAGCGTGCGCATCGTGCTGAGACCGGCCTGCCAGTATTTCCGGCCTTCGGGCGTGGACTCGCCGAGGTAACGGCCAAGGCGGAGCAGGCCCTGCACGCCGATGGCGGCGGCGGAACTGTCCACGGGCTCGTGGTCGTTGAAGATCTCGGCGTTGCGCGCGCGCCAGTCACCGAGCTTGTGCAGGTTGGGCGCGCCACCGTCCCAGTAGGGAATGCCGTCGAGGGCGGTGTTGGCGATGTACCAGTCGCAGGTGGCTTTGGCGCCCTTGAGGAGGAGGGCTTCCCATTTGGCGCGTCCGCCGAGCGGGGCGAGGTCGGCGTCGGAGAGGGTCTTGAGGAATTCGAGTTCCTCGGCGAAGCCGATCATGGCCCAGGAGAGACCGCGGGTCCAGGTGGTGAAACCGGAGAAACCCTGCTGGGAGTTGGGGCAGCGGAAGCGTCCGTCGTTGCGATTGAAGATCGCCTCGTGCGTAGTGCGGCCGCGCTCGGCAGGGATGTCGTAGCCGTCGCGGCCCTCGCCGTAGTAGATGGAGTACTTGGCCGTGGCCTCGATGTGCTGCAGGCCGCGTTCGAGGAGGGAGTGGGCGGCATCGTTCTCGCCCATGAGGCGGTGACCGAGCTGGTGCGCGACCATCAAAATGCGGACGGAGCGGATGGTGTCGACGAAGAGGGAGTGCGGCCCGTTGAAGGAATAGATGTAGCCGCCGCCGCCGTGGATCGTGGACCAGCGGGCGGCCTGGACGGCGCCGGAGGCCTTGATCGCCATCTCGCAGAAGTCGATCTGGTTGGCGGGAAGCTTGCCCTCGCGCTGGAGGCGCAGCCAGTTGCCGTAGGTGGAGAGGTTGTTGAAGCCGTGATCGTGCACGCCGACGTGCGAAACGTGTGAGGCCATGCGTTCGACGGTGAGCTTGGCCGCGGCATCGGCGAAGCGCTGCTCCCCGGTGGCGTCAAATTGCAGGAAACCGGAGCCATAGTTGAAGCCCTCGGTCCACTCGGTCCAGCCGCGCGCGGTGTATTGTCCGGCAACGGTGAAAACCGGCGAGCCCTTGAGCGGATCGTAGTGCTTGAAGATCAGGTCGATCTTCTGGCCGGAGAGCTGCCAGAATTTCTGGAGCGCGGGCGTGAGGGCGGAGGCTTGCAGTTGGTCGTCAATTTTCATGGGAGGGAAGGCAGGGTTAACCACTAATGGCCACTAATGACTCACTAATCAGGGGAAGGCCTGCCGGGGGATAGGTATTAGTGCTCATCAGTGTGGATTAGTGGTTCAAAAGGGTTGGCGCTCAGTAGCGTTTGTCCTTTCTCAGGTGCAAAATCACGAACGCGGAATCGGCGAGGGTTTCGTAGGTGTGTTGTTGGATGGCGTCGAACTGGATGCTTTCGCCGGCGCCGAGCTCGACGGTCTCGTGGGGGAGCGCGACCCGGAGGCGGCCGGTGGTGACCCAGCAGACTTCGGTGTCGTCGTGATGAATCTCGGGACGGTTGACGCGGGCACCGGCCGGCGCGGTACCGAGATGGGCGACGACGTTGGCGTACTTGACCTGCCGAAAACTGAAGTCGCCCGAGCGGTAGGTCTTCTCGGCGGTGCGGTGCACGAGCTCGGACTCACACAGCGCGAGCAGATCGGTGGCGCTCAGACCGAAGGCGCGGGCGAGGCGATAAAGGGTGTCGAGCTCGGCGGACTGCTGGTTGCGTTCGAGCTTGGAGATGACGCCCACGGAGACGCCCGAGGCCTCGGAGAGAGCGGCCAAAGTGAGCTCATGCTGTTCGCGAAGGGTGCGCAGCACGGAGAAGTCGAACTTGGGGGCAACGGGGGTCACTTTTCGTAGACGGACAAAAACAGGCTAAATATGTTCGTCAACGAAAATAATTCAATCAGAGGAGTGGAAAGGAGCCCAGTAAGGGCGAACGGCAGGAGATCGGGGTCGATTACCCTACACACCCCGCCCTGACGGGCACCCCTCTTCATAGAGGGGAACTTCGGATGCGTGGGTATGAATTCCCCTCTATCAAGCCGGAACAATGCAGATGGCAAAGTGCCACCGTTGGGGAAGTGATTGTGGTTGATATGAAAAAGACCCAATCGCAGGACGTCGGTCCGCTTCACCAAACGGTGGCGCGGAGATATGAGTTTAAAAACGGGCGCAAGGCAATCGCGGTCGGGTTCACCGATCAGCAGCTTAGTGCGCAAGCCGGCCTGGCTGGTTTCTGGGCCTGGGTGCATGGGACTGACTGGATTAGCGTGTTGGGCCGGCAGTTGCCGCATGCCCCGGCGCGCTCGAACAATCATATTCCGGCCTTGGCCAATGCGCTGGCCTTTGTCCATGGGCTGCTGGGGGCAGCCCGCAAGCTGACGCACATGGCCTATTTTCGGCGTGATCCGATCGTGCCGGAGCTCTTGGGCGTGTCGCGGGTGCCCAGCCAGTCGACCTTCTCGCGCTTCTTCCAGGGCTTTGGTTCGGCCGGCCAAAATCTGACCTGCTTCCAGCCCTTGTGGCGGTGGACGCTGGCCCGGCTGCCCTCGCGCAAGGACGGCTATACCCTTGATCTGGACTCCACCCGTTTGATCCATCCAGACAGCCGGCAGGAAGGGGTGCGGGTGGGCTACACCAAGCACGGACTCAAACCCTGCCTGCATCCGCTGCTGGCGGTGGTGGCCGAGGTGCGGCTGGTCGCCCAGCTGTGGCTGCGCTCCGGCAACGCCTCGTGCGCCAGCAACGCGGTGGCCTTCTGCCAGGCGCTGCGCGAAAACCTGCCCAGTCACTTGCGCGTGAAAGGCGTACGCGCCGACGCGGGGTTTTGTGTGCCCGAGCTGCTCACTCAATGGGAAGCCTGGGCCCTGCCCTACGTGGTGGTGGCCCAGTTGTCGGAACCGATCAAAAACCTGCTCCGCGGTGATCTGCCTTGGACCAGCACCGACTTGGCGGGCACCGAGGTAACGGAGCTCTGGCATCAGACCCAAAGCTGGAGCCGGCCGCGGCGCTTGATTCTGATCCGGCACCGGGTGGCTGAGCGGCCGGACGCCGGGGGCAAACGGCTCTTCGACTTGCCCGGTTATCAGTTCCAAGCGTTGGTGACGAACCTGCCGGCGGCTTCCACTCCGCTGGAGGTCTGGCGCTATTACAACCAACGCGCCGACTGCGAGAACGTGATCAAGGAGCTGCAGGACGGCTTCGCTTTGACCAGCCTGTGTCTGGACAAGTTTTGGGCCACGGAGGCCGCCCTCTGCCTGGCGACCCTCACCTACAACCTCACCGTACTCTTCCAGCGCCATCTCGGCTGGCAGCAAAAAGTCACCGTCCATTCCTTGCGTTACTGGCTGTTTGTCACCCCGGGTCTCATCAGCCGGCCCGCCGGCAAAACAACGATCAAACTCGCCGTGCCTCCACGAGAACGCGACTGGTGGCAGCGCCTCTGGCAGAAAACCACCGCCCCTTTCCCCAACTGCAATGCAGTGGAAAATCGACCAACCTTCTCCTCTCATTATGCCTCCGCTACTGCATAGTTCCGGATCAAGAGGGGTGGCGCGAAGCGACGGGGTGTGTCGATCAGGGGATCATCGGCCCGCAGGGACGCGGGCCCTTCAAGCAAAAGGCGGGGATCGGAGTCCCCGCCCTACAAAAAATCAGGCTCGTCCGGGGGATTTGCCCTGCTGGATCAGCAACTGCCGGGCTGGCCGTAGTAGGCGCCGGGGCCGTGCTTCCGCTTGAAATGCTTCTTCAAGAGCTCGGGCTCGATGGTCTTCAGCTTTGGATCGAGGGACAGCGACATCAGCGCCATGTGCGCGATGCACTCAACGGCGACGGCGACCTCGACGGCCTTGGCGACCGACTTGCCCCAGGTAAACGGGGCGTGACGGTTCACGAGGACGGCGGGAAAATCGGCCGGGTCCAGTTTGCTGCGCAGGAAGCGCTCGACGATGACGTTGCCGGTGGCCCACTCGTATTCGCCGCCGCTGATTTCCTTCACGGTCATCTTACGCGTGACCGGGATGTTGCCGTTGAAGTAGTCCGCGTGCGTCGTGCCGAAGATCGGGATCTCGCGACCGGCCTGGGCGAAGGCCGTGGCGTGCGAGCTGTGCGTGTGGACCACGCCGCCGATGTCCGCGAAGGCCAGGAAGAGCCGGCGATGAGTCGGTGTGTCGGAGGACGGGTTGAGCTTTCCTTCGACCTTTTTCCCCTCGAGGTCGATGAGGACCATGTCGGCGGGCTTCAGGTCAGCGTAGGCCACCCCGCTGGGCTTGATCGCGAAAATGCCCTTGGCGCGGTCGATGGCGCTGGCGTTGCCAAAGGTGAGATTGATTAGCCCGTGCTTTGGCAGGGCGATGTTGGCCTCGTAGGCCTCGCGTTTAAGCTCGTTGAGCACGTTTAATTCCTAAGTTTAAGTTGAAGAAATACAGGAAGGGAAAGCGAAGGCTTCAACTTCAACTTTCCCCTTAGACCGGCAACAGCGCCGTTAGGCGCGGAAGCCTCCGCTCAGGTGGTAGTACACCTCGTTGTTGCGGAGGTCCTGTTTGAGCTGGCCGAGGGTGGTGTCCGCGTTGATGAGGACGGTCTCGATGCCGGCGATGGTGGCGAAGTCCTCGAGCATCTCGCTCGTGACGACGTAGCTGTAGCCGGTATGATGCGCGCCACCGGCGTAGATCCACGCCGCGCAGGCGGTCTTGAAGTCGGGCTTGCACTCCCAGACGGCGCGGGCGACGGGGAGTTTGGGCAGCTTCGGGGTCTTGACGGCCGTGACCTCGTTGATGATGAGACGGAAACGGTTGCCGAGATCGACGAGCGAGGCGTTGAGGGCGTCGCCCTTCGGGGCGTCGAACACGAGGCGGACCGGATCCTCCTTGCCGCCGATGCCGAGCGGGTGGATTTCCACGGCGACCTTGCCCTTCGCGATCGACGGGCAGATCTCCAACATGTGTGAGCCCAGGACCTGGTGGCCCTTCGGCGACATGTGGTAGGTGTAGTCTTCCATGAACGACGTCTGCTTGCCGCCGGCCATGACCTTCATGGCGCGGACGAGGGTGGCGGTCTTCCAGTCGCCCTCGCCGCCGAAGCCGTAACCCATGCCCATCAGGCGCTGCGTGGCCATGCCGGGCAGCTGGCGCAGACCGTGCAGGTCCTCGAAGGTGTCGGTGAAGCCCTTGTAGCCGCCGGCCTCGAGGAAGGCGGCCATGCCGAGCTCGAGGCGCGCGCTGTAACGGAGTTCCTGGTGGCGCTTGCCGCCTTTCTTCAGCGCTGAAACGACCTTGTAGGTCTTTTCGTAGTCGGCGCAGAGGTCGGTGATGTCGGTGTCCTTGACCGCATCGACGACGGCGACGAGATCGCCGACGCCGTGGGTGTTAACGGCGAAACCGAATTTCATCTCCGTGGCGACCTTGTCGCCCTCGGTGACGGCGACCTGGCGCATGTTGTCGCCGAAGCGGACGAACTTCGCGCCCTGCCAGTCATGCCAGGCGCGGGCGGCGCGCTGCCAGGCGGCGATGCGCTCGTGGACCTCGGGGTCGGTCCAGTGGCCGACGACGACCTTGCGGCCAAGGCGCATGCGCGTGTGGATGAACCCGGCCTCGCGGTCGCCGTGGGCGGCCTGGTTGAGGTTCATGAAATCCATGTCGATCGTCTTCCACGGCAGGTCGCGGTTGAACTGCGTGTGCAGGTGAAGGAAGGGCTTCTTCAGCAGACCGAGACCGCGGATCCACATCTTCGACGGTGAGAACGTGTGCATCCAGAGTACGAGCCCGGCGCAGTTGGCGTCGTTGTTGGCGGCGAGCATCACGTTGGTGATCTCGTCGGGCGTGGTGAGGAGGGCCTTGAAGACGGTCTTCAGCGGCAGCTTTTTCGAAGCGCCGAGGGCGTCGGCGACGACCTTGGCGTTGGCGGCCACCTGCTTGAGCGGACCGGGGCCATAAAGGTGCTGCGAACCGCAGACGAACCAGATTTCAGGGGAGGCGAGGAGTTTCATGAGAGTGGAAAAGGGTGGGTGGCGAGTGGTGGGTAGTGAGCAGGGTAGGGCCAGTCTTTGACTGGCCAGGACCGGTCGGAGACCGGTCCTACCGCACGGTTTCCTTGATCGTGAGCAGTTCTTTCATCACCCCGCCAAGGTCGGCGGAGGGGCCGCGGCCGCCGAAGCTGTCGTGAAGCTGGCGGTAGAGGGCGTAGAGCTGGTTGTAGGTTTTCTGCGCCGCAGCCTTGGGCTTGTAGGCGACCTTTTTGAGGGACGTCATCTTCTCTTGTGCGGTCGGGAAATCCGGGTGGGCGCCGGCGAGGACGGCGGCGCTCACGGCCGAGCCGAGGGCGCAGGCTTGGGAGGATCCGGCGACGAGCATCGTGCAGCCGGTGATGTCGGCGTAGATCTGCATCAGCAGCGGATTCTTCTCGGCGATGCCGCCGGCGCAGACGACGCGGTCGATGGGTACGCCGTATTCCTTGAAGCGTTCGATGATGGCGCGGGCGCCGAAGGCCGTGGCCTCGATGAGCGCGCGGTAGATCTCCGCCGGGGTGGTGTAGAGCGTCTGGCCGACGAGCAGACCGGTCAGGCGCTGGTCGACCAGCACGGTGCGGTTGCCGTTGTTCCAATCGAGCGCGAGCAGGCCGCTCTGGCCGGGCTTCAGCTTGGCGGCGTCGACGGTGAGTTTGGCGTGGAGTTTCGCGTCACCGAGCACGCCCTCGACGTACCACTTGAAAATATCACCGACCGCGCTCTGCCCGGCCTCAAGGCCGTAGAAGCCCGGGAGGATGGCGCCCTTGACGATGCCGCAGATGCCGGGGATGTCAGGCACGGCCTTGCTGGCGGAAACGACGCCGCAGTCGCAGGTGGAGGTGCCGATGACCTTGACGAGGGTGCCTTCGGCGACTCCGCAGCCGATGGCGCCGTAATGCACGTCGAATTCGCCGATCGCTATCGGGATGCCGGCGGGCAGGCCAAGCGTCTTCGCCCATTCGGGCGAGAGGTTGCCCGCGGATTGGCTGGCGTCATGGGCTTTCTCGTAGAGGCGGTCGCGCAGGTCCGCGAGGCGCGGGTCGAGCAGGGCGAGGAATTCCTTGTCCGGCAGGCCGCCCCAGTCCTCGGCGTAGAGGGCCTTGTGGCCCGCGGCGCAGACGCCGCGCTGGACGGCGCGCGGATCGGTCACGCCGGCGAGCACGGCGGGAATCCAGTCGCAGAGTTCCACCCAGGAGTAGGCGGCCGCGAAGACCTTGGGCGCGGTGTTGGCGCAGTGCCAGAGCTTGGCCCAGAACCATTCGGAAGAGTAGGTGTTGCCGCACTTGGCGATGTATTGCGGGCGGTGTTGCGCGGCGAGGGCGGTGATCTGGGCGGCTTCGCGCCAGCTGGTGTGATCCTTCCAGAGCCAGCATTGGGCCGCGAGATTCGCGGCCCATTTCTTGTCGGCGGCGAGGGCGCGATTCGACGCGTCGACCGGGATCGGGCTGGAACCGGTGGTGTCGACCCCGAGGCCGATTACCTTGTCGGCGGAAAAGCCGGGCTGTTTCTTGGCCTGGGCGAGGGCTCCCTTGACGGCCTTTTGCAGACCGAAAAGATAGTCGCCCGGATGCTGACGCGCGACGTTGTGATCGCGCGGGTCGAGCAGGACACCCTGCGTGCCGCTGGGGTAGTTGACGATGCAGGTGCCGAATTCCTTGCCGTCCTTGCAGCGTACCACGAGGGCGCGGACGGAGTTGGTGCCGTAATCAATGCCGAGTGTGAACATGGGGTTGGAAGAAAGTTTGTAGATACACCGGAAAGGGGGGTCAACCAAGGGAAAGGCATGACCGTAATGTGGCCAAAACCAGCCCGGGGTCGGCTGGTGCGGCCACGACTTACTTGACGGTTCGATGAATTGGCGGGAAACAGGGGGACTGCTGCCATGGCCCGCCCCACGCTCAACGACATCGCCCGTCAGGTCGGCTATTCCAAGAATACCGTCTCACTCGCCCTGCGGGGTGACCGGCAGATCCCCGAGTCCACCCGCGAGCGCATCCGCAAGGCCGCGGCGAAGCTCGGGTACCGGCCGAACGCGGTGGTCTCGCAGCTGATGGCGCAACTCCGGTCCAGCCGGACGGCACGCCTGCAGGCCAAACTGGCCTTGGTGAACGCCAATCGGGATCCCCAGGCCTTTCGCACCCATCCGACCATCCCCACCTATGTGGAGGGCTGCGAGAGCCGGGCGGCGAAGCTGGGTTACAGCTTTGACCGTTTCTGGCTGCATGATCCCACGCTCAACGTGGAGCGCTGGCTGCGGATTTTGCACGCGCGAGGCATCAAAGGGGTGGTACTGGTGGGGCTCATGGACACGACCCACCTGCCGGATGCCCTGCGGCCCGTCTGGGCCGAGTTGCCCACGGTGGTGACGGGGGTGCGCACGCGGGATCCGGCCCTGTCGTTCTGCTGCGTGGATCACCACCATCTCGCGCTGACGGCGATGGAGCGGGCGCTGGCGCTCGGTTACCGGCGCCCCGGTCTGGTGCTGGACGATGTGATCGACGCGCTGGTGGAACGGCGGTTTTCGGCCGGTTACCTCACCGCCCAACGGACCCTGCTGCCGACCACCCAGCACCTGCCGATGTTCACCCAGCAGACCGGGGCGCAGTCGGAGCCGCCGGGGTTCCACGCCTGGCTGCAGGAGCACCAGCCGGATGTCATCTTCACGCTCTACAACAACGTCATCGCCTGGCTCAAGGAATCGGGCCGGCGCGTGCCGGAGGACATGGGTGTGATCCAACTGGAGTGGCGCGCCACCCGGCCGGAGATCGCCGGCCTGAACCAGCACAATTTTGTCACCGGCGAGGCGGCGGTGGACATGGTGGTGAGCCAGATCCACAACAATGAAACGGGGGTACAGGAGTTCCCCCGGGCGACCCTGATCGGAGCGACTTGGATGGACGGGCAGAGCGTGCGGACGCAGGCCGCTCCCACCCCGCGCCCCAAGCGCCGCGTGAGCCGGGCCCGTTAGGCGCTCGACCGGATGGACGTTCGGTTGGGGCGAGGGCGCGGCCGGATCGCGTCGGCGGTCCGCGTGTCCGGAGCGGTCTAATAAGTAACAGGCATTTCTTGCTATAAAAAAGACTTGTCATGCTTAAAGATTAATAATTATTAATCACCTCTCTTACCCAACCCCCAACCGTATGACCACCCGATCCACCGCCCTGTTCAGGCGGGCCGCAGCTTGCGGCTTCGCCTTTGTTGCCCTCAATGCCTTCGCGCAGGTAGCCCCGCCGGCGGCGAAGTCCGAGACCATCGTCCTGCCAACCTTCACCGTTTCCACCGAGCAGGACGTCGGCTACCGCGCGACCAACTCCGTCTCCGCCACCCGCGTGGACACGCCGATCAAGGACCTGCCTTTTGCGATCAGCGCGTTCACGGGCCAGTTCATCGAGGACATCGGCGCCCTCGAGCTGTTGGACATCGTGAGCTTCGCCCCCGGCGTCACCAGCGGCGCCAAGGAGTTCACCCAGGGCAACAACCGTTATTCCATCCGTGGCTTTGACGGCGATGTGACGCCCCAGCGCAACGGCTTCAGCGGCGGCCGCTATGTGGACTCGGCCAACATCGAGCGCGTGGAGGTCGTCAAGGGGCCGGCCTCGCTGCTCTATGGCCAGATCACCCCGGGTGGCACGGTCAACTACATCACGAAGCGCGCGACCAACAAGAACTTCGTCAAGATCAAGCAACAGGTGGGCACCGACAGTTTCTGGCGCACGGATGTGGATATCAATCGCGTGCTGGTTGACGGGCGCGTCAACGGCCGCCTCATCGCCTCGTACGAGAATTCCCTGGCCTGGGCAAACCCCAGCGCCGGGCACTCGGGCGTCGTGGCCGGCAGCTTTGACGTCAAGTTGCACGACAATGTCTCCCTAATCCTCGACTTTGAAACCTTCCACAAGGTCCAGAATCCGCTGATCAGCATGAGCCCGAATCTGGCGGTGCCGATCACGGCGACCTCCGGTAATTTTGCCCGTCTCGCGGATCGCGCCCGGGCGCAGGCGTACATCGACGCCGGCAATCTCAACCTCGGTTTCATCGGCTATCCTCCCTTGCCCCGTGACTTCAACTATCCCGGCGACGGCGATTACCGCACCTCGGATTTCAACAACTTCAACGCCGAGTTGAACGTGAAACTGGGCACCAACTGGCGCGCCCGCGCCAACTTTGGCTGGGATGACTACAAGCTCAGCAACAAGCTGACCGGTCTGGCTGAGTTCACGACCAACCCGACCGCCGCCTACCTCGCCACGAAGAACCGCTTTGATTATGTGGCCGAGCTGGCCGCCAACCCGGCCGCCGTGCTGGCCGACCCGACCAAGACGGCCAGCTCCCTGCTGACCCGCCGCAAGCGACTCGAGGAATCCGGTGGAGACACGCGGACCTACCAGGCGGAAATCTCCGGCCTCGTCGATATCGGTGGAATCAAGGTGAAGCCGCTCTTCGGTGTGCTGCTCAGCCAGATCGGCACGAACGGTTTCCGCCGGGCCAGCAACACCACGCCGCCGGCCACCACCCCGAACGCCAGCACCACGCCGGGCCAGCATTTCCAGCCCTGGGATTACAACAATCCCTCCACTTGGGACCACACGCCCACCTACAACACGGCGGACATCCCCAACATCGAGGTCTTCAACAACACGCATGGCGAGGAAAGCGCCGCCTATGCCCTGTTGAATGCGAGCTTCTTCAAGGACCGCCTCATTTTGATCGGCGGCGCCCGTTACAACAAGACCTGGACCATCGGCACCAATTTCCTCCCCACGGTGGCCACCACGCCGGGACCCGCCACCGTCGGCTCCAAATATGAGGAGAGCGCCACCACGCCGCAGTTCGGTGTCGGTTTCAAGGTGCGCCGTGACATGCTGCTGTTCGCCAATTACTCCGAGTCGTTCTTCATCGAGGAGCGTTCGTTGACGGCATGGAATCCCGCCTACAACCCGTCCCTGCCTTCCGGAGCCGGCAACCCGGTCACCGTCTCCACGCCCGCCAAGCCCACCACCGGCAGCGGATACGAGGTGGGGGTGAAGACCGATTTCCTGGAAGGACGCGTGTCCTCGACCGTTTCCCTGTTCCACCTGGAGCGCGTCGACCGCGTGCTGCGCTTCCGCCAGACCGCCCCGGACGGCACCTTCCCGACGCTCAACAGCCAGGGTACGGTTGACCAGAGCGAAGGCGTCGAGGTTGAACTCACCTGGTCCCCGATGAACAACTGGCAGGTTTACGCCAGCTACACCGGGATGGATATCAAGACAACCAAGGCCGAGTTTGCGACCAATCCCGTCTACAGCGGTGCTCCCCTTACCGACCTAGCGACGCAAGCCGCCTACGTGGCCGCCTACAACGAAGCCAAGGCCCTCATTTTGGGCGCGGTGCCGGAAGGTTCCGCGGAGCATCTGGCCTCGCTGTGGTCCCGCTACAGCTTCGTCGACGGTCCGCTCAAGGACTGGTGGATCGGCGCCGGCTTCGTCTACACCGGTGACAAGGCCCAACGCTCGGCCAACCCCACGCTCTTCCTCGATTCCAACATCATCTACGACATGACGGTGGGTCGCGACTGGAAGATCGGGAAGCAGAAATGGTCCGGCACGCTCGCCGTGAAGAACCTGGCCGACACCCAATATTGGAATGCCAACCAGTCGCGCGGTGCCCCGCGCCGCTTCATCCTGACCGTGTCGACGAAGTTCTGAGGAACCGGACACGTTTGCCACCGCCAAGGCCGCCTACGGGCGGCCTTTTTTTCGACCTTCGCAGGCGGGCCCGCTCACACCCGGTGCCCGCGCGAGGCGGGGCGGTTCATTTTGGCGGAAGGGGCCGGCTGCCGGCCGGTGTTATGCACCGTACAACCCCGCCTGCCCATGCCTACCAAATATTTCCCCAGCGTTCTGCTCCTCCTCGGGCTTGCTCTGGCTGTCCCGGCCCCCGCGCAGTTCTTTTCGTCGTCGGCCGATTATGTCCCGCTGAAGATCATTCAGACGACCCGGCCCACTTTCCCGATGAAGCTGCAAAATACCGTCGTCATGGAAGGTGACGCGTGGGTCGTCATCAAGATCGACCTCAAGGACCAGCTCGAAGACTGGTTGGTGACCGGATACACCCGCAAGGAGTTCGCCGATGAAGCCGTCGAGGCGCTCAAGCAGTGGCAGTACGAGACCACCCGGCTGCGCGGTGAGAAGTGGGGGACGATCCGCGAAGTCCATTTTGTCTTCTCCCGGTCGGGCGTGGTCATCAGCCAGAGCGGCATCGAAGGCTTCCAGAATTATCTGGAGCGGCTGCGGCCGGGCGGCCTGGGCTTCCGCGCCTATAAGCTGAGTGAAATCGACCGCATTCCCGTGCCCATCAAGGTGGTGTCGCCCGGCTATCCCAAGGAACTTGCCGACAAGGGCGTGAAGGGGAAGGTGGTGGTCGACTTCTACGTCGATGAAACCGGCAAGGTCCGTCTGCCCGGTGCACTCAGCTGGTCCAACGACGTGCTAGCCAATCTCGCCGTCACGGCGGTGAAGGAGTGGTCGTTCGAACCGCCCACGCACAAAGGCGAACCCGTGTTGCTGCAGGTCAGTCAGGAATTCGCGTTCGGCCCGAAGTAGGCGCCGCGAAGCATACGAGAGAACAAGCTTTCCCGACCCGGGGTCCACGGCCCCGGGTTTTTGCGTGGGCCGGAGGCGGCGACATCTGGCCTGCGCATTGCGGCGGGACGAGTCTGGCTCGCGAGATGGGCGACCTTACATTCAACTCAGAAAACAGGTTTTTGAAACACAGCGGGCACAGAGATCACAGAGTGGAGATCGATCCTTGCCGTGCGGCAGACGACTCACCTGTGAGGCGAGTGAAGCTAATGGGAGCGCCCGGTCTCAACTTTCGATTCTTGAGTTCACTGTGGCCACGCGTTCTGCGGAAACTACGGAGATTTTCATCAACGTGTGACACTGGGCGCGGCCTGCTTGCACCGTTCCCCAACACACCCCGCCCTGTCGGGCACCCCTCTTCCTAGAGGGGATTTCCGGACCAGTTGATTGGGTCCCCTCTAGAAAGAGGGGTGGCGCGAAGCGCCGGGGTGTGTCGCTTCTTTGCGTGGTCCCCAATAGATTCACCGGTCGGTGGCCGGCTACAACTTTGCCCGATGGCTGATCGCGGTGTCCGCGAGAATCGGGGACGGCGCCGGAGGACTGGCCGCGATGAAATCTGCGAGGAGCAGCCGCAACTGCTTCCGCGCCCGGTAGAGCCGGGTTTCGACGCCGCGGACGGAGCAGCCGGTGATCTCACCGATCTCCAGATGGGAGAGCCGGTCATACTGGTGCAGCAGCAGCGTGACCTTGAGATCGTGAGGCAGCCGGTCGATGGCCGCGCGCACGGCGGCCACGGTCTCCTGCTGCTCGAGCCGGTCGGCGGGAGCGGGTTGGTCGGCCACCAGCTGGTCACCGGCCGTCTGGCCGGCTTCGCCGGTCGGGGCGTCCAGGGCGAACGTGGGGTGACGCCGTTTCCAGCGGTGGTGGTTGTGGCAGAGGTTGGCGAGGGTGGTGAACAGCCAGGCGCTCAGTTTGGTATCGGGTCGCAGCCGCAGGCGCTGCTGGTAGAGCCGCACGAAGGTCGCCGCCGCCAGATCGGCGGCATCGGTGCTGTTCTGGACGTAGCGGTAGGCGAAGTGATGCAGCGGCCGCTGCCACCGCGCGATCAGCCGGTTCAACGCCGCTGCTTCACCCTGCTGCAGGGCGAGGAGGTCGCTGCGGTCGGTGACGGGATCAACGGGCACGGCACGCGGTGGGTCGCCTCAGTTCAGCATCAGGGCGGCCAGCGGTCCGGCCGCCGTCACGAGCTGGATGTAACGCTCCCTTTGCCTGGGGTTCATGATCTCGGCGGAGGCCAACACCAGCTGCTGGGTGGAGTCGCGGCAGGCCGCGTTGAGCTGGCGCCGGGCCTCCACGAAGCGCGCAAATTCCAGAAAGTCGACGCGGTCGCTGTTGCGGCGGGTCTGCTCGAATGCCGTCAGCTCGGCCTGCAACTGCGAAACCTGCGCGGTCATGGCGTGCAACCGCGGGCTGGAGGCCTCGTGCAGCTGCTTGATCTGGGCAAACTGGGCGTCGCTCAGCTCCAGCTCGCTGCGCATCCAGGCTAGCTGGCCCTCGAGCGAGTCGGTTGGCGGCACGGCGTTCAGCCGCAGGTAGCTGAAATGGGCGGTCAGGCCTGCGCCGAGACCCAGCAACAGGAAGAGGATCGTGCGGTTCATGACCGGGGCTCCTTGTTTTGCACCGCGAGGAGCGGGTCAATCAGCTGCAGGTAGCTGCGGGCCAACTGCTGGCTCCGCTCGTGCTGGATCCGGTTGATGCGCACCTCCGCCAGGAACAGGCCCAGCAGCGCGCAACTGGCGACAAACATCACGACAAACGGAGGCCGGGCAAACCAAGCCTCGACGGTCACCCACCACCCGACCGGCGGCGGGGCGTCATTTTCCTGCAGGGCGATGCGGTGCCAGACCTCGGCCGCGAGCCGCGGGGGTGGGGCGGGCGTATCGGACCAGCGCTCCAGCAGGGGATCGAGGGGATCAGGCGGATTCGTCATGGCGGGGTGGGGTAGGCTGACAGTTAACCGCATAACACCGCGCGGCCCGGAAGTCCTTCACATTATTTCGCGAAACAATGGGGCGGAAGGAGCGAAGGATGGGGACGGAATGCTCCAAGCTATGCCCTTAAGATGTTTCAGGTAGAATCGACACACCCCGGCGCTACGCGCCACCCCTCTTGATCCGGACTCATGCAGTGGGACCGGACATGGCCTCGAGCTCCTTGGTGGGCGGGCACGTCCCTGGCCACAACGAAGGTTGGGTGACCGGCGCCGGGAGCTCAGCAGGGCGAGTCGGTGTGTGACCGTTTGCGGACCTCTACGTTGCTACGACAGTCATTGCCGGCAGAGGGACCTGCCGGCCCACCTTATTTTTGAAGATTACGCAAAGAAGCGGCGGGGTGTGTCGCAGGAACCCCGGTCGTGAAGGGGGCTCACGGACCTACCGCCGCATTTCCACGGGAAGGATCTTTAACCGGCTCAGAAATGCCGTCATCAGGTCGTTGGCCCGTTTCTTCCACTCGGCGCTGGTGAGGCCGTGGCCGCCGCCGGGTATCGTGATGAAGGTGCAGTCGTTGCCGGTGGCGCGCAGCTGCTGGTCCAGGGCGACCGCGTACCGGTAGGGGACCACTTGGTCGGCGTCGCCGTGAAACAGGAGCACGGGTGGCATCATGTCGTCGAGATGCTGCTGGGGAGAAAGGGCGGTGCCGTGTCCGGCAAAGCGCTCGGCCCGTTGACCGGCGACTTCGGAGGTGTCGGCCGCCGGGCTGATGAGAATGAGGGCGGCAGGCTTGGCGAGTGGGGCCTCGGCGGGGTCGCTGCCCCACGGGGTTGCGGTGATGGCCGTCCAGAGCGCGAGGTGGCCGCCGGCGGAGGAGCCGCTGACGACCACGCGGGCGGGGTCGATGCCAAGCTCGGCGGCGTGCGTCTGCACCCAGTGCAACGCCGCCCGCGCGTCGGCGACGCACTTCGATGCGTCGGTGCCGTGGCGATTCTTCACGCGGTAATCAACGGCGACGCCCACCATCCCGAGTTTGGCGGCATTGCGTCCCATGCCGGCGGATTGCAGTGGGGTGCCGTTGACGAAGCCGCCGCCAAAAAAGTGGATCCAAGCCGGGCGGGTGTCCGTGGCCGACCAGCCCTTTGGCTTGAAGACATGCAGGCGCATCGGCTCGGGGGCGACGTCATGGTAAACGAAAGTCTCGGCTCCCGGGAGCGTGAGCGGGGTCGCCACGTTTTTTGTGACCCGAGTCTCGTCGGCGCCACTTTCCTGGGCCACGAGTCCGCCACACAGGCCGAGCAGGCAGAGCGTGAGACGCCCGATCATGACGCGCGCGGGAGGGTGCGATCAAACTCCGCGGCCTGTTGGATGAGCTCGTCGAGGAAGCCGGGTTTGAGTTTTTCGTGCTGCGAGTGCGGCCACTTCTCGGGCGCGGCGTTGTAAGGCCGGAGAAAATCCAGCGCCGCCCTCAGGCTCGCACCATGCGGGGCGGTGTAGTGCCACAGGTCGAGTCCGAGGCCGGCGGCCTGGCGCACCACCTGGAACTGGGCTTCCAGGTTGAAGCGGCTGTAGCCGAGACCGTCCACCCGGCGGATTTCCTCGGGCTGACTGCCGTCAGGCTGAATCTGTTGGCAGAACAGCGCCCGGCTTTCCTCGCACAGCGTGCGTGCGAGGTCGTCGCGGCCGAGGTAGCGGGCGATCGGCACGGCTTGCGCGAAATACCAGGAGCCGTGGTTGTTTTTGGCCTTTCGTTCGGCGACCGCGATCTTGGCGGTGGTGAACCAGTCCAGGAATTGCCCGAACCAGCTGCGGATGGCCGTTTTTTCCTCGGCGGTGAGCGCCGGTGAATCGTCAAGCAGGCGCAAGGCGTCGACGACATTGGCGAAACCCCGGGAGTCGAGCATGCCGGATGGGTTGCCCTGATTTTTGTTATGGCCCAACCGCACCTGGGCGTATTCCAGATGGGGGTTCATGCGCGTGGCGGGCGTGACGAACCAGGCGCGGAGCCACTCCCCGGCGCGGCGCGCGGCGGCCTCGTCCCGGTTGACCGCCCAGGCGGCGGCGAGGGTGTCGACGGTTTCGCAGAATTCGCCGATCCGGTGACGGTCTCCGCGGGCGACCTGTGCCTGGTTGTGCTGACCGTCACGGCTGACGTAGGGCAGGCCGTCGGGCTTTTTGGGATCCGGCCAATAGTAACGGGCAAAACTAACGTAGTCGTGCGGATCGCCGCTGGGAGCCGCGACCTGTTTGTCGACCACAGTCGTCACGACCTTTTTAAGCGCGGCCGGCGCCTCCGCAGCGAGCGCCGACAGTTCGGCCGGCATGTGGAGATAGGGGGGCAGGGCCAGGGCGGATCCGGCCAGCAGCAGGAAACCAAGGACTTTTTTCATGGGGAGGGACAAACGCATTCCGTAGATTACTCGCGGATACCTCAAGGTAACATCACATTCTGACCGTCGATGCGCAGATAACTGGCGTCGGTGACGTAACGATTGAGCACCTTGCCCGTGAGGTCGCGGCGGACGACGACCAGCGCGGCGTCGGTCTCTACGCCGTCCAGCACGACGACCGGCGCGGACTTGGTCCGGGCCGCGATCAGCGTGCGGTGGCTGGCGGTAGTCACGAGGAATGCCGATTGGTTCTCCGTGCTCTGGTCCTGGACGGTGAAGGGCGCGGTCTCGTCGACTGCGGCGGGTTTCAGCAGGGTGACCCAGGGCGTGGAAACACTTGCGGCGCCCGTCTCGAGATAGGGGAACGCGGCGTAGTCACCCTTGATGTAGGTGAGCTCACCCTCCTTGACCACGGTGGTCGCGCCGGGTGCGGCAATCCACGAGCGCATGCGCGCGGCCGGACCGTAGCGGTCGGTGGAGTAGGACCAGGTACGCTCGGTTCCGTCGGTGGAGAGGGAACCGCGGCCGCCGTGGAGAAAGGCCTTGATGGCGACGGGCTGCTTCGCCTCGACCCGGTCGACGACCGCATAGTAGTCCCCGGCGATCCAGCAGATCGTGCGTTGCCACACGGCGCTCTTGGGCAGGCCGGATTGGGTTTTCTGGACGACAACCAGACCCGGTTCCTCGTGTTGGGTGGTGCGCGGCGTGACGTTGGACGGCTTCTTGCCGGCCGGCTGGCCGTCAAAGGTCAGCGTGTTGTGGGCGGTCGCGGTGTTGTACCATGCGGTGCGCTCGGCCCCGGCATAGGTGCCGCGCGAGTAGCCGGTGTCCGAGCACATCAGCTGGCCCTCGGCTTCCAGAATGAAGCTCAGCTGGTCATCGTGGTTGTGATTGTCGGCGACGGCGACGCCGTGAAAGAGCAGGTAACGCTGGCCGGCATCGCCAGTTGTCCAAGCATTACGCAGGACCGCCTGGCCGCCGGTGAGAAAAATGTTCGGATCGCAGTCCGGCGCCGTGGCGCGGAGGGAGCCGTCGTGCGTGAGCAGCTCGTCAATCTCCAGCGGGTAGTCCCAGCTGGCGCCCGTGTAGTTGAAGCCGGTCTCGCTGCGCTCCTGTTCAAACGGCGCGAGATCCGTGGTCTGGTAGCTCCAGGTGAGGATCTCGGACAGCGGGGCGGTGGAGTGCAGCTTCGTTTTCGTGTTGCGGTAGGCGGCGGCGACCAAGTGGGTCGGGGTCGGCCGGATGTAGGAATCCTCCAGGTTGGGGAGCCAGCCGTGGCTGTTGCGGACCTCGACCATGTTTTCGAACACCGGTTGGAAGGCGGTGAAGCCGTCCACGCCGGAAACGTTGCGGTAGTGGTAGAGGAAAGGAACGAAGTTGGTCAGCGAAAAGATCAGGTAGTGCGAGCCCTCGCGGTAGATCCCGTCGCCGCTGAAAAAGTAGCGCGTGTTCTTGTTGGCCGCCTCGATCGCGCGGCCCAGCCAGTCGCGGGCGCGCGGATGGGCGGAGAGCGCGAGCGCGATGGAGCCAAGGCCCCAGGCGGGCTTGGAGAGATGGTTGTGAGGACTTTCAGGCGTCCACTTGTAGAGGTTGTCGAAAACGCACTGGGCCTCGCGCGCGAGGCGTTCGCGGATGTCCCGGTCGGTGTCCGGCGCGAGCGAGGGCTGGATGCAGTCGTAGGCATGGGCGTAGTTCTGCAGCCAGGAACCGCGGTAGATCTCGTCGACCGGGCTCCCCTTGATGCTGGAATCCAGCTCGAAGATCGGCCCGTCGTAGGCGCGGAGCAGCAGGTCGACCGCGCGCTGGCGATGGGCGGCCTGGAGCGAAGGATTGTCAACAAGCAGCGAGGCCAGTGCATGGGCCCGGGCGGCGATCGACATCGCGCCATAATACTTGTGGATCACCGTGGTCGTGTCCTTGGCCGTGGGCGCCGGCAGGTCCGGCTTCGCGAGGTCGGCCATTTGCAGCACGGCGGCCCAGCGGCTGCGCGCGAACTCATCGGCCGAGAGTCTCGCCTTCAGGGCTGGCAGGTCCTCGGAGCGGAACCAGAGCGAAGGATGGACTTCCCGAGCAGGCAACACCGGCTCGGCGGCCATCGCAAAACCGGTGTAGCCGTCGTAGAATTCGGCCGGCGCCGCATCGCGCGCGGCGAGCGAAGCGGGCAGGACCGCCGCAGCAAGTCCCAGGAGTAGCGTGAGTGAGTGGGAAGTACGGATCATGGCGGCAGGGAACATGTCACGCATTACGTGACAACGGATTGGGGAGGGCGGGCAGGGACCAGTGACGGATTTCCCAGTCGCCGAGTTTCGGGTGGGTGAGTGTCCAGGCGCCGGCGGTGGCGGTGGACACCGACCAGGGGGCGGAGCCGGCGCGGTCGGCGCCGGCCCAGGAAAGGGCGGCGAGGACACCGGTGCCGGCGTGACGATCGGTCTTCAAGACCGGGGTGGCGTGATAAGGAGCGGCGACATGGCGGCGCTCGGTGGTGTCATCGAAGCGGGTGTCCCATTCGGTGCCCGTGAAACCGAGGAGCGGCTGGATCGCCGTGCCGCGGCCGTCCGGGGAGAAATATTCCAAGCTGTCGGGCTGCCGTTTGTCGGCCGGCCGTGGTCCGGCGACAAGCGCGGACCCTACACCTTCGCGCAGCGGCAGCGCGAAACCGCCGGCGCGCAGCACGACGGGCTGGCGCGCCTCGTAGGTGTGCACGTGCAGCAGCCAGCCGGCGTGCCAGAAGACGAAGGTCTCGACGGAGGTGTTCACCTGGCCGGTCTTGAAACCGAGGTTCCAGCTGTAGCCGAGGTGGTCGGTGTCCAGCTCGATGGCCACGGTGGAGTGCCGGGCGAAGCGGCGGCCGTCATCGACCTCGGCCGTGAGCGCGCTGTCGAGCGAGACGTTGGCGATCTCCGGGAAGGCGTAGCAGAAGTGGACGCCGGTGCGGTAGCTGAGCTTGCTCCATTTCCACGCGCCGTAGCGGAGCTGCGTGTTGCCGACCATGGAGCCGGCGTTGAGGATTTCGATTTCGCCGCCGGGGACGCTGCGGGTGACGAGTCCGGGCGCGGTCATGACGTGCACGAAGCCTTGTTCGGCCGGCAGCGGGAGCTCGGGATCGTTCCAGAACGCGTGCCCGGGCGGGAGCAGCAGCGGCGTGAAACCCTTGGCGGCCCAATAGGGCGAAGCGGGCGCGGAGTAGGGTTCGATGATCTTGGGGAACACGTCGGTGAAACCCGGCGCGAGCGCGCCCTGCGTCGTGTAGATCGGGCGCGAGAGGAAGAAGTCGAGGTTGCGCGTGCAGAGTCGGCGCAACATGCCGGGCGCGAGGTCCGTGCACTTTTCCGCGAGCGCGAGTCCGAAGACGTTGAGGCAGTTGAAACGATAGGTGATCGAGCGGCCGAAAGCCGGGTGCTCGCCGCTGGCCGCGAAGAAATACTGGTAGTCCCGGACGAAGAGATGCGCCCAATCCCGCCAGCGTTGGGCGCGGGTCGCGTCCTGGGCGCCGTGCAGGTGGGCCCACATCAGGCCGTAGAAGTGGAAGGCGTAGGCGTTGTAGTGATCGTAGGCCTGGTTGATGCCGTCCTCGAACCAGCCGCCGCCGCGATACATTGTTTCCAGCTGGTTGAGATGGGCGTTGATGATCGTGCGGTCGGTGCGGTGCGCGTAGCCGTGGTGCCCGAGAAACTCGAGGATGTGCACCGACATGAACAGGTGGTTGTTGTTCACGATGCCGCCGCCGCGGCAGCTGGCGAACCAGCGGGCGACCTGCACCTTTTCCGCCGCGGCGAGCGGGGTCCACAGATCGCGCTCGGCGAGCTGGAGCGCGATGGCGGTCAGGCCCATCTCGACGTGATGCTGGTGGTAAGAGGCGTCGGGTCCCCAATAGTGCGGGCCTGCCGGGTCGGTCCCGGCGACGAGGCCGGCGCGGAACCAGGTCGCGATCTTTTCGCGCAAGGCTGCGTCCTCAGGGCGGGCGGCCGATTGCAGCCAAAAGGCGGCGAGGGTGAGCGGACGTGCAAAGCTTTCCAGCCGGTCGGCCTGCCGGTCGTGGTCGCTGGGGGCGCCGGCGATGTCCAGGTCGGCCCGGCCGGGTTGCATGAGCGCGGCCAGCGGTTCGATGAGGCGGCGGGCCGAGTCCTGCCAGTGACGGTAGGCGGCGGGCAGTGGCGCGGAGGCCGCGACGGTGGTCGCGCCGCCACCGGGATTCGCGGCGTGCGCCCGTGCGGCGGAACCGACCAGCAGCGAACCGGCACCCAGTTTCATGGCCTGGCTCAGGAAGGTGCGGCGGGAGTTTTCAGGGAAAGGCTGGGTCATGGCGGGCAAGACAGGTGGTGACGATCTGGGCGAAGGACGGGTCTTCAGGTGGAGGTGTCGTAAACCGTGGGAGTGACAACCGCGCGCAGCGGCCGGCCGGAGGCATAGGCGGTGAGATTTTCCACCGTGAAGGCACCGGCGTCGCAGCGGCGGTCCGTGGTGGGACCCGCGATGTGTGGGGTGAGCGAGACATTGCGGAGGCCGCGGAAGGGGGAGTTGGCCGGCAGCGGCTCGATGCCATAGACGTCGAGACCGACCATGATCTTGCCTTCCTGGGCGACGCGCAGCAACGCGGCCTCGTCGACGACGGCGCCGCGGCCGACATTGACGAAGACGCCGCCCGGCCGGATCAGCCGGAGGTGGCTTTCCTTCACGATGCCGGTGGTGGCCGGCGTGAGCGGGGCGAGTTCGACGATGATGTCGTTGTCAGCGAAGAGGGATTCGAGGGACGAGGCGCGCCGGATACCCTGGGCCGACTCGATCTCCGGGGTGATGTCGGGTGCGAAACTGGAGAGGGTGACCTGGAACGGACGCAGCAGCTGCACCAGCTCGCGGGCGATCTGGCCGTAGCCATGGATGCCGATACGCCGGCCGAAGAGGGAGGCGGTTTCCGTGCCACCGTCCTTCCAGGCGCCTTCGTTGTGCATGGCGAGCGTCCAATGGGTGGCCCGGCGGAGACAGGAGAGAATGTGGAACAAGGCCCACTCGGCGACGATGCGGCTGATGGAGCCGCCCCAGTTGGTCACGATCAGTCCCTGCTCGACGTGGGCGCGGCTGATGAGCCGGCGGACGGAACCGCACAGGTAGGCGACGTAACGGAGGTTCGAGGGGAGCTTGGCGGGAAGGGCGGGGGTCTTCCAACAGGCGATCAGCACTTCCGGATTGGCGGCCTCGAGCGCGGCGGCAAATTCCGCGGGGGTGCGTCCGGTAGTGTCCCAATGGGTGACCTGGGCGCTCAGCTCACGGACCTGCTCGAGCATGGACCCGGGCAGAAAATCATGAAGCTCGTTGGACGTGACGGCGATGAGGATGGAGTTGGGGCGCGGCATGATGAAAGAATCAGGAAGCGGGCGGATAGCACTCGAGCAACGTGGCGGTTGGGGCGGGGGAGAAAGCGACCGGTCCCAGACCGGCAGGGCAGAAGAATTTGTCGTAGGGCTCCAGCCGGTGGGTTTCCCCGCCGGCGGTGACGGTGCAGGCCCCCGCGGTGACGATGGCGATGTAGGCCGAGTCCTCCTGTTTGGTGGCCGGTCCCCGCAGGTGCGATTGGCGGACCTGGAAGCAGGGGGTGCGTTCGGGACCGATGAGATCGTCCTGAAACGAATCCGGTCCGAGCGCCCGGCGCCGGCGCGGCGGGCAGGCGGCCTCGACGGCCAGCCGGTTGGCGGGCCAGGAGCTGTAGTCGAACACATCGAGACAGAACTCCAGACCGCGGCCCATGAAACGGGCGGACTCCGGGAGCACGTAACCCCCGCGCTCGAATTCGAAGCGCACGACCAGGTCGCTGGGTTCCTGCACCTCGACGAGCAAGAGGCCCTCACCGAGGGCATGGGGCACGCCACCGGGGACGAGGTAGGTCTCGCCGGGGCGCACGGGAATCCGGTCGAAGCAGGCTTCCAGGCCCGCGATGTCCTGGGTCTCGATCAGGCGACGCAACTGCTGGCGCGAGGGCGGGCGTTGAAAGCCGAGATAGAGGTAGGGCTGCGTGATCTCCGGGCGGGTGGCCAAGATGTGGTAGGCCTCGGTCTTGCCGGAAGGTGAATTCAGGAAGCGTTGCGCAAAGTCCGCCGTCGGGTGCGCCTGGAAATGGAGGCGGATCGACGGATCGAGCAGCTTGACGAGGAGTTGGGGCTGCGCGCCGAACTTCGCCGCATGACGGTAGCCGAGAAAATAGTCGGGATCGGAGGCCAGCAACGTGGCGAAGTCCTGGGTCTCGCCGGCGATCACGGCTGGGGAGACGCCCTCGCGGATGGATTCCCGGCCGGCGTTGACGGCCCGCGTCGTCGAGGCGATCCAGTCCTCGGGAAAGTGGGAGTCGGCCGGCGTCTCGCTGCCCGCGAGCTGGTCCAGCGTCCGTCCACCCTGATATGTCCGCCAGACGCGGTGCGGGGGCAGGAGGACGATTTTGCCGCGGTGTTTCATGCGGTGGGTCAGATGACGGCGCTCAGGCCACCGTCGACGGTGAGGATCTGGCCGTTGATGAAATTGGCGGCGGGCGAGGCGAGGAAAACACAGGCGCCGGTGAGGTCGGCGACCTCGCCCCAGCGGCCCGCGGGGGTGCGGCCTTTGATCCACGCGTCGAACTTCGGATCCGCGGCCAGCGGTGCCGTGAGCGGGGTCAGGATGTAGCCGGGCGCGAGGCCATTGACCTGCACGTTGTGCCGGGCCCACTCGGCGCACATGGCGCGCGTGAGCATCTTGAGACCGCCCTTGGCGGCGGCATAGTTGCCGGTGGTCGGGCGGGCGAGGTCGCTCATGAGCGAGCAGACGTTGATGATCTTGCCCGAGCGGCGCTCGATCATGCCCGGGACGACGGCGCGGGTGACCAGAAAGGCCGAGGTGAGGTTGGCCTGGATCACGGCGTTCCAGTCGGCCAGCGGCATGGACTCGAGCGGCCCGCGCCGGTGAATGCCGGTGTTGTTCACAAGGATGTCCACCGGGCCGGGGTTGGCGGCCAAAATGGAAGCCTCATCGGTGACATCAAATGCGGCGGTCGTGACGCCGGCATGGCCTTCCGCCCGCAGGGTCGCGGCCGCTGCGGCGAGCTTCGCCGGATCACGACCATTCAGCGTGACCTGCGCCCCGGCGGCGGCGAGGGCGCGCGCGAGCCCGAGACCGATGCCTTGCGAGGAACCGGTGACCAGGGCGCGTTGGCCCGCGAGCGGATGGGCGGCAGGGGTCATTGGGCGGGCGCGGGGCGGCGGGCCTGCTTGACGAGCAGCCAGCCGATGATGGTCACCACCGCACCGCAGAAGATGAAGGCGAGGCGGCCGACCGGAGGATTGGGAATGAGGGCCATGAGGCAGACCGCCAGTCCGTACGGGAGGCAGAGCCAGCCGATGAGCCAGGACTGTTTGTCATCGGTCGCGGCCAGCTCCTCCTTGGCGTAGTCGACGGGGGTGGCGAGATTCAGGCACATTTGCTCGATGGAAGCTTTCTGCGCCGCAGACTCGTGCTTGTAGAACAGCCTGGCGAAGAGGAACCAGGCTAGGCCGGCACCCATGATGGTGAAGACGCCGATGCCCTGTTCCCAGTTCTGACGTTCCCAAGTGGTGGGGTCGTCGATGACGCCGAACTTGTGGGCCGCCCAGGCGATGTTGAGGTAACGCTCGGTCAGGAAGCTGGTGATGAAGCACACCACGACGGTGGACCAACCCGTCCAGCCGGGGGTGCGCCGGATGATGAGGCCCAGCACCAGGGGCACGACGTAGGGCAGGGACACGAGGACCTGGAATTTGACCATGAGCTCGAAGAGCGTGAGGTTTTTCAGCGTGGTGTAGAAGATGGCGACCATAATGACCGCGAGGCCGAGGGCGATCGTGGTGAACTTGCCCGCGCGGAGGAGTTCTTGGTCCGTCGCGTTCGGGCGGAGAATGGGTTGGTAGAAATTCTTGATGAAGACGCCCGCGTTCTTGTTCAGGCCGGCGTCCATGGACGACATCGTTGCGGCGAAAATGCCGCTGACCAGCAGGCCGATCATGCCGACGGGGAAGACGGACTGGGCGATGGCGAAGAAGGAGCCCTCGGAGGGGGAGCTCAGCTTGGGGAAGGTCGCGGACAGGTTGGGGTGCGTGATGGTGGCCAGCATCGGCGGGATGAACCAGATGAAGATGCCGACGAGGAAGAGGGTCCCGCCCAAAATGGCCGCCTTGCGCGCGTGGGAGCCGTCCTTGACGCAGAGATAGCGGGACGCGTCGTGCAGATTGTTGGTGGACAGAAACTGTTTCACGATCATCGCGATGCACCAAAAGAGAAGAAAGTCATCGGTCATCAGCTTGTTCAGGTTCAGCGAGGTGGCGGAAAGGCGCTCCATCGCGATGGACCAGCCCCCGACGTGTGCGATGGCGAGGAACAAGGTGACAATGGTCACGGGCATCAGGATCAGCACCTGGATGAAGTCGCTGGCCAACACCGCCCAGCTGCCCCCGAGCAGGGAGATGAGCAACACCGAGATGCCGGTGACGAAGATGGTCAGCTGCACATCGATGTCGAAGGCCGCCGAGAAAAACACCCCGAGACCGTACAGCCAGATGCCGGCGGTCAGCATCTGCAGCGGAAGGGTGATCCAGGTGAAGGTCTGCTCGCTCGCGCGGCCGAAGCGCTGGCGGACGGCCTCCATGCCGGTGACGACCCGCAATTGGCGGATCTTCGGGCCGAACCAGGCGGCGTTCACGAAGAAGCCGACCGCGTTGCCCACGTAGATGATCATGATCGGCCAACCGTCATCGTAGGCGCGGCTGGCGGCGCCGGTGAAGGTCCAGGCACTGAAGGAGACCATGAAGGCGGACCCGCCGGCCATCCACCAGAGGACCTGGCCGCCGCTGCGGAAATAGTCGCTCACGTTGGTGATGAAGCGCCGGAACACCCAGCTGATCACCAGCATGAAGAGGAAATAGAAGGCGAGCACGCCGTAGTCGTATGGGGTCATGGGCAATCGGGGTTAAAGGGGAGATTTATGGTTATCTAATAATTATTAGATGCCAAGCAATAAATGAGGTTCCCTTGTCCAGGGCGCGGGCGGGTCCTATCTGACGGGGCCGGAAGTGTTACCTACGACCAGCGGCGCCGGCAAAATCAAGTCGCTGTAGCCTTCGGTGGGCACACCCTCGCCGGTCACCAGGCGCGCGGCCGCTTCGCCGAGCTTGTCCGGACTTGTGCCGGCCCCGGTGATGCGGATGACGCCCTCCACGCTCAGGCGCGAGACGTCCGCTGAAGCGAGACTGATGTCGTCGGGCACTTTCCAGCCTGCGCGTTGCAGGGTGAGGATCGCCCCGTAGGCCATCTGGGTATTGTAGGTGATGAAGGCGGTGGGGAAGTCCTTGCGTTTGGCGTAGGGCAGCAGGGTGTGGATCGCCTCGGCGCCCTCGGCCCGGTCCGCCTGTTGCACCACCACGGCGTAGCGGGGATCCAGCGAGAGCCCGAGGGGCTGCATGGCGGCTTTCATGGCATTCAACCGCGCGTCGTGGCGGCCGAGCGCGGAGTTGCCGCCCAGCCAGCCGATGCGTTGGTGGCCGAGGTTGAAAAGGTGCCGGACCAGCTGCGTCAGGGCCTCGGGCTCATTGCCGAGCACGGAATGGCACAGGCCGGGGTAACGGGCGGACACGGCGACGACCCGCCGCGTGTGGCGCATCAGCTCCTGCATGAACGGGCGGGCCACCTCGCCCAGGACGACCACGCCGCCGAGCTGGTTGCTGGGATGGAAGATCTGGCGCAACTTTTCGGTCCCGAGCTCGTCCTCGGCGCCGATGAACGTGAGCCGGTGGTCAAGCCGCTCGAGCTCACTGTGCAAGCCGTGCTGCACGTGGCCGAAATAGGTGCTGGGGATGTAGAGCCGCAGCGGGGCGCGGAGGATGTAGCCGATCTGCCCGGAGCGCGAGGCATCGGGCGTGGACTCCACGCGCATCCCCTTGGGCAGATAGCCCATGCTGATGGCCCGGTCCCAGATGCGTTGGTAGGTATCGGGGTTGATGCCGGCGCTGCGTCCGTTCAAGGCGAGGGAAACCAGGGCCTGGGAGACGCCGAGTTCCTTGGCGAGCTGGGTCTGGGATATCTTCTTCTTCGGGCGCACGGCGCACCCTCTGATAACCATTAAGGGGGGGCAATGAATTATTAGCTAATACGATAGACCTGGCCCCCCCTGCCCCGCCCGGTGGGCTCAGACCAGCTCGCTCAGTTTCCGGGCACTGGAACGGAAGGGGACGAGTTCATCGATGTTGACCGGCTGGTTCGTGCGGATCGATTCGACGCCGGCGATGCCGACGAGGATGGACAGGGCGCCCTGTTCGTGTCCCGCAAAACGGCCCAGCGGATCGACGGCCGGCGCCTCGGGGGAATAGAACGAGCGGTTGAGGATCTCGTCGGCCCCGCCGTGGGCGCCGGTGGCGGGCGGCATGGCGACGGTGTAGCTCGGCTGGAAGTGGGGGAAGACCTTGATCCACTCGCCCTCGGCCTCGGCCCCGGGCTTCTCGTCGAGCTTGAAGTCCTTGGGCCGCACCGCGCGGTTCATGTGCGTGCCGATGAACTCATGGTATTCGATGCGACCGCGGTCGCCGTTGAAGGTGACGCGCATGCCTTCGCGGGGCGAATAACAGACCAGCGAATAGGTGAGCAGCTCGCCGGTGCGGTAACGGACGTTGAGCGACATCTGGTCGTGGATGTCGATGTCGTCACGAAACACGTTGCGGTCGCGGATGTAGCCGGAGTCGGCCTCGCCGGCGCGGTAGATGCGGCGAAAGGGCTCGCTCTCGTCGAGATCGAGGCGGAACGGATCGCCCTTGGACTCGGGGTGGCCGGTGTAGCGCGGGTATTTTGCGAGCGCACCGTCGCCCCGGGCCTCGGCGTTGGCACGGCCGTAGAACACGAGGTCGCCGTACGCGAACACCTGTTGCGGGATCGCGTCGAGCCACCAGTTGACCAGGTCGAAGTGGTGCGTGCTCTTGTGCACCAGCAGCGTGCCGGACTCGGCCGCGTGCGCGTGCCAGCGGCGGAAGTAATCGGCACCGTGATTCGTATCGAGCAGGTACTCCAGGTTGACCGAGCGCACCTTGCCGATGGTGCCGGCGGCGATGAGTTCCTTCACCTTGGTGCGGAACGGGGCCCAGCGGTAGTTAAACGCCACACGGATCCGCCGGCCGGTCTCGCGCTGGGCCTGGAGGATGGCGCGGCACTTCTCCGCGTCGATCGTGAGCGGCTTCTCGGTGATGACGTCGCAGCCGGCGCGCAGGGCCCGGACGATGTAGTCGTGGTGCGTGTCGTCCTTGGAGCAGACGAAGACCGTGTCGGGCTTCGTCTCGCGGATCATGGCGTCGAACCCGTCGGCGAGATACGCCGGCACGGCATGATAGCCCCACTCGCCGGCGAGCATCTCGTTGTAGTAGGCTAGGCGGGCCGCGCTGAGATCGCAGAGGGCGACGAGCTCGTTGGTGTCACGGTAGGTCGTGACCAAGGGTTCGACGAAGCTGATGGCGCGACCGCCGGTGCCGACGAAGGCGAAACGTTTTTTGCTCATGGAGACAGGAAGAGGTATGGAGGCAGGATCAACCCGTGCGGGTCAACAGCACAACTGGCGCGGATCGCAACCGTGGCGCCTACGGCCGGATGGTCGGGTTGAGGGGCGTGAGCGTGACGGGTCCGAGCAGACCGGACGGGGTGTCGGGCCAGGACGAGGCGTCGAAGGGCTTGTAGTTGATATCCACGAAATTGATTTCGCGCATGATCTTCCAGTCGACCTGGCGGCGGTCGAGATCGCGGATGCGGTTGGCGGCGAGGTTGGTGACATCCAGTTCGAGGACATTGCGGCCGGGGTGGAGCGCGGCGCCGATGCGCAGCCGGAAAGGCAGGCTCCACGCCGTGGCCACCGCGGTGCCGTTCACCCGCACGCGGGCGCTCTCGCGGACATCGCCCAGATCGAGCAGCCAGTCGGCAGCCGGGACCGCCGGCAGGTCGAACTCCAGCCGGTAACAGGCGGTGCCGCTGAAGGCTTGTCCGGCCTCGCCGCCGAGTTCGGTCCAGGATTGCAACGCCGTGATCCGCTGTTTCGCCGGGAGCACCGGACCGCCGCGCAGGTAGGTGATCTCCCATTCGCCGGCGAGGGGCACGGCGGGACCGGCGGCGGTCGTGTACAGCCAGGGTGGGGTGTCCGCAGTGGCGGCCGCCGACTCGGTGTGCACGAGGATAGATTCCCCCGGGGACATCTGAAGGTAGACCTGGGGTTGCGCGCCGGCCTGCAACGCGGCCAGGCCGGACCGGCCGGTGAGCGGATCGGTCAGTCGGGCGGAAGCCGCCGGGGTGCCGAGCGGCAGCCAGCCGGCATAGGCGGTCGCGGTCAGATTGGTAATGAAGTAGTCGTGACCGGTCGCATGGGCGCGGCGGATGTACTCGAGTCCGGTCGACGGAATCGTTTCACGGATCGCCCCGCGGTGCCGCAGGTTCTCCGTGATGTTGCCGACGAGGGTGCCGCTCCGCGCGAGGCCCGCCTGGATCGCCTCGAATTCCGCCCGGCGTTCCTCGAGCCGGCCCAGGCCGGGGACGTCCTCGGGCACGGCATCGTAGATCACCGTGCCACCGCCCTGCTGAAGGGTGAGCAGTTGGGCGAGGGTGGCCACCGGCATGTAGCGGGTCGCCGGAATCACCAGCGCGCGGTAACGGCCGCCACCCGGAGTCACGAGTTCGCCGCCCTCGATGCGGGTGTGCCGGAGCTGGTCGTCGGAAATATAATCCAGGCTGTAACCGGCCCTGAGCAGTTCCGTAGCGACGCGTTCGAAGGCCGAACCGCTCAGCCAAGACCGGTCGTGCACGCCGTACTGCTTCATGAGACCATCCGGCCGGTGGAGCACATCATGGAAAGGCCAGTAGAGGAGCACGTCGTTGTCCGGCCGGCCGTGTTGCAGGACGGTTTGGACGCGGCCGACGTAGGCGTTGAGTGCGGCGAAGTCCGACCACCACGGATTGTTCGGGTTGAACTGCGTCGAGGCATAGAACAACCAGCCCGGCCACGCGGCGTCGGGTGGCGAGTACACCGAGCCATGGTAGAAAACATGGTTGATGCCGGTGGTGAACAGGCGGTCGATCTCCGGCTTCGCGAAGGCGAGCGCCACCTGCCAGTGCTCGCGCAGCCAGGTGCAGGTCTCACTGGAGGCGAGGGGCCGGCCCATGACATGCGCCGCCGAGGAGGCCATGCGCAACACCAGCGGATCAGGCAGGTCACGTGAGGAGGTCCACGCTTGGCGCAGACCCGGAATGGGGAAGGGCGTCGAGCCGAAGGTCTCAGTCTCCGGGATGTCGACCGAGCCGTAGAGATCGAGCAGGTTGGCCGGCGCACCGTGGGACTGGTTGCGGACGATGAAGCCGTGCTCGTGCGACCATTGGATCCAGGCCTGCAGGTAACCCAGGTGCAGCTGGGCGAGCGTGGCGCGATAGTCGGCCTTCAAGCGCGTCAGGGTTTCGGGCGCGCCGGCCGGGACTTGGTCCACGTTCTTCAAGAACGCGGGATCCATCAGCTCCGCTGCGTGCGCCTGCAGGTCGTAGCCGTGCAGCGTCGCAAACGCGGACTCCAATTCCGGCGTCCAGCCCGCATCATAGTATTCAAACGAATCATGAAACTGGCCCCGCACGAGCCCGGCGGGAAACCCCTGGAACGCCGCGGTGAAAGGCGCCAGGTAACGCCCGAGCGCGGCGGGCGAGTAGGGGTCGACGACGAGCCCCTCGGCGCCGGGGGCGGCGCGCTTGACTTTCATCTTTGTAGGCAACCCGGCCAGCTTGCCCTCAAGCAGTCCCAGTTTCTGCGATCCGTCGGCCGGCGTCACCCACGGTCCGCCAAAGGGCCAGCCGGTGCCGGTCGCCATGTCGACGCCGAGGCCGAGGCGCCGCGCCTCCCGGCCGGTGTGCGCGAGCAGTTCCATCCAGCGGGGCGACAGATAGGCGACGTTCCGATCCTCGGCGCCGCGCACGCCATAGATCGGTGTGATCTCCACGCCGCCGAGACCCGCTGCGGCGAATTGTTCGAGCTGATGCGTGAGCCCCGCCTCGTCCACGGCGCTGCCCGGCCACCACCAGCGCGTCCAAGGCCGGGTCGTGTCGGGCGAGGCCGGCACCGCCGCGCCAAGAGAGAGGCCGACGGTGAGACCGAGAAGCAAAGCGAGGGCGCGAAAAAATTGCATGCAGGCGGGGGTGGGTGCACCAGCCATACGAGAGCGGGCACGCCGGATCAAGCGAAGCGGCGGGTGATTTGCTCGGACTGTCAAGACGGCGGAAACAATGACGCCGACGCGAGGCAGGCTAGTTTGCCGGTCCCAACACCCCGCTGAGCGATCATTTCCTGTGCGCGACGAGTCCGGGCCATCCCCACTCACCCGCCGGGCGCTCGCCAACCCCTTCTCATGACCGTTACCACCGCTCCCGCCCGGATCGCCATCATCGGCGTGTCCGGTTATGGCCGGGTTCATCTGCAACTGGCGAAGGAAAGCCTCGCCCGGGGCGAGGTGCAGATCACCGCCGCCACGATCATCAACCCGGACGAAGAGTCGACGGTGGTGGCCGAGCTGCGCGCCACGGGCACCGAGATTTTCGCCGACCATGCGGCCATGTTCCGGGCGCATGCCGGCCGGATTGACCTCTGCCTGATCCCCACCGGCATCCACTGGCATGCGCGCATGACCATCGCGGCGCTCGAGGCCGGGGCGAACGTGCTCGTGGAAAAACCGCTGGCGGGGTCGGTGGCCGAGGTGGCGGAGATCCGCCGCGCCGAGCAACGGACCGGTCGCTTTGTTGCCGTGGGTTTTCAGGATCTCTACGATCCCAGCACGCAGTGGCTGCAGCAGGAACTGCAGCGCGGGGTCATCGGCCGCATCCAGTCGGTGCGGTTCCTGGGCCTGTGGCCGCGGCCGCGCAGCTATTTCACGCGCAACAACTGGGCCGGCCGCCTGCGGGCGGACGCGATGCCCGTGATGGATTCGCCGCTGAACAACGCCTTCGCGCACTTTGTGATGCTGAGCCTGTACTTTGCCGGGTCCGAAACTCCAGTACTGGAAGGCGTCGAGTTGTTCCGCGCGCACGCGATCGAGAGCTTTGACACCGCCGTCGTGCGTTCGCGCACGGCCAGCGGCGTGCAGTTGTGGTTCGGGGCCTCCCATGCCTCTCACGAGACGATCGAGCCCGAGATCGTGATCACGGGCGACCGCGGTCAGGCCTCCTGGCGCTACGAGTCCGAGGCATTCTGGCAGCCCGCCGGCGGCGCCAAGGTGAGCCGCCGGCTCCTGGACATCACCGGCGCGCGTCGGGCGATGTTCGCCGTCGCCCTGCGGCGGCTGCACAACTCGGCCGTCCGCATCTGCCCGACCGAACTCGCGGGCCGCCATACGGCGCTGATCGAATCCATCCATCACCAGGCAGACATCGGCACCGTACCTGCCTCGCTGGTGACCTGGGTCGGCGTAAATGGCCAGGCTTCGGAAGTGCCCGCCATCCGCGGGCTCACCGCAGCCTTGCAACGGGCCCACGGAGACGGTCAGTCACTGGCCGCCACTGGTTTTACCCCCGCGCCATGAATCTCGCAACCGCTTGCCTTGACCGTGACTGCTCGGACTGTCTGAAACGTGCCTCCATTGTGTCGGCACGGTCGCGGGGTTGTTGTCCGGATCGTCCTCCCTGCAGCACCCCAACCCCGGTATTGTCTGTGTCACCCTCCTCCTTGCCCGGGGACAACACAGACTGGGATGCCTAGCCAAACTGATTAAACCCTACCATGACCCCAAACAAATCGAACTCTCAACGAGTCCGGCGCTTCCTCACGCCGTTGCTGGCCCTGTCGGTGACCCTGCCTGTGTTCGCACAGATGGCGAACCAAACTGCTGAAACCCCACCTGCGGAAAAATCCGCCCCCGCCAAGCCGGCGGACAAGGGTGTGCTCGAACTGTCCCCCTTCGTGGTCACAACCACCAAGGACCAGGGCTATTTCGCCGAGAACACGCTGGCCGGCAGTCGCCTGAATTCCAACATCGGCGACCTCGCCGCCGCGATCACGGTCGTGACGAAACAACAGCTGGAGGACACGGCGTCGCTGGACATCAACGACGTGTTCCGCTTCGAGGCGAGCACCGAGGGTTCGAGCTCCTACACCCCGGTCGTCACCGACCGCGGCACCGCCAAGGACACCGTGGCCGGCTACACGCTCGGCAATGACGGTGGCACCACCACCAACGCCCAGTCGAACCGCGTGCGCGGTCTCGGTGCGCCCGATGCGGGCGTGAACTTCTACTCCTCAAGCAGCCGTGTGCCGCTCGACTCGTACAACACGCAGTCGATCGAAATCAACCGCGGTCCGAACTCCATGTTGTTCGGCCTCGGCACCCCGGCGGGCATTGTGAACCAGTCGACCGCCCAGGCCGCGATCAACAGCAACACGAACTCAGTCCAATTCCGCACCGACCACAACGGCTCGGCCCGCGCTTCGTTCGCCCTCAACCGCACGCTCATCGAGGACAAGCTCGCGATCTACCTCGCCGGCGTGTACGACAACCGCCAGTTCGAGCGGAAACCCTCCTATGACCTCTACCGCCGGCAGTACGGCGCGTTCACCTACCGGCCGTTCCAGAAGACCATCATCCGCGGCTTCGCCGAAAACTACCGGAACAATGCCAACCGCCCGAATTTCCTCACGCCGCGTGATTTCGTCACCCCGTGGAAAGAGTCCGGCCGTCCGGTCTATGACCCGATCGACCGCACCATCACCAAGCTCGATGGTGGCCAGGTTTACGGACCGTACGTCTTCAGCGCCAACTCCCCGGGCCGCAACCCAGCTTATCCGACCAATGCCACGGCGCTGACCTCGCCCACGTCCCCCGGTTATGTCACCGGCATCGGCTTCGCCAGCAGCGCCCGTCCGCAGCTGCGCATCGACACCAATGGCAACACCATCGACTATTATCAGGCCCAGCTGCAGTTCTACCGCACGGCCTGGACCAACCCGCAGCAAACCGTCCCGAACGCGACTTCCCTCGGCTGGGTCGTGAACGATCCTCGTTACGCGGTCGCGGACCGCCAGTGGACCGGCTCGAGCAGCAATCCGGCCCCGACCACCACGCTCAATGGCCTGCCGGCCACCTACGGCGCCTGGCAGTATGCGGGCGTGACCGACAAGTCGGTCTACGACTGGACCAAGTACAACACGCTGCAGTCCAACTTCGGCGAGACCAAGGCCAAGACGCTCAATCTCGAGCTCGAGCAGGAAATCCTGCCCAATCTCTTCTTCAGCGCCGGTTGGTTCCGTCAGGACATCAGCTCGTGGGAAAACTACACGATTTCCCAGCTCACCGGTGCCACGCTCCAGATCGACACCAACAAGCGGATGCAGGATGGCACGGCCAATCCGTACTTCGGCCTGCCCTTCATCACGGACGGCACCCCGGACAGCTTCCGTCTGCCCGAGCTCAACGACAACACCCGTGCGATGCTGGCCTACGACCTCGACCTGACAAAGCACGACAACTGGCTCAAGTGGCTCGGTCGTCACCGCCTCCTCGCCATGTGGTCGGAACAAAAGATCGACCGCACCGTCGAGCGCTGGCGCAACAGCTTCGACTCGGGCGACAACGACGGCAAACTGCGCTACCTTCCGAATCCCTTCCTCGCCAACGGCTGGAACCTTTGGAGCACGCTCTCGCTCAACCGCAATTACTACCTCGCCGAGCCGGGTGACCCGATGGGCGTCGTCAGCCGCTCCTTGGGCAACTTCGGCAACAAGGGATGGAACTCCGCCTACAACGTCGACATCACCGTGCCCGACCAGGTCACGGGCGTTTATCGCAAGGTCAACATGACGATCCAGAACCACTTCTCGGACGCCGGCAGCTACAACTTCAACCGTGACCTCAAGAGCTACAACTTCGCGGCGCAGAGCTACCTGCTGAAGAACCGCCTCGTCACCACGCTCGGCTGGCGCCACGACGAGCTCTCCATCGCCCGCACGAACACCGGCATCTACATCGACGAAGCCGGCAACTCCGTGGCGGGTCTCACCGCCCAGCAGATCTACGATGCCAACACCGGCCTCACGAATTATGATCTGGTCATGAACCGCTGGACCCCGGCCCAGAAATACGAGTACGACACCAAGACCCTGGGTGCGGCCTTCAAGCCCTTCCTCGGCTGGGGTTTCATCGAGAACCCGGCCGACCGCGGCAACTGGCTGGCCCGCCTCGCTCGCGGCGCCACGCTCTACTACAACCAGTCCGACAACTGGAATCCCCCGAGCTCCGTTGTGACCGACTACTTCCGCAAGGTGCTGCCGACGCCCACCGGCGAGGACCGCGAGATCGGCATCGGTTTCTCGATGCTCGAGAACAAGCTCGTCGCGCGCCTGAACTGGTTCAAGACCAAGAATCACGACGAACGCACCGGCATCGCCGGCACGCTCATCACCCGTCTCGCCTATGGTGACACGACGCTGATGCAGCCCTGGGCTGAGACGATCGTCCGCCTCCGCCACGGCGCCAACCCGCTCACCACCGCCAACTGGAACACCAACAGCGTGGTGGACGTCAGCCAGGGTACCAACCAGCAGGAAGTCTGGGCACTCATGAAGCTGCCGGTGAACTACTACTCGGGTCTCTCCCCCGCCGCGACGCAGGAAAGTGTGGCCAAGGGTGTTGAGCTCAACCTCACCTACAACCCGACCCGCAACTGGACGATGAAGCTCACCGGCTCCAAGACCGAGGCCGTCTTCACGGCGGTCGCCCCGCAGTATGATGCGTGGCTGGCCGAGCGCAAACCCGTCTGGGACGCTGCCGTCGCCAACGACATCCCGGATTTCACCGACATCAATGGCACCCAGTATTCCCTCCGGAATTTCTGGACCTCGTACGGTTATTCGTCCGCGGCCCGCCTGAGCAACACGGATGGCAACACCAATGCCCAGAACTACTTTGCCAACACCGTGGTCTCACAGGTCGGTCTCGCCAAGGCCCAGGAAGGCGCCGTGGCCACCAACCAGCGCAAATACCGCGCGAGTTTCCTGACGAACTACAAGTTCACCGAAGGAAAGTTCAAGGGCTGGAGCACCGGCGGCAGCCTCCGCTGGCAGTCCCGCGGTGCGGTCGGTTACTACGGCAAGGCCGCCGACCCGACCCGTCCGCAGGTCATCACCGCCTACGATGTCACCCGCCCGGTGTACCTCGACAACGGCCAGTACACCACGGACTTCAACGTCGCCTATTCCCGGAAGATTTTCTCCGGCAAGGTCGGCATGAAGATCCAGCTGAACGTGAACAACATCTTCGAGAACGGCCGGCTTGAGCCGATCGCGGTCAATTACGACGGCAGCCCCTGGGCCTTCCGTATCATCGACCCGCGTCAGTTCATTCTGACGACGACGTTCAACTTCTGATGAGTTGTTAGTTGGGTAACCAAGGCTCCCCGCGGTAAGCGGGGGGCCTTTTTGGTTTCTTGGGAGGCCGGCCCTCGAAGGCTGACCCCCTTTTGGTCCGGTTGGCGCCAATGTGCCTGCTCGCGACATTCCACGTACAGAGTCGCGAGAGCGCTCGCGCTCACATCCCGGTCACCGCAAGCAAACGGCTTTTCCTTCAGCGCGCGGCTGCAAAAGCATCGTTCCGTTTTTGACGAGGGCGTCGGGGATATATTCTGGCCACCCGTCGCCCTCTCCGGTGGGCTTCATTGAGTTCATGCCGTCAACCCTCGAATCTTCCTCTGTTTCCCCGGCCCCGTTCCGCTGGTTGCATCGGGCGGGTCCGTGGTTGCTGGCGCTGGCAGTGCTGGGTGTGTACTGGCGGGCGTTGGATGCGCCGCTGCTTTTTGATGATGCCGGTGCCGTGGTGCACAACGCCAGCATCCGTCAGCTGGCCACGGCGCTGCACCCTCCGGCCGACGGCAGCACGACGACGGGACGTCCGCTGCTCAACCTTTCCTACGCGTTCAATTTTGCCCTGACCGGCGAATCCGTCCGCGGCTGGCACGCTGGCAACCTGCTGCTGCACGCGTTGTCCGCGCTGTTGCTCTACGCCGTGGGCCGCCGCTGGCTCCGGCGGCCGGGACTGCGGGTGACCGGCCTGGACCCCGACCTTGCGGCGCTGGCCGTGGGGTTGTTGTGGGCCTTGCATCCGTTGTTGAGCGAATCCGTCGTGTGCATCGCACAGCGTTCGGAACTCCTGTGCGGCCTTTGCTACCTCGCCGTGCTTTATGCTTTCACCCGGGCGGCCGAAGCCCCGGCTGGATCGCGCCGTGGCTGGTATGCGACGGCCGTCGGACTGGCGGCGGCCGGCATGGCGGCCAAGGAGGTCATGGTCACCGCACCGGTCTTGGTGTGGCTCGTCGATCGTACGCTTTACGCCGGAGGTTTTGCGGCGTCGTGGCGTGAGCGTCGGGGTTTTTACCTCGGGCTCGCGGCGTCGTGGTCGGTGTTGGTCTTCCTGCTCATCGGTGGCGGTGGCACGCGCGGGAGTTCGGCCGGGCTGGGCCTTGGGGTGGGGGTCTGGCCCTACTTGCTGCAACAGGCCGAGGCCATCGTGCTCTATCTTCGGCTCAGCGTATGGCCCGCCCCCTTGGTGCTGGATTATGGCACGGGGGTCGCCGGCTCGCTGGCGGATGTCTGGTGGCAGTCGCTGATCGTCCTGCTGCTGCTCGGTGGCACGACCTGGGCCTTGGTGAAACGTCCGCTCCTCGGTCTGGCCGGGGCGGCGTTCTTTCTGATTTTGGCCCCCAGTTCCAGCTTTGTGCCGCTCGTCACCCAGACGATGGCGGAACACCGGATGTACCTGCCGCTGGCGGCGGTGATCATGTTGGCCGTGGTGCTCCTGGGCCCGCGGCTGGGCCGGGCACGTACCCCGGTGGTCGTGGGATTGGCGGTGGTCGCCGGAGTCCTGACAATCGTCCGGGTGGGTGATTACCGCAGTGTGCTCGGCATCTGGCAGGATTCCGTAGCCAAGTACCCGGGCAGTGCGCGGGCCCGGCTGAATCTCGGGGTGGAGCTTCTGCAGGCCGGTCGCCCGGCCGAAGCCCGGGTCCACCTGATGGATGCCGTTGCCCTGGAGCCCGGTTATGCCCTGGCCCGCTACAACGCCGGACTCGCCTGGCAGGCCGAGGGGAGGATCCCGGAGGCGCTCGCGGAGTATGCCGAGGCCGTCCGGCTGGCTCCGGCCAATCCTGATTTCCAGGTGAATTTGGGCAATGTCTTGGTGCTTTCCGGCCGGCCGGAGGAGGCGTTGCCGCATTATGCCGCCGCCCTGCGCATTCAACCGGCGCCCGATCTGTGGTTCAACCTGGGGGAAGCGCTGAGTGCGCTGGGCCGTTCGTCGGAGGCCGCCGCCGCGTTGGAAAAAGGGGTGACCCTCGCCCCGGATCAGGTGGCATGGCGGCGACGCGCCGCCAGCTGGTACGCGCAGGCCGGTCGTTGGTCCGAAGCGGCGGTGCACTTCGCCGCGTGGACGCGGCTCGATCCCACTGATGCGGACGCTCACGCCAACTTCGGCAACGTTCTCTTGGTCACCGGGCAGCCCGCGGAGGCCGTGGCCGAATACGAGGCCGCCCTCCGTCTCCGACCCGGCGATCCAGACATTCTCGAGAATCTCCGCCTGGCACGACGCACGCGACGCTGAGCCCATCGCGGTTTTTTGCGGATAAAATTTCACGTCGCGGGAAACCGACGCGGCGGGCGTGCCGGCTGATGTCTTGGAAAAATCTGCAGGAGCGAAAACGTGCGGCCTGCGGCGATATGCCCATCAACGGAAAGATCGCGCATCGCATCGCTCGGCTGTCGCGCTGGTGCCGAGGTATCGAAACAACTGCCGCCGGCCCGCGAGAGCTCCATGGTTTTGGTTTGGAGATTGTGGAAATGCGCGGAGGAAAAACGGCCGGCGCCGCGCTGAACCTGACAACAATGTCAGGGAATCTCCGACTGTCTGAAACGTGGTTCCGTTGTCTCGCCGCTTCGCGGACGGGTTTGGTTGTGACGCACAAAGTCAGTCCGCTGTCGTTCCACCCCGCACCCCAACTCCCGGGCCTTTGAGCAGCCGGTCCGTTACTGGAAAGCCGGTGCCAAGGTTTAACCCCACCCACCCCAACCCCACCATGATACTGAAGAAAAAACATCCTGAACGCATCGGCCGCTGGCTGGCGCCGTTGCTGACTCTCGTCCTGGGCCTGCCGGGATTCGCGCAGACCGCCGCCAACCGCGCCGGAACAAACGAAGAAACCAAGAAAAAGGAAGATGTCCTCGAGCTGTCCCCCTTTGTGGTCGAGACGAGCAAGGACAAGGGTTACTTCGCCCAAAACACCCTCGCGGGCAGCCGCATGCGCACCAATCTTTCGGACCTCGGCGCCTCGATCACCGTCGTGACGAAGCAACAGCTCGAGGACACCGGATCGATCGACATCAACGATGTGTTCCGCTACGAGGCAAACACGGAGGGTTCCTCCACTTACACCCCCGCGATCCAGTCGCTGCGCAACGACGGCGTGGTCGACACCAATGCCGGTTACACCCACGGGGGTGACGGCCAGCCGCAGACCAACGCGATCTCGAATCGCGTCCGCGGCATCGGCATTCCCGGGGCCTCCTACAACTACTATCCCGCCAACCCGTCGGTGCCGTTTGACTCGTACAACATCCAGTCGATCGAGATCAGCCGCGGCCCCAACTCCATGCTCTTCGGCATGGGCAGTCCGGCCGGCATTGTGAACCAGACGGCCGCCCAGGCGGTCATCGGCCAGGACAGTGCGAGGCTGGCCCTGCGCACCGACAACTATGGCGAACAACGCGCGAGCTTCGCCTTCAACAAGAGCCTGATCGACGACCATTTGGCGATCTTCGGCGCGGTGCTGCGGGACAACAAGAAGTTTGCCCGCAAGCCGTCCTACGACAACACCCGCCGCCTGTTCGGGGCGATCACCTTCAAGCCGTTTGCCAAGACCGTCCTCCGCGCCAGCCTGGAAGACTACCGCAACAAGAACAACCGGCCGAACACGCTCACCCCGCGCGATACGGTGACCCCGTGGCGCGCGAGCGGCTCGCCCTCCTATGATCCCTCGACCGGCACCATCATGGTAGGCGGCAAGACCATCGGGCCGATTGTGATGAGCGCCAACTCGCCCTACATTGCGCAAACCCGGGCCTACATCGAGTCACTGCCCAACTTTGATCCGGCGAAATGGAATTCCGCCAAGACCTCCTATGACGGCGTGAGCATCGTCGGCACCGGCGCCATCAGCAACGTCAACTCGATCCTCTACACGCCGGGCATCGTCTTCCCCACCACTTCGCGTCCGATCATGCAGGTTTACGGCGGAGAAGTGGTCGACTACTTCTATACCCAGCCCGACCGCTACCGCCAGGTGTACGGCACCCCGACCAACCCCGCGGCCAACGCCCCGGTTTATCCGGCGGCCGAAGCAACCATCTTCGCCGATCCGGTGCTGGCCCAGGCCTACAACTCCCGCTGGACGCAGTCGGCGCTGCTGCCGGGTCCCGCTGGCATCGGGAGCTACCGGTATCCCGGCGTGACCGACCGGTCGATCTATGACTACACCAGCCAGAACATCCTGTCCTCCAATTTCGGGGCGGATGACAACACGACGATCAACGTCGAACTCGAGCAGGAGCTGCTGCCCAACCTGTATTTGAGCGCCGGCTGGTTCCGCCAGGACTACAAGTCCGTCACCAACTACACGGTGTCCCAGCTCAACGTCGCCACGATCTTCGTGGACACGAACACCAAGTATTCGGACGGATCCCCGAATCCCTTCTACGGCCAGCCTTACGTGATGGATTTCGATCCCGACCAGTTCACCAACACCGAGAAGGATGACAATTACCGCGCCATGCTCGCCTACACCCCGGATTTTACGCGCCACTCCGGCTGGACCAAATGGCTGGGACGCCACCAGTTGCTCGGCCTGGCGACCCGGCAGAAGGTTGACCGCGGGTTCATCCGCAAGCGCTGGTTTGTCACCGCGAGCGACGAGGCCGCCAACAAGACGATCTTCTTCCTGAAGAATCCCAACAACAACGCGGACGGCACGCCCACGGGTTGGAACTTTGAAAACCGGAGCGTCCAGCGTCACTATTATCTCAGCGAACCCAACAGCACACCCGACGGCGCGGTCACGGCCGCTTCCGGCGCGATCACCGCCTCGAGCTACACGGGCAACATGGGCTACTATGATTTCGACGCCAAAGCCTGGAAGGACCTGAGCATGACCACCGGGTTCATCGACCATTCGGCCACGACGGGTTCCACCCAGCGCCAGGTCGATTCGCTGAGCTTCGGCCTGACCAGCTACCTGTGGAAAGAACGCCTCGTGACCACCTTCGGCTGGCGCAAGGACAAGTACAAGGCCCGCAGCACGACCACCGGCGCCATCCTCGACAATGCCGGCGGCAGCCAGATTGCCCCGGGCCTGACGAATCCGGAGAAATGGGTGAATGGCATCTTCCAGACGGACCTGGTCCAGCAGCGCTACAACTATTGGGACCAGTTGAGCGGGATCACCCGCACCGCGGGCGCGGTGCTCAAGCCCTTCAAATACCGGAACAACATCGAGACGCGCGCCAACAACGGTTCGCTGTTCTGGCAGTTTGTCCAGGACTTCGGCCTCAGTTACAACCAGTCCGATAACTTCAACCCGCCCTCCGCGGCCCAGGTGGACGCGTTCGGCAACCCCCTGCCCAAGCCCACCGGCGCCGGCAAGGACTACGGGTTCCAGTTTTCGCTCTTCGACAACAAGCTCTTCGCCCGCGTCAACTGGTTCAAGTCGACCAACGAGAACGAGCGCACGAATCCCGGCACGTCGATCAGCCGTCTGACCGGCAACGTCGACACCACCCTGTTCCGCAACTGGGCGCGCACCATCGCGCTGATCAACTCGGGCCAGGATCCCACCCTGCCGAATTTTGGCGTGGGCCTTACTCCGGCTGAGGAACAGCAGATCGAGGATGCCACCGCGCAGATCTGGAAGCAGCCGTACAACTACTATGACGATGTGGGCAGCATCTACGCGACGCGTTCGGCCGAGGCCAAGGGCCTCGAGGTGACGGTCACCTACAATCCGACGCGCAACTGGACGATGAAGTTCACCGCCGGCAAGCAGACTACCGTCTACTCCAACGTGCTGAAGGAATTCGACGCCTGGTTCGCGGTCCGCAATCCCGTCTGGTCCGCCGCGAAGGCTTCGGACTATCTGAAGCCCCAATACGCCAGTCTCGCCAAGTACACGAGCGCCGGCGGCCGCGAGGTGGACCTGACCACCTTCTGGGGTGGCTATGGCTGGGACTCCAACATCACCCTGGACAACGCCTTCGGCCTCTACAACGCGCAGCTCTACTATGACAACATCGTGACTCCGCAGTATGCCATCGCCCGCGATCTCGAGGGCCAGGCCTCCCCGGGGCAGCGCCGCTACCGCTGGTCCTACCTGAGCAACTACGCCTTCCAGGAAGGCCGCTTCAAGGGATTCTCGGTCGGTGGCAGCGTCCGCTGGGAAGACAAGGCGGTCATCGGCTACTACGGCAAGGCCAACGTGGGCAGCACCGACCTCACCCTGTCCGACACCACCCGGCCGATCTACGACAGCGCCAACACGTATTACGACTTCTGGGTCTCCTACACGCGGCGCCTTTTCAACGACAAGGTGCAGATGAAGGTGCAGCTGAACGTGGTCGATGCCTTTGAGAACGGCGGACTCAAGACGGTCTCCGTCAACTACGACGGCTCGCCCTCCGCTTTCCGCATTGTCGATCCGCGGCAGTTCATTCTGAGCGCGACCTTCGACTTCTAGTCTCCAGCCATAGGTTGGGTTGCAAGGCCTCCCGGTACCCACCGGGAGGCTTTTTCTTTTGCGGGGTCCGCCCGTCGTTCCGTGCTGCATCCAGCGGGGCGCCGACCGGGCAGGGGCTGACGGATCGTTGCGCGGCCCTGACGAAGCGAATCGGCCCGCGGTTGACCGTACTGTCCGAGTCTTAGTCTATCGTGGGTGTTGAACCGGCTAACTTTAGCTGCATGGTGGCTGCTGTCTTCCCCGCTCCCCCGGCGGCTCCCCTCCGTCCGTCCGCCAACCTTCCCCAGACCCCATGATGCTTGGTAATCTCCACTTCCTCGACCTGCTCGTCATCGTCGCCTACCTCGCCATCGTCATCTATATCGGTCGGCGGGCGTCCAAGGGTGCCCAAAATCAGGAGGGCTTCTTCCTCGCCGGTCGCAAGCTCGGCAAACTTTATCAGTTCTTCCTGAATTTCGGCAACGCCACCGACGCCAACGGCGCGGTCAGCACGTCGAGCCTCGTGTATCAGAAAGGCGCGTCGGGTGTCTGGCTCTCGCTGCAGACCCTTTTCATGAACCCCTACTACTGGTTCATGAACGCCTGGTTCCGTCGCGTGCGGCTCGTGACCGTGGCGGATCTCTTTGAAGATCGCTTCGGCAGCCGGAAACTCGCCCGCTTTTACGCCGGGTTCCAGATCATCGCCACGGTCATCGTCATCATCGGCTTCGGCAATCTCGTCGGTTACAAGGTCACGGCCTCGCTCATGGTGAAACCCGAGGTCAAGTGGTCCGCGGAGGAACGCGCCTCGGTCGAGGGCTACCGTGAATTCAAGGTGCTCCAGGCCGCCGCCCAGGCCGGCCCGCTGCCCGCCGCCGAGAACGCGCGCCTCGACCAGCTGCGCGAGCAGAACAAGCGCGGCGAGCTCAGCAGCTACATTTCCTGGATCCACAGCCCGACCGGCAAGTGGACCTACTACATCATCTACTCGTTCATCGTCGGCACCTACATCGTGATGGGCGGCCTCGCGGCCGCGGCCGTCAACGAGGCGTTGCAGGGCATTCTCATCGTCATCTTCTCCTTCATGCTGATCCCGTTCGGTCTCACCGCCATCGGCGGCTGGGACCAGCTTGCGGCGCGCGTGCCGCCGGAGATGTTCAACCTGCTGGGCGGAGGCGTGGGCGGGGTGGGCGGCTGGGAACTCGCGGGCATCTTCCTCATTTCGATCGTCCAGATCCACGGCATCATCGGCAACATGTCCGTCTCGGGCTCCGCCAAGAACGAGTTCGCCGCCCGCTTCGGCGCCGTCTCCGGCACCTACGCGAAGCGCGTCATGATCATCCTCTGGGCTTTCTGCGGTCTCATCGCGATCGCGCTCTACCAGGGTGCGGGCCAGCTCTCCGATCCCGATTCCACCTGGGGCACGATGGCGCTCCAGCTGCTCAAGCCCGGTTTCCTCGGTCTCATGATGGCCGGCCTGCTCGCGGCCAACATGTCGACCGTCGCCTCCCAGACCATGGCGGTCTCCGCGCTCTTCACGCGCAACCTCTGGCAGTATTTCCGTCCCAACACCACGGACGCGGGCATGGTCGGCGTCGGCCGCTGGGCGATCGTCGTCATCCTCGGCATCGGCGTTTACGCGGCGGCCAACATGGACGACGTCTACTCCGTCGTGCAACTGCTGCTCACGATCAATGTGCCCTTTGGCGCCTCGGTCATGCTGATCTATTTCTGGCGCAAGCTCACCGCGCCGGCCGTCTGGTCCGCCGTGATCCTGTCCGCGTTCCTCAACATTGTCTTCCCCTCGCTGATCGCGCCGCATCTCGACGCCTTCACCCGCAGCCCCGCCCTCACGCAGCAGGTCCGGCAGGACGGGAAACTGGTGCCCGTGTACTTCGAAAGCGTCGTGCGCGAGGACCCGGCCGACCCGGCCAGCGCGAGCATCGGCGGCAAACGCTTCCACCTGGAGCTTTGGTGCCTCTCCAAGGTCGGCCTCGATGTCGGCGGGCTGACCGCCAGCGGACGCAACGCCGCGCGCTTTCTCTTCGACGGCATCTTTCCGTTCATCGTCCTGATTCTGGTGAGCTGGTTCACCCGTGCGCCCGATCGCGCCCGCACGGATCTGTTCTTCGGCAAGATGAAGACCCCGGTCGGCGCGACGCCGGAGCTCGAAATCGAGGCCATGGCGGAAACGGCGCGCAACCCGCACCGCTACGATGATACCAAGCTGCTCGGCAAGGATTCCGCGTGGGAGTTCGGCAAGTGGGACAAGGTCGACGCCATCGGCTTCATCGCCTGCCTGGGGGTTTCCGCCGGCATTCTCGCTGGCTTCTGGATGCTCTTGCGGGCGGCGGCGGGCTGAACAGGTTTTGTCCGATGCTGACACGCACGGGCCATTCTCTCGCTTTGCTCGTCGGCCTCCTCGGCGCGGCTGGCTTGTCCCCGCTGGCCGGCCAGGCGCCCGGCGCGACGCGCTTGACCCCGAACCTGTACAGCAACATCGAGCGTCCGCTGCGCTACACGCCGGAGGGGGAGGATTTCGTTATCGTCAACGGCGGCGAGTTCTTCAACCGCCCGCTCTACGGCGGCAACACGGCCTTTCGCGTCGATGCCGGCGACCAGCCGGAGTTCGTGCTCTATTTGCCCGGACGCGGCGGCAACCTGCGCTTCGGCCTGCGCACTGCCGCCGGGACGAAGTGGCTGCACGCAGCGGCCCACGTGGAATCGCGTTACCGGCCGGGCGGCATGCTCTACGCGGTGCGCGATCCGCTGCTGGGTCCCGACGGCGTGCTGCACCTCGCCGCTTATGCGCTGAGCCAGACTGAGGGTCTGATCGTGCGCGCCGAGGCCACCGGCGTCCCCGCCGGCGTTGAGCTCGTGTGGGCCTATGGCGGAGTCAACGGCCAGCGCGGCAAGCGCGACGGCGACATCGGCACCGAGAGCGTGCCGATCAGCGAGTGGTTCCAGCTCCGGCCGGAGTTCTGCGCCGGCAACCGGATCGGGATCGCGGGCAACACCTTCACCCTGCAGGCCCAGTTGCCCAAGGATCAAACCGCCACCCTGCGCGGCATCATGCCAGCGGGCTCGACGCTGACCCTGGCCGACGCCACGCACTGGTCCGATGCCGCCAAGCTGTTCCCTGTAGGGTCGGCCCTTGGGCCGACCTCGTTTCCGCAGATCATCGCCGGTCGCGTCCCCCTCACCGCCCACACTCCGCGCTACTTCGCCATCCAGCGTATCGACGCGACCGCCGCCGCTCCGGAGCTCGACACGTACCGCGAAGTCACGGCGGCGCGCCCCGGCACCGAGGCTGCGACCGCTCGCGTCACCCTGGCGCCTGCCTATGAGGCCGACCAACTTCCCGCCGTTTTTGCCGAGACCGAAGCGCACTTCGCGGCCCTGCGCGGTCAGTTGCTGGTGGTCACGCCCGACCCGTACATCAACGCCGCGGTCGGGGCGCTCAACGTTGCCGCCGACGCCGTGTGGGACGAACCGCAGGGCGCGGTAATGCACGGGGCCATCGCCTGGCGTTCGCGCCTGCTCGGCTGGCGTGGTCCCTACGCGATGGACGCACTCGGCTGGACCGACCGGGCCCGCCGGCACCTGGCGTACTGGTCCACGCGGCAAAACACGGATCCGGTTCCGGAAAAACTTCCGCCGCCTGACGCCGACGCCAACCTCGCGCGCAGCGAGGCCGCGCTGCACAGCAACGGCGACCTGTCCAACAGCCACTACGACATGAACCTCGTCTACATCGACGCGCTGTTCCGTCACCTGCTGTGGACGGGCGACGTGGCTTTCGCGAAGCAGGTCTGGCCGGTCATCGAGCGTCACCTTGCGTGGGAACGCCGCCTGTTCCGCCGCGAGTTCGCGGTCAACGGCGAGAAACTCCCGCTCTACGAAGCTTACGCCGCCATCTGGGCCAGCGACGACCTGCAATACAGCGGTGGCGGCACCGCGCACGCCTCGGCCTACAATTATTGGCACAACCGGATGGCCGCCCGCGTGGCCAAGCTGCTGGGCCACGACCCGGCGCCATACCAGCGCGAGGCGGATTTGATCGCTCGCGGCATGCGGGAGCTTCTCTGGACCGGCACGCATTTCGCCGAATCGAAGGACTGGCTTGGCCGCCAGCTTGTCCACCCGAGCGCCGCGCTGTGGACTTTCTATCACGCGATGGATTCGGGCTGGGCCGGTTCCGGCGTGGCGAGCGATTTCGTGTTGCATAACCAGCCGAAGCTGCCGATCCGCGGGCCCGGGGTGCCGACCGATCGGAACTATGCGATGTTTTCCTCGACCGACTGGCTGCCCTATTCGTGGTCGATCAACAATGTGGTCATGGGCGAGAACGTCCACACCGCGCTCGGTTTCTGGCAGGACGGTCGTTCCGAGGAGGCGTTTACCCTGCTGAAGAGTTCGCTGCTCGCCTCGATGTTCATGGGTATCTCTCCCGGCAATGTCGGCTCGATGAACTACCTGGATGTCTATCGCCGTGAATCGCAGCGCGACTTCGCCGACGGCAACGGCGTTACCGCCCGCGCGATTGTGGAGGGGTTGTTCGGGCTCCGCCCCGACGCCCTCGCTGGCGAGCTCGTCATTGCGCCCGGTTGGCCCGTGGCTTGGACGGAGGCGCGGCTACAACATCCGCAGGTGGGGATCGATTATCGGCGAACGGGAGCGAGCGAGCACTTCTCGATCACCCCGGGCTTCGACCGCCCCATGACCCTTCGCCTGCAACTGCCTATGCGCGGCACTGCAGCCGTCGTGCAGGCGAATGGGCGCCCGGTGGCGCATGCCATCGACCATGAACGGCTCATTTTCGATCTGCCTCCGGCCGCTTCACATGACGTGAACATTGCGTGGTCGAACCTTGGAGGGCCGGTCTCCCGACCGGCCGCGGTCTGTCCGAGGACGGACCCTCCGCCTGTCCCCGCCATATCGCTCCCCGTGAATGACAGCACGCCGATCGCTCTCGGCGCGAATTTCAACGACCGCGTCACCGCGATATTCCAAAAGGGCAAATACCTGTCGCCGCGCTCGCCGTTCGTCTCGCTCGCGCTGCCGTCTCAGGGCATCGGCGCGTGGGCCGGACACGTCAACGCGATGGCCGACATCGATGACACCGGTCTGCGTCGGGTCGCGGCGGAGCACGGTGGCCGGCTGCGGTTGCCGAACGGCGTAATCTTTGCCACCCCGGGCCCGGGCGACGCGCCAAACATCCTCTTCGTTTCCCAGTGGGACAACTATCCGCGAGAGGCGACCGTCGCGCTCAGCGGCAAGGCGCAGGCCCTGCATCTCCTCATGGCCGGTTCGACCAACTACATGCAGAGCCGCCTCGACAACGGTGAGGTCGTCGTCACTTACACCGACGGCACGACCAGCCGGCTGGCGCTGCGCAACCCCGAGACGTGGTGGCCGATCGAGCAGGATTATTTCATCGACGACTATCAGTTCCGCGTTGAAGGGCCGCTGCCGACGCGAGTGGATCTGAAGAGCGGGCTGGTCCGCGTGCTCGACTCGACCACCTTCAAGGGGAAAGGCCGCGAGATTCCGGGCGGTGCCGCTACCGTGCTCGGGCTGTCCTTGGACCCGGAGAAGGAACTCCAATCACTCACCATTCGTGCCCTGACCAACGACGTCGTCATCGGCCTGATGGCCGCAACCTTGGTGCGGTGAAGACCGATTTCCCCTTTATGAAGCTACCCAGCCTTTTCGTCCTGATTCTCACCCTCTCCGGTTCCTCCCTCGCTGCCGCCGACACCGCCTACCTCTTCACCTATTTCACGAAGAACGGACAGGACGGCCTGCACCTCGCTTGGTCTGAAGACGGGTACAAATGGCAATCGCTCAACGAGGGTCGCAGTTACCTCACCCCGGTCATCGGCTCCAAGGAAAAGCTCATGCGCGATCCCTGCATCGCGCGCGGCCCCGACGGCACCTATCACATGGTCTGGACCTCCGGTTGGTGGGAGCGGGGCATCGGCTACGCGTCGACGAAGGATTTCATCACCTGGTCGGAGCAGAAGGAGATTCCCGTCATGGCCCACGAGCCGACCGCCCGGAACAGCTGGGCGCCGGAGATCGTTTACGATGAGGCCAAGGGCGAGTTCGTGATCTTCTGGGCGACGACCATTCCCGGACGGTTTCCCGCGACCAGCGGCGCTTCCGAGGATGACCTCAACCACCGGATGTATTGCACGACGACGAAGGATTTCGCGACCTTCACGCCGACGGAACTGTTCTACGATCCCGGCTTCAACTGCATCGACGCCACCTTCCTCCGCGCCGACGGCAAGCTCCGGTTGATCATCAAGGACGAAACCAAATTCCCCGTCCCCGCGAAAAACCTGCGCATCGGCCCCGCGGAAGGCGTGCGCGGTCCGTTTGGACCGCTCTCCGCGCCATTCACGCCCCCCGATCTCTGGGTCGAGGGTCCCACGGCAGTGAAGATCGGGGGCGAGTATCTCGTCTATTTCGACGCCTACCGGGACAAACATTACAGTGCGATGCGTTCACGCGACCTCGTCCATTGGGAGCAGGTGCCGGCGGCCGAACTGCATTTTCCCAACGAAGGCACGCCCGAGCGCATGCGCCACGGCACCGTCACCGCAGTGCCGCGCACGATCATCGAGGGACTGCGCCAGCGATAGGCGGAAGGATCCGCTTCAATCACAAATGAACAAGAAGGAGCACGGATGAAGAACGACGTCGCGTTGTCTGCTTGTAGGGTCGGACCTTGGTCCGACCTCGCGCCCGAGGTCGTTGCAAGCAACGACCCTACAGGAAACGCCCGCCAACGCGGAGGCACTCTAGCGCGAAACGCTTTGGCCGCGCTCGGTCATCGACCGGCTGCTGGCGCCGGACTCCCCGCATGAATGCGGAAATCACTGATCTCGATCCGGCTGTGCACGGTGCGGAAGGCGAACCAGCCGCGCGTCAACGGCGCGGGGTCGCGCCAGTCGAAGACGACCTGGCCGTCGCGGATGAATTGCACGTGTCCGTCCGCTCCGGCGACCAGCTCGATGCGGTAGTCATGGTCGGCCTTCAGCAAAAACTCGGGGGCCGACAAATCGTGTTCGGGCAGCAACGGGCGCGCCCCGCTGCCGTCGTAGCGCCGGAAGCGTGTCGTCGTGTTCTTGTTGCCGCCGTAGCCCACGTAGTAGGTCTGCAGGGCATCGTAGGTGCTGAACTTGCCGGTGCGGCCATGGCCGGCCGCAAAGAGATCATCCGGCCGCGCCGGATCGGACCCCATCCAGAAGCAGTTCAGGTCGGACACCCGGCTCGCGGAGCTCACGCGTGCCGTGTACGTGATCCGCACCGGCGCGGTCAGCGGCTGGCGCCACCATACGGTGCAACCGGCCGCATCGTCGATCACCAGGCGGCCTTGCGCGGCGGTCACCGTGCCGCCGGGTTGTTGCTCGACGACCCAACCACCGAGGCCGTGGAGAAAATCGTCGGCCACCGGCAGGGATTCCGCCCGGAGCGTCGCCGTCAGGAGGAGCAACATCAGCCATCTTTTCATGTCCCCCACACAAGCCATGCCCGTTGAGGGCGCCACCGCAAAATTTCCCCGACTGCCCATGAAGATCCTGCTCAGCCTCCTCGCCACCCTGGGTTTGCCCTTGCTGGCCCTGGCCCAGACCACACCGCCTGCGCCCGCCCTCGCCGGGTTGCCACCTCCCCCGAATGGGGTTGTCAAACCGGACCTGCCCACGCTCTTCGTCGCCGGGGATTCGACGGCGGCCAACAACTCCGGCGGGCTGGTCGGGTGGGGTGTGCCGTTCCGGGACTATTTTGATCCGGCCAAGCTCAACGTGGTCAACCGCGCCCGGGCCGGTCGCAGCACCCGCACCTTCATCTCCGAGGGTTTGTGGGATAAGCTGATCGCGGAAGTGAAAGCGGGCGACACCGTGCTGATCCAGTTCGGCCACAACGACGGGAGCCCGGTCAACGAGGATGCGTCCGTCCCGCGGGAAAAATGGCGTTCGCGCGGCACGCTGCCGGGACTGGGGGAGGAGACGCAGGAGATCGTGAACGTCCTGACCAACCAACCCGAGACCGTGCACACCTTCGGCTGGTATATGCGCAAGATGATCGCAGACGTGCAGGCCAAGGGGGCCACGCCCATCATCCTGTCCCTCACGGTGCGGGACATCTGGAAGGACGGGCGGGTCGAGCGGGGCTCGGGCCGCTTTCGGGAGTGGGACCGGGCGCTCGCGGAGGCGGCGGGCATCGCGTTTGTCGATCTGACGCGGCTGATCGCGGATGACTATCAACTCCGGGGCCAGGCCGAGGTTCACGCGTTGTTTGGGACCGATCACACGCACACCAACGCCGCCGGCGCCGAGGTGAACGCCGCCTTGGTCGTCGCCGGGCTCAAGGGCATCCGGAAGGGAACCTGGAGTGACTATCTTTCCGCCAAAGGCGAGGCCGTGGAGGCTGATCGGCTCGGCTGGCTGAACCTGCCCGAGCCCGCGGATCCCCAACTCCCGTCGATTGTCCTGGTCGGCGATTCCCTCGTGCGCAACGGGCGCAATGACGGTGCCGGCGGGCAGTGGGGCTGGGGTGATTTTCTCGCGGACCATTTCGACCCGGCGAAGATCAATCTCGTCAATCGGGCCGTGGGCGGACTCAGCAGCCGCACCTACCTGACGCAGGGCCACTGGGCACGCGCCCTCACGCTCATCAAGCCGGGTGACTTCGTGTTGATCCAGCTCGGACACAACGATCCGGGTCCGCTCAGCGAAGACGCCTCGGTCCCGCCCGAGCGCCGGCGGGCCCGGGGCACGCTGAAGGGCGTCGGGGAGGAAAGCCAGGAAGTGGACAACATTCTCACGGGCCAGCGCGAGGTGATGCACACTTACGGCTGGTACATCCGCCGTTTCGTCCGCGAGGCCCGCCTCGCCGGCGCCACCCCGATCGTGTGCTCGCTCACGCCGCGCAAGACCTGGCGGGATGGCAAAATCGTCCGCAGTGGAGCCGACAGCTACGGCGGCTGGGCGCGTCAGGTCGCGGAGCAGGAAGGCGCGGCTTTTCTCGACATCAACGACCTGGTTGCCACGCGCTATGAGGCGCTCGGTCCCGAACGGGTCGAACCGCTCTTCGGCGACGCCAACCAGCACACCAGCCTGGCCGGGGCGAAGGTGAATGCGGAAATCGTGGCCACCGCCCTGCGCGCGCTGCCGGGTGATCCGCTGGGTGCGTTCGCGCGGTAACTAGGATCCATCGCAACTTGGGCGTCCCCCGACACACCCCGGCGCTGCGCGCCACCCCTCTTCATCCGGACTCATGCAGTCAACCGTAGGGGGGCGCTGCTTGACGGCGCCCGGGAATGGGTTGATCGCCGGCGACCTTGCGGGCGTCGTCAAGCGACGCCCCTACACACACCAATTGGTGGAGCGAGAATGAGAGCCAAAGGACAGCTCAGTTGCATGAGTCCGGCTTCATAGAGGGGACTATTACTTTCGCAGCCGAAGTCCCCTCTATGAAGAGGGGTGCCCGCCAGGGCGGGGTGTGTCGGGTTGCTATCGTCGAGTGCGTCTATTTCGGTCTACACCCGAATAATGTCCCGGAACGCGCTTTTGGGATTCTTGGTAATCCGACCTCACCCGCTTGACACCGCCGCGCGCAGCGTCGGGCCTTCGAGGAAGCGGGCCGGGATCGTGGTGAGCGACGGTTGCACGGGAATGCCCAGCTCGTTGTGCAGCAGCTGGCCGATCACCAGTTCGGCGGCGCGTGCGCCGATCTGTGCTGGTTGGAAGTCGAGGGCGGCGCAGGGTTCGGAGGAGGTGCGCAGCGAATTCAGGCACACGAAGCCGTGGGTCTTGGGGAGCTTGGCCCCGCAGCTGCGCATCCACTCGATGGCCTCGGGGTAGTGGCCGATCACGACGTCGGGCTTGTACTTGCGGAACCAGGGCAGGAAATCCGCCCGTGACAGCTTGTGCGCCCGCAGCGTGGGCAGCTCGGTGCTGCCCGGGAGGTATTTCTGCAGGGCGAGAAACGCGCCTTCCCACCGGTACTGCAGGCGCTCGTCATGGGAGATCTCCATGAACAGGCCCGGCCGGCGGTAGCCGCGCTCGTGCAGCTCACGCAGGAGCATCACCATGGAGCGGTAGTGGTCCAGACAGACGCAGTGCAGCGGCGGGTTGTTGATGAAGAGATCCGCATAGACCGCCGTGTACCGGCTCCAGCTCAGGCCCGATAGATCCGGCATCCCGGACGCGGGCAAAAGCACGACGCCCTGGATGTTACGCGTGTGCAAGATGGTATCGAGACGGTTCAGTCGCATGCCCTCGGTGCCGATCTCAAAGCGTTCCATCTTGAACCCCAGTTCCTCGGCGCGCTGGGCGATGCCCTTCAACACGGCCTCGTTGTAGCGGGCGGCGTGCGGGGGCCGGTCGGCGTCCACGATCTCTAGGGCGGCGAGCACGCCGCGAAACTGCTGGCCGCGGGACCGGCGCAGCTGCGACATCACCGCACCCGTGAGTGGATTGTGCTCGTAGCCGGCCGCCTTGGCGGCCAGCCGCACGCGCTCAACCGTCTCGGCCTTCACGCGCGGCGAACCGCGCAGGGCGTCCGAGATCGTCGTGCGGGAAAGGCCCAGGGACTTGGCCAGGGTGCGCAGGGTGGGGGCGGACATGCGGGGTAGGGGCAGATTCCGTCAAAACAGCCGAAGCTCAACGCCAAATTCGGAGCGTCCGAAATTTTTGTCCCATTCCGCGTGGGCGCGCGCTTGCGGCGGTGCGGGCGGGGACTAGTTTGCCTTGGTCCGGCGCTTTTCGCCGTCCTTCCACCCCTCATTCCCCATGATCCGCCAAGCTTTTGTCATGTCCGTCCACGCCGGTTTCGAACAGGAATACGAGCGCCGCCACCGGCCCATCTGGCCCGAGCTGGAAAAGGTCCTGAAGGACCACGGCGTCCACAACTATTCGATCTTCCTGCATCCCGGCACCCGCCAGCTCTTCGCCTACGCCGAGATCGAGGACGAAGCCCGTTGGAACGCCATCGCCGCCACGCCGGAGTGCCAGCGTTGGTGGGTGCACATGGGCGACGTGATGCCCTCCAATCCCGATCACAGTCCGGTGGCCACCGGACTGCGCGAGGTCTTCCATCTCGACTAAACCATTTTGTTTTTTGGAGGGCCCGTCTCCCGACGGGCCGCGGTCGGTCGGGAGACCGACCCTCCCGCTTCAGCGTTCGCGATCCCGCCCCCAGATCCGAATTCCCAGACCCTAGACCCCATCATGACTCCTCTCTCCCGTCGCGACTTCGTCCGCAAAACCACCCTCATCGCCGCGGCTACCCAGCTGGCGTCCCAATTGCAGGCGGCCTCGTCGCCGGTGGAGACCGTTACGGCTCCGACGGTGGGAGCACCTGAGTTGCTGCGTTGGCTCGAAGGAGTGCCCGCCCTTCTGCCGGGAGCGACCTGGGGCCGGGCTTGGGCCCGCGGCCAACACGTACGCGACACCACCTTCACCCTGCAGTCCGCCGAGGGCGCGGACGTGCCGCTGCAAAGCTGGCCGCTCGCGTACTGGCCCGATGGCTCGCTGAAATGGACGGCGCATGCCGTGCCCGCCCAAGCGCCGGTGAGTACCCATTATCGGATCTCCCCCGGCACCCCGGCCGCGCCGGCGCGGCCGGTGACCGTCTCCGAAACCGCTGACGCCATTACCGTGAATACCGGCGTGATGCAGGTGGTGATTGCAAGGTCGGGTGGCGTGCTCATCCGTTCCGTCTGTCGCGAGGGAGCAGAGATTCTCCGGCAGGGCCGCCTCGTCTGCCGGCTGGAAAACCGCGACGATGCGGCGGCCATCCGCCACGTGCCTTTTGTCGGGGAGATTACCGCGGTCACCGTGGAGCAGTCCGGGCCGGTGCGCGCGGTCGTGCGGATCGAGGGCCGGCATGCGGGCGAGGGCCGATCCTGGCTTCCGTTCGTCGTGCGGCTTTATTGCCATGCCGGCGGGGAAATGATCCGGATGATGCACACCATCCTCTTCGACGGGGACGCGCAGAAGGATTTCATCGCCGGTCTGGGCGTGAGCTTCACGGTGCCGCTGCGCGGGGCGTTGCATGACCGCCACGTCCGCTTCGGTGGCATGGAAGACGGCTTGTTCGGCGAGGCCGTCCGTGGCGTCACCGGATTGCGCCGCGATCCGGGCAAGGCCGTGCGCGAGGCGCAGGTCGCCGGACGGGCCACGCCGCCGCTGACCGAGTGGAGTCCGGCCGTCACGGAGCGCCTGCAATACGTGGCGGCCTACGCCGACTGGACGCTGCTGCAGCCGAATGCCGACGGCTTTCAGATCCGGAAGCGCACGCACGCCGGGCACACCTGGCTCGATGCTGCGCAGGGCCGGCGTGCCGGCGGTCTTGGCTATGTCGGCACGCCGGCCGGCGGAGTCGCCTTTGGCCTGCGCAACTTCTGGCAGAGCCACCCGGCCCAGCTCGACATCCGTGGCGCCACGGGCGAGGCGGCGGAAGTCACGGTCTGGATGTGGGCCCCGGATGCCGCCGCGATGGACCTGCGGCCGTATCACGACGGCCTCGGGATGGACACCTTCGACAAGCAGTACAACGGCGGCTTGGAAATCACGTACGAGGATTATGAACCGGGCTTCAATTCGCCCGAGGGCGTCGGGCGCACGAGCGAGTTGCACCTCTGGTGCGTCGCCGCGACCCCCGCGCGGGAGCGACTCGTGCAGATGCAGGCCCTGCTCGAGGCCCCGCCGCAGCTGATCAACTCCCCCGCCTACCTGCAGTCATGTGCCGTGTTTGGCGGCCTGTGGAGTCCGGTCGACCGCTCGACCCCGGCGCGGGCCGGCGTGGAGGACCGGCTCGCCACGAATTTCGATTTCTATCTCGGTCAGCGCGAGCAACGCCGCTGGTACGGGTTTTGGAACTACGGCGATGTCATGCACACCTATGACCCCGACCGCCATGAGTGGCGCTACGACGTGGGCGGTTTTGCGTGGGACAACTCCGAGTTGTCGACCGACATCTGGCTCTGGATGTACTTCCTGCGCAGCGGCCGGGCGGATGTCTTCCGCTTTGCCGAGGCGATGACGCGCCATACCGGCGAGGTGGACGTGCACCACATCGGCCGCTTCGCGCCGCTGGGCTCGCGGCACAATGTCCAGCACTGGGGCTGCAGCGCCAAGCAGCTGCGCATCAGCACGGCGACGAACCGGCGCTACTACTATTATCTCACCGGGGACGAACGCGTCGGCGACCTCATGCGCGAACAGGTCGAGGCGGGGCGCGCGCTCTTGAAATTTCCGCCCGGTCGCAAACTGGCCTTTGCCAACGAGCAGGGCGACCAGTCGCGCGGCACGCCGACCGCCCCCGACAGCGTCGGCGCCAGCATGGGCACCGACTGGGGTTCGCTGGCCGGAGCCTGGCTCACCGAGTGGGAGCGGACCGGCGACGCCCGGGTGCGTGACCGCCTGCTCGCCAGCATGCGCACGCTCGGGGCGCAGCCCAAGGGGCTGTTCAGCACCGGACTCATCCTCAACGTGGAGACCGGCGCCTTCGAGATCACGAAGAGCGACAAGATTTCCGTCTCCCACCTCAACGCCGTGTTTGGTCTCGTGGAGATCTGTGCCGAGTTGAACCAGTTGCTGGACGTGCCCGAATTCCGTCGGGCCTGGCTCGACTACTGCGAATTGTACAACGCCAGCCCCGAGGTGCAGACGCAGCGGCTGGGCTCGGCCCTCAAGGGTACCAACCTGACGCAGGGCCATGCGCGTCTGACAGCCTACGCGGCGCACCAGCTGCAGCGACCCGATCTGGCCAAACGCGCGTGGGCCGAGTTCGCCCGCGGTTTCCGCGGCGAGCGCAGCGTCGGGGCGCTGCCGGTTCGCCAGGTGAAAGGACCTGCGGTCTTGCGGGCGGTGGACGAAGCGTCTTCTGTCTCCACCAACGACGCCGCCCAATGGGGCCTGGCCGCCATCGAGTGCCTGGCCTTGGTCGGTGATTATCAACCTTCAACCTGATATTCCCTCATGCCCACCATCGCGATCATCGGACCCGGAGCCATCGGCGGCGTCATCGCCGCATCCCTGCATCGCGGCGGCGGCCATGAAATTTCCCTCTGTGCCCGTCGGCCCCTGGGACCGCTCACGGTGGATCTGCTGGGCGAGGTGGAGAAGTTTGCCCCCACGGTCCTGACGGATCCGGCGCAGGGCCGCCCGGTGGACTGGGTGCTGGTCACCACGAAGGCCTACGACTGCGCCGGCGCGGCGGCGTGGTTTCCGATGTTGGTCGGGCCGTCGACGCGCGTCGCGGTGTTGCAGAATGGCGTCGAACACCGGAAACGCCTTCGTCCCTGGCTGGCCGAAGCCCAGATTGTGCCGGTCATGATTGATCTTCCGGCCGAGCGCCCGACGCCCGTCTCGATCAGCCAGCGCGGACCGGGCAAGCTGATCGTGCCGGCCGATGCGGATGGGTCGCGGTTTGTGGCGCTCTTTGCCCGCACGCAGCTGAGTGTCACCACCTCGGACGATTTCACGAGCGTCGTGTGGCAGAAGCTTTGCCTGAATTCGGTCGGCATCATCAATGCACTGTTGCTCAAACCAACCGGCGTGTTTGGCCACGAGGACATCGGCGCACTGGCGCTGGGCATCGCGCGCGAGTGCATGGCGGTCGCCCGGGCCGAGGGAGCGACGCTGCCGGATGATCTCGCCGAGACGATTCTGGCCAACTGCCGCGCCGCTCCGCCCGACTCGATGAACTCCCTCCACGCCGACCGCGCCGCCGGCCGTCCGATGGAGATCGACGCCCGCAACGGCGCCATCCTCCGCTTCGGTGAGAAACACGGCATCCCGACCCCGTTGAACCGGATGGCCGTCACGCTGCTGGCCCACATGTCAGCAGCCGGGCAGTAGGGCCGGTCTTTGACCGGCCATCCGAGGAAGCTACCGAGCCAGTCAAAGACTGGCTCTACCCGTTACTCCCAGCTCACCACGAGGAGTGACACGCCTTGCCGCGGCAAGGTGAAGGCGAGTTGGGTGGCGCCGTTGGCGATGGTGACCGTGGTGGGTGAACCGGTCAGGCGGGTGAGGGCGCTGGATTGCTCCAGCTGCGCATACTGCGCCTCGTTGGGCGCGACGGGGGAACCCAGGCGCAGCCACTCGGCGTAGGCGTTGCTGTGTTGCTGGTCGATGCGGGTGTGCGTGAGCTTCGCTTCCTTGAGACCGGTCGGCAGACCGGCGACCGCGAGGGACACCGCCGCGTCGGGGCCGGTGACATCGTCGTCGTGATAATGCCAGACCATCACGGCAACCTGATTGGGGGCGCGGCTGGCGAGGACGCCGACGTCGGGGGCACCGCGGACGCCCCGGTCCACGATTTCGGTGAGCGGAATCTCGGCTGAGCTGGTGGCGGGCAGGCGCTCGGGACCCATCTGGGCAAACATGCGGAAGACATTGAACACGGCCATGGGCACACCGTTGCTGGCCACCTGGCGGAAGCCGGCGAACCAGGGCTGGTCCTCAAAGGTGAAGGCCCAGGTGACGGCGCCCTCCAGATTGATGCCGTGGAGGTCGGCGAGGTCGTGTTTGCGCGCGAAGGAAGCGGCCGTGTAGCTCGAGTACATGGTGCCGTTGCGGTACGCCAGCTGCGGTCCCTGGCAGGCGGCGCACCCTTCCGGGTCGGATTCGCCGATGATCACCGGCGTGCCCTTCAGTTCCGGATACGAGGCGAAGGTGGCGAAGGCGGTCTCGATCGTCTTCAGCTGGTTGCTGATGCCCATGCGCACATGGCCGTCCACCATCGACGGACTGCCCTTGGCGTGGAAGGCAACGAAGTCGAGAGGCGTGCCCTTCTCCCCGGTCGCGTAATTGGTCCCGTGCAGGCAGTGGTCGAGAAAGTCCTTCATGAACTGCCCGCCCGAGCCCGCGGTGTGCGGACCGCCCACGCGCGCCGTGGGCAGCGCGCGGCGTACGCCGGCGATGGCGTAGTCGTGCAGTTTGCGGAAATCCTCGGCGCTGCCGCCCCAGTATCCGTTGGGCTGGTTGTTGGCTTCGTTCCAGACTTCCCACCACCACGTGTTCACCTCGGCGGCGCCGTATTTCTCGACGCAATGCTTCGCCCACTGGTAGGCGAGCTCGCCCCACTTCGCATAATCCTTCGGGGGTTTGGTCCAACCGGTAAAGATCCGTTGGTAGGGCAGGCCCGGCCGCCACGAGTGCCGATAGGGTGACGGCTGCGTCGACATGGCTTCCGGCATGAAGCCGATCTGGGCGAGCGGTTTCACACCCCGCGCCAGGTAGCTGTCGAAGATGCGGTCGATGCCGCTCCAGTCATAAACGGGGTTGTCCTGCGCATCCTCGGTGTAGGCGTTGGTCGAGCCCCATTTGAAGGCCGGCGTGCCGTCACCGGTGTTGAGCAGGTTGTGCGCGCGGAAATACATCTGTCGCGGGGCCAGTTCGCCGATCTGGCCCAGCAGTTTCTGTCCGTCCTTCATCGTCGCGTAGTTGGGCTCGTCCGCGCCGAAGTAGCGCCAGAACGTCCGCAACGGCCCGGTCGGATGCGCGGCATCGACGGTGATAGTGACAGGAAACGCCGGGTTGGCATCGGCGGCGATGTCGGCGGCGGACAGAGCGGGGGCGAGCAGGGCAAGAACCAGCGGGCAGATCATTCTCATGGGGTGGGTGGGGTTCATCGGGGCGGAATGCGGGGCCGGGTTGAGCTTCAGGTCTCCAGGCTGCAAACAGGAGTCTGAAAAAGGCGGACCGTGGGAAAACGAGAAATTGAGGGGGGTGTGCTGGCAGAATCTTGGGTCGCCAGGTGATCTTCAGGGCAGGTCGCGGCGCGGGATCTTCCGCATGGCTTGGGCGAGCTGGTCGCCGTGCTGCGCTGCGCCTTCGGCCTCGAGCCGTTCGAATTGCGGATGGGCGAAGATCGGGGACCGCACGGGCGTGCCGCCGGTTTCCTCGTCAGTCGCGTCCTTTAACGCCCCGCCGAGGGCGGCGACGATGCCGTTCAACCGGTCCACGGTGCGGCGCAACTCGCGCTCGTCGCGCCCGGGCCAGTAGCCGCCCTCGTCGGTGATTTCCACTCCGAGGCCCAGGGCCGTCAAGCCGGCCAGCAGGTCCACGGCGGCGGTGTGGCAGCGGCGAAAATGCTCCCAGCCGTGCAGGCTCGCATACTGGGTCTTGCAGAAGGCGGCCAGCCTCCAGCCGGCGGTCCCGACTCGTTCCAGGCGGTGCGTCTGCGGGTCGCGCCGTTCCACGGTGTAGTCGCAGAGACCGAGCCGCAGCGGTTCGCAGTCCTCGCCCAAGGTGACGTCGAACACGAAACCCTCCTGCGCCGGCACCTCGATGCCGCGCGTCGTGTGCGGCTCGCCCGGCACGGGGACCATGACCCACTCGCTCAGCCACGCCAGCTGCACGGCCGACGACGAAATCGCGCCGACGGCTTCGATCGATCCCGCCTCCTGCGCCGCGAGTGCGGCCGCGCGCATCTTCGCCACCAGCGCCCGGGCGGACTCCTCCCCGGTCACGGCCGGGGCGCGCAGCTTGTAGTGGAGAGTCAGGCCCATGGATATTACTTGAGGCGCTTCACATTCGGTGCGGCGAGCAGCGTGCGCATTTGGGAGATCGCGATTTCATTCAGCCGGAGCAGCCGCTCCACGGCCGTCAGGCCCTGGCGGATGAAGACGGAATTCAGGCTTTCGAGGTTCGTCAGGACGACCAGTTGCTCGATCGTGGCCTGGTCCCGGATGTTGCCCTCGGCGCCGGGCTGGGCCTCGCGCCATTGTCGGGCGGTCCGGCCGAAAAGCGCGACGTTGAGCAGATCGGCCTCCTCGGCGTAAACCATGGCGGCCTGGGCCTTGGTGACGGCGGGAGGGATGAGGGTCTCCTTGATGGCGTCGGTGTGGATGCGGTAGTTGATCTTGGCCAGGGTGCGCTGGAGATTCCAGCCGAGCTGCCGGCGGTCGTTCTCCTCGTCCTTCAGCCGGCGAAACTCCTTCACCAGATAGATTTTGAATTCCGGACTGATCCACATGCCGAACTCGAAGGCGATGTCGGGATGGGCAAACGTGCCGCCATAGCGTCCCGGGGTGGCCTTGAGCCCGATGGCGTTGGTCTTCTCCACCCACTCCTTGACGCTGATCTTGTAGCTGTTCAGGCCGGCCTGACTTCTAATTGTGGCGAATTCGCCATAATTAAAAGCCGGGTTGAACACAGACTCCCAGATGCCAAGAAATTCGACCGTGTTGCGGTTCCTCAGCCAGTCCGAGATGAAAAACTCGCCATCTTTCGCCCGCAGCATGTCCGTCAGGGAGATATAGTCGCCCGTCTTGCCCGTGAGAACCGATACGGGGGTTCCTTGGACGGCGATGGTTGACTTCTTGGAAGGGGCCATGGCGGGAGGAGGCACCGGCATCTCAGCGCACGTAGGTGCCCTTGGTGTCGCCGGGGTGGGCGCGGGCGAGGGCGGCGAGGGTTTCGAGGATCTCGGCGATCTCCTTCTCCTTGGCGCGGGCGAACTGCTTCGCGAGGTCGGCCGCGGAAAAGGGCGGAGATACACCGGGCGCGTTTGTGCGTTGGTGGACATGGGCAGGCCGGGCGAGTCAGTCGGCCGTGACGGCGGGAACGGGATTTCCCGGGGTGCCTTGTCATGGCGAGGGGCGGAGCGACGAAGCGATCCAGCTGATTGGATCGCCCCGACCGGCTGCCGCCGGTCTCTCGCTGACAATCCCTCAGGATGCCGGCGCGTTCCCTTCGACGAGGGCGATTTCTTCGGGCGTGAGGCCATAAAGCTGATAGACGAGCTGATCAATTTCCCGGTCGGTCTTGGTGAGGGCGTTCTGGAGCGTGGTCTTCTCGGCATCGGATTTCGCCGCCCGCAACGCCGGCGTGAGCGTCAGCATCTTGTCTACAAGGGCGACGAGGCGGTCGTGATCTTTTGATGGTTTATTCTCTGGGAAATCCATGTCAGGAAGCGGAAGCTGGGCGACCTGCCTGGCTTGTATCTCGGAGAACACCTTCTTTGAGGACTTGAGAAATTTCGTGTAATAGAAGTTCAGCAACCGTGAATTGAAGATGCCTAGCATGAAGCGCGTGCTGAACCTCGCCTCTTCGGTTGGCGAGATAACCACGATGGTGTTGAGCGCGTATTTCTGGTCCCGATCGAGCGATCCAATCAGTGAATCGCCAACGCGGCGAAAGAATATCTTTTCGGTAAGCTGGAAAATATCTTCACGCTTGCAGCTATGGATTTTTGCGACGTCGAATCTAAAGAAACTTGGTGACGAACCTGTGTAGTAGCGACCGATGTGGCGACCATCCAGAATTTCATGGTGTTTGGCTGACAGCTTTTTGTCTGACAGGCAGGCATCACGGTCATGCTTTAGCGCAATTGCCTGATTGATATTGAACGAGTCGCCAAATTTTCCAGGCAGGGAGTTTAATTTGTCCCTGAGCGCCTGAAGGGCTGGATTGGCTGGAACAACAAAGGACCACTTGTAGGTTCGCGCAAACTCGCGCTGGGCTATGCGGTGGCTGTTTTCGAGGCCAGTTAGGGGCAACTCACCTAAGACGGTTTCGTGCTCTCTAGAGGGGCGGATTTTCCTAGCCACGAGAATTACAGTTTCAACCACCGCGTCTGCGAAAATCTGACCTTTGGGCTGCACGATATAGTCGAGTGATGCCTCCGTTGCCGCCCTGCGCCGTGCTTCCTCATAATATTCCTGAGTCAAAAGGGTGTTGGGAATAATATAGCCAAAAGCACCCGCCTCCCGAGTGATGTCGCGTGCGCGCTCTAAGAAAAAAATGAACGTGTTTAATCGCCCACCCGACATGCCAAAACGCTCCTTAAGATATTCATTCGTGGGCTCGTCTCTAAATCCCTCCATGGAAAGCTGAATATACGGCGGATTGCCGATGACCGCATCGAACCCGCCCGCAGCCATAATCTCGGGAAACTGCACGTCCCAGTCGCCGGCGTTGACGCGCACCAGCTCGGCGGGGTCGAGGGAAAAGTCGGAGGCGATGAGGGAATTGAAGCACTTGATGTTCTTGTCCAGCGGCGGGAGCAGGGGCTCCTTGCGGAAGAGTTCGGTCTGCGTGCGCAGGGTCTCGCGGTTCTCCCCCTCCAGCATCTTGAGGTAGAGCGAGAGCTGGGTGACCTCGACGGCTTGGGCGTCAATGTCCACGCCGTGGATATTGTTCTCCAGGATGCGGCGCTTGAGGGCGGTGGTGAGGCGCACGTCGCCGGCGGCGTCCACGTAGCAGTCCTCCTTGCGGCGTTTGTCGGGATTGGCGGTGAACCAGCGGAGATGGTGGGCCATCACCTCCTCGTAGGCGCGGAGGAGGAAGGAGCCGGAGCCGCAGGCGGGGTCCACGATCTTGATCTTCTCGGCCTGCTTGGGAGACTTGCCGGCCAGCAGGCGGCCGACGGTCTGCTCGACGATGTAGTCGGTGATGTAGCGCGGGGTGTAATAGACGCCGCCGGCTTTCCGCACCTCGGGCTTCTCCTCGATGGTGGCGCCGCGGCCCTGCGGACGGAGGATTTTCCCCAAGAAGCGCTCGTAGGCGTCGCCGAGGATCTCGACCTTGATGTCGGCGAAGTTGTAGCCGTTGTCGTCGTCCACCAGGTCGAGGAGGAAGTTGGCCAGCCATTCGTCGCCGATCGTGAGCTCCTCGGAGAAGTGGGGCTTGAAGAGGTTGCCGTTGAAGAAGGGCTTGTAGCTGGGCGGGCGCTGGTCGAGGGCGCGGATGTGATCGGTGAGCTCGCGGTAGAGCGAACCCTCGGTGCGGCCGCGGGCGCCGTGACCGGGCGGCGGTTCCTCCTCAAGGGCGCCGCCGAAGCGCATGTGGGTCTGCTTGCCGGGCCGGCGGAGCTTGGGTTTGTCGGCCTCGGGCTGCTGGCGATACCAGCCGTCGAAGAGGGTCTGGAGGAGCGTGCCGGTATCAATGCCGCGGTCCTCGCAGATGCGGAGGAAGACGAGGCGGTCAATGATGCGCTGGGCGGCCTCGTTGAGGCGTTGGCCCTCGAGCAGGTCGGCGCGGTCGTTGTGCTTGAGGAGGTCGGAGCCGAGCTGCTGGCGGACGTCGTCGAGGAAGTTGAGGAAATCGGCGTCGAGGGCCCGGGTGCGGTCGGGCTTGATGAGGTAGCCCTGCCGGCCCTTGATGCGCAGCGGACGCTTGGGCAGTGACTCAATGAGGCGATCAATGCTGCCGGAACTGACGTTTTCGAAGGCGAGCAGGTCCCAGATTTCGCGGGCGGCGCCCACGTATTGTTTGAAATGGAGGATCTTCCACTCGCCCACGTGCGGCTCATCAAGCAGCGGGCGGGCGCCCACGACGTAGATTTTCAGCTCCTCGAAATCGGAGAGCAGGGCTAGGGGCACGCCGCGGGCAAAAGCGTCCTTCTTAGCCTGGAGGATGTGGCGGTTGTGGAGGACTTCGGCGGGCTTCTTGGCCTCGCAGGTGAAGCGCTCGATGCGGGCGTGGCGGAACACGTAGTCGGCGCGGGTTTGCCGTCCCGAAAGATGGGTGCGCACCTCAATGGCCACTTCGCGTTCCGTGTGGATGAGTCCCTTTTGGTTACCGACATCCCAACCGAGGGCCCGGAAGAAGGGATCAAGGAAGTCGGCGCGCAGCGTGGCCTCGAGGTAATCAGGCGCCGTATAGATCGGGTGCTGGCGGTCGAATTGGGCCACAAGGCGGGCCAGCTCGGCCTGGAAAGATTCGAAGGTCGCAGGGGTATCGGATGTCGCCATGAAAGGGTGCGGCCAAACTGCCGGCCGGCCCAGGGATTGCCAAGCCCCTTCGACCCGCTCAGGGCAGGCCTTTCGGCTTGGTTCAAGGCAGACGGTTTGTCGGGGAACTCATCCCGTAAGGTGACGGGTCCGGCAAACTTAAATTCAGGGTTTGGTTGCTTCGGGGCCGGGGATCATGCGGTTGCCCGCTGGCGGCAGCCGGGCAGTAGGGCCGGTCTTTGACCGGCCGGCCGAGGAAGCTACCGAGCCAGTCAAAGACTGGCTCTACGCGTTACTCCCAGCTCACCACGAGCAACGACACGCCTTGCCGCGGCAAGGTGAAGGCGAGTTGGCTGATCGCCACCGCCCTATGACTAGTCGTCATTGGTACTAATCAGGTGGGCCGGCAGGTCCCTCTGCCGGCGATGACTATCGTGGCAACACGACGGTCCGAAAACGGGCACGCGCCGACTCGCCCTGCTGTGCTCCCGGTGCCGGTCGCCCAACCTTCGTTGTGGCCGGGGACGTGCCCGTCCACCTAAGAGCGCGTGGAAATGTCCGGTTCAACTGCACGTGTCCGGCTGGAGGGTGATGGCGGGAGCGGGAACGATGTCGGGGCGGATGGACTTCAATTCCCGCGCGGGCGCAGGTCGCTGCGCTGGGGGCTGGCGGGGAGTTTGAAGGCGGCGGGGTCATCCGGTTTCGCCGGGTCGAAGCCGGCGAAATCCTCGGCGATGGCCGCTGCGAGCGGCAGGCGCGCGTCGCGGATGCCCTGGACGATCACCTGGGCGAGCTCGTACGCACCGTAGTTGTTGTGATGGGTGGCGTCCTTGCCGGCGTTGCTGAAGGCGAGCGGCGATTTGGCCGGACCGAGGGCTTCGTAGAAGGCGCGGCTGCCCGCTTCGAGATCGATGAGCGCGACGCCCTCCGCGGTCGCGACCGCGCGCATGGCGGCGGGATAGTCACCGAGGGTGTTCAGGATTTTGCCGTCCGGACCGAAGTTGCGGCGCTGCGGGGAGGTCACCAACACGGGCGACGCGCCGCGCAGGCGCACCTCGGCGATGAAGGTGCGCAGGTAGGCCTGATACGTCGTGCCGGCTTCCACGTAGGTCTGCGGCCACTGCTTTTTCTGATCGTTGTGGGCGAATTGCATGAAAACCCAGTCGCCGGCCTTCAGCTGGCTCAGCACCTTCGCCAGCCGCAGGCCGGTGAGAAAGGACTTCATGGTCTCGCCAGATTCGGCGTGGTTGGCGATGGCGACGGTCGGCTGGAAAAAGCGCGGCAGCAGCTGGCCCCAGCTGGCGCCGTCCTCGAAGCGCTGGTCGGTGACCGTGGAATCACCCAGCAGAAACACGGTCAGCACCGTCACGGGCTCGACCGCAACAGCCCGCACCGCGGGCGCCGGCCCGTTGAACTCGAGCGTGAGTTTGTCGTCCCACGTCAGCGAGCCCTGCTCGCGATCATTCAACACCACGGCGATGCCGCCGGGCGCGTTTTTCTCCGGCGGCGGAACCGAGCTGTTGCGGACGTTGACGATAAAGCTGCGGCTGACGCTTTCGCCCGGTGCCGTCGTCACGTCCTCGAGCATCAGCCGGCGCGATTCGGCCTTCACCGTGTTGGCGGAGGCGCGGTCGCTGCCGAAAGTGACGGTGACGCGGTAGTTGCCCTCGGGTACCGCGACGGAAAAATAGAACGGCTGGCCCGCCGGCGTAGGCGCCGTGCCGAGATCGAAACCGTGGCCGCGTTCCGTGGTGTAAGCGGACTCGCGGCTGAGGTCGAAACTCCGGGCCGAACCAGCCAAGGCCGGAACCGCCACGAGAAGGCACCAAGAGGGTGTCCGACGCAGGAGGCTCGCGAGGCGTCTGGAGGCGCGCGGAATCAGTGGGTGAGCGAGCGGTCTCATGGCTGGTGAGTCTTTGGGCCTTTTCGTGGCGGAAAATCAGGGAACCTTGGCATCCGTACGAAACGGCGAGGCAGGCAGGCCGGCGGTGTTGAACAGATTCCCCGACGCCACGTTGGCCCAGCCGTAACGGACCGCGGCCGGTGCCGGTACGTCGGGGGCGGTGACGACGACCGTGGCGCCGACGATCGCGGCCTTGGCCGGATGAAACACGCCGTCGGGTCCGGCGATCGTGAATCCTTCCAAGGTGCCACCCGGTGCGATCAGGCCGCCGGCCACATGGGTGAAGGTGAGCACGGCGCGCCCTTCGGTGAATTGCGCCGAGGCGAAGACCGGACCGGAGTACGGGATCTTCTGACCGTAGGCGAGCGCGCGGGCCGCCAGCGCCAGACGCGCGCCGACGGGACCCTTGTTGGCGGGATGGATGTCGGTGGCGTCGCCGACATCGATCGTCACGGTCATCGCGGTGTTCTTGGTGTGCTGCCACGCGATGAGCTGGGCCTCGCGGATCTCGGGCGGCTGGCCGTCAAAGGGCGCGATCTGGACGAAGAGGAAAGGGAAGTCGCCCTCGCCCCACCGCTGGCGCCAGTCGGCGATCAGGGCCGGGAGGAGCTTCTGGTACTGGCGTTCGCGTCCGGCGTTGGCTTCACCCTGATAGAAGGTGACGCCGCGGATCGCGTAGGGAATGAGCGGAGCGATCATGCCGTTGTAGAGCACGGTCGGGGTGCCGGCGTTCTGGCTGATGTCGTTCGGCGGGCGTTGGTCGGCCGGGAGCGTGGTGGCAAAGCGGCAGAGCCAGCGGCCGTTGAGGTCCAGCGCGGCCTCCGCCTCGTCGACCGGGGCGACGGAGAGGGGCAGCTTGGGGTTCCACAGGCCGCCACCACCGCCGGTATCGAGCACGCGCACGGCGATGACGTTGCCGGTGGGCCGCAGGTTGGCGGCGGGGATGCGATAGACCCGCGGCGTGGTGTAACCCGAGGTCGTGCCGAGCTCGGTGCCGTTGACCCAGGTGGTGTCGACGTCATCGATGGCGCCGAGACGGAGTTCGAGGTCACGGCCCGACCAACCGGCCGGCAGGTCGAAGGTGCGGCGGAACCAGACCACGCCGTCGAAGCCGGGATGTCCGGCATCCTCCCACAAGGTGGGCAGCTTCATCGTTTCCCAGCCGGTGGTGTCGAGCTGGCGGGCGCTCCAGGGTTGGGCCCCGCTGCCGGGATCGATGGCCTGGAACCATTGGTTGAGTTTCTGCAGGTACTTTTGCCGGACGGTCGCCGCGGCATCGGCGCTTTGCGTGAGGCTGTCCAGCTGGTCGGCAAACTCGGGAAACGCGGCGAGGCCCTCGCGTCCGGTCCAGGCCTCGGCCGGCGTGCCACCCCAGGAGCTGTGGATGATGCCCACCGGCACACCGAGGCTGGCGTGGAGGTCGCGGGCGAAGAAATAACCGACCGCCGTGAAATCCGGGGCGGTCGCCGGGGAACAGACGCTCCAGCTTGCGGCGACCGTCGACTGCGGCGTGCTGGCCTTGGTCTGTTCGACGTAGAGCTGGCGGATGAGCGGGTGCGTGGCCGCGGCGACTTCCGCCTCCCAGTTGACGATGGGCTTCTGACCGGCCCGCAGACCGAGCTGGCGTTCCATGTTGGACTGGCCGCCGCAGAGCCAGACCTCGCCGACGAGCACGTCGGAACATTTATGATTTACGATTTTTGATTCACGATTGGTTTCAGTGACCACGAGGTCGCGGGAGACGGCGCTCGCGGTGAGGGCATCAAGCGTCACGCGCCATTGGCCGGCGGCATCAGCCGTGGCGGTCTTGGTCTGGCCGGCGAATGCCACGGTCACCTTCGACCCGGCGTCAGCCGTGCCCCACACCGGCACGGGCATGCCCTGTTGCAGGACCATGTGGTCGCCGAAGGGACTGGCGAGACGGACCGCGGCCGCGAGTTGGGCGGTAGAAAAAGCCAGGAACAGAGCCAGCACTGTCATCCACGGTCTTGGCCGTCGGGCACGGCTGCAGCTCAGGCGAACTGCCTGCCTGAACGAAGTGAAGGATCCATCGGCATAACCGGCGGCGGTGGTGGTTTTCATTTTGGGAATCGTTCGTGTGTTTCGTGGGCCAGATTTATTTCAGGTCAGGTCCAAGGTTGCGGCTTTCGCCGGGTTTGAGATTCAGGACGATGCTCTTGGCCCCGGAGCGCACGGTGGTCGCGGTGCCGGTGACGCAGCGGATCGTGGCGTGGGTGAGTTTGCCGGCGGCCCAGGCGAGATCGACTTCGAAGCCGCCGCGGGCGCGCAGGCCGGTGACCGAACCCGTGGGCCAGGCGGACGGCAGCGCGGGCAGCAGCTGCAGTTCCCCGCCCTGCGACTGGAGCAGCATCTCGGCGATGCCGGCGGTGCCGCCGAAGTTGCCGTCGATCTGGAAGGGCGGGTGGGCGTCGAAGAGGTTGGGGTAGGTGCGTTCCGGCCGGAGCAGGAGCTTGAGGATGCCGTAGGCGTGCTCGGCGTCGTGCAGGCGCGCCCAGAGGTTCAGCCGCCAGCCGATCGCCCAGCCGGTGGCGTCATCGCCGCGCAGTTCCAGCGAGCGCCGGGCGGCGGCGGCGAGGTCTGGCGTCTTGAGCACGTCGATCTGGTCGCTGGGGAAGAGCGCGTAGAGGTGCGAGACGTGGCGGTGGCGCGGCTCGGGGGCGGTGGCGTCCCAGTCTTCGAGCCATTCCTGCAACTGGCCTTGCGCGCCGATCTGGTCGGGCGCGAGGCGCGCGCGCGTGGCGATGAGCCGGGCCCGGAAGTCGGCGTCCAGGCCCAGGATCTCGGACGATTGGATGCAGGCCGAAAAGAGATCGCGCAGGATCTGGGAGTCCATGGCGGGACCGGCGACGATGGAGATGTCCTTGTGATGGGCATTCTCGGGCGAGATCGACGGACTGGTCACGAGCCACTGGTGCCCGCTGCGGGACTCGGGGACGAGGGTATCGAGGAAGAACTGCGCGGCGCCCTTCATCAGCGGGTAGGCGCGGGCGAGAAAGGCGCGATCACCGGAGAACAGGTAATGCTCCCAGAGATGCGTGCAGAGCCAGGCGCCGCCGGTGGGCCACATGCCCCAGCGGGCGCCGTCGATCGGGCCGGTGGCGCGCCAGAGGTCGGTGTTGTGGTGCGTCACCCAGCCGGTGGCGCCGTAGTGGGCCTGGGCCATCTTCGCGCCGGTCTCGCTCAGGTCCTTGATCATGGCGAAGAGCGGTTCGGTGAGCTCGGCGAGGTTGGTGGTCTCGGCCGGCCAGTAGTTCATCTCCGTGTTGATGTTGATCGTGTACTTGCTGCCCCAGGGCGGCGTGAGGCTGTCGTTCCAGATGCCCTGGAGGTTGGCGGGCTGCGAACCGGGACGGGAACTGCTGATGAGCAGGTAGCGGCCATATTGAAAATAGAGCGCGGCGAGGGCGGGGTCGTTCCCCTCGGCGAAGCGGCGCACGCGCTCGTCGGTGGGCAGGTCGGCGGCGGGCGTGCGGCCGAGGTCGAGCGTCACGCGCCGGAAGAGGCGTTGGTGTTCGGCGAGGTGGGCGGCGAGCAGCTGGTCGTAGGTCTTGCCGGCGGCGGCGCGCAGCGTGGCGACGTTCAGCGCGGCAGGATCGCCGCTGACGTCGTCATAGCGACGGTAACTGGTGGAGGCGGCGATGAGCACGAGGGCGGAACGGGCGCCGGCGACATGGAGCTGCTGGCCGTCGGCGCGCAGCGTGCCGCCGTCGGTGATCACCTTGACGCGGGCCTGGAATTTCAGCGCGCCGGCGATGCCCTCAGCCCCACCGTTGCGGCCGTCGAGGAGAAGGGTATCCGTCCCTTCGGTCCGGCTGGTGGCATCCTGTTGGCTTTGGGCCCCGAGGAGAAAGCTGAGCCGGCCCTGATCCGGACGCCCGGGTGCGGTGGCCGTGAGGCGGACGACGATCACCTGATCCACCGGACTCGCGAAGACCTCGCGCACGTGGACGGTGCCCCAGGTGTCGGAGCCGATGGTGTACCGGGTTTGCGCGACCGCGGTGTCGAGGTTGAGCTCGCGCCGGTAGTTGGCGACGGGTTCGCCTCCGGCAAAAGTGAACAGCAGATCGCCCAAGGTCTGGTAAGGCATCTGGCGCATCGGACGGGACATGAGTTTTTGCTGCGTCAGTCGCTGGGCGGCCTCGTGGTCACCCGCCGCGATGAGGCGGCGCACCTCGGGCAGCGCGGCGAGGGCCTCGGGGTTGGCGGGGTCGTAGGGACCACCGGCCCACAGCGTGTCTTCGTTGAGCTGGAGTCGTTCCTGATGAATGCCACCGAAGACCATGGCGCCGAGCCGGCCGTTGCCGACCGGCAGCGCCTCGACCCACTCGTTGGCGGGCCGCACGTAATGGAGGGTGAGCGGATCGGCGGCCACCACGGTGACCGCAGCGACGAGGGCCAGCAGGCCGGCGGGGAGGAACTTGTTCATGGATAGAAGGGGATCATGGGATGGGGGCACTCACTCCGGCACAGCGGTCCAGCGGAAACACGTGCCTTCCTTGCGGCCGGGTCTGGCGCCAGGGGAATCGGCGGACGCCAGGGCTCCGCTGTTGGGCTCGGCGTGGAGGTGCCGGTGCGTGGCGAGGGAGAGCAGCATGACCTCGTCGCGCATCAGATCCTGCCATTGGAAAACGGAGGCGGTCGCGTCGGGCTCAGGCAACAACCGCACATCTCCGAGGCCGCCCACGCCGGTGATGGTGACATAGCCGCTGCCGTCCACGGCCTGCAGGGCGACCCGGCCGAGGCCGCGGTCCAGCACACGGAAATGGGCGGCGGGTGTGTCCGCCTGCGCGGCTTGGCGGCCCATCGGCCGCAGCAGGCCCTTCCAGGCGACGAGCCGCGTGTCATCGGCGAGGCTGGTGAGCGTGATCACGCGGCCGAGGGGAATCCGGTCGGAGGCGCCGTTGGCCTGCGGCTCCTCGAGGGTGAAGCGATCAAAGTCCGCGAAACCGCCGGGCTTGCCACTCGTGTTGTAGGCGAAGAGCGCGGCGCGTACGCCCTGGAAGGTCTTCAGCTGGAAAACCATGGTGAACGGCCGGCCGAGCGGCGTGAACGTCTGCCCGTCGGTGCTGAAACTGAAAACCGCCTCCTCCTTGATGAAGTCACAGGCGGCGCGCAGCCACACGCGGGACGCGCCCGCGGGCAGCGCCGCCGTGGCGGTGGCGTCGCTGAGCCGGTCGAATTGGGCGAGGGTCAGGCCGGTGGCGGTGCGTTGGACGCCGATCCAGGCGTAGGGATGATTCAACAGCGCGAGACCGGCGACGTCGCCGGGTTGGAGTCCGCCGAGTTCAAGCAGCGCCGTGGGCACGCAAGCGGGACCGACCGCGCGCTGGGTGAGCGAATTCCGTGCGGTCCAGAAATCCCGGGCGGGCAGGGTCTGCAGGCGTAGGAAGCCGGGCCGGCTGGCGAGCGACCACTGCGAGTCGTCCGGGACGTGATTCCATTGCCAGACGGGGTTCAGCGCGGGTCCGGCGAATTCGTCGTCACGGCGATAGGGCGCGGAGCGCCCGGCCGGGGCGGCGGTCTTGGGTTTCACCCAGGTGCGCGGCGTGCGCTGGAGGTTGCCCGGGAGCCCGAAGTACGGCCAGCCGTCCTGCCACGTCACGGGCGAGAGGCAGGTGAGGCGGCCGATCGAGTTGTGGTCCATCATCGAAAAGCCCCACCACTCGCCGGCGGAAGTCTGCACGATGCCGCCCTGGTGCATCGGGGTTGCCCCCATCTGTTCCGGTCGCGGCGGGTTGAGTTTGAATCCGGCCGCCTGGCCCATGCCGTCCAGCCGCCAGCCGTTGCCCTGACCGAAGGTCTCGCCCGCGCTGATCGTGGTGATCTCGTACGGGCCCTCGGGGCGGTCGGCGCGCGCGCACACCATGTAGCCGACCGGATCGTAATTGGCGCTGATGATGTAGTACCGGCCGTCGATCTTGTAGAAGTGACAGCCCTCGCCCATGCCCCGGCCCTTCGGGATCAGCGTGCGCCGGGTCTCCGGCCGGATGTCGCTGAGGTCGGGTTTCATCTCGGCAAACTGCAGGTCGCCGTAGCCCCACACCACGTAGACCTTGCCGTCGTCGTCGAAGAGCACGGTCAGGTCGTGCAACGAGCTGCCGAGTTCGCTCTGCGTCCACGGTCCCGCCGGATTCCTGGCCTGGAAGTGCTGGGTCTTGCGGCCGTTGACGTTGGTGAAGATGTGGAAGGTGCCGTCGTGATAGCGGAAGCACGGCGCCCAGATGCCCTGACCGTAGCGCTCGCCGCCCTCGAGGCGGTATTCCGGACCGAGATCGAGCCGGTCAACGGCGTAGGTCAGCAGCTGCCAGTTGACCAGATCCTTGGAGTGCAGGACCGGCAGACCCGGCATCGTGTGCATCGTCGTGCCGGTCAGATAAAAATCGTCGCCGACCCGGATCAGGTCGGGATCGGAAAACTCGTCGAAGAACAACGGGTTGGTGTAGGTGCCGTTGCCGTTGTCGGCCATCCAGGTGCCGGCCGGGGCGACGGTTGGCAGCAGGGCTTGGGCGGCCAGGACAACCAAAACGGACCCGAGCGTGCGAAAGGAATTCATGGTACTTGGGGAGAAGGTTCCGTTGCGAACCAAGGATGCTGCGCGGCTGCCGGCCACTCGTACCTGTCACCGAGAATGGCATGAGGCGCGGAGCAGACTTGTTTCGGAAGGGGTGGGGACCCTGAGTTTGGAATCGGCCGCAGGTATGGCGAGTGGTTTGTGGGGCTGGTCTGGATGTTTTGGTGTACCGTAAAGCGCAGGGTCGGAGATTTCACGCTGGTGGGCTTTGGTAATGGCGCTTGGTTGTGGCGCGCTCGGGTTAAAGCTGCTCAACTTTTTTCGGTGATTTCATTTCAAGCCATGTTGTCCCTTCCGTCTAGTGACGCCGCGCTCCGACCGTCCGACAGCCGGTTTGCGGGCTGAGCCGGGGACACCTCCACCATGTTCTATCCATTGTTCACTTCTGTCCGTGTAAGCGCCGGCCGCAGCCTTGGGCCCGTGGTCTTGCTCAGCCTGGCGCTGGCCGGGTGTGCGCCGGAGCCCGTGGAGAAACCCGCGGCCCGGACCGTGCCGCCGGCCGCCGTCGGCAAGTTGGAATTTGTGCCAGCCGCCATCGGGGCGCCGACGGAGGATTTCGGCCGGCCGCTGGTCACGAATGTCCAGATCGTCGATCTGGATCGCGACGGTTTGGTCGACGTGCTCTACTGTGAAGGCCGCCGGAACACGGTGCGTTGGATCCGGCAATCCCCGCGCGGGACGTTCACGGAACAGATCATCGGCGAGAATGTCCCCGGGCCGGCGCATGTGCAGGCGGCCGACCTGAATGGCACGGGCCGGCTCGACGTGCTCGTGGCGTGCATGGGCCAGATCATGCCGAGCAACGACCGGATCGGCTCGGTGATCGTGCTCGAAAACCTCGACAACCGCCGCTTCCGCCCCCACGTCCTGCTGGAAAACGCCGCCCGGGTCACGGATGTCCGCGCGGCCGACCTGTCCGGCCACACGGACGGACGCCTGGATCTCGTCGTGGGGCAGTTTGGCTACGCCCAGGGCGAGACGCGCTGGATGAAGAATCTCGGGGACTGGCGTTTTGAGAGCCAGATCGTGAACACCCAGTCGGGCTGCGTGCACACGCCGGTCGCCGATTTCGACGGCGACGGCCGGACGGATTTCGCCGCGCTGATCTCGCAGGAATGGGAGGAGGTCCATTGGTTCAAAAACACCGGCAACGGCCAGCTGCGGGACACGGTGCTCTGGGGCTCGACCAACGAGGACTACGGCAGCAGCGGGCTGGACGTCGCGGATGTGAACCGCGACGGCAAGCCCGACCTGATCTACACCAACGGCGACGGCTTCGACTATGCCGTGCTCACGCCGCGGCCCTGGCACGGCATCCAATGGCTGGAAAACCGCGGCGACGGCTTCTTCAAGTTTCACCGGGTGGGCGACATGGCCGGGGCCTTCAGCCCCTGTGCGGCCGACCTGAACGGCGACGGCACGGTGGATCTGCTCGCGGTCAGCTGCCTGGCCGACTGGGCCGATCCCAAGGTCGTCTCCATGATGGCGTGGTTGAACGACGGACACGAAAACTTCACGCCGGTGGTCCTCGCGCGGCAGCCGATCCAGCTGGTCACGGCCGCGGTCGGTGATCTCGACGGCGACGGGATCCCCGAGATCGTCACCGGCGGATTCCACGCGCTGCCCCCCTTCGAACACATGAGCAATATCACGCTCTGGCGCCGCCGATGAAACCGCGGTCTCCCTCCTCGCCCGCCCCGCAGGCGGCCCGCCGCGCCCGGTGGGTGGCGGGCGTCCTCGCCGCGGTCGTCGTTCTCGGCACCGGCGGTGCGTGGGCGTGGCGGCAGCACCAGCGGGTGGCCCGGGCGCAGGCCGCCCTCCCGCCGATGCCCGATTTGTCCGGCAAACCCGAGATCCTTGCCGACCTGCTGCAACAGGCGGCGGCGGCGACCCGCTCGGGGGGCACCCTGTTGGCCGGCGTCGAGGAACTGGGCCGGCTTTATCATGCCAACGATTATCGTCGCGAGGCCGAGGCCTGCTGGCAGTTCCTGCGCGCGGAGCAGCCGCGCGAAGCCCGGTGGGTCTATTACCTGGCCGACCTGCGCCGCGCCGCCGGTGACCAGGACGGCCTCGCGCGGCTCCTGCAGGATACGCTGCGCCTCGCCCCGGACCAGGTGGGAGCGCGGCTGCAGCTCGCCAACCTGCAGCTCAAGTCCGGCGAACCCGAGGAGGCCGCCCGCAATTTCCGGCTGCGTCTGGAGGCGCTGCCCCGCGATCCCTACGCGCGTCTCGGTCTCGTGCGGCTGGCGTGGTCGGCCGGGCGAAAAGATGAGGCGCGCGCGCTGTTGGAACAGCTGCTGAAGGACACGCCCGACTTTTCCACCGCGCACAATCTCTACGCCGAACTGCTGGCCTCCGCCGGCGACGACGCCGGGGCCGCCCGGCACCGCTGGCTGGGGCAGGAGGCCTTGCGTTACCGCGAGGCCGCAGACCCGTGGTTGGACGAGCTGCAGGCCTCCTGCTACGACTACAACCGGCTCTGCGTGCTCGGCTCGCTGGAGGACCAGACGGAAAATCTCGACCGGGCCCGGGATTTCTACACGCGCGCCATCCAGCTCAAACCCGGCGAGGCGCAGGCCTACGTGCTGATGAGCAACCTGCACTTCAAGCGCAAGGAACCGGCGCGGGCCCGTGACCTGTTGGAACAGGCCCTGCCGCGGCTGGTTGGACCGAAGCTCCCGACCGTCTTCACTGCGCTGAGTCAGGCCTACCGTCAGCTGGGTCAGCCCGGTGAGGCGATCCGTGTCGCCCGTCTGGGGCTGGCGCAGGCCGGTGAAACAGCCGAATTGTACGACGCCCTCGGCCTGGCCCAGGCGGCGGCCGGCCGGCACGAGGAGGCGGTGGCGGCCTGGCAGGCCGGCCTGGCCCGGAATCCGGGTGACGCCGGCATGAACTTCAATCTCGCGGTTTCCCTGCTGGCCCTGCGCCGGCTGGACGACACGCTCGCGGCGCTCGACCGTTCGCTGACGCTCCAGCCGACCTTTCTGCCGACCCTCCTTCTGCGGAGCGAGATCGAGCTCGATGCCGGGCATCTGGACCTGGCCGAGAAATACCTGCGCCCGGCCGCGGAAACGAATCCCACTCACCCGCAGGTCCGCCGGCTCATGGCCGAATGGCAGAAGCAGCGGGAAGCAGCGGGCAAAGCCAGACCCTGAAACGGGCCCGGCCCAACACGCGGAGTCGGACGCGCTTAGCCGGGCGCAAGCACTTGAACCGGATTTTTTCTCGAGCTTCGAGGTGGACGGACACGTCCCCGGCCACAACGAAGGTTGGGTGACCGGCACCGGGAGCTCAGCAGAGCGAGTCGGCGCGTGCCCGATGGCGGACCTTCACGTTTCACGACAGTCATCGCCGGCAGAGGGACCTGCCGGCCCACCTGATTATTCAGGCTCGCGGACCAGCCTGACACACCCCGTCGCTTCGCGCCACCCCTCTCCCTAGAGGGGACCCAATCAAGTCGGCTTGAAATCTCCTCTAGGAAGAGGGGCGCCCGACAGGGCGGGGTGTGTAGGGGGCTGGCGCAAGCAGGCCGTGCCCAGTGTCACTCGTTGCTATAAGTTTCATCAGTCGAACAGCACGGCGCCGCCGCCGATTTCCAGCGAAAGCTGGATCGTCCCCTCGGGTCCGACGGTGAGCGGACGCTTGGCCGCGGTCCCGTCGGCCTGATCGTGGATGAGGGTCAGGGTGCGGCCTCGCAGCATCGGTACGGTCAGCGTGAGTTCCTTCTTCTTTTGCTCGCCGTTGGTGACGGCGAGGTACCAGCGGTCGGCGTGGCGCCGCGCGAGGGCGATGTCCTTGCCCGGATAGCCGGCGAGGTAGCGCGTCTCGTCCCACACGGCGGGCACCTGCCGGAGGAAATCGATCACGAAGGCGGGCTGTTCCGTCAGGTTGTTGGGCGTGAGGCCGAAGTGCTGGAGCGGCGACTGGTAGAGCACGGTGGTCGCGAGCTGGAAGGCGTCGGTCGTGCGCCGCTTGTTCCCCTTCCCCGCCTCGCGGTGGAAGCTGCGGTTGAGGACCAGCGGGCCGTAGTCGAAGGCGGCGACGGCGTTGCGGGTGAAGGGGTAGACCGTGCTGTTCCGCGCCTCCCGGTCGGCAAAGTCCTGGGAGAAGATGAGCATCTCCGAGGCCATGCCGGCCTCCGTGCTCATGAAGTTCGGATACATGCGCTCCCAGCCGCGCGGCAGGGTGGCGCCGTGGAAGACGAGCATGAGGCCGTGGGCGTTGCCGTCGGTGAGGATGTCCTCGTAGAGCTTGATCGTCGTCTGCTTGTCGCCGCCGAAGAAGTCCACCTTGAGACCCTTCACGCCGATGGACTTCAGCCAGGCCATCTCGTTCTGGCGCGCGGGCGCGGTGTCCAGGCGGTTGCGCGGGTCCTGCGGGGCGTCGTTCCAGGCGCCGTTGGAGTTATACCAGAGCAGCACGTCCACTTTCTTGGAGCGCGCGTAGGCGACGAGTTCAGCGAGCTTGGCGCGACCGAGGTTTCCCTCCCAGAGCGCGTCGATGAGGATGTATTCCCAGCCCATCGCGGCGGCGAGATCAATGAACGCGCGCTGGTCGGGCTCGTTCATGCTCGCATCCTGCCAGACGAGCCAGCTCCAGGCTGAGCGGCCGGGGACATAGGTGTGCGACGGCACGTAGAGCGGCGCCACGACGTCGGTGGCGACGGTGCTTTCCACGATGGGCGCGAGGGTCTCGCCGACAGTAAGTGTGCGCCACGGCGTCAAGAGCGGCAGCGAAGCCGAGACCGTGGCATCGCCGATGCCGCCGTTCTCGCCGGGCTGCGGGAAGGCGATCCCATACATCCCCTCTGGCGTCGGGTCGGCGAGGCGCGTGCCAGCGTAATGGCTGGAGGTGCCGGTTTCGGAAACGAGCACCCAGCCGGCGGCGCCGATGCGGAAGAGAGCGGGGAAAGTGAAGCCCACACCGCTCGGGGACTTCGTGCCGACAGGTTCATCAATCTGGTAGCCTTCCTCGTAGCTGGGCTTCGTGGCCATCCAGCCGTCGCCGGGCTTGGCCTGCCAGGTGGCGAAGGCGGTGGCCGCCGCGGGAAAATTGAAACCCGTGGCTTCGCGCTGGATCGTGACGCGGCGCCGGTCCTGGCCCGAGAGCCGGTAGGCGAAGGCGACATCGCGGTCGCTGACGCGGAAGACGACCTCGAGGTTGTCGCCGTTGGCGTTGGTGAAGCGCGCGCTGAGCTCGTTGGCCACGTAATGCACGTCGCGCACCTTGCCGTGCGGCAGCGTGTAGCGCTCGTCGAGCCTCGCGGTGCTCACGCCGTCTGCCTTCAGGCCGGTGGCGAAGCTGCCGATACTGGTCTCAAGACCGAGCGGCGAGGGCTCGAGCATGATGCGGTCCTGATGGCTGACCGTGTAGGTGAGCGCACCGCCGTCGAGCGAGAGTTTCACGGCGAGGGCGCCGTCGGGGCTGCGGACTTCCTGGGCGGGAAGGAGCATGCCCAGACCGAGGGATGACGCGGCGAGGAGGAGGTGGATTTTCATGATGACTCGGGGAGAAAGGCGCGATCGCCCGAAGAGGAAGCAGGGGATGGGGAGACCGGCCGGGGCGAAGGTGTCGGGCGATGCCAAGCCCCGTTGACGAAGAGTTGACGCGGCCGGCAGGAGAGAAATCAGGCTGCCGGATCGTCGGAGATTGGCATGTTCGGTGTCACTTTACCGTCACGGGGACGCGACCGCGTGCCGTCCATGGAGTGAGGGAACCGCTGCGCAAGGGAATGTTGAACCGCCGGGCGGCGGCGCCAAGGTGCAGGGATACATTACCCCATGAAAACCCCCTGCTTATCCTCCGGTCTTTGGCTGGCGCTTTCGCTCACCGTTCTCTCCGTCGCCGCGTCCGCCGCGGACGGATCCTTTGCCGTCGCGATCGATGCGCCGGTCCACGGCCGACTTGCGCTGAATCCCGCGTTGCCCGCGGACGGCCGGTATCCGGCGGGCACGGTGGTCACCGTCACCACGCAACCCGATGCCGGGTTCACGCTGGACGCGGGCTACTACTCGGTGCCGGGCCGCTGGGGCGCGATGTATCACGAGGCGATGACGCCGGTGTTCACGGTCACGATTGACCGGGACAAGCACATCGGCGCGTCGTTCATCGCGGAGGCGGAGGTCGCGCATCTCGAGGTGCGCCACAACATCGTCTTTGCGCAGCCCGGCGTGAAACCGCTCAAATACGACGTGTATTCGCCCAAGGGCGCGAAGAATCTTCCGATCATCGTCATCATCCACGGCGGCGGCTGGACGACCAACAACGAGGATGTGATGCGCGGCCTGGCCCGCGAGCTGACCCGCGGCGGGCAGTTCGTCGCCGTCAGCATCGATTACCGCTGGGCGGGCAAGGCGGATGGTGACGCGACGAACAACCCGATGCCGGCCCTCATCGAGGACTGCTACGGCGCCATCGCGCACATCATGGAGCACGCCGCGACCTACGGTGGTGATCCGACCCGGATCGGCGTGACCGGCGACAGTGCCGGCGGCCATCTGTCGGCATCCGTGGCGCTGATGGTGGAGCGGATCGGCGAGCGCGGCTTTGGCCGGGAGCCGGGCGTGTTCGAGTTCAAACCCAGTTACGTGCCGGCCGGCCAGACAGTGGCCGGGCTGAAGACGGCGATGCTCAAGGCGATCCGCGCGGCCGCGCCCAGCTACGGCGTGTTTGCCGGCCAGTGGCTGCGGGCCGATCCCGAAAACCCGGCGGCCGATGCCGCCTGGGATCGCGCGGTGCAACCGCTGTTCGCGATTCCCGAGGCCGGGGTCCGCGCGGTGCCGCAGTATCTGACCCGCGGCACCCGCGATCCCCTGAGCACCGATGCCATGGTCACGGAGTTCATGGACGCGCTGGTCAAGGCCGGCCAGCGGGTGGAATACGTGCAGGTCGGCGGCGCGGAGCACGCTTTCTTCGACTGGAAGCCCGATGAGCGCACCAAGCAGGTGTTTGCCCAATACGGCGTGTATCACGCCGCGGGCATGAAAGCGTTCTTCGCCTCGGTGCTTCACGCGCAGAACTGACCGTTCCGCCTCCTGTCCGCTCAATCGCCGGAGAAATCCCATACACAGAGCCCTCATCAAAACCACGGCTCCTGCCGTGCAACGCAACCCACCTTTCCCGCCATGAAACAAATCCGTCGTTTACGCTCCGTTGTTGGTCTTCTCCTTTGTCTGTCCGCCGGCGCGCTTGGCGCGGCGGCGACCGGCAGCCCGCTCGCGGCCGAATCCGCGGCGGTGCACGCGCTGTTGCAGCGGGCGGAGCTCGCGCCTTACCGCGGGTGGCTCAAGTTCCTCCAGTTCCGGGCGGAGCAGGAGACGGCGCGGGGCGGCGCCGAATCCGAGGCCGCCAAGCAAGCTACGGAGCGGCTGCGCGAGTGGGTAAAGCGGATCGAGGAAGACCCGGCCCTGCTCGGCAAACTGCGGGGCGTGCAGGAATGGGCCTACGAATCGCCGGCCGACGGCTCGGGCCAGCCGTTCAAGCTCATGATCCCCACCGATTATGATCCCGCGAAGCCGGCGGGCATCTCGCTTTACATGCACGGGCTCGCCGGGGATCACCTGAAACACTCGACCGGCATGCGGGATCGCGCCGGGGATTTCGAAATTGCCGTGCTCGGCCGCTCGCGGGGCGGCGCCTATCTCGGTCTTTCCGGGGCGGATGTGCTGCATGTGCTCGAATACGTGCACGCTCATTGGCAGGTCGACCCCCGCCGGATCCAGCTCACCGGCGGGAGCATGGGCGGCGGCGGCATCTTCAAGCTCGGGTCGCGTTATCCGCACCTGTTTTCGTCGGCGCTCATGACGTGCGGTTTCACCACGCAGGAGCCGATCAACAACCTGCTGACCCTCCCGATTTATGCGACCCACAGCGCCGATGATCCGGTGGTCCCCATCATCACCGCGCGCGGACCGTTCCAGACGCTGCGGGCGCGCGGTGGCCGGAACATCTTCGACGCGACCAACGGGCTCGGCCATGCCGCGTGGGATTACGCCGAGGGCAACCGGCGCGCGGCGGCTTGGGGGCAGAAAGAAGTGCGCCCGAAGTCACAGGATGTGCTGCGCATCGACTACACGGCGCTGGACGGTGTGGCCCGGCGCGGCTGGTGGGCGGAGGTCGCCGAATGGGGCCCGGAGGCGAAACCGGCCCGCTTCCTCCTCACGGCCACGCGGACCAATTCGCTCACGGCCGAACTCCGCAACGTCGGCCGCCTGACGCTGCGGATCGACGAATCTCCGTTCGACGCCAGCCAGCCCCTGCGCGTCACGATCAACGGCAAGCCCGAGGTCGAGATTCCGGCGCCGCTGCCGGCGCGGGTGGACATCGGCGAGACGGGAGTCGTGACCGCTGCGCAGGTGGCGCGCCGTCCGCACACCCCGGGAGGCGCTTTCCAACTCTACCATGGCGAGCCGCTGCTGATCGTTTACGGCACGCAAGGCGGAGCGAATCTCAAGCCGGCCGCCGAGGCCGCCGCCCGGAGTTGGAACCCCGCTTGGATGGGCGACAACGACATGTTTGGACGCGATCCCGGCGACGGCGTGCCCTTTTCCCACAATCTGTATGGCATGCTTCGCACCAAGGCCGACCACGAGGTGACCGCCGAGGATCTCGCGCGAAACCATCTCGTGCTGATCGGCCACGCCGGGGAAAACAGTGTGGTGAAGCGCCTGTCGGCCGCTTGGCCGGTGCGGATCACCGACACCGCAATCACCTGCAGCGACGGCGTGACGTTTCCGCGCCAGGGCCACGCCTGGGGCCTGGTGCATCTCAATCCCGAGGCGCCGGACCGGCTGATCTTCTGGGTCGGGTCCGACGTGGACGCCGCGTATGCGGCCGGTTCCGTGATCCCCGCTCTCCATGGCGCGGGCCTGCACGCCGCCGACCTGATCGTGGCCGACCCCGTGAAACGTTCCGTCGTGGCAACCCGCAGCTTTGCGCCGGACTGGAGTTGGACCAAGGAAACGGCTGCACCAACGATTGCCAAGACGCTGGCTTCCGCGACCGGTCTGGCCAACGCCATCGCCGAGTCGGTGCGCCTGGCAGCAGGCTGCGACTTCGCGATCGCCACGACCCTCGACAACCTGGGAGCCGTGCCCTTCGATCCCGCCACGGCCACGGCCCGCGATGTGGCCAGCCTGCATTACAACGATTTCATCGACGTTCTGGAAATCGACGGGGCTCAGCTCCAGGCGCTCGATGCAAAATTCAAGTCGCCCAATCGCATGCCGCGCTATCTGGCCTTCCAGCCCGCCCTGCCTGCCGAGGGCATCAAGCCCGGCCGGAAATATCGTGTCGCGCTTACCGCCAGCAACGCGTTCCACGCCGGCCGGGTGCTGCTCGATATGCCAGTGGACCAGGAACGCACGGAGTTGACCGCGGCCGACGCGATCGAGCGTTTCCTGCCCGGGCAGGGGAATTGAAACCGGATTCCGCGCCGGTCCGAAGGGTGGGAGGGGCTTTATGCCCCGCCACGAAGCCGAGAGGCAACGCACACGAAAAGTCGGGGCGCAGAGCGCCTCCCACATTCTTGTGCCCTCACCCGGCGCGCGGCGGTGCCCTGCGAGCCAGCGGGTTTCAGTCCAGCTTGATGTCCACCTGCCAGTGGGTGGCGACGGTGCGGAGTTCGTCGAGGGTGATGGGGATGACGGCGCCGTGCTTCGGGCGCTCGAAGTTGGTGCCCTTCATCACGCCCTCGTTGAAGCGGCCGAGGTGGCGGAAGGTTTTGAAGTCCTCGGTCTCGCTGAAACCCATGTTGTTGGGCCGCGCGCCATAGACGTCATACATGAGCACATGGGTGTTCGTGCCGGTGCGCTTGAAGATGTTGGGCGCCTCGGTGTTCACCGTCTCGGGGTCGATGCGCTCCGGCGTCGCGGTGTAGCCGTCGGCAAGGCGATCAGACGACGCGTAACGGATCTTGGCGCCGGCGACGTAGAACATGTGCCAGGTGCCGTCCACGAGCGTGAGGTCGGCATCAATGCCGCCGATGCCGGGGATCTTTTGCGGCACGGTTTCGAGCTTCGTGAACGCCTCGTCGGCATGGGACCAGAAGATGTTGGCGTGCTTGTTGCCGTAGCGGATCGTGAAATAGACGACCATCTTGCCGGCGACGGGGTCGTAGGTGGTCTGCGGTGCCCAGGAGCAGTCGATGTCGCCGAGTTCGGGGAAGGCGAGGTCCACGCGGAAGATTGTGTGCGTCCAGTGGATGAGGTCCCACGACTTCATGAGCACGAGGGCGCGGTTGTTGCCCCAGCCGTATTTCTCCTCGGGGCGCTGCCAGCGGGTGTCGCGGTGGCCGGCGCGCTGGCCGAAGATGTGCAGATCGGTCATCGCGAGGTAGAACGCGCCGTCGGGCCCGCGGGCGATGTGTGGGTCGCGCACGCCTTTCTGCTCGGCCAGCGCCGCGCCGTCGAAGACGGGATCGCCGCCGTTCACGTCGGTGAAGGTGTAGCCGTCGCGGCTGATGGCGAAATACGCCGAATGCGTCTGGTCCTTGAAATACACCATGAGGTAACCGCCCATGTCCTTTTCCGCGCGCGGGCCGGCGACGGCTGGTTTCTCGAGCGAGGGCACAATGACAGTGCCGGTCGGGCGGCGGGGCGGCGCGGGCGCCGCCGGGGTGGCGGGCGCTTGGGCAAAGGTGGTGGCCGCGGCGAGGGAGGCGAGGAGGAGGCAGGAGAAGTGTTTCATGTTATTTGTAGGGCGGGGTCTCCGATGGAGGCTTGGCGAAGATGACGGAGCAACCCCGCCGTGGTTTCTTTTGTAGGGTCGGCGCTTGCGCCGACCTTGTGCGCGAGGTCGCCGCAAGCAGCGACCCTACACAACCAAGGCGGGATTCGGAGACCCCGCCCTACAACGATCTCACTGCGCCCAGGCCGCGCCTTCGGGGGTGCGGCGCCAGGCGAAGTAGGAGTCGAGCACGGCGAGGGCGTCGGCACTCGGGACGGGGCCGGGCTTTGCCGTGTCCTTGAAATACATCACGCGACGGTCGGCGTCGGTGTAGCGCGGCCAGGCGGGCACGCCGTCGCCGTTGGGGTCGCCGCGCTTGGCGAAGTTCGTCCAGTAGGTGGACACGGTGTCGGAGATGGCCCAGTCGCCGGGCGTGAGCTTGGCGTCGTTGCGGTCGAGGGTCTGGAAAACATAGGGCACGTCCACGCCGTGCGGCATGCCGTGGTCGGCGGTGGGGCCGTCGGCGGGGCGCGCGGGGTGCTGGTCGAAGTAGTAATAGAAGACCTTCGTCTTGCCGGCGCGCGCCTGGAGCGTGGCCCAGGCCCAGGTCTGCCAGCCGAAGGCGGCGTCGCGCATCAGGTCGCGCGCGGTCTTCGGGACGGACGTGGCCGTGGCGGGATAGGCGGCGAGGAGCTTCTCGGCGAAGGGGCCGTAGCGTTTCTCGACGTTGGCGCGGTATTCCTCGGGGGTCTTCTCGCGCGCGAAGCTCAGTCCCTCGTCGGAGTTGTAGCCGACGAGGATGTCCACGTCGTTGTATTTGCCGGCCTCGTAGAGCTTGTGCTGGTCGTCGGGGATGATGAAGCCGTCCACGATGGGCCAGGCGGCGCCGCTCCCCCACCCGGCCGGCAGCTTGTCGGGCGGCAGCCGGCGCAGCTCCGCGATCGAAGCGACGCCGGCCTTCTGCGCGTAGGCGACGCCGGAGGCCTCGGCCTGGGCGAGCGTGCGCATGTTTTCGCCGGGATAGGTCGTGGGACGCGTGGGGCCGAAGGAGCCGCCGCTCTGCGAGATGGCACCGCGGAAGAGGCCCTTCGCCTCGGGCGAGGCGCAGAGCATGCTGACGGCGATGCCGCCGGCGGATTCGCCGAAGATCGTGACGCGGGTCGGGTCGCCGCCGAAGGCCGCGATGTTGCGCTGCACCCACTTCAGACCGGCGATCTGGTCCATCAGGCCCCAGTTGCCGGAGGTCTTGCGTCCGGTCTCGGCGCTGAGTTCCGGATGCGCGAGGAAGCCGAGCGGGCCGACGCGGTAGTTGATGGTGACGAGCACGACGCCCTTGCGGGCGAGATGTTCGCCGTTGTGCACGGGCGTGGAGTTGGACCCGAAGGAGAAGCCGCCGCCGTAGATCCAGACGAGCACGGGGAGCTTGTCGCCGGGCGACTGCGCGGGCGTCCAGATGTTGAGGTAGAGGCAGTCCTCGCCGACGGCGCCCTTGCCGTCGCCCTGGTAGGGATCGGGACCGAACTTGTCGGCGGCGCGCACGCCCTCCCACTTCGCGGCGGGCTGCGGGGCGCGCCAGCGGAGATCGCCGACGGGCGGCGCGGCGAAGGGGATGCCTTTGAAGACTGTTAGGTCCTTTTCGGTCACGCCCTGCACGAGACCGGTCTCGGTCGCGACGGGCGCGGGGGCTTGGGCGAAGCCGACAGTGGCGGCGGCGAGGGCGAGGAGGGAGATCAAGGCTGGAGTCTTCATCGAGGAAATTAGAATATGCCAATGGGGTTTGCGCAGGTAGGGGCCGACCTCCGGGCGGCCCAGGGGAATGCGGTAATCCTTCGGCCCGCCCGGAGGTCGGGCCCTACCGGTTTTCGGTGCGACACTCATTTCCGCCAGAGATTCGGCAGGAAGCGTTCGTGGAGGAGGTGACGCCAGGTGGCCCAGTCGTGGGCGCCGTGGCCGCCGACGTAATACTCGTGTTCGATGCCGTGCTTCACGAGCGCCCGGTGCAGGTTCTCGCTGCGCTCGCCGAAGCGGCCCTTCGCCTCGATCGTGCCGAGGCCGACGAAGAGGTAGTCGATCTTCGCGTTCACGTCGGGCGTGGCGAGGAAGGCGGCGAAGGATTTCTCCGTGTCGGCGTCCCCGGCGCTGAGCACGCCGAAGTTGGCGAAGAGATCCAGCGAGTTGAAGCCGACCCACATCGTGTGGCGGCCGCCCATCGACAGACCGGAGAGCGCACGGCCGCGCGGATCGCGGCGGACGGAATACTCGCGCTCCACGAACGGGATGACGTGCGAGCGCAGCTCGGCCTCGAACTTTTGGAAGGTCAGCTCGACGTGCTGCGGGTGGTTGCGGTGCACGACCTGGTTGTTGGGGATCACGATCACCATCGGCTCCGCCTTTTTCTCGGCGAGCAGGTTGTCCATGATGAAGTTCACCCGGCCGTCGTAGATCCAGTTGTGCGGGAGCTCGCCGCTGCCGCCGACGAGGTAGAGCACGGGGTAGGTCTTGGCGCGGTCGTAGCCGGGCGGTGTATAGACGAAGAGGTCGCGTTCGCCCGACGTGACGTCGGAGCGGTAGATGTGCCGCGTGATGGCCCCGTGCGGGACGGGGCGCGCGTCGTAGTAGGCCGGGCCGTCGCCGTGGACGATGAGCTGGCTGTAGGGCGGCATGCCGGTGAAGGCGGCCTGCGTGTTGCTCGGATCGGCCACCTGCACGCCGTCGATGCGGATGAGGTAGGCATACATGTCGGGCGGCAGCGGCCCGAGCGTGAGCGTCCAGATGCCGTCGGCGCCCTTGGTGAAGGGGAGAGTCTCGCCCCAGTTGCGGCCGACGGCGGCGAGCACGGCGCCGTTGAGCTCGACCTTCTGCGCCTCGGGCGCCTTCACGCGGAACGTCACGGTGCGGTCGGCGTGGACCTCGGGGGAGTTGAGCGGCGCGCTGAAGGGCACGAGGCCCTCGGCGTTGCGCTGCGGGTCCCAGTCGAGATTGACGTTCGCCTGCTGCGCGCGGGCGAACGCGGGCAGGAGGGCGGCGGCGAGGATGGAAATGGCGAGGGCTTTCATGAGGGATGGGGCTGTAGGGCAGGGTCTCCGAACCCCGCCTCGAACGCGAATCGGTGATCGAACCAAGGCGGGGTTCGGAGACCCCGCCCTACAACGATCCTACGGGGCGACGGGAGTGTTTTTGTCGTTCACGGCTTCCAGCATGAGGACTGAAAGACCCTTGGGGTCCTCGAGCATGGCCGTGTGTGAACCGGGGAAGGTGCGCACCGTCCAGCCGCGGGCGACGGCGTTCTTCCAGTTCTGGTCGCGGGCCGCGCGTTCGGCGGCGTTCTGATCCTTCGCGATGAATGGCACGTAGGTGACGTTCAGCTTGAATGCGGCCGGGTTGTTGTAGGCCACGGCCTCGTAGGAGGGACCGATGGGCTGGCCGACGTTGTGCGGATACTTGGTCGGATTTTCGTTCAACCAGGAGGGAATACGCCGGCCGGCCTTGACCACCATGTCCGCAGGCGGGCCGCCTTGGCGGGAGAATCCGGTCTCGCCGTCATTGGGCACGACGGCGTCGAAAAACATCACATGCCGGATGCGCTCCGGAATGCGGTTCATCACGCCGGTGATGACGCGCCCGCCGTAACTGTGGCCGGTGAGGACGACGTCGTGCAGGTCCTCGAAGAGGATCGTGTTCACCACGTCGTTGATGTGCGTGGTGAGGTTGACGCCCTCGGCGCTGAGGTGGGAACGCTCGCCGAGCGCCGTGAGCGTGACGCGATAAACGGTGTGGCCGTTCGCGAGGAGGTGTTTGCCGGTTTCCTTCCACTCGTAGGCGCCGGCGGTGGCGCCATGCACGATCACGAACGTGTATTTCTCCGCCGGTTCGGCGGCGCGGCTGGCGGCGGCGGTGAAGAGGGAGAGGCTCGCGAGGAGGATGGCGTGGAGGCGGCGGGGCAGGAGTTTCATGGGGAGGCGGCGGGTAACTGTAGGGCGGGGTCTCCGAACCCCGCCACGAACGTGAGATCGTTTTCGCACGAAGGCGGGATTCGGAGACCCGCCCGACAATCACTTCTTCAGGGCGATTTCCAGCTGGGTGAAGGAATGGGCGGGGAAGGAGTGGGCGATACGGTTGCCGGTGAACGCGAGGTCGGTGGTGACGGTGCGCACCTGCTCCGCCGTGGCGGTGTTGGTGGCGGTGATCGAGTCGGCGTGGATGAGATGCACCTTTGCCTTGCCGGTGTAGGCGCCGGACTGGAGCTCGACGTCGGCGGCGATGGCGTCGTTCTCGCTGCGGTTCACCACGTTGACCAAGAGCTTGCCTTCGGCCGCGTTGAGCACGGCGGTGACATCGAGGTAGGGGATGTCCTTGAAGGCCTTGTTGCTGTAGGTGGCGCAGCGCGTGTAAACGTCGAGCGCGGTGCCGCGGCAGTGATTTGAATAGAGATAGAACGGATAGTAGAGGGAAGTCTTGTAGCCGCCCTCAGGGGTGATGCCGGTGAGGCTGGTCAGGAAGGTGAGGTTCGCCATCTTGACGATATCCGCGTGGCGGATGAACGCGTTCAGGTGCTGGGCCAGCAGGAGCGGGCCGGCGAGGGTGTTGCCGCGGGCGCCGTATTCATCGAACGAGATGTAGATCGGCCGGTCCGTCTCCGATTTGACCATGGCCTTCTGGATTTGGCCCTTGGTGACCTGGATGATCCGGTCGATCTCCATGCCGAGGGACATCTCGTCGGCGAAGCCCGGCTTTTCAAAACCGCGCAGGACCTGGAACACGTAACGGTGCAGGGAAATGTAGTCCACGTAGCCGGCCATCTGATCGAGCACGTGGTCGTTCCAGTCGGTCCAGCCGTCCTTGGGGTCGTAGCGCTTTGTGACGAGCGGGTAGTTCGACGCGCCGGCGGCAACCAATTTGATGTCCTTGTCCACTGCACTCATCATCTTGGCGGCCTCGATGGCGAACTTCGTGTAGTCCTCCTTGCTCTTGTATCCGAGCTGCCAGGGACCGTCGGGCTCGTTGCCGAGGGCCCAGAATTTCACCTTGAAGGGCTCCGGATGGCCGTGCTTCACGCGGAGGTCGGCGTAACGCGTGCCGGCGGGTGCGTTGCAATACTCCACCCAGCGCGCGGCCTCCTCGATCGTGCCGGTGCCGGCGTTGATGCAGATGAAGTTCTCCGCCCCGACCAGATTGCAGAAGGCCACATACTCGGCGGTGCCCATCTGGTTCGATTCCTTCCGGGTGCGCGAAAGGTCGAGCGAGACCGGGCGATCGGCCTTCGGGCCGATGGCATCCATCCAGTTGTGCCCGGACACAAAATTGCCGCCGGGCCAGCGGATGGCCGTGACCTTCAGTTCCTTGATTTGCTGCAGGTATTCCTGGCGGAAACCGTTCTCGTCGGAGTGCGGCGAAGCCGGATCATAGAGGGGACCATAGACGATGTCGGGCCGGTCGCCGCGCGAGAGCGGCTCAAGGAAGCTGCCGTAGATGTTGGGGTCGATGGCTCCGATCGTGCGATCGGGATCGATCTTGATCAGCGCGGGTTGCGCGGCCGGAAGATTGCCGAGGGTAAGCCCGGCCAGAATCAGGGAAGTAAGGAAGCTTGGGGTTTTCATCAGTCGCGTGGTTGGGGTGAGGGGTGAAACGCGAACTCCGGCGCGTGTTTGGGGCGGGTGGCACCTGGTCGAATGGATGCAGGTGCCAGCGTGGGCCGACGGAGAAGGGGTTACTTGTCGGTCTTGGCCTTGAGGTAGCCGTTGTGGTCGAGCCAGTGGGTGAAGACCTCGAACCACCAGTAGGTGGGGTGGCCCGGGTAGCCCATGCCGAAGCCGTGTCCGCCGTCCTGATAGAGGTGGAATTCGACCGGCTTGCCGGCGTCGTACCACGACTTGACGAGGCCGAACTGGCCGCCGAACAGGAAATCATTGGCGGCGATGGCCGTGAACAGCGGAGGCGCGTCCTTCGGCACCTCGACCGGGCCCATGCCGCCGTAGATCGGGGCGATGAAGGCGAGCTTCATCGTCTTCGAGTGGAGCGTGCAGTGCATGGTGAGACCGGCGCCGGCGGAGAAGCCCATCATGCCGATGCGATCGGTGTCGACGTGCCACTCCTTGGCGCGCGCGACGATCATCGCATAGGCCGCCTCAGCGTCGGCGAGCTGGTTCGACAGGTCGGGGCGTGGCGGCCGCGGCGGCTCGCCGTCCTTGGGCGTCACCGAGGCCATGGTGCGGTTCATCGACTGCTCCAAACCCTCGAGCGTCGGGGGCGTCGGGATGAGCCGGTACTTGAGGACGAAGGCGGCGACGCCCTGGGCGTTCAGCGCCTTGGCGATTTTCCAGCCTTCGTTGTTGATCGACAGCCAGCGGAAGCCGCCGCCCGGCGCGACCAAAACCGCCGTGCCGTTGGCCTTGGCCGGATCGGGGAGATAGGGCGTGAGTGTGGCGGTGGTCACGTTGCGCACCATCGGTTCGCCCCATTGGCGGAACCAGCTTTCCGTCGCGGGTTGGTTTTCGACGCCGCCCGTGCCGAGCACGATGGCGTTGGGCTCGGCGGGGGCGTCGAGCGGGTAGATCTTGCCGTCCTGCGCGAAGGCGCTGGCGGCGAGCACGAGCAGGGCGGCCAGCGCGGCTGGTCGCAGGGATTGGCGGGAGGGAGCAGACATGGTCATGGGGTTGTGGGTTGAGGTTGTTGGGAAATTGCGGTGCTACAGTTGCACGGTTGCGACCTGCCGGATGTCGTCAGATGCCGCGCCGGCACCGATCGTCCATGCGCCGGCTGGGATGGTGTAATCATGAAGCTGGTCGCTCCAGCGCCGGAGGCTCAGGGCGGGCACGGTAAGGGTGATGGTTCGCCGTTCGCCCGCTTGCAGGTTGACGCGGGTGAAACCGCAGAGCGCCCGGATCTCCTGCGGCTGTGACGCGGCCGGCGGCGTGGCGTAGAGTTGGACCACGTCGTCGCCGTCGCGACTCCCGGTGTTGGCAATGTCGACCGTGACGGTCAGCGCCCCGCCCGAGGCCGGGGTGACGTGCAGGTTGCTGTAGTCAAAATGCGTGTAGCTGAGTCCGTGCCCGAAGGCATAGAGCGCCTTGCCGGTGAAATAGCGGTAGGTGCGGTTCCGCATCGAATAGTCGTTGAAGTCCGGCAGATCCGTCGTGGCCCGATAAAAAGTGATGGGCAGGTGCCCCGAAGGGTTGACCACGCCGAACAACACCTCGGCCACCGCCCGTCCGCCTTCCTGGCCGGGATACCAGGCCTGCAGGAGGGCCGGCAGGTGCTCGTCCTCCCAGGTCAGCGCCATCGCCGAACCGCTGCAGTTGACCATGATCACCGGCTTGCCGGTGGCATGGAGGGCCCGGATGAGATCCTGTTGTTCCGCGGGCAGCTCGATGGATTCGCGGTCAAAGCTCTCGCCTTCCTGTTCCGGGGTGATGCCGCCGACATACACGATCAACTCGGCGTCGGCCGCGAGCGCGAGCGCCTCGGTCTTGAGTTCCGCGACCGGCCGGGTCGTCTTGTTGTCCTGACCGCTCCACGGAGCCGAGCCCGGCTTGGTCGTGACGGGGCTGCCCAGCGCGTAGGTGACCTTGATATCCTGGCCGGCAAGCCGGCGGATGCCGTCGAGGATTGAGACCGGCTGTGAGGCGGTGCCGTGATAGTTGCCCTCCAGCATGGACTTCGAGTCGCCGTTGGGACCGATGACGGCGATTGACTTCAGCTTGGTCCGGTCGAGCGGGAGAATGCCATTGTTCTTCAACAGCACGATGGACTGCCGCGCGAGTTCCAGCGCGACCTGCCCGTGGGCCGGGAGGTCATTGTCGGCGAGCGTGTACTTCGAGTACGGCACCTGTTCCGGCGGATCGAACAGCCCGAGACGGAAACGGGTCCACAGCGTGTGGTACAGGGCGCCATCGATCTCCTCCTCGGTGACCAGGCCCTGCTGCACCGCGCGCACGAGGGCGTTGTAGTCACCGCCGCAGCAGAGGTTGCACCCGGCCTTCACCGCCAGCGCCGCGGCTTCCTCGGCCGTGTTGACGTAGTGATGCTGTTTCTCGCCGTAGATGTCGCGGATCGCGTCGCAGTCGGACACGATGTAGCCCTCGAAGCCCCACTTCTCCCGCACCAGGTCGGTGAGGAGAAACTTGCTGGCGCTGGCCGGCACGCCGTTGAGGCTGTTGTAGGCGCTCATGACGCCGGCGACCTTGCCCTCGCGGATCACGCGCTCGAACTGCGGCAGGTAGGTGTCGTACAGGTCCCGGTCGGAGATGACCGCGTTGAAAGAGTGCCGGCTGCGCTCCGGCCCGCTGTGGACGGCGTAGTGCTTGGCGCAGGCCATCGCCAGCATGTACCGGGGATCGTGGCCTTGGATGCCTTTCACGAACTCGATGCCGATCTCGGCCGTGAGATACGGGTCCTCGCCGTAGGTCTCCTGGCCGCGGCCCCAGCGCGGGTCGCGGAAGATATTGATGTTGGGCGTCCAGTACGTCAGGCCCGCCCACCACTTGGAGTCACCGTTGTGGCTGTTGGCATAGTCGTTGAACTTGGCCCGGCCCTCGATGCCGATGACGGTGCCCTCGCGGTGAAAGAGGTCCGGATTCCACGATGCGGCCGCGCCGACCGGCTCCGGAAACACGGTGGCGAAACCGTTGTTGGCCACCCCGTGCAACGCTTCGTTCCAGTAGTCGTAGGCGGGCAGCCCGAGACGCGGGATGGCGGGAGCGGCGTTCTTGAGTTGGGACACTTTTTCCGCCAGCGCCATCCGCCGGATCAGATCCGCGGCGCGCGTGCGCAGGGGCAGCGTGGCATCGCGCCAGGTCGCCGGCTCCGTCACCACGGGCGGAACCATGGCGGCGCGAGAGAACGCATCGGCGAGGTCGGCGGCGGCAAACGAGACGATCTCCTCCCCGGAGGCATCCTTGATCGAGACGGTGTTGAACTTGGCATTGCCCGTGCGGGCCGAGAATTCGAGTCTCAACGGTCCGCGCAGGGCGTCGTCCGGCTTTTCAAACGTGCCGCGAATGGTGGCGACCTTGCGCCCGCCGCCGGCCGTGGCAAAAAGATCGAAATCTTGCGCGAGCACCATGTCGCCGGCGGATACGCTGAAGACGCGCTGGCCGGCGGCTTCCGCCTTCGTTTCCGCGGCGCCGATCACGATCTCATAGCGGCCTGCGGGCAGATTCGAGACGGTCACCGTGAAGCGCGGGCCGTTCACGTCCTCATAATAGGCGTTGGCGTTCTCACCGGCGCCTTCCACCCGAGGCCAGGGCGGATCCTTGCGATGCGTGAAATCACCGGTGACGGTGACCCGGCCGCCGCAGGTGGTGCAGGCTTCGTCCGCCGCCCGGACCGCGGAGCCGGAGAGGAGCACGCCGGCCACGAGCGCCAGCGCGATTTGGGCGCGGGCAGACTGAAGGGTGATCATTGGCATGTCCGGTTTGGCGGTGCGGTGGCGGTATGGTCAGCGGAACAGCCGCTGAGCGAATAGATACAGGTTGCTGGCCCAGGTCTCGCCGTCGTGGCCGTGGTCGTCGACGTTCCAAAGGTGCGGCACGTCGTGGTCCCGCAGGTAGCGGTGGACGCCTTGGGAGAAATTGATGAGGCCGTCCTTGTTACCGCAGGAGAGATAGAGGAGCTTCAGTTGCGTGCGGACGGCGGCGGGGTCGGGCACGAGTTCCGCCGGCGGCTTGGTGTTGGGCGCGGCGGAAAAGGCGCCGAGCCACGCAAAGGTGTCCAAATGGGCCAGGCCGAAGTTCAGCGTCTGTCCGCCGCCCATCGACAGCCCGGCGAGGGCGCGGTGTTCCCGGTCGGTGTAGGTCGAATACCTGGCCTGGATCGCGGGGATGAGAAAATCGAGCAGGTCCCGTTCGAACTTGGCGAAGCCGGCCTGCTGGTCCGGGGCGAAGACGTTCGGTCCGGGGCGGTCATCCGGCAGGGCGCGGCCATTGGGCAGCACGATGATCATCGGCACGGCCTTTCCGTCGGCGATGAGGTTGTCGAGAATGACGTTCGGGGAAGCCGCATGCATCCACTCGTTGATGTCGCCGCCGATGCCATGGAGCAGATACAAGACGGGGTACGGCTTTTCCGGCGTATAGCCGGGCGGCAGGTACACCCGGGCCTTGCGCCGGGTGCCAGTCACGCCGGAATCGTACTCGAACAGCTCGAGCCGGCCCGCCGGGGCGTCCGGCCGGGGCGTCTTGAATCCCGCGGGCGCCTCGGGGAAGGCGCGGACGTCATCGGCGGCCAGCACGATGCTGCGCGCGAAATTGGCGCGGGCCTCCTCGGGCAAAGCCGCGGCCGGTTTTTCCTGGGCGGTCGCCACCACCGCGGCAAAGGCGACAAATAACAGGAGGGAGCGGAAAGGAGAAGGATTCATGGCGGGGTCGAAGGGTGCAGGGAGTTACTTGGCGGGTTTGTTTTGATCGTTGACCGCTGCTTCGAGCAGGGACGCGAGGCCCCGGGGATTTTCCTGTTGCGCCACATGGTGACCGGTGAACGTGCGGATGGTCCACCCGCGGGACTCGGCCCGCTGCCAGCTCTTGTCCGTCTTGGCGCGCTCCTCGGCCGATTTGTCGGCCGGCACGAATGCGACGTAGGTCACCGGCAGCGTCAGGGCGGCCGGGTTTTTGTAGGAAACCGGCTGGGTAAAGCACTTGATCGACTGCTTCACACTGTGCGGCGGCTTGTCGCCGGGTTTGACCCAGGGCACCTGCATGAAGCCATCGGCGTCATTGCTGCCGGGAGGACGGGCGCCGCCGAACAGATCCCGGATCGACATGCCGTCATCAGGCACCGCCGCATCAAGAAAGACGACGTGACGGATGCGCTCGGGAATGCGGTCCATGACGCCGGTGATGACCATGCCGCCGTAGCTGTGGCCGGTGAGCACCACGTCGTGCAGGTCTTCGAAGAGGATCGTGTTCACCACGTCGTTGATGTGGGTCTCAAGGTCGATGTCCGGGCTGTTGAGATGCATGCGCTCGCCGAGGCCGGTGAGGGTGACGCGGTAGACGGTGTGACCGTCGTCGGTCAGGAACTGGGCGCACTTCTTCCATTCCCAACCACCGGCCGTGGCGCCGTGCACGACGACGAAGGTGATCTTCTCTTTGGCCGGCTCCGCAGGGAGGGCACGGGACAAACCGAGAAAAAGGAAGGTTAGCAGGATGACGCGGGGCAGGATTTTCATAGGATGGGAGTGAGGGGATAGAAGGGAAGGGGCCGGCCCCGAGGGGGCGGGGCGACGGGCATCAGTTGGCTTTGGCCGGGGTGGCGCCCAGCAGTGGCCGCATCACTTCGGCGTACCGTTGGCCCAGCAGGCGATAGCCCTCGGGGGTGAAATGCAGGTTGTCCGGCCGGGCGACGCACCCCAACGAGGAGACGACGTGGGCGGTGGGGATGACCTGCGGCAGGCGGGCGATGATCGCGTTCATGCTCGCGCAGGCGCCCTTCTGGTCCGCACCCACGAGCTCGCCGGCGAGCAGGGGGACGTCCGCGGCTTGGAGGTCGAGATCCTTGAGGAGGTTTTCGTACACGGCCTTGACCTTCGCGGGCCATTCCTGGTCACCGGTGTTGGATTCACCCTGATGCAACAGGATGCCCTTGATGACGCCGGTCTGCTGGGCCAACCGGCCCATCTCCACCAGGCGCTGGTAAGGATTGCCGCCGTAAGCCGCGATCCAGGGTTTCATCCACGTTGGCGCCGTGTCCGCATAGGCCTGGTAGTTGGTCTTGTCGAACAGCTCGATCTTGCAGCCGCCGACCGCGACGTTCACCACGCCCACTCTGACGTTGGCAGGGAGACCGGCGACCAGGGTCCGTCCGAAATAGTCAGCCGGGCTCAGTCCGCAACGCGGCCGGCAAAGCGGCGGCACCGCCGGGTACCAGTGGCCGGCCTCGCGTTTCAGTTCCGGAAAATCGACCGCGGCCAAGACCTGAAAGCGCGGATCGACGCCCTGCTTGTCCTCGTCGGGAATCCCCGGAAAACCTTCCATGTTCGACTGCCCGAGGCAGAGGAACACATAGAAATTCTCGTCCTGGGCACTGGTGACCGTGGCCAGCATCAGCAGACCGGCCAGCGTGAGGAGCTTGGGCAATTTGATCATGATTTTGTCGGAAGGCCGCACCTCCATGAATGGCGCAATCGCGTCGGCGCAGGCGGTCGGTTTACGGGGTAAGGGGGGTTGTCGCGTCAGGGCCAGGGAACGGCGCGGACGATCACAGATGGAATGCTAGTCGAGATCCCCGGCGATGGGAACATGGTGTTTACTTGACCGTTAGGAGATCCGGGATGGATCAGCCGGTTGACGCCTCGGCCAACGCGCTTGGTTACGGCGGGCCCGAAGGCGCCGGCGGGACAATCTCGCTGCGGACCGAAATTTTGTCTGCCGTCGGGAAATCTGCGGGCACGGGGAAGGTGACCTCGCGGCGGGCGAGCCATTGCAGCGCGCGCACGACGATCGTCTGCACGCCGGCGCAACGCATGCGCGCGGGCTGCGTGTCGCCCTTCCACACGTGGCCGAAGGTGGACGTGTAGACGCGGCCCCGGCCGTAGGTGACGGTCCATTCGAGCGGCCAGTTCAGCTTCGTCACGGGATCAAAACCATAGGAGAGCACCGTGAGGTTCCGCGCCGGTCCGCGGGCAAAATAATAGACCTCGATGTCCGGGGTCAGCCACCCCCGCGGCAGGCCGGCGTGGATCGGGTGGTCGCCCAGGCGGTGCACGACGGTGTCGAGGCGGTTGCCATGGCCGGTATCACGGCCCTCGCCGGCGGGGATCACCTCAATCTGTTCGTTCGCTCCGATGCTCAGCGCCACGCCGAAATCCATTTTGCGCCAGCCGAGCCCGATCATCTCGTTGTAAGCGGGCCAGTCGGCAAAGGCGTTGTTGCCCGCATGCCAGACGTAGACGCCGCCGCCGGCGCGCACGAAGTTTTCGAAGTCTGCCTGCACCTCCCGCGGCCATGGCGGTCCGCCGTTGAGGTCGTTGCAGGTCTGGATGACCACATCGTAATCGGCAAATCGCGGCCGCCACGTGTCCCAGCCGGGGGCGTCCTTGATCGCCGGTGCGGTCGAGACGGTGACGCTGAACAGACCGGTAGGCTCGAGGATGCCGCGGATGAGCGCGGTCGTAAGTTTCCAGTCGTGGTTGCTGTAGCCGTCGACGACCAGCACGCGGACCGGCGCTTCGGCGGCGTTCATGGTGAGCGGGGCGACAAACCCAAGTCCAAGCAGGAGGAGGAAACGACCGGACATAAGGATCAGCGGAGCTGGAGGTCCCAGACTTTAGAGTGGCGGGCGGTGCCGGCGGGTCCGGTCACGTCGAGAATGACGACGTAGTCGCCCGGCTTCGCGTAGGTGTGTTGCGGGTGTTGTTCCGTGGAAGTGGCGCCGTCACCGAAATCCCATTTCCAGGCGGTGATGGCGCCGACGGACTCGTCCTTAAAGGCCACGAGGCGCCGGTCCATGTTGGCGATCGACCACGACCACTGCGCCGCGAGCGGCGGGATCAACGCGGGATCGGGCGGCATGAGCCGGAACGCGCAGAGTTCCGCTGCGTCGCCGTAGGCCGTGCGCTTCGGGGACAGCATCCAGAAGCCGCGCGGGGTCTTGCCGTCGTAGTCGATCACGATCCAGGAGAGGCCGATGATCTTGTTTTCGCGCAGGACCGACTCGACCGCGCGCGCCGGGCCCTCGGGGCCGGCGTAGTCAAAGGGCGTGATCCAGAATTCGAGGACGTATTTGCCGCCTTCGCCGGGCTTGAACGAGAACGACTGCGCGGCGTTGGCCCAGGGGAATTCCTTGATCCAGGTCGCGGCTCCCCAGGCCATGCACCAGTCCTTGTCCACGGCCGGCGTGAAGATGTGGTAGTTCTGCGCGTGGACACCGTGCACGGCCCAGCGGAATTCGTCGTCACTGATGCGCGGCTCAGGAGCCGCCCGCGCCGGGCCGACGCGCTCGGCGGTCCAAAATTTCGCCTGCTCCCGCCCGATGAACGTCCCGCCCGAAGCATCACCGTCCACCATGATCTCGAAGGTGTCGTTGCGCAGGCCGGGGTCGGCAAAGTCCCAATAGTCGTCCTCGGCCTCATAGAGAAAGTACAACCGGTTGAGCCCCTTGACCCAGCCGACCTTCACGCGCACGGCGAGGGATTTGTCACCGGCCGCGGGTGGATTGGCGGAGTCGTTGCGCAGCTGGTCCTGCCCGATGACGTAGCTCTCCGGCACCATCGCCCAGTCGGACGGCTCGCCGTCGATGCGAGGTATCCGATCGTGGGGAAACTGAAAAACCGGATAGGTGACGCCGGGTTTCTCGAGGGCGTGGGCACTGAGGGCGAGCCCCAGGAGGGTGACGGAGAGCGAGGGAAGCTTCATGGTGCCGGTTGCGTCGGAACGTTCCAGGGCAGACGGCCCGAGGACTCGTCCTTGAACTCCGTCGGCTTCACATCGACCCAGGTGCGGAACACGCGTCGCGAGACGATCAGCGGCTCGGCCGTGTCCCGGCCCAGCACGGGTCCCGCGCTGAGCACGAGCGGCGGCAGGCTTTCGGCCAGGTTGACGCCCTGGGCGTTGACGGTGAGGTTGGCACGCCAGACGAGTTTGCGCTCGCCGCGGGCGAGGGCGGCGTAGTCGTAGGCGGAAATCACGGCGAAGTAGAGGTCGTGCTCGGCCTGGTAGTCGAGGTATTCCCGGACGGTCGATCGGGGGAAGAGGTTGCTGAGGCTGAGGGCTTCGTCCATTTGACGGGCGAACACATCGCCGCCGACGAGCTTGGCGCGCTCGAAGCGTTGCCGGCGGGCTTGCTCGGGAAACGCGAGACGGTCTTCCTGATCCATGGCTTGGTACGGACCCCAGTGATAAAAGAGGGCGAGCGTGGGCGGCGCCCCGTCGTCGGAGGCGGGCAGGAAGCCGTTCACCGTGAGCGAACGGGTGAGCATCCGATGCAGGTACTCGGGTGCCGGCGTGACCTGTCCGCCGTAAATCTCCCCGAATTCCTTCATGTCGCCCTGGTGGAGGATGTAGCGGGTCGGACTTTCGGGCGTCGTCCTTGGCAACGTCTTGCCGTAGGGCGTGAGGGCGCAGTACAGGGTCATCTGCACGAGCGGCTGCCGCTGAAACGCCTTGGGCAGGAGCGAAAAGGTATGGCGCTGAAGCGGGGTGGCGACCATCGGCCCCATGGGCGGTTCTTCCGTGGCGTGCCCTTCTTGGGGCGGCACCGCCGCCAGACAACTGGTGAGCACGCAGAGAAACAGGCAGGTTGTTTTCATGATGGTCAGAAGATGGCGGAAGTGCGTACCAAAAAGCCGCGTTCGCCCATCCACTCGAGCAGGCGCTGCGGCCAGGCGGCGACGGGTCCGGTGTTGGTGGCCCGGAGACCGAAACCGTGGCCGCTGCCGGTGTAGATGTGCAACTCGGCCGGGATGCCGGCGCGCTTGAAGCGGAGGTAGAGCTCGGCGATCCCTTCGGAAATGTCCGGGCGATCGTCATAGCCGCAGAGCAGGAAGGCGGGCGGGTGACCGGGAGCCGGCTCGATGGCCTTGGCGTTGCCCGGGTAGATCAGCGCCTGGAAGGCCGGCCGGTCCGACGGGCGCTCGACGGGGTCGGCGGCATCGGGCTTGCGGTTGCCGGGCAGGCGGGCCGCGAGTCCGGCCAGTTCGCCGCCGGCCGAGAAGCCCATGATGCCGACGCGGGACGGGTCGATGTTCCATTCCTCGGCGTGGACGCGCACGAAGCGGATGGCGCGCTGGGCGTCAGCGAGGGCTTCCCGGTCGACGCGGTAGGTCGAGCCGGGTTCGCGCGCGAGGCGGTACTTCAGGATGATGGCGGCGACGCCGTGGTCCGCCAGCCACGCCGCCACGGCGTAGCCCTCATGGTCCATCCACAGCTCGCGGTGTCCGCCGCCCGGGCACACGATGACGGCCGCGCCGGTGGCCTTGGCCGGATCGGGCAGATAAACCGTGAGCGTGGGCCGGTGAATGCCCGAGACGACGTGCTCGCCGGCGTCGGTGATGCGCACCTGCTCGGCGCCGTCGCGGCTCTCGGAACCGGGCGGGACGCCGGGCCAGAGCGGTATGACCAGGGGATCTGCGGCGCGACCGGTGCAGAACAACAATAGCAAGGCGAGGAGCAGGTGGGGTTTCATGGGATTACTTGGCAGGTGGGACGCTGGCGGGGATCGGCAATTTTTCTGCCTCCGCGATCAACGTGTCGAGGTCGGCCTTGAAGCGTTTGCGATAGGCGGTGGCGAAGGTTTTGGCCGCGACTTTTTTCTTGGGCGCGCGGGCCACGTCGGTCCAGAGCTGGGAGAGCGCGTCGTCACCTTGGCGTCCTGCGAGCAGGAACATCGCCCGGGTGGCGAAGGCGTAGTGGGCGCGGTTGAGTATCTCGTCTACGTCCTTGTCCTTTTCGTTCTCGACCGCGGACCAGCGCGCGAGATTGATCTTGGGTTGTTGCGCGGCGAACAGCCGGAGCTGGGCGTCGAGGTTGTAGACTTGGGCGGCGAACTCGGCGCCGAAGAGATTCCGGGACACGCGCCACGCGACGTAGTTCGCGGTCCCTTCGCAGAGCCAGCGGCGATCGCGGCTGGTGATGATGTTCTCGACCAGCCCGATTTCAGCGGTCTCGTGCAGGATGATGCTGACGACCGTGGCGTCCCGATAGCGCGAGGCCTGCTGCGCCACGGCGGTCATGGCGGCGCGCAGTTGGGGTACCATGGTGGCGAAGGCGGCCGGGGTTGGCGGGGTGGCGGGGTCGCCGCGGTAAATGATGGGAATGACCAGCTCCGCGGCCGCCGCCTTCTCGGTCGGGGCGTCCGGCTTGGCGGAAGTTTTGGTGGTCTTGGCTCGGGCGCGCAGGCTGACCGAGGCCTTGGCCGTGCCTTGCCCATAGTTGAACGTGTGATTCAAGCGTTGGGCCTCGATTGCCGCGTGGATCGAGACCAGGCGTTCGTTGGGGGAACCAGAGTCGGCATTCCAGCGATATTCGAAGCGGCCGCTGTCGGTCGCCGGGTCATAGGACAGGCCCGGGATCTGGGCGCCGGCCCGCAGGCGTCCGACCAGATCGTCGCGCTGCCAGATCGCGAGCCGGTGGGGACTCGCGATGGTCGGAAAGGCGTCCGCATAAGAACGCATCACTTCCGTCAACAGTTCATAGTAACCGAGAAACGTGTCGAATGTGCGTCCCTGCAGTTCCGTGGCGGCCGGCACTCCGATTTGTCGGGCCACCGCGGCCAGGAGTGCGTCGCGGCGTTCCCGCAGATCACGGGCGGTGCCCGGGAAAGCCCGTTCTTCCGGGGAGATCGGCGGTGGGCTGGCGACGGGCTCCCGGGCCTCCGCCTCCATCCGGGAGAAAGCCATTTCCATCCACGCTTCCTGACCGGGGGAGTATTCGACGCTCCGCCCCTCGCGGGTTTCGACCAGACGGTCGGGTCGGTCGGGGTGGGGCACAGCGCCGACCAGCGGGAGAAAAGAGGACAGAAGACAGACGAGCCACGGCAGAAACCGGGCGACTCGTCCGGGGCCGGCAGCAGACGGCAACGGGAGGTCGGCGAGCAGACGGGGTTTCATGGGGTGGCGGGGAAGTGGTGGGGCGGGGTCTCCGCTACCCCGCCTGTTGATGTAAGGTCGCCGCGTGCCCGTTCGACGGGCTCAGGGCCCCGCGCCTGTCGAGGGGCGGCGACCGGGGAGGCGAGGTCGGCGCAAGCGCCGACCCTACAAGTAAGAAGAGGTTCACGGTAGGGGTGGGAATTCGACTGCCGGCGCCGGCGGCAGCGGGGCGGATTCGTCCAGGTAGAAACTCGGGTGCGGGGGCTGGTTGTAGGCGGTGTTCTGCCAGGCGATGGCGACGCGGTACTGCGGGTCGTGCATGAAGGTCACGAGGCGGTGCTTCGTGGGGATCGTGCTCGTGTAGATGCGCAGTTCCTTTTTGTCGCGCGTGGCCCAGATGACTTCCTCGCGCCAGTCGCCCCAAAGATCGGCGCTGACCGCGGGCGTGGACTTCGTGCCGTTGGCTGAGGTGCAGGCGTGGGCGATGAGCAGTGGGTCGCATTGGCCGGTTTCCCAGTTCCACTTCACAATGCGGTTGCCGTCTAGCAACTCGGTGAGGAGATCGCCGTCCCAGTAGATGCCGAAGTTGCAGGGCATGCCGCGCGGACGGTGGGCGAGGATCGGCTCGCCCTTGGCGTTGTAGATGCCGTCCATGCCGGCACCGGCGGCCCAGGATTCGGCGCCAGGGAAACGGGGATCGATGTTGAAGGTGTTGCCGCGGCCCGGACCCTCGCCCTTGTCGCCGCCTTCGGTGTCGGCCTTGACCGACGGGATCGTGAAGAGCGCCCGGCCGGTGCGGGCGTCGCGCAGGCTGAGTCCCTGCGCGTCGAAGCGCTCCTGGATGTCACCGATTTCCAGACCGGGATTGGCGGGATCAAAGTCGCCGACGTGCAGGGCATCGCCGTGGCCCCAGCCGGTCGAGTAGAGGCCTTGGCCGTCGGAGCCGACGACCATCGCGCCGTAAATGATATCCTGTTTGCCGTCGCCATCGACGTCGGCGACGGAGAGCTGGTGGTTCCCCTGACCGCGCCAGGGGTTGGTCTTGTCGGGCGGACCGAGCTTGTCGCTGTCGAAAACCCAGCGCTGGGTGAGTTGGCCGCCGCGCCAGTCCCAGGCGGCGATGACGGTGCGGGTGTAATAGCCGCGGGCCATCACCAGACTCGGCAGATGGCCGTCGAGATACGCGACGCCGGCGAGAAAGCGGTCGGAGCGGTTGGCGTAACCGTCGCCCCAGACGGCGTTCATCTGCTCAGGGGTCGGATTTTGCGTGTCCGGGTGCCGGCCGGGCACGTAGTCCACGGTGGCGAGCGCGGCGCCGGTGCGGCCGTCGAAGACCGTGAGATATTCCGGTCCGCGCACGATGCGGCCTTCCATGCGGGGCGTGCCCGCGGGCTCACGCCAGTCGGCGTTGGCGTCGCCGATCACCTTGCCGGTGCCGTCCACCGTGCCGTCGGCTGTCCGGCACGCGACTTCCGCGCGGCCGTCGCCGTCGAAATCGGCCACCATGAACATCGTGTAGTGCGCGCCTTCGCGGATGTTTTTGCCGAGGGCGATCGTCCAGAGGAGGTGCCCGTTCAGCCGGTAGGCCTGCAGAATCGTCTGACCGGTCACGCCGGCCTGCGAGTTGTCGCGGGGAGTCTGCTCCTGCTTCAATATGATCTCGTAGTTGCCATCGCCGTCGAGATCCCCGAGCGAGGCGTCGTTGGGCGTGTAGCCGTCCGGGGTTTGGAGCGGCACGGAAAAATAGGGCAGGGGAGCGGCGTTGGCCGGCAGGGCGAAGGCTTCGCCGGGGGCGCCTTCCGCGCCGTTGATGACGGGACGGACAAAATACGCCGTCTCGCGCTCCAGAGAGGGAGCCGGATCGAGGAACCAGGTCGGTCCCGTCAGCGGGGCGGCATTGAGCCGGACCATGGTTGGGCCCTGCTCGCGGTTTGATCCGGGACGTCCCGGACGCTCAGGTCCGGGGGCCGTCGTGCGGTAGAGATTGAAGGCGGTGCCCTCCGGATCCGAAGCCAGCAGGCGCCAGCTGACGAAGACCTTGCCGTCGGGCTCATGGACCGCGACGACGCCCCGCGAGAGGCGCTCCATCAGCGGCGCGGCGGTGAGGACGGAGGGGAAAGTGAAAGCGAGGGTGAGGAGGAGTAGGGCCAGTCTGCGACTGGCCTGGGACCGGTCGGAGACCGGCCCTACCCTGCATGGTCGTTGCTCTGGTCGGCCATAGGCCGAGCGACGGCTGATGCGACGACCGTCGAGGTCGGACCGAGGTCCGGCCCGACAAGAACCATTCGGGGTCTTTGCAGGCTCCGGCATCGTGACTAAGGTTGCTTGGCTGGCGTCAGCAGACCGCGCGTCCGCAACCACTCCTCTGCGCGCTTCGGCCATTCCGATGCCGTACCCAGACCGTCGCGCATGCCCATGCCATGGCCGCCGTGTTCAAAGGCGTAGAACTCCGCCGCCACCTTGGCGCGGGTGAGGGCCTGGTAAAACAGGATGCTGTTCTCGATCGGCACGGAGGCGTCTTCCTGCGTGTGGATGAGCAACGTGGGTGGTGTCGCGGCGGTAACCTGCTTTTCGAGCGACATCAGTTGCAGCAGTTTCGGATCAGGCTTCGCGCCCAGTAGGGCCCGGCGGGAACCCGCATGGACGGAGGGATCGTCCATGGTGATGACCGGATACATCAGAATGAGGAAATCCGGACGGGCGTTGACGGCATCGAGGGCCGCGCCGGTCTTGCCGTCGGCGTGATCGTAAAGCGTGCCGGCGCTGGCGGCGAGATGGCCGCCGGCGGAGCTGCCCATGACGCCGATGCGGGTCGGATCGATCTTGAACTCGGCGGCGCGCGAACGCACGAGGCGCACGGCGCGGAGCACATCCTGCAGCGGGGCGGGATGACCGTACTCCTGCTGCCGGTAGTTGAGCACGAAGCAGGCGACGCCGAGATGGCTGAGCCAGTTGGCGTATTGGTAGCCTTCGCGATCCGTCGACAGACGCACGTAGCCGCCGCCGGGGCAGATGATCATCGCGGTGCCGTTGGGCCGGTCGACGGCTGGGGCGAAGTAGGTGAGCGTGGGCACCGAGATGTTGCTGGTGCGACCCTCCTCGAAAACCTCGGGCCCGATCGGTGCTTTTGCGGCCGGCGCATCGGCCCGGACCGCCGGTGGCACGCCTTCGGGCCAGATCGGGATGACGGGATGGTCGATGAAAGCGGCGCTGGCGGCGGAGACGAGAAGGGTGCTCATGAGCGGTACAAGGATTTTCATGGGGAGGGGGAACGAAGAGTCAGGTTGGCAGAGATAGCGTCCAGCTCAAGGCCGGTCATCGGCGCGGGGTGTGCCGAAGTCCGGCGTGCCATCGGGACGCCAGTTGAGCGGTTGGACGCGCGTGTGGCGATTGGGGTCTTTCAACGGATCACCGGGAATGTCGCGGTAGCTGCGCGCGTGGTAGACGAGGAGGTCCGTGCCGTCGGGTGCCGTCGTGAAGCTGTTGTGTCCGGGTCCGTAAACCTGATGGGCCTCGCTCGTGGTGAAGACCGGTGTGGGCGATTTCGTCCACGATTGCGGAGCGAGCAGGTCGGCGTGCTCGTCGGCGCTGAGCAGGCCGAGGCAATACTCGGCGCCGGTGCCGGCGGCGGAGTAGGTGATGAAGACGCGGCCGTTCCGCACGAGCACGGCGGGTCCTTCGTTCACCGCGTAGCGAACCTTTTCCCAGGCGTACTCCGGCCGCGAGAGCAGCACCTGCGGACCGGTGATTGAGACGGGGCTGTCCATCTTCGCGATATAGAGGTCCGTGTTGTTTTTCACCGCGGGATCGCGCTGGGCCCAGACGAGGTAGCGCTGGCCGTGCAACGCGAAGGTGGTCGCATCGAGTGCAAAGCTTTCCCACCGGGTCTTGAGCTGACCCCGCTCGACCCACTCGCCCTCGAGCGGATTGGCTGCGGGGTTTTCGAGGACGTAGATGCGGATGTTCCAGACCTTCTCGGCCTCGCCGGCGGCGAAGTAGATGTACCATTTGCCGTCGATGAAGTGCAGTTCCGGTGCCCAGATGTGCGCGCCCATCGGGCCCGTGGCGTGCTTGCGCCAGATGGTCTTGGCTTCGGCCGCGGCCAAGCCCGCGAGCGTCGGCGCCCGGCGCAACTCCAGCCGGTCGTATTCCGGCACGGTCGCCGTGAAGTAATAGTACCCGTCGGTGTGCCGCGTGATGTGCGGGTCGGCCCGCTGCAGGATGAGCGGGTTGGGCAGCGGTTGAGCCAGTGCGGTCGCACTGAGAAACAAGAGACAGGCCAGGCGGAGCAGGGACATGGGGAAATGAAAGCGAGGAAGGGGGAAGGGATCGGGATTTCACAGGAGGCAACGGAGAGAACGGAGCCTTGGGTTTGAATGGCTTTTGCCCTCTGCCACCTCTGTTGCCTTCTGTGTCGTGGTTGGGTTGGTTTCCGTGTGTTCTGTGTATTCTGTGGTTAGCAAAGGAACGGTCAGTGGCTCACCGGTCGGAGGTGGGGGGAATGAGTCTTATGTTTGTCGGGGCGTTGCGGTCACAGGTGAGAACACCGTCTTGCTCGAAAAGCTCCGTCACCTGGATCGAGCTGCGTCGGAGGTCGAGGTTGTCTTTGTCGTCGGGACTGATCGTGCCACCCCGACCGGGATGCGTGAAATAGAACAGGTAGGCGCGCTCGCCGCTCACGACCACTCCGGGATGCCCCCCGTTGACGCCGTCGTCGGCACCGGTGCCCGGGACGCCGAGCAGGTCACCGGGCTGGGCCGTCCAGGCCATCAGGTCATCGGAGCGATAGACGCCGAGGCCTTTCCACAGGTCGACGAGCATCCAATGGCGGCCCTTCCACGAAAACACATACGGACCCTCGCCGGGCCGCTCGCCCACGCCGGCGCATTTGCCTTGGTCGGTCCACGTGAAGAGATCGGCGCTGTCGGCGTAGTAGATGGATTTGCGGTCGCGCTCGTTGTTGTACCACATCCGCCAGCCGCCGCCGGGCAGCGAGTAAACCGCTGCGTCAATCACGCGGTCGGAGGCGAGGGTGAGGGCGGACTCGTATTTCCATTTGCGCAGGTCGGTGCTGGTGAGGTGCACGAGGCGGCGCGGGTGCTGCCAGTTTTCGAAAACGCCGGGCACGACAGTGAGGAACATGTGGTGCGTGCCGTCGGGCGCGGTGATGACATCCGGTGCCCAGTGGGTCGGCTCGGGGCCGCCGATCTCGGGCGGCAGCGCGATGTCCGCCGTGCCGAGATAACTCCAGTGCGCGCCACCGTCGGCCGATTCGGCGATGCCGACCTTGGTGCCGTGCACCCAGGCCACGCCGGAGAGTCCGGGCACGTTGGCGCGGCGGTTGGTGTAGAACATCCACCAGCGCTGCACGTGCGGATTCCAGATCACGACCGGGTCGGCTGCGCCGTCGAATACCGGGTCGCGGAAGAGCGGCTTGGCGGCCACGGAGTCGTTCGGCTTGGCCCAGGCGGCCAGGGGCGTGAGCAACGGTGCCGGACCTTCGTCGGTGCCGAGCCTGACGGCCAGACGCAGCCGTCCGTCCGCCGGCGCCGTGGCGGTGAAACTCAGCATGCTGACGCCAGGGTTGCGGGCGTTAAAATTGTCCGGCGGGGGCTCGGCGGGCGCGACGCTCCACGTCACGTTGTCCGGAGCCAGCGCCTCCACGCGCAGGGTGCGGCCGTCCTGCTGCAACCGGGCCGACGATCCCAGCAAAGTCACGGTGGCCCGGGTCGGCATCTGCCAGCGAACGGTCGCGCCGGGGGCGAGGCCGCTGAGTTCATCCTGCACCAGCACGGCCCGATCGGAAAGCGGCCGGAAGCCGCGGCGCACCTGCGTGGCCTGGCCGGCGAACACCGGCGTGAGCTCGACGATGGCGTGCCGGTTTGCGGGATCGGCGGAGAATTCGGTGATGGTCGCGTGGCCGTCGACGCGGTGTAGCTGGCCGTTGATCGTCAGCGTGCTGTGGCTGAAGTTGTTCAGCCGGTAAACCTGCCAGCGTTGGGAGTCCTGCTTGCGGTTCCAGAGATCGACGCCTTTCGACTCGAGGGACTCGTAGTTCTGATTGCCGAGATCAATGCCCCAGCGCACGCCGTCGAGTTCGAACACGAACGAGCCGGCGTCCATGTGGGCATGATTCAGCTCGGCGGCGCCGCCCTTGAAGGCGAGGTACAGGCTCGCGGGATCTGTCCAGGAAGTGCGGAACACGCCCATGGGATTGCGCCCGCGGCCGACCCACGCGAGCGGCAGGTCCGGCGGGGCTTCGGTCGCCGGGGCTTGCGGCCACCACAGGGCGGCCAGGGGCAGGAATCGATCCTGCGCGAGCGCGGCTTTCGCCTTGGCGTCGTTCGTCACGTAGCGCCGGTTGAAAGCCAGCAGACCCGGAGCACCGAGCTTGCGCGCGAACCAGTAGAATGCCGGTGAATAGGAACCGTGCTCGCCCCCGTCGGCAAAGTTATAGAAACGCCCCGTGGGTCCGGTGGCCTGCAGCACCGCGCCGGCACTGGGCAGAAAGCCGGGACCGTCCGCGAGACCCCAGTCCGTGCCGAGGGCCGACTCCAAGGCGGCGAGCATCAACACCTGATAGCTGGTGCCGTAGTCCCAATACGAAGGCCCCTCGGGATAAACGCCGTCGGGCGCGTAAGGCTTCAGGCCGTGGACATTGCCGGCGCGGGCCAAGGTCAGCAGCTGCCGGGCGACGGCGGGTTGCTCGTCGGCGATCGCCAGGGCGGCGAGCGTGAGACCACCGAAGCAGACCTGGTTCCAGTTGTTCTCGGTGCGCTGCCAGCCGTTCTTCGGACTGAGTCCGGGTTGGATGCCCTTCTCGCGGATTGCCGTGCGGATCGTGCGCCGGGCCTCGGGCGTCAGCCCGTCAAAGCACCAGTCGTAACCAATCGCGAGCGCAGCGGTGGCTTCGCCGACGTCGAGGAAGTGGGACGGATTCCAGTCGGTGAACGCCGCGGCGGCCAGCATCTCGCGTTCGGCGCGCCGCACAAAGACCTCGTCGCCGGTGAGGCGCCACGCATAGGACAGCGCCAGCACGCGACCGACGAGATTGCGCGACACGCTGAGCAGCCGGCGACCGGTCATCTCGCGCTTCACCGGCTGGCGTTTCAGCAGGGCGCGGGCTTCCTCCAGAATCGCGGCGTGGACAATGGCCAGCTGCGGATCGGTGGTGACCTGGGTCTTGAGCCGCGCCCAGTCCTCTGCGGTGGCCAGGAGACGGGGATGCTCCGGCCGCAGTCCGGCCAACGGATCGTCGGTCGGGGCGGCCTGGAGCGTCGGGATCCCGCACAGGAACAGGCTGCAGAGAATTCCGATCGCGATGGGAAACAAGCGATGGTGCATGAGGAGAAGGGATCGAGGGCGGAACCGCGCGGGCAAAGGGGGCTAGGGTTGGCTGCGCCCGGTGATGACTACTTCATCCAACACGGTGCCGGCGTCGAGTCCATGGATTTGCAAGGTGTGCGATCCGGGGCGCGAAAGATGAAGCGGGATGGTGAGGGTGCGGACACCGCTCAACACGCCCTGGGCCCAGTCAGGGCCGCCGTCATTCACCGCCAAGGTCGCCGTCTCCGTGGGGGCATCATCGAGCGCCCAGGCCAGACGAAGGACGGTTCCCGTCACAGGATGGGTGGGCAGCAGGTGCAAGTGCAGCACGCAGTCACCAGCCGCATCCGCCGTGAAGCTGTAACGCAGACGCACTTCAGGCGCCAGAACCACGGCGGCGCCCGTGCGGCCGAGACCGACCACCGGCTGCACCGGGCCGCTTCCCTCGCTACAATTCCCGGCCGCACGGCGCAGGATGGTCGGCGGGGTCGTCACCGGCGGGCGAGGAGCAAAGCCGGGCGGAGTCCACGGGGCGATGCGCATACTTTTCCAGTCGTCGTCGGCCGGCTCGAGACGCATCAGGCCGCGCCACTTGCCGCCGGCGATTTCATCGAAGCGTTGGGTGAGGGACCGCAGTTCCGTGTCGGCGGCTTTGGCGGCGGCGGTCTCGCCGCGCTCGCCTTGGAAATAGCGCGCGTTGGCCAGGGCGGAGCCGTGGACCGGATAGGCCACGAGTTCAAAGAAGGCGTCGCGCTTCGCTGCGGGCAGGCCGGCGGCGACTTTTTCCGCGCGTTCCCGCAGGTCGGCGAACCCGGCCAGACGGGCGCGGATGTCTGCGTCACTCCAATCACTGGGCTGCGGGGTTTTGCCGGGCAGCCACCATTGCAGGTGCTCGGGCTTGCGCTGGAGATTCAACCGGTAGTAACCGCCCATGATGGCGGCGATCTCGTCCGCGTGGGCGCTCCCGAACTCACGCGCCGCCCACTCGCGCAGGAACACCGGTTGGGCGTCCGGTCCCCACTGGTTCACATCCCAGGCCAGGCGGAGGAAAAACTCCGTGCCGATCTCGGCCGGCTTGAGGTCGCCGACGTTGGCGATCCAGAAGCGGTCGGCGCCGTGGGCGTGGGCCTTGGTCATCTCCTCCCAGATCAGCGCGGGCGGCGTGGTGCCGAGCCACAAATACGACAGCGGACGACCGAGGTAAGAGAGATGATAGTAAACGCCGAAACCACCGGACCGCGCGCGTTCCTCCGCCGAGGCAAAATTGCGGATGTAGCCGAAGTTGTCGTCGGGCCAGACGATGGTGACGTCGTCCGGCACCTTGAGCCCGAGCCGGTAGAGGTCGAGCACCTCCTTGTAGGCGCAGAACATCTGGGAGATGCGCTCGAGGTCGGGGCGCACGTGCTGCTCGAGCATGGCGCGCTGGTCGGCGAAAACCTGCTCGAGCACGGCGATGCGTTCGGCGTCGGTCTTCGTGCCCTGGATGCCGCTGTCGTGGATGCCGCGCATGCCGACCGTGTAGATGTTTTCAAACCGTCCGTTCGTGCGCACGCGCTCATCCCAATAGGCGCGGACACCGTCGCGGTTGGCCACGTAGTTGTAGTCGGGTTTCGGGCCGGTCCATTCGCCGACGTTGTTGCGCAGCATCGGCTCGGCGTGCGACGAGCCCATGACGATGGCGTAGTCGTCGGCGAGGGCGGCATTGCGCGGGTCGGCGTTGAACGGTTTCGTGCAGGCGTGCATCGCCGGCCAGAGCGTGTTGGCCTTCAGGCGCAGCAGGAGTTCGAAAATCCGCGCATAGGTGCGGGGGCCGATGCCGCCGTTTTCGGGTTCGAGCGTTTTCGCGGCCCACGGTTGCAGGCCCCAGTCCTCGTCATTGATGAAAATGCCGCGGTACTTAACCGAGGGCGGGCCGAACCGATGGGTGCCGGCGGGGATCAGGAGCGCGGCTTTCTTCCGGGGGGCGACATCCGCCCACCAATGCCAGGGTGAAACACCGATCTGCTGGGAGAGTTCGTAGATGCCGAAGGCTGTGCCGCGCCGGTCGCTGCCGACGATGACGAGCAGGGGGGCGGCTTCGGGCCGCGGCGGCGGCAGGCTGACGATGAGAAAACTCTCCCAGGCGTCGCGCAGCGCGGTGACGTCGATCAATCCGGCGGCGACCAGGCGGTCGATGATCGGACTCCTTCCAAGTGTGCCGATGATGACCGTCGGTCCGGGTGCCTGGGCGGCGCGCGGCAAGATGGCGGGCGGCACGCCCGTCACGCTGGCGATGTCGCGGGCCAGATCGGCGACCGCGAGCCGGACAACCTCATGGTCATTATCCGCCACGATCAGGCTCGCGGCCCGCCCTTCGCGCACGAGGGGAAAATCCTGCGCCCCGCCGGTTTCGTGCACCCACGATTCGGCGCCATGGGCGAATCGACCGGTTGCGAGCAACAGGATCGTGATGAACAGGCGTTTCACGGGTGAAGGGGCATGGCTGGAGCTGACAGGGGCTATCCACCTGCTGACCGAATGGGAGCGGGCAGCGCGGGGTGGAGGAGTTCGCTTAGCTTGGGCAGGATGCCGCGCGGGGCAAACGGAAGATCGCCGAAGGATTGGCGGACAATCCGAATGCGCGGGAGCCCGGCCTGGCGGATTGCGTGTGTAGGGTCGGCGCTTGCGCCGACCTCGGCCGCGAGGTCGTCCCAAGGGATGACCCTACAGGGGGTGCTGCTAGAGTTCCAGCACGACGACCGACTTGGCGGGGAGTTCGACGGTGAGCTGGTTGCCGGTGAGCTTCGCGCCGGTGAAGGCGGCGGGCTTGACGACCTCGGGGGCGGCGAAGGTGTTGCAGGCGTCCATCGCGGGGGCGGTGAGGATGCGGCCGGTGACGGCGGCGCTCTTCACGTCCTCGAGCACGGTGGCGACGGTGATCGCGTCACGCGGGTGGAGGTTCACGAGCGAGACGTGGATCTTGCCGGCGGCGTCGCGCGAGGCGGAGGCGCTCACGATCGGCAGTTTCTCGGCGCCGAAGACCCATTCGGGCGTCTTCAGGTCGAGCGGCAGGCTGGTGGCGCCCTGGTGGACCTTGAACATCTCGAAGACGTGGTAGGTGGGCGTGAGGATCATCTTCTCGTTGTCGGTGAGGATGACGGCCTGCAGCACGTTCACCATCTGCGCGATGTTGGCCATGGTCACGCGGTCGGCGTGGTTCTGGAAGATGTTGAGATTGAGTCCGGCGACAATGGCGTCGCGCAGGGTGTTGTTCTGGCGGAGAAAGCCGGGATTGGTGCCGGGCTCGACATCGTACCAGGTGCCCCACTCGTCGACGACGAGGCCGACCTTCTTCTTCGGATCGTATTTGTCCATGATCGCGCTGTGCTTGGTGACGAGCGTCTCCATGACGAGGGTGTTGCGCATGGTGGTGAACCACTGGTCCTCGGCGAAGTTGGTGGCGGCGCCCTTCTTGCCCCAGTTGCCGGTGGGCAACGTGTAGTGGTGCAGGGAGAGGCCGTTCATCTGGCGCGCGGCGCTGACCATGAGTTCCTCGGTCCAGGCGTAATTGTCGCCGCTGGGTCCGCAGGCGATGCGCTGGATGGGCTGGGCGCGGTCGTAGTTTTTGATGAACGTGTTGAAGTGCTTGTAAACGTCCGCGTAGTACTCGGGGCGCATGTTGCCGCCGCAGCCCCAGGTCTCGTTGCCGACGCCGACGTACTTCACGCGCCAGGGCTTGTCCCGCCCGTTGGCGCGGCGGAGGTCGGCCATGGGGGAGGTGGCGTCACTGGTCATGTACTCGATCCATTCCATCGCCTCCCGGACCGTGCCGCTGCCGACGTTGACGGACACGAAGGCTTCGCAGCCGAGCTGTTCGACGAGGTCGAGGAACTCGTGCGTGCCGAAATGGTTGTTCTCCACCACGCCGCCCCAATGGGAGTTGTACATGGACGGACGCTTCTCGCGCGGGCCGATGCCGTCCTTCCAGTGATATTCGTCGGCAAAGCACCCGCCTGGCCAGCGCAGGACGGGGATGTGGAGGTTCTTCAGCGCTGCGACGACGTCGTTGCGGATGCCGCGCGTGTTGGGAATCGGTGAATCGGGACCGACCCAGAGGCCGCCGTAGATGCAGTGCCCGAGGTGCTCGGCAAAGTGGCCATAGATTTCCGGGCTGATGACAGGTCCGGGCGCGTTGGCGCGGAGGGTGAGGGTGGCGGTCTCGGCGGCCGGCAGGCAGGTAGCCAGCAGGGCCGACAATCCAAACAGGAGAAGGGACGGTTTCATGGGGTGGGGTAGTAGAATGCGCTTTTCCGTCGACGGCAAACGATGTCCTTCTTGACCGTAAGGTAAAACGGGGGCGCAGAGCCCGGTCGGGTTCAAGTCTCTGTCGCCAGCAGCTTCGTCAGAAATTCGGTGGACAGCTCCGCCGTGGGCTTGAAATCAGGCGAAGCCGCGTAGTGCAGCAGGCTTTCCAGCAACGCGCGGGCCTCGGGATGCTGCGGCGCCAAGGCCGGCAGATCGATGGCGCACACCAGCAACCGTCCGGGTCCGATCCTCGCCTCGAAGATCAGGCCGAGGCGCTGCGCGCGCTCGGGATTGTCAATCACCTCCACGCAGGGAACTAGGTCGGCCGGGAAACCATCGAGCACCACCGGTTGGGCCGCGCGGGCCAGATGCAGCCATTGCCAGTTTGCATGACTCTCGGTGGGGAATCCCGCCAGGGCGGGATGATCGGCCGCAATCGCCAGACCCAGCGTGCCAGGCACGTTCTTGAACATCGACCAGCACCAGAAATCCGGCGTGAAGCCGCCGCCGGGCGTGCCGCGGAACCGCCGTTGCGCGTCAGCGCACACCACCACCGTGCCGCCGGCCGCCAGCAACGCCTGCGGGTCGCCTTCGCCGCAGCGCAGCAGGCTGACGCCGGGCGGAGTCGCGCGCGGTGCGCTCGGATAGAGCCACAAGGGGTAAACCGTGGTCGCACCCGACGGCCCATGCTCCAGCGTCAGGTCGAGCCGGAGGGCGCGCGTGACCGCCGGCAGGGCCAGGGTCAACCGTCTGAGCTTCCGGAGCCCCCCGTGAGCCGTCGCCGCAACCTCCATGGTCCCGTGGGCCTGACCGAGCGACCAGCGGATTTCCCCCGCCGGAAGATCCTCGGCTCCATAGTGGGCCAGTTCAAGGTCGGCGCGGAAGGTTTCCCCAGCCGTCCAGGTGTGCCGGTCGAATCGCGCGAGCAGGACGTGCGGGCTGCAGAATTGACGGAAGTGGGCGGGCGTCACGGCTCCCTTCGTCTCGAGAAACGCGTCGAGCAAGCCGACCAACGCCGTGCCTTGGCCGGGGAAATCCTGCAGGCCCAGCAGCTCAAACCCGCCCATGCCGGGGGTCCGCAGCGCGGCCTCGATCTCCTCGCGGTAACAAAGCGCGGCCAGCGCCGCCGAGTCGGCGGCAAACCGGTCGGCGCGGTCCAGCAGGCCGGCGGTCCGGGCGCGTTCGCGGAAGCGTTCCAGGTTGTGCGCGACAAAGACGCCGGTGTAGCGCGCGATCTCCGGGTAGCGCGGATAACAGGAATATTGGCCGATCTCGTGACTGACGACGGGCACGGGCACGCCGGTGATGGCCGTCCGGTAGTCCGTGGTCGTGCCGCCGGGCCCGATCTGCAGATGGCCGTCGGCGCGGTCGGGGGTGGCGTGGCCGCCCCGGACATTGACGTAGCGTCCGGGTTCGCCGGCCGTCGGCAAGCGTGCGGTGATCCAGTAGTCATCGGCGGGTGCGAGCTTCGGGTGTTCGAGGTCGTTGTTCGCTCCCTGCGCGTGGAGTCTTGTCGGATCGAGGGCGCGGAACCAGTCCACCAGCCCGGCCCGCGCGGTGCGGTCGCCGCGGTGCTCGTTGCCCAGACTCAGCATCATGAAGGACGGATGATGCCCGTAGGTGCGGAGAATCGCTTCACCCTCGGGCGTGAGCGATTCCGCGATGGCCGGAGTCCATTCGCCCCAGAAAGGCAGCTCCGTCAGCACATAAACCCCCAGCTCGTCCGCGGCGGTAAACGCCGCATCGGGCGGGGTCCAGCTGTGGAAACGCACGTGGTTCAGCCCATGCTCGCGCAGCACCCGGAAATAATGCCGCCAGCCCTCCCGATCCATCGGCGGATGGCCGGTGTGCGGGAAAACGCCGCAGTTCACCTCGCCGCGCAGGAAGGTCACGCGGCCGTTGCAGGCAAACTGTGGGCCGGCGCGCCGGAACTCGCGGAGGCCGGTCGTCACCCGGCGCTCCTCGCGGCCGTACGGCGTGTCGAGCGTCACGGTCAGGTGGTGCCGGTGGGGATGAAACTCGTCCCAGAGTCCGGCCGTGGCTCCGAGCGGCAGGCGCAGCGTGACGCTGGCGCCGGCCGGCTGCTGGGCGCTTGCGCCGTTGTCCGCCGTGACCTTCAGCGTCCCTCGGAACGGCCGGTCATCCATCCGACCCAGCCGCACCGTCACAGTAAACGCGCGGGCTGCGACGTCCGGGAACACGCCGACATGTTTGATCCAGACGGAACCGGTCGCGCGCAGTACGATCGCGCCCAGCACGCCGTTCCAGTTGCCCTGGGTGTGTTCGGAGGTCTGATGATTGTCGCCCGGGGCGGGCCGCGGCCGGTTGTCGACGAGCAGCGTGAGCGTGTGTCGGCCCGGCGGGAGCGCGGCCAGCCGGTGTTCGTGCGGGGTGCAGAGCAGCGCACTCTCCCCGACGGGCCGCCCGTCGAGCCACACCCGGCACCATTTGGTGCGCTCAAGGAACAAAATCAGCGGACGGTCCTGCCAGCCGGCCGGAACCTCGAAGTCCCGTTGATACCACACCGCTCCCTCGATCCGCCGGACCGCGGTGAGCCGGTCGGCGCGCTGGTCGGCATTCAACGGCCCCAGCCCGGCCGTCTCCGTGGTGGCGGGCAGGGCAATGGTCTCCGTGAAAGCCGCTGCGGGCGGCGGCGTCTCCACCGGGTGTGTCCCGTCCAGGCAGGCCTGCCAGGGGCCGGCCAGGGAGAGGGTTGCGGGATTCGGGGAGGGGGACACGGAGGGAGTTTGCCGGACGAGCCCCAGTGCACCCACCGCGACCCGTGCGGACAATCCGAAAAGCCCCGGCTTTCTTCGCTGGCTCCGGTCGGGCATTCAGGTTGGTTTACACCTTCCACCCCCGCTTTCCTCCCTTTCCATGAGTTCCCCCGATCTGTCCCACGGTGATTTCACGCTGCCCGGCGAAGCCGGCCATGAGCAACTCACGCTCCGCCTCGCCAAGCAGTGGGGCGCCGACACCATCCGCGACTCCGACGGCACGCAACTCTCGCCCGAGATCCTGTCGGCGGGCTACGCCATCTACTCGACGATCTGCCTGCCACGCTCGGTGCAACCCTGGGCGCGGGAGCACCACGACCAGCTCCAGCAGAACTTCCTCATGAGCTTTCCGGTCGTGGCCGACAAGGCGCGCACCACGATCACGCTCCTCGCCGGTTTCTTCACCGAGCAGTTTGCCGTCAACTTCAAGGACAGCCCCAAGCGCTGGTGGCAGGTCTTCGACCGCACGACGGGGAAGGAAGTCCCCAAGGCGAAATGGTCCGTCAACCCGCGCCAGGGCACCGTCACGATCACCGGCACCGTCCCCGGCCACCGCTATACCGTGAACTTCCTCTCCTTCCGTCTCTGGGAGGAGATCTCGATGTACAACCACCTCACGAACAACTGGGGCGACCGCGAGCACCTTGCCGCCGTCGACCCGATGCAGCCGGCCGTGCAGAAAGTGCTGCTGGCGTTCCTGGAGAAGTGGCTGCGCGAGCACCCGGATACGCGCGTCGTGCGTTTCACGTCGATGTTCTACAACTTCTCGTGGTTCTGGGGCGCGGACCGCACCACGCTGCGCGATGTCTATTCCGACTGGGCCGACTACGCCATGACCGTCAGCCCGCGCGCGCTGAAGCTCTTCGAGAAAAAGCACGGCTACCGGCTCACGTCGGAGGACTTCGTCAACGGCGGGCTCTACAACTCCACGCACAACGCCCCGTCGCGCCGCTACCGCGACTACATGGCGTTCATGCACGACTTCGTCATCGCTTTCGGCCGGCAGTGCATCGACCTGGTGCACCGGCACCAGAAGCTCGCCTACGTCTTCTACGACGACCACTGGGTCGGCGTGGAGCCGAGCAGCCCGCGCTTCAAGGAGTTCGGCTTCGACGGCCTCATCAAGTGCGTGTTCAACGCCTTCGAGGTCCGCCTCTGCGCGCACTCCACCGGCGCCAAGACGCGCGAGCTGCGCCTGCACCCATACCTGTTCCCGACCGGACTCAAGGGCGAGCCGACCTTCAAGACCGGCGGCAACCCGACGCTCGACGCCAAGAATTTCTGGATCGACGCGCGTCGCGGCCTCGTGCGCGCGCCCATCGACCGCATCGGCCTCGGCGGCTACCTGTCGCTCGTGGAGCCGTTCCCTGATTTCCAGGATTACATCGCGGGACTCGCGAAGGAGTTCCGTCTGCTCAAATCCTTTCACGCCGGCGACCAGCCGTGGTGCGCACCGTTCAAGGTCGCCGTGCTCACGGCGTGGGGCGATTTGCGCGCCTGGACCTGTTCCGGGCACTTCACGCCGGGCGTGCCGCTCTATGATGTGCTCGAGTCGCTGGCGGGACTGCCGCTCGACGTGCAGTTCATCAGCTTCGACGATCTCGTGGCCAAGGGCGTGCCGAAAGGCGTGAAAACCATCATCAACTGCGGCCGCGCCGGCTCAGCGTGGAGCGGCGGACACTATTGGAGCGACCCGCGCGTCGAGGCCATCCTCACGGGCTTCGTGCAAAAGGGTGGGGGCCTCGTCGGCATCGGCGAACCCAGTGCGCTGCCGCAACCCGGCCAGCACTTCCGCCTCGCCCGCGTGCTCGGACTCGACCGCGACACCGGCGACCGCGTGGCCAACGGCAAATACAAGTTCACCGCGGCCACTGCCCCGCACTTCATCACGGCTGACGTTACCGCGCCACTCGACTTCGGCAAGGAGACCGACAGCATCTTCGTCTTCGATGGCACCACGCAGGTGCTCGCCGAGCGCGACGGCTCGCCCCGTCTCGCCACCCACGCCTGCGGCCGTGGCCGCAGCGTCTACCTCAGCGGTTTCAAGTTCACCTTCGAGAACACCCGTCTGCTGCATCGCGCCCTCTTCTGGGCCGCGTCTCAGGACGCCGCGTGGGGCGCCTGGCAGGCGGCAAACGTGAAGACCGAGGCCACGTACTTCGCCAAGGCCGGCAAACTCGTCGTCATCAACAACGCCGGCTCCGACGAAACGACCACCGTCACGCTCGCCGACGGCCGGAAGACGAAAACCGTGCACGTCCCCGCTCACGGCATCCAGATTCTGGACGTCTGACGATCGGCCAGGTGGGCCCGCGTCCCGGCGGGCCCACGCTCGCGATCAACGCACCGCCGGCGCGGGCGGCAGCTCGAAGCGCCTGATTTCGCCGACGATAAAGACGAAGCTGACCACGGCGAGCAGCGCGTGGGCGCCGACGTAGACCAGGGCGCCGTTGAACGAACCGGTCTGGCTGAGGATGTAGCCGATCACGATCGGGGTGACGATGCCCGCGATGTTGCCAAAGGTGTTGAACAGGCCGCCGGCCAGGCCCGTCGCCTCGCGCGGGGCCACGTCGGCCATCACCGCCCAGCCGAGCGCG
>Ga0075163_10000048_pt1 | contig 122670 bp, 92 predicted proteins | sample JI1023141ADNA_FD_71478 | JGI IMG/M metagenome (GOLD analysis project Ga0075163, IMG submission 71478) | Wastewater effluent complex algal communities from Wisconsin, to seasonally profile nutrient transformation and Carbon sequestration -... | ecosystem: Engineered > WWTP > Effluent > Algae...
CCTTTAGCCAGCTTGAGCGGGGTTTGACCACCGAGTTGGACGATGATACCGTCTGGTTTTTCCAGTTCGGCGATATTGGTCACATCTTCCAGAGTGAGAGGCTCAAAATAGAGTCTGTCTGAGACATCATAGTCAGTGGAGACTGTTTCTGGGTTGGAGTTGATCATCACTGCTTCATAGCCCAGATCGCGCAGGGCGAGGCTGGCATGCACGCAGCAATAGTCAAATTCGATACCCTGGCCAATGCGGTTTGGACCACCACCAAGGATAATTACTCTTGGCTTTGTCGCTGGATACATCTCTGACTCTGACTCATAAGTAGAGTACATATAAGGAGTGTAAGCCTTAAATTCAGCCGAGCAAGTATCGATCATCTTATAGCTCGGTGTTACACCCAGAGCTTTGCGATGCTGGTAGACATCTTCTTCGCTCACACCCAGGAGCCGAGCCAATTGCATGTCACCAAAGCCTTTGCGCTTGAGTGCTCGCAAAAAGCCTTCGTTTAAGTCAGAGACCTTAAAATGACCTTCCTTGATTTCTTCGGAGATTTGATGCAACTCAGCTAGATTGTCGATAAACCAGGGATCTATAGATGATAGTTCGATGATTTCTTGAGCGCTGATGCCAGCTGACAGTGCACCGTATATATCCGTAATGCGGTGGTGGCTTGGCACAGATAGACGACGGCGCCATTCCCAAAAGTCTGCTTTATCACGTGGTTTTACTTCAGCAAAACCAGTCAGACCCACTTCCATACCACGCAGGGCCTTTTGCACTGACTCCTGGAAGGTCCTGCCGATGGCCATGACTTCACCAACAGACTTCATTTGTGTGGTGAGGGTGGTGTCGGCACCTTTGAATTTTTCGAAGTTGAAGCGGGGAATTTTGGTGACAACATAGTCTAGTGTTGGCTCAAAAGAAGCTTTTGTCTCGCGAGTAATGTCGTTGCTTATTTCGTCAAGAGTTAGACCAATTGCCAGTTTGGCTGCTATTTTGGCAATCGGGTAGCCCGTTGCTTTGCTGGCCAGAGCAGACGAGCGCGAGACTCTGGGGTTCATTTCGATGACAACAATGCGTCCGTCTGTGGGGTTGATGCCAAACTGGATATTGGATCCACCGGTCTCCACACCAATAGCTCTAATTACAAGCAGGGCAGCATCTCTCAATTTTTGATAGTCGCGGTCTGTGACTGTCTGCAATGGCGCTACTGTGATTGAGTCTCCAGTATGCACACCCATTGGGTCAAAGTTTTCGATGGAGCAGATAATAAGGGCGTTATCGAGCTTGTCGCGCATCACTTCCAGTTCGAGTTCTTTCCAGCCCAGCACACTTTCTTCCAAGAGAATTTCGCTGACTGGACTGGCTGCCAGACCGGAGTTTGCTATATCATCGAGCTCTTCCTGGTTGTAGGCGATGCCACCGCCAGCGCCACCAAGGGTAAAGGCTGGACGGATGATAATCGGAAAACCGATGCGCTGGCCAATTTCTCTTGCTTCAGAGCTGTTGCGGGCAATGCCACTGTTTGGCACATAAAGACCGATTTCGAGCATCTTGTCTTTAAACAGCTCTCTGTCTTCGGCCAGTTTGATTGCTTCTAGCTTGGCACCAATTAACTCCACGTCAAATTCAGCCAGTACTCCACTTTCGGCTAACTCAACAGCCACGTTTAGACTGGTTTGACCACCCATGGTTGGCAAAAGTGCCTGGGGTCTTTCTATTGCAATTACTTCTCTGACTACCTGGGCAGTCACTGGCTCGATATAGGTGCGGTCAGCAACTTCCGGGTCGGTCATGATGGTGGCCGGGTTGCTATTGACCAGGATTACTTCGTAACCCTCATCTTTGAGCGCCTTACAGGCCTGGGTACCAGAATAGTCAAACTCGCAAGCCTGTCCGATTGTAATTGGACCAGCGCCAAGGACGAGGATTTTTTGAATATCGGTTCTTTTAGGCATTTAGGCTCCCGGGATTGATGCGTTTTTTTGAATTTGAGAATTTAGGAAATAAATGAAGTTGACACGTTTTAAAGGTATTGGCATGTTGGTACATAGCTAGCAGCAAATGTCTTTACTAAGCCTAACGACCGGGGGGCCAGATGTCGTTAAGTTCGTCTTCGTTTGGCAAAAAATTAGCAATTGGCGGGAATTCTTTGCATAAATCATTTAAAACAATCCTCACGGGGATTGCAGCACTTGGTCTGACGCTTGCTGTTAGTGCTCCGGTCTCAGCTGAGGTCGAGCGCCTTGATGAACCCAGACTGGTGGGGCATGATTATCTGCCCGAATTACCAGTGTCAGTCTGGCAAGATCAAGAAAAACCGGCTAAGGGCGTAGTGGTGGCTGTCCACGGTCTAGTTATGCATGGTCGCGTCTACGACGTCATGGCTCGCAAGCTAGCTGCTCAAGGTTTTATCGTCCTTGCTCCTGACCTGCGCGGATATGGACGCTGGCAAACAGATGTCCAGGACGAGAGCAAGGCCGGCAAAGAAGACGGCAAAGTGCAGTACCACAAGAGTCTGGAAGACCTGAAGGGACTGGTTGCTGCGGTATCTGTCAAATATCCTAATTTGCCTTTGTTTTTGGTCGGTGAGAGTCTGGGTGCTGGACTATCAATCCGTGTCGCCGAAGCCCTGCCTGAATCGGTGAGCGGCCTTGTGCTATCCAGCCCCGCCATCAAAAGACGCATGTATCTTGAGCCCGAGATGGTTGTACAAGCTGCCTCTCTAGTGACAAATCCAATGCGTCAGGTAGACCTCGTACCTTATATTAAGAAATTTGCATCTGAAGATCCGCGCATTGTTGAAGAAGCTATTAACGACCCTTATGTGCGCAAACATCTCAACTTGAGTGAGCTGATGGGCACAGCCAGCATCATCCGCGGCAATATTAGCCATGCTCATGGTGTGCCGGCATCAGTGCCAGTACTGGTAATGCAGGGTGATAAGGACAAAATGCTGCGCAGTGACGCTGTTACGCTTTTGCTTTCACGGTTGCGCACCAAAGATCGCACTGTGCGCTGGTTGCCAGGTAAGGGACATGTGTTGATTGAGACTGCCCATATTGAGCCATCCACAATGTCTACAATTTCTTCCTGGCTTGACGACCATCTGATGACACCCACCAGAGAGACTTATACCGAAGGTTTGGTGTCAAGTGGTCCTGGCCGCACCCTGGATGTTTATCAACCCTAGGCTGGATAAAGGCTCAGAGAATTTACTGCGAATTTCTCTGGGTCAATCAAGCTGTTTTAGACTGCTTAGATATTGCTCTTTATAGCCCACATAGTTTTGCCAGCCAATCTGGATCATTTCACGGTCCCGGTCAGTCACCTGTCTTACAACTTTGCCTGGCACACCCATAACAAGAGAGCCTGGTGGTATTTGCGTGCCTGGAGCGACAAGGCTGCCAGCGGCGACAACGCTGTGGGAGCCTATCAGGGCGCCATCGAGGATGATGGTACCCATAGCAATGAGACAGTCTGATTCGATTGTTGCTCCGTGCAAAATGGCGCCATGTCCTACTGTCACTCTCTCGTAGACAATCATCGGATGGGTGTTAGTGACATGCATGACACAGCTGTCCTGGATGTTTGAGCCGCGTCCGACAAAAATTCGATTGATATCGCCCCTGACTACACAGTTAAACCAGATTGACGCTTCGTCCTCGATTTCCACTTCGCCGATTACCACTGCATTGGGCGCAATGTAGGCTGATTTGGCTATCTTGGGCGCTTTTTTCTCAAATTCAAATATCATATTTGCTCCTGCTGGACCGGTCATGGTAGCACCTGCAAATATCCACCAGTACCAATGTCAAGCTGATATTATCTTTTGGGTAGCATTTTACCTGTTCCGAAAAAAATCTTCGGAAGCATTACGGGGAGATTTTTATGCCTGTTTTTGAACAGCCGATGCGCAAACTTTTGGGAACCCTGTCTACGACTATTACCTGGCTCAACGAAAAAGGTACAGTGGATGTTTCGTCGGTGCCTGACGATCATCTCGAAGCAATTAAACAATTAGAACGCATTGGCGTTGTGCACAAGCGTAACAACCGTAGTTACGAGCTGCAAAAGATTCGCCTCAAAAAGCTGCTTGGCAATCTTGGTATTGAGAGCCTGGCTGAGCCTGAATATGTGGGAGCAATTGCCACACAGACTTTGCCTGCTGATATCGTGCTCAAAGAGGCAGCGGTACCCGAGCTTAACTAATTGGATATATACCAACGCAGTCTCAAGTCCCTGGAGTGGGAAAGACTGGTATTGGCTTTAGCGGGTCTGGCTGAGACCTCATCCGGACGCCAAAGACTTGTCATACTTTTGCCGGAAGCAGCTCCCGGTGAGCTTTTGCTTGCCAATTTGCTTTTGGATCAGACCAAAGAAGCCCTCGACTTGATAAATGCCCGTGCTTATCCGAGTCTGGCTGGTCTGGAAATATCTACAGATACTTTGAGTGTGCTCTCTCTGGGTGGTGCGCTCTCAATTCACGAGCTTTTAGCAGTCTTTAAATTACTGCGCATTTCGCGTACCGTAAAAAACAGTCTTGCTCTGCTTGATAAAACAAGCTTTGTTTGTTTGCATCCATTTGCAGCACGTTTTGTAGCACTGCCGCATCTGGAGCGTGATCTTAGTGATGCTTTGGAATTGGACGGCACAGTTAAAGATGAAGCCAGCCCAGTACTGAGACGTCTGCGCCGCGAGGCGCGAGAGCTTGGTGTCAAAGTCAAAGAAGAATTGAAGCGTATTATCAATAATCTCTCTGGCTCAAAGGCACTGCAAGAAGATCTTTATACAATGCGCAATGGCCGCTTTGTTTTGCCAGTCAATGCCAACCAACGCTATCAAGTCGATGGTATCGTCCATGATGCTTCTCATACCGGTCTGACTATATTTGTTGAGCCATTACCGGTGATGGAGCTGAGCAATCAAATCCGCATCAAAGAAGCCGAAATTGAAAGCGAAATTGAACGAATTTTGCTGGTTTTGACAGAGTCCCTCCGTCCTCATGCTGATGCACTCAAAGATAGCCTGGAAGCGGCTATTGAGCTTGATTGTATCTTTGCCAGAGCGCGCCTTGCTCGCATCATGGATGGTGAGCGTCCTGAGCTAGCGGCTGAGCCTACTATCGATCTTAAATCAGCTAAGCATCCACTTTTGCTCTTACAAAATCAAACAGAAGGCAAAAAGCGACCAGTGATCGCCAACAGTGTCACCATTGCTGGTGGCGCATCTAGTGCCCGTTCGCTGGTTATCACCGGTCCCAATACCGGGGGCAAGACTGTCTTACTTAAGTTAATTGGACTTTGCGCTTTGATGGTGCGCTGTGGTCTTTTGCCTCCTGTTGCTAGAGGCTCCAGTATCAGTCTCTTTGAAGTCAGTGCTGATATCGGTGATGATCAATCAATTGCCGAGAGTCTTTCTACTTTTTCTTCGCACATCAAAAATATCGTGGACATTTTAAATGGCGCGACCAGTAAGAGTCTTGTTTTGCTGGATGAAGTTGGCGCTGGTACCGATCCTAAAGAAGGTGCTGCACTCTCGCAAGCAATCTTAGAAGACCTGGCTCATAAAGGGGCTTGTGTGGTGGCTACCACTCACCTTGGTGAGCTAAAGACACTTGCTTATACCAATCAGTCTTTTATCAACGGCAGCTTTGAATTTGATATGGACGAGCTAAGTCCTACTTATAAGTTGAGACTGGGTGTGCCTGGTAGCTCAAAAGCTACTGAGGTAGCTACTCGTCTGGGTCTGGATAAAACTGTCATAGTCAGAGCCAGTGAGCTTGCCAGTGCCAGTAAAAATATGCTCGATGATGTAGTCGCTAGCCTTACAGCAAAACTAGCTGAGGTCAGTACTCTTGAGGAGCAACTGGCATCAGAAAAGGCCTTAATCGAAAAACTCAAGGGCGAGTTTGAAAAAGATAAAGCTGAACTTAAAACCAAAAGAGATGCAATCCTTGCTGAGCAAAAAGCTGAATTGCAAAAAGAGTATGGTGCTGCCAGAGACCTAATTAAGGAGACTGTTGCTGCTCTGCAAAAAGAGCCAGGCTTAAAAAAAGCCGAAGTGGCAAGACGCCAGCTTGAGGAGCTAAGACAAGATCTAGCCTGGGACAAGCCGCTCAAGAGCCAAACCAGAGCCAAAGAAGAACTCTGGACTGTGGGCATGAAAGTGCGAGTGCAGGCGCTTAACAGACTGGGCGAAGTACAGGAAGTACTAAAAGACTCTCGCGGCAAAGTCGAAGGACTGATGGTGCAGATGGGTGTGCTCAAAATCAAAGTTAAGCCTGACGAGCTAGATTTGCTCGGGGGCGAGGATAAGTCACAGTACAAGGCACACAAACGTAAAAAAGAGCGGGTTGTCTATAACTTTGCCAGTACAGAAGGCACTTCGGTCTTTGTGCGCTCTCAGGCTAATACCTTGGACTTACGTGGCAAGCGGGTGGATGAAGCCATGGGCCTACTGGAAGGTTTTGTCGACAGCTGCGTACTTGGTCGCATCAGTCCTTTTATGGTGATCCATGGGCATGGCACTGGCGCACTCAAATCAGTAGTGCGGGAATTTTTGAGCGGCAATCGTTATCCTATAGAGTTTAGACCTGGTGAAACTTATGAAGGTGGCGACGGCGTATCTGTGGTTGAGCTAAAGAATTAGCGGAAAAATTTGTTAAAAATGGTTCTGGTCTGTCCAAAAACTTTGGCAGCAGGATATAACCGCTGGTACCGCCTTGAAGTCAAAATTGGCTCCTTGAGATCACCCAGAAACAACGATTAAAAGCTCCTCTTGGCAAGCCGTATACGTAGTTTCCCCAGTTTCAAAGGAACCATTTACTGGAATAAATTAATGAAAGGCGTTTGGCATATATAAGAGTGATTGAGGAAACAGGTAATGGCAGTACCAGATAAACCGGAAAAAGCACCAGAAGCGGCGCCAAATCCAGCTACCAGCAAGCGCTCGGATCTTTTTGAAGATGCCATGGGCTCAGACAAGAAGCTCAATGGAGCCACTGGCCCACAACAACCTGTCAATGGTGATAAGGGTAACCATGCGCCAGCCAGAGCTGCCGGCGATATCAATACGCCCAAACCGCCAGAAGCTGCCAACGCTCCGGTAGTGGCCAAAGCACCAGAAGCTGCCAAAGCTCCTGAAGCCAAAGCCCCAGATGCTAAAGCCCCAGATGCTAAAGCTCCTGAAGTTAAAGGTGCTGAAGCGCCCAGAACTGCTAATCCTACTGATGCGGCTCAACCACCAAAGGCTGCCGATAAGCCAAAGCCAGAAGACGTACTTAAAAACGTCAATCGCATCCTCGACACCGAAATCCCTGCTCTCAACAAAGCCGGTCAGTTAGACAAAGCCAAAGAAGCCTACGAAAGAGCGATTAAGGAAGCTGAAAAGGTCAGCAAAGAAGATATTGATAAGGCTAAGCAAGATTTGCTTGAAGTGCGCAAAAAGATGCTCACCGAAAAAAATCCTGAAGAAAAGGCCAAGCTCAAACAACAAGAACTCGATTTGTTCAGTCTTTCCAGAGTCAAAGATGCCGCTTACGGCAATATGGCACTATGGTATTTCCGTCAGGGCAAAGTTGATGAAGGCACCACTAAGCTCTTCCAAGCTGCTGGTGTTGACGAAGAGACAGCACGCAAACATAACAAACTGACGCCTGCTGATATGGACGCACTGGGCGCCAAAATTCCTGACGTCACCAAGGTCACTATCTTTGATGACATGTACTTCCAGCGTCAGATGGTGAGACTGCGTGATGAGAGCAAAATCGCCGTCCCAGAGAGCTATTTCAACCTAAATAAGTATGTCCACGCCAAAACAGTAGAAGCTGACACTGCCGCTATGATGGCACCACCTGCTGCCGCAACCACCGACCGTGCTCCAGTAGCTCCTCCAGTGGTTGCATCAGGACGCCCTGCGGCTGTAACTGATCATGTGCCACCAGCGCCGCATGTGTCCGCCGCTGAGCGCCCTGCGGCTCTACCTGCAGATGCCAATCCCAATCCTAATCCTGTAGTCTCCAGGTTGGCAGAGCCTAGACCAGCAGATGCCAAACCAGCAGATGCCAAACCAGCAGAAACTAGACCCGTTGAGGCTCCTCGAGTCACCGAAGTGACAAATCCTGCTGACAGACAGGCTGAAGCAAGGGCTGAAATCACAATCGATCCTGCTAAAAATCTAGAATTGGTGACTAAGGCTGCCGGTGTACTTGATACCCTCAAAGCCACCGAAAAGCCCACAGCTATCTCACCAGAGAATCGTAAATCAGTCGAAGATGCCATAAAAGCATTTCAACAAGAAAAAGCATTTCATGATCAAGAGGCTCAAAAAGCCACAGTTGCTCTCTCTAATACGCTTGGAGAAAAATCTCCGGCCTTTATAGATGCTGTGGATAAATTCCAGCGCACATCCGATACTCTGGTACAGTCAGGCAAAGTCACTCAAGAACAAGCTCAAGCTCTCGCTAGTTTTGCTCCTGCCAATGCGGCCGAACGCGAGGCTGCTCGTAAGGCACTTCAGGCCACACAACCGGATCTGGTCAATCAATCAGATGAAGTTGCCAAAGTGGGTGGAGACAAGACTGTTGCCGCTCTCGGCTCACTGAGAGCAATCTATGATCACGTAGCCATGAAGGAACTCGCTACTCAACGCGAAAATGTTGTGCATGTCCTCTATGGCACAGAGCTGGTTAGAGTCAATGATATTCCTGCTGCCAAAGCTCAGGCTCAGGCATTCTTTAAAGATATGCCAAAAGATCAAGCCTTGCTTATCCTTAACGGTGATGGTACCGCCCAAAATCCGCCAAATAAAATAGTAGCTGATTTGGTCCGTGCCACAGGCATCGAAGCACCACAGGCACCAGTAGCAGCTGTACCTGGACTGTTACCCATAGGCGATCAATCCAAGCCTCCAGTCGAGAGGGTCAAGGAGCTTGATAATGATCAGCTCAGTTTGATGATTCTTGATGCCAGCAAAGCCGGCGGACGTGGTCTTGAGACTGGTAGGGCAGCTTTTGAAGAGGTTATCGGTAGATTTAGTCGTGACGAGCCACAACAGCGGGCAATAGTTGTAGCAAATCAGGAGATCCTTAAAAAGGATCAGGAGCTGAGAGAGAAGCAGGCTAAAGGCGAGGCCCTCGGTCCTAACGACCGCATCCTCACCAAAGAAGAACGCAGCAAGTTACATTACGATAACCTGAACGCCATTCGCAGCCTCACTGAAGCCAGCGATTTGAGATTTCAGTATGCTTTGTTTTTGGGCGATGCTGCTAGTCGCGCTGCTATCGAGGCTAAAGCCAGAGCTGCTACACCTTATGTACCAGGCTCGATGCAAGTGGCCGCTGCCGAAAACATCCCTGGTGGCAATAACCAACTGGCCAGCATGGAGGCTCAAGCGCGCCTGGCCATCCAGGCCAGTGATGCTATGCCAGTCGATTTGATCAATCAAGAAGCTGCTTTAATCAAAAAAAATAAGGGTTATGTTGTCGACGAAAGAACGCTCAACCAGGGACTGGCCATACTCGAAGGTGGCACCATTACTGATGAGGCTGGCAATCAAGGATACCGCTCACCACTGATTAACCGTGGTATCGATCAGCGCGTTCAGCTAGCATTGATGTATCTCGGTAACGACACAATGAACCAGGCCGATCTGCAAGCGACCGGTAGTACTGCCAGTCAGTCTCCTATAGATCGTCTATTTAAGCCAGACAAAGCAGTCGCTTTGCTTGAAGACGCTCAGGCTCAATATGCTCGTTTGCATCCTGGCCAAAAACTCAATGATCCTGTTATTGCCAGAGCAATTCAAACGGGCAAAGAATTAAGTCCTGAAGTCTTCCAGAAACTGGCTGACCGGGCTGCCGAAAGATACGCCTCACCTAAGGCTGATGGCGTTGCCTTCCTCGGTGCTCTGGCTGGTGAAGCTGGCTCGGTATGGTTGGCTAAAAAGGTCGGCTTGCCAGGCAATATCGCTACTCAAGTCGGTAATGTCGGTGCGGTGACTGGTGCTATTGGTACTCGTACCCTGGCATACAAGGCATTTAGCGGACGCTGGGATAGTCTCGAAAACAACGCCGTCCATGGTGGCGCTGTTGGTCTTGGTTTTGTCGGCTTTAGATATGCTCAAAAGGGCATCATGGGCTCTGATGCTGCCAGCAACGTGATTGCAAGTCGGGCATCGAGATTGACTGATCAAGCTGTAGCGACAAGGCTCGTTGGTGAAGGTGGACTTGGTAGCAAGTTTGCTGAACAAGCCGTGCTCACAGGTCGCACCACTGAAGCGACTGTGGCCAAAGCGATGAAAGAGAAGCCAGATCTCTTTGCTAAACCAGTTAGTCAAATGACCGAAACTGAAGTCTCGCAAATGTACTCAAGCCTTGGTATAAGCACTACCAATCGGATGCAACGTCTGGAGTTATTGCGTGATGGACTCAAGGCTAATCCGATAGGAGATGCTGCCAGACTGGAGCGCATGCAAGCTAATGGTGCCAGGACTGTGGGCGAGTTTGAGGCTCAGGCTGTAGCGCGCAATCAGCGTCTCGGTGAAATCGCTCTAGACCTGGAAGCAACAGCTTTTAAGGCTGAGAGCCGTGGTTTGATGGGTCGGGTAGCCAGTATGCGCAATCCTGACGCTAAAGTCGAAGATGTATTGAGAGGTTTGCAAAAAGCTGATCCGGTTAAATACACCGATGACGTTATCAAAGAAAATCTGGCATATCTCAAGGCCAATGGCGTAACCAGTGTCAAAGATTTGCAAGGCCATTATCTGATGAGCAGCCGCGCTGATATTGATGCTCTTATGTCAGCTGCCCAAAAAGAAGGACTGCTCAATAAGTCGCTCCTCAACAGAAAGCCTGAAGAAGCCGATCTGACATCAATCATCAATAAGCTTAAGAAGACAGACGCCGATCCTCAATTGATTGCCCGTATGGAAGCACGTCTGCCCTCACTCAAGCGCATGGAAGTGACTACAGTCTCGGATCTCGCTAGAGCCGGTGAACGTGCCAGAGCGCTGCAAAGTATGGAAACTCTGTCGACTCAGTATCCCGGTCTTGCCGGTGTCACCAGTGATACCACGTTGCAGACCATCGCCCAGGCTGATGCCAGAGCTTTTGGTGCAACAGGCTCAGCCAGACAAATGGAGCTTGATCGCATCCTCGGTATCAAACCGCCTAAGGTCGAAGGCAGCATCCTCAATAACCTATATAGAGACCGCTTCTATAACGTTGGCGATATTGCTGGTCCATGGATTAATGGCGCTCGCAATCGCTTCACCCGCTCTGCCGAAGAAGTAGTGGTGGCACCAAGTCGACGCAACTGGGGCAAAATCAATGCCGATACCAGCAGTCTTACATCTATTGAGAGATCTGTTGGTCAGGCCAATACTCGCGCTGCTTTTGCCGGAGCTGCTGCTACTTCGCTTATCTACCGTTCTAGCACTGGTGTCTATGATCTGGTCCTGGCTAAAGATGCCACAGGTCAAAAGAGACAGTACGAATATGAGCCCGGCAAATTCAGAGATTACAGTGTCAGTGATGCTCTTATGGAGTCACTCTTGAGCAAAGGTAATTCCATTCCAGAGCGCATTGTTAATGGTGGTGTCCTTTCAGACATATTGCTTGGTGGAGCAGGTTTCTCCATGGTGAGAGGCGGGCTCAAGACTGAAGCAATTCAGTGGGGTGCTTTTGGTTACACAGTCTTTGCTCGCAGCTCGCCTCAAGACGGTAAGGCTATGGAGCAGTTTGATGCAGCCGTAAGCAATATCCGTGCTCCACTGGTGGATCAGCCTGTGCCCAATACCGGTCTGGCTATCGACAATCTCGGTGCCAAGCCATCTCAACCAGCTCAGCCATCCAACAAAGAGGCTGCACCTGTTAAGGCTGCTCCAGCTGTAGCAACGCCAGGGCAACCAGTGACAAGACCAGAAGTTAAAAAAGCTCCACCTGAGCCAGAAGGTCTCGAGGAGTTTATGCAACAGATGACTGGTCCCTGAGCCCTAACAAATCACATTAAAAGCAGCGGGAAGTGACAGATTCCGCTGCTTTTGCTTTGTTGAGGGGCAAAAATCTACAGTCGCCCGTCCTCTTGGAAACCCGCCTGGTCGGCATTTTAAGCCAATTAATCAATTATTTTTGACTGGAAATGTCTAAAAAAGGGAATATTTTGTATAGGTCACATTGTAAGCAATGGACTTAGTACCGGGGATTTTTCTAATGGCTTCTTTAGACGCAACAGACAAAAAAGTGGCAGCACCGGCACCAGTTACTGATGCCAGTCATAAGGCTTCGGCCGAAGCCAACGAAATCCCTAAAAAAGTCGAGACTGCCAAACCTGCTGATATCACTGAAGCCGCCAAACCTACTGATAAAGCACCAGAAAAGCCACAGGATGCAGTTTTTAAACCAGCTGTTGAGTCAGTTGGCCATTTGCAAAAAGCCAAAAAGCTATCTGACGAAATAAGCGCACTAGATAAAGCTCATCCAAATCCTCAAGACAAGATCACAGTACCTGGACCTAATGGTAATCGTGAGATTACCGTTGATGAGCGTGTCAAAGAACTAAAAAAAGAAGTCCAGACCGAACTTATCGGCTCACTGAGGGCTGCAGACAATATCAATCCACAAGCTCTCGCTGGATTGGTCCGCAATAACTCTGTAGAACGTGCTCAGATAGCCGCTCGCTATGGCATTGACCTGGCTGGTGGCAGTACACCGGAGCAGCAAAAAGTATTGATGCAAGAGCGCACTAAAGCCCTTGCCGCAGACCCACAAGCAGCCACAGATATGGCTCGCTTTACTGCACTACAAAAAGAAGCAGAAGCTTATCGCAAAGCCGAAAATCTACCTGCTGCTAGCCGTATGCTCTTTTCGCAGTATCTCTCGGCCGGTTATGCTAATCCCAATCATGGTCTCGACAAAGTCGATGGCAAAATGAAAGTGGACGTAACTGATGTACAACTTGCTGCTACTCTCGTCATGCAAGCTGGGCGCAACTCCGAAATCCGTCAGAGTGATGGCTACAAAGAAGCCATGGCAAAGCTTGGCGACAACCTTGGCGATAAAGACAAGGGCGAGCTTATGCTCAAAAATGTTGCCGAAGCTAACAAACCTGGTACATCTCCCGAAAAACGTGAAGAGCTTTTACGTCAAGCTGTTGAAACAAGCGATACGCTTGGACTACGCACTCTGGCTGCACTCAGACACGATAAAGACTTTATGGACCGCCAGCCACAAGAAGTACAGATGCGACTGGCTGCCACCGTTGATGGTGCTGCCGCTGCTCGACTCGAGTATATGCGTTTGCTCGTCGATAAAGGACGTGTCGGCGAAGCCGAAGTGTTGATGACTAAAACTAAGCTCGAAGATCCAGATAGTGTGGGTACTTTGAGAGATGGCAGAGTGACATATTCGTCGCAAGAATGGCTTGATCTTGATAACAAGCTCGTGCGCGGCATATCTACTGGTCCAAATGACTTCCATAAATTGCAAGACATCTACAACGAAAAGGTGAAAAAAGGACAATTTACCAGCGTCAATGATGGTCCCTCTGCTGATTATGGCAAAGTGCTAAATGGCATGGATAATCCCAATATTGGTGCTGACAAAGTCCTTGAGGCGATGCAGGCACTCAACCGCAAGCAGTCAGAAGAGAGAGTGGCGGCAGTAGCCAAGCTTGATCAAGAAAAGCAATCTTTGCAAAACCAGCTCAAAAATCTACCTCAAAAGCAATTTGCTGATGATCTCAGCAGAGACCTGGAAAAGGCCGAACTGGAAGACAAATTGAGAGCTGTTGAGCGCTCCAGAGAAGACCTTGAGAGAGTCGGCAAGCAAGTCTTGGCCGGCGAAGACGCTGATAGACTCTTGCTTTCGCTTAACCGCAATCTCGGCATGAATGAGAGAGCTTCTGCCCGCGCCGATCTAGAAACACTGCAAAAAGAGCATCCCGACCTTTATGCCAAAATTCCTGCCGATAAGCAAAAGGAATTAGATGATCTCACTAAGGACATCCCCTGGTATCAAGATTGGAAGCTCTATGCTGTAGCTGGTGCTGCTGTTGTCGGAGCCGTAGTCGGTTTTGGTGTCGCTAGTTGGGCTACTGGACCTGCTGCTGCTGCCGGTGTGGCTGGCTTCCTTGGTGTCGGTGCCACTACTGCTGCTGTAATTACAGGCGCTGCTGGTACGACTGCCGCCATGGTCGCCGGTGGTAGTGCTGCTGGTGTCACATACTGGGGCGTTCATAAGACTGCCGATGCATTCGATTGGAGTCGTCCTGATGAGCGTGCCAATTTTGGCGAAGACTTTAATAAAGGCTTTGCGATTGGTGTTGTCACTAGTTCTATGAGCAGTGCTGCTGTTGTATTTAAGGGGCTTGGTGCTCTTAACGGCTCTGTTGCGGCCAATGCCGAGCGTGCTGCTTTGTCTGAAGTTGCTGCTGTTTCATCAACCGAAACTACTGCTGCTGTTGCTACAAATGCGGCTCGCACATCGATTATGTCCAATTTGGCCGCCAAAGCGACACAAGTGGGTCGCTTCCTGCCAGCCTCAGCCAGCATGTCTGTGACTCAGGAAGTGAGCAATCACTGGCTCAATAATTCGGAGTGGAATATTGCTGATAGCTCTAAAAATATATTGATGGGCACAGCTATCAATACACTCTGGGGCGGTAGTAATCTAGGCAAACTCGGCATGATTCGCACACCACTGACGGCGGTGGCAGCAGAACAGTTGATTGTCGGTGGTATTGAGCACTGGGGTGCTTACCAGGCTGGTAGTGACTATAACGACAGCAATCCTAGCTCTATTTTTGGACCTAGATTTGCTCGTGAGGCTGGCTATACCTGGTCTAATGATGCAGGCAATGGTCTACGTCAGTTTAATTACCGCGTCTTTGGTACGCCAAACGAAGGACCTAGCTTGCAGCGTCTCGATCGTATGGCTCGTACCATTCAGCAAGCTGACACCGATGCTGCCTATGCCCGGGAAGAAAATATCCTCAATAGTTACGAACCTTTAGGACCAAGCACTAACAAGTAACACTACTTGTATGGTGAGGCTTAAATCGGGTATCTATTTAGAGTACCCCTGAGTCTTTTAATGCCTTATTTATCGGTCGTAATCCCTGCCTACAACGAAGAAAAGCGTCTGCCCAAGACGCTTGAATCAGTCTATGCTTATTTGAAGAGCACAGACTATAGCTTTGAAATTGTAGTAGTAGATGATGGCAGTCATGATGGCACAGTTGACATGGTGCAGGAATTTGCCAAACACTCAGACGAAGGCACAGTTAGACTCGTCTCTTATGCTCCCAATCAGGGTAAGGGCTTTGCCGTGCGTACTGGTATGCTGGCTGCTCGTGGCGATTATTTGCTGATGAACGATGCCGATGGTAGCTCTCCTATCGAAGAGGTCGCAAGGCTCCTGGAAGGGCTCAAGCCTGACAATCGGGTGGTAATTGGCTCGCGTGCTAAAGAAGACCCGACCGCCAAGGTAAACGCCCTTTTTTACCGTAAATATATCGGCAATACTTTTAACTTAATTGTGCAGTCTTTGCTTTTGCCCGGTATCCGCGATACACAATGCGGCTTTAAGTTGTTTGAGAGTAAAGCGGCTCAGCACATCTTTAGCGTAGCCAGGCTCAATGGCTATGCTTTTGACGTAGAGCTACTCTATATCGCACGCATCCATGGCTACAAAATCCGCGAAGTGGCCATCAACTGGAATAATGCTGAGGGCTCCAAAGTCAACGTTTTGACAGATTCGCCCCGTATGCTCTTGGAAGTCCTTGGTATTACTATTGGTGCCTGGATTGGCACATATAAAAAACGTCAAATTGCCAAGCGTGTCGATTAATCAGCCTTTAGCGCTGATTGCTTTTACTTTAGCGAGCATCTCTACTATTTCTTGATGGATTTTGCCGTTGGTGGCCAGGATATGACCGCTTTCCATGTCTAGTGGACCGTCTTCGAGGTTGGTTACTTTGCCACCGGCTTCTTCGACAATGACAGAGCCTGCCGCCACGTCCCAGGGCGCCAGTTTGCGCTCCCAAAATCCGTCCAGGCGACCACTTGCCACAAAGCACAGATCAAGAGCCGCTGAGCCGTCCCGGCGTACTCCGTGGCTGGCATTGGTGAGATTGCGGTAGCTCTCCATATTGCTGTGATCGCTTGTTACTGTATCTGGCGGAAATCCTGTAGCAAGCAAGCTTGTCTCTAATTTTTCACTGGCCGATACTGTGATTTTTTGTTCGTTTAGATAAGCACCCTGACCACGCTCTGCGGTAAAAAGCTCATCAGCGATAGCATTATATACAGTGCCCATAATGAGCTTACCGTCTTCTTCTAAGCCAATGCTGACGCAAAAGAATGGATAGGTATGAGCAAAATTAGTGGTGCCATCAAGTGGATCGATAATCCAGCGGCGATGTGATTTTTTTACGCCAGAAGTACCGCTTTCTTCAGCTAAAAAGCCGTCATCAGGAAAGGCTTCCAGAATGGTTTCGATTATTAGTGCTTCGCAGGCTTTGTCAACATCAGTGACTATGTTAAAAGCACTCTTGTAGTCCAGTGATTTGATTTTGCCCAGACGTGACTTTTGCAGAGCACCAGCTTTGAGAGCCGCTTCACGAGCAATTGATGCAGTATTTTTCAAGCTTTGATCTTTCGCGTGCTGAGGTATTACTTAGACTTGGTTGCTTTGCGATTGGAGCGCAGTTTGGGCACATTGTTGCCGCGCGTATCGAGTAAATCGACAGGCTTAAACTGTTGTTCTGGTTTGGCAAGTGCTTTTGTCACAGCAGGCGATGTAGCCTTAAGTTTTGTGCGCTTGGGGATATTTTTCTTTGGACCGGCCATAAATTCCTACTTTTTACTTGGATTAGTACATCTTAGGATGTCTGGTTCAAATAGGCAATTCGTCCCTGCTAAAGGGCACAATTACTCTGCGTTGTAAACAAGTCAGGCTTTGTTTGCCGGTTAATGCGTAAAGTAAGTCTTTACGCTTGGGGGTCAGTTAATTGACTCCTTGCCGGGGCGGTTTTATCCTAATCATCTATAGAGGTACATGATGTTAGATTGCCACCGCTCAGCTATGACTATGACTTTGTCACCGGACGTCCCGGCGGCAATAATCATTATCTGGAGCTAAATAGGCTGGCGCGAGACTGAGTACCGCCAGCATCAGTGTTGGCGGTTTTTTTGTTTTAGAGCTTTTATAAAGCACTTTGGAGTAAAAATGAAAGATAAAGCGTACCCGGTAAACCTGCCCCAGACAGCGTTTCCAATGAAGGCCAATTCGGCTGTGAGAGAAGTGGAAATCCAGAAGGGTTGGGATGAAGCCGGGGTTTACAAGCGCAACCTGGAAAAGCGCAACGCTTGCCAGAAATACGTCCTCCACGACGGACCGCCTTATCTATCTAGCGCTAAAATCCACATCGGTACGGCTCTCAACAAAATCCTCAAAGATATAGTCACTAAATACAAGGCGCTAAAAGGCTTTTATGCTCCTTATGTGCCTGGTTACGACAGTCACGGTCTACCCATCGAAAACGCCGTGCTCAAAGACGTCAAAGGTGGTCGTGCCGCTCTGACACCGGTGGAGCTGCGCCAAAAATGCCGTGCTTTTGCTCTTTCTAACCTCAAAGGTCAGGAAGCTAACTTCCGCAGGCTCGGTGTCTGGGGCGATTGGGAAAACCCATACATCACTCTTGATCAGAGATTTGAAGCAAAACAGCTGAGAGTCTTTGGCAAAATGGCTAAAAAAGGCTATCTCTACAAAGGTCTCAAATCAGTCTCCTGGTGTCCTACCTGTGAGACCGCTCTGGCTGAGGCTGAAGTCGAATATGCTGACCATACCAGCAACTCAATCTATGTCAAATTTGCTGTAGATGGCGCCCATAAGGACAAATTGCCCCAGGCGGTAAAAGATAAAGACGTCGCTTTTGTCATATGGACCACCACTCCCTGGACTTTGCCAGCCAACCTGGCTATCGCACTGCACCCTGAGTTTAACTATCAGTTTTTGCAAGTAGAAGGCGAAAATCAAGTCCTAGTAGTGGCCGAAAGTCTCAAAGATGCCTTTTTAAATGCTGTCGGCATGGGCGAAAAAGCCGTCAAAGTGCTGGCTAACGCTCTTGGTAAAGAGCTGGAGTTAATGGAGACACGGCATCCTTTTGTCGACAGACTATCGCGTGTCATCAATGGTAAACACGTCACAGCCGAAGCTGGTACTGGTGTGGTCCACACCGCTCCTGGCCATGGTCCTGAAGACTTTGAAATCGGCAAAGAATACAATCTGGGAGTGCTCTCTCCAGTAGATACCCGAGGCATATTTACAAAAGAAGCCGGCATCTTTGAAGGACAGCGCTATAACAAAGCCAATCCAGCTGTAGTTGAGCACCTCAAAGAAGTGGGTGCGCTATTGCATCATTCTACTTTTAGTCACTCCTATCCGCACTGCTGGCGGTGCAAAAATCCGCTCATCTTTAGAGCTACCGAGCAGTGGTTTGCCAGTGTTGATGGCTTTAGACAAAGTGCCCTGGAGTCTATAGATAAAGTAGAGTGGTTGCCCCAGTCTGGCCGCAATCGCATCTTTAACATGGTGCAAAACCGCTCTGATTGGTGTATCAGCCGTCAGCGCGCCTGGGGCGTGCCTATCCCTGTGTTTTATTGCAAAGACTGCAATGAGCCACTGCTTACCGAAGAAAGCGTTGAGTCTGTAGCCAAAGTATTTGAAACCGAAGGTTCAGATTCATGGTGGGATAGAGAACCAGAATATTTCCTCAAGGGCATTAAATGTGTCTGCGGTGGCAACAAGTTTGAGCGCGAAACCGACATCATGGATGTCTGGTTTGACTCTGGCTCCACCCATGCCACTGTGCTCGATGAGCGTCCAGAGCTGCGTGGTACTCCCTGTGAGCTTTATCTGGAGGGCTCTGACCAGCACCGCGGCTGGTTCCAATCTAGTCTGCTCACTAGTGTCGCCGTAAATGGTTTTGCTCCCTACAAGACTGTGCTCACCCACGGCTTTGTCGTGGACGAAAACGGCCGCAAAATGTCCAAGTCTGTTGGTAATGTCGTCGATCCCGATGATGTTATAAAACAGTACGGTGCCGATGTACTGAGGCTCTGGGTGGCGTCAGTAAACTATACCGACGACATCCCGATAGGCAAAAATATGCTGGCTCAGCTAGCCGAAGTCTACCGCAAACTGCGCAACACAGCTCGCTATATGTTGGGCAATTTAAATGACTTTGATCCAGCCACAGAAATGGTCAAAGTAGAAGAATTGAGCAGCCTGGATAGATTTGTCTTGCACCGTCTCAATGAGCTTGTTAGTGAAGTAACTAAAGACTTTGATCGTTTTGAGTTTTTTAAGTACTACCAGCTCTTGCAAAACTTTTGTGTGGTGGACCTATCATCCTTTTACTTTGACATAGTCAAAGACAGACTTTACTGCTCTCATCCTGGTGATAAGACCAGACGCGCTGTACAGACTGTACTGACTCATACTTTGCAAACCCTGGTGCGCTTGCTTGTACCGGTCACGCCCCACATGGCCGAAGACATCTGGCAACATATGACTGAAGCAATGCGTGAATTTGGTGGTAACGAATCAAGTGCTCTCTTGCTTGATTATCCTGTGGTCCACAAAGAATTTGATGATGCCGAAGCAAAAGCCTACTGGTCAGAGCTTTTGACCATAAGACTGATAGTCAACAAGGCCCTTGAACAAGTGCGCGGTGCTAAAGTCATTGGCAGCTCTCTAGAAGCTTCTGTGGTCCTGGTCTTTGAAGACGCTGCTAAGGCTGCTTCTGTGGCCAAGCTAGGTGTGGATCTAGCGAGTGTCTTCATCACTTCTGATGCCAGGGCTCTGGCTCAAGGTGAAAGTACAGATGGAGCTGTTAGCGGCGAAGTCCTGGGTACTCTCTCTGAAGGCGGACTGACAGTGACTGTGCATAAAGCCAGCGGTGATATGTGTGTGCGTTGTCGCAAATACACTATCGAAGTCGGACAAAACAAAGACTTTGTCGACCTCTGTAACCGCTGCGCTGAAGCCATGGCCAAGCCAGTGGAAGCATTGGCCGGTAAAGGCTAAAACAAAAGCCCCAAGCTAAGTGCTAGATCAGTAATGGAGATTAACCTCAGGGTTGTCTCTCTATCTCTCTACGCTCAAGTAGTCGACTTTGATATAGCGTTATCAGAGCGGTAGCGAATCAGCTCAGCCAGCCCCGCTATCAGTACTGTGGCTAATAGCATAAGAGTAGAAAGAGCATTTATCTCCGGGCTAACGCCAAATTTGACCATAGAGTATATGCGCAGTGGTAGGGTTGTGGCACCGACCCCGGCTGTAAATTGAGTGATCACAAAGTCATCGAGCGAAAGCACAAAAGCCAGTAGCGCACCGGATATGATGCCAGGAGCGAGCAGGGGCAGGGTCACCTTAAAAAACGTTTTGACTGGAGTCAGTCCTAAATCCAGCGCTGCTTCCTTTAGATGTGGGTTCATTCCTTCCAGTCGAGCTGATACTGTCAGGCACACATAGGAGAGGCAAAAGACCACGTGGGCGGCTATTACTGAGGTCAATCCTAGCTGAAAACCAATAGCAATAAATAAAATCAAAGCAGATACTGCCATGGCGATTTCAGGCACCAGTACTGGCAATATCAGTAGACCTCTAAAAACCATCTCGGCATTTTTGGATTTGATTTCGGCCAGTCCAACAGCTGCCAGTACACCCATGACCGTAGAGATCACCACTGCTGAGCTAGCGATAGTGAGACTATTGATCAGTGCGTCAATGATATTGCGATCGCTAAATAGTGATTGATACCACTTTATTGTAAAACCTGTCCAGGTCACGCCCAGGCGGCTATCGTCAAAGCTAAAAATGACCAGTACTATAATTGGTGCATACAAAAAAATGTACACCAACCAGGCAAATGCAGTAAGCCAACCGTTTTTTAGCAATTGGACGTGCTACCTGCTTTTGCTTTTAGTGTCGCCAATTTTTCTTGCATTGCCTTAAGCGGTGTCATGTCGCCTTTTACAGCCGCCACTTCAATTCCTTTTTCGAGAGCCGCTCTTGCTCCGTCCTGATCATTCAAGCCCAGATAAGCGGTGGCAAGCTCTTCGTAGGTCTGAGTGTGATTGCTTTTGATGGTTATTGCTTTATTTAAGTAAAGCAGGGCTTCTTTATAGTTGCCCAGGATATTGTGACAGTTGCCCAGCCCTTGATTGGCAAAGAGATCATCAGCATCGATTTTGATTACTTCGGCAAACATTTTCATGCGCTCTTCAGTTTCTTTTATTTTAGCGGCCTGGTCTTCTTTGCTTTTCATTTCTTGCATCGCTTGCTTGGCTGCCAGTTGCATGCGGATACTCATACTGATCGCTTTTTCTTCTTCAGCTTTTTCTTTGTCGCCCAGCTCCACATAAAAAACTGAGAGATTGGTATGGGCCATCACCGAATCTTTATTGAGTTTGACCAGCTCGTTCATGATCTCAATTGCTTCGTGGGTACTGTGACCTTCAGTCTTGGAAATTATCACTCCCAGGCTTTCGTAAGCATCTTCAAATGTCGGTCTGAGTACGATTGCTTCTTTTAGTTTTTGGATGGCCAGTTCGTTTTGTTCTCTGGCAAAATCCTGCAAGGCCTCGTCATAAAGCAAAGTTGCCAGTTGCTCATCGCTCATGATTGGTATAAATGGCAGCACTGTCACTGTGGTCTCAAAGTCTTGGTCGTCACAGTGTGCTTGATAGACTCGCTCTGGTGTGCGGAAGTCGCGTTTGATAAAAGCCAGGGCAATGTTTTGTCCCAGTCTCTGGGAGTAAGCATTGCTAACAACTGTGCCTATTTCTTCTCCACCCACAAGTATGGGGCTGTTAACTGCCAGGGTGCCACTTATTTGGCTTATTGTCAGGCCTGTTAATTGACGAGCGGGTGTGCCCTGCATTTTGACGCGGGCCAGTACCTCTTGACCCTGGAAGCAGCCTTTGGTGTAGCTAATGGCTGGATCACTGAGTGATAGTTCGACAATACCCAGGTCGGTGTAGTCGACGCCTGGCAAAGCTATGCCGGCTTCCACCCGTCTTACGGTCAATTCTTGCTGGCTCAGTGCATCAAAATGGGGCTTGAGTTTATCTATAAGGCTGGCGCTCTTATTATCGTAAAAGACGACACAAGTATTGCAGGGAGCCAAGTCTAGTCTAAATAATCTAATTGCTCCATCACTACTTTTGAGCATGTCGCAAGCTTGATTAGCGCCATTACAAGCAGTGCTCATGCCCTCAAAGAGCAGTGGTTTGAGCTGGATAAAAGCTTTTGTGCCACTGACAATAGAGCTTTTGTCTGGACAGATGCGGTAGTCGACTCTATCGGCAAAAGTAAATTTTTGCAGGTGCTCGAGGATGCCCTCAGCCTGGCTATTGATTGTCACTATCAAATAGCACTCAGGGGCAGCAAAATAGAGATAAAAGTAAGACTGTATTTTGGCTTTGCGATCAAGCAAGCTCGATGGTTGTCCCTGGTTAGCCTTGAGCGAGCGCACATCAGATGTCGTTTGCGCTTGCAAAAAACGCTGAGCGTCCGGTCCAGTCACTTCAATAAGAGTAAAGAGCGACTCGGTCGTGAGAGCCGAAGCATAGTGATTAATCACTTGATTTACCAGAGCCAATTTTTACTCCTTAGTAAGCGAGCCGCGCTTTTGGGCACGGCTCGCGACTTTATGCTGATTTGTTTTTATACAGAAAAAGAATTGCCGCATCCGCAGCTGCCCTTTGCCTGTGGGTTTTTGATGGCAAAACCCTGACCGTTTAGGCCGCTTTCAAAATCTAGTGTTGTGCCTTTGAGGTAAATAGCGCTCTTGGGGTCAACAAAGATTTTTACGCCAAAAGCTTCGATTGTGTGGTCATTTTCTTTGGCATTATCAAAGCTGAGACCATAAGACATACCAGAGCATCCACCACCGCGGATTTCCATGCGCAAACCGGTTTTGTCTGGCTCGTCCTGGAGTAATCTTTTGATTTCTACTGAAGCTGCCTCGGTCAAATTCACGACTTGAGGTGTTGTTGCTGTTTCTGACATGGTGAAATCCTCGATTTAACTTCAATACGGTTGCAATTATTGCTACACAACCTCAATTTAACATACTAAATAGTAAGAATCGGGGCAGATAACAATTCTTTCGTCTTTGCAACCTTAAAGTGTAAAGCATTTCACCCCTATCGGTCACTTGACCGAGTACCAAAACGCCTGCCAAGAGGTAAGCTGGTAACAGGAAGCTAGGATGGTGGTGACGATGGCGTTTTCTATAAAAGATTTGGACTTGACCCGGTTTAAAGAGCAAGCACTTAACCTATTTAAGGTTTTTAGGCTGGCGCCTAAAAAGGCAGCTCAGAATTGCTCTCCCATTGATGAAGCAATCAATGAAGGTGCTAAAGCAATCAATACGCCGATTCCCGAAGTGGAGCGAATCACATCGGTCAGGCTCCATGCCATCTCCAATCCAGCAGCAGACCGCACTCACCAGCTGGATAAACTGCGCAGCACCGCCAAGGACCTGGGTATTCCTCAGTCCAGTAAAGAGGTGTGGTTTGGTCAACAAAGTGGCAAGTTTGACCCGCTTTTGCTTGCCTCACAAAGCGACGACCACCGCACCAGGCGCAACAGTCGTCTCAGTCAGGCTAATCTCACCAGCACAAGGCTGAGAGCCCTGGCTGAGTCCTTAGAAGATCACAGCGACCTCTAACTAGGCTTCTCTAGCAGCGATGATTTTGGTGGCTACTCTTTTGAGTCGTACACCATAATGACCATCAAGCAGATCCTGGATATCGACCCATTTTAAATTGCTTATCTCTTCTTCTTGCATTTTGAGGGCAAAATCAGTACTGGTTAAGCTGTAAACATACTGAAAGTCATGGTGCAAATGTTGCCCCTCGCCTTTAGCTTGATTGACTGGTATCAAATGCGAGTCAATATCCACTGGTAGGACTTTGGCGCGCATATGGCTTGCTGCGCTAGTGGCTTGTCTTTTGGCGCTATAGTGCAGCGGATGTAATTTGATTACGTCCTCTGTTAAACCAGTCTCTTCGATTAATTCTCTTTTTGCTCCCATCTCTGGGTCTTCACCCTGATCGAGATGGCCGCCTGGTTGGAGCCAGCGTTTGAGTGCATTATGGAGGATGAGTAAAACTCTGTCATTTTGATCCAGCACTAGCGCGCTGGCTGTGAGGTGACCCTTCATATTTTGGCGGCTATACAAACCCTGATCGCCATCGATCATTTGCTCCGCCAGTACCGTCACTCTGCTCACTTCGCTGGGATCCAGGGTGAGGTAGGTGTTAAAAACATCCTGTACATGACCTATTAAATTGGTCTGAGTGGTACTAGATTTGGTGTTAGTGTCTTCCATTAATTGCTCTCAAAAAGCCTCAAACAAAGTTTGAGCCATGTCACCCATAACAATAAATGCTTCGCGTGCTACATCGTAAGTAAGCTGATTAAAGCTTGTTGGACAGACCATAGATATGCCTTGTTTGCCCTGTACATGCAGCTCTCTAAAATTTGTAAACTGATGCAAGTGACGTAATTTTTCGGCCATGCCAGGATAGTGTATGAGCCTCTGGCAGATATCGTTATCCGTGGCGTGAGCCAACAGCTCCCCATCAAAAACACCGGAGCCAGTCGGTCTTTCGTGAGCATCGATCATAAGCAGACGCCCCAAAATTGAGGTCAGGCCTTTGGCAAACTTGGGTGTTATTGTAATTGTGTAGGTCGGGTCCTGGTCGGTATGCTCTTTTAAGACATCAGTTTGTACAAAAAAATTACAACCAAATGGAAAGCCAGGCTCGGTTGCTTCTAATGTGGCAGGAAAGCCTAGAATATTGCCTCTGAGCAGGACGGCAACTCTTTCGCTATCTTTTACAACATTACCTTCAATGATTTTGGCAAATAATTCTTTTTTTGCTTCCAGATCTTTTTTAGCCATGCACTCACTTAATTGACTTCTGGTTTACCCTGTAAATCAATGCTGTCACCGTTGCTGCTTGGCTCTTTGACATACATTTTCATTTCGGTCTGAGGCTTGTCTTTCTTTTTGAAGCGACCCATCAAGCCTGCCTTTTTGTCACTACTGTTAGTGTCACTGGCGATTTTTTCTTTGCTTTTCTTTGCTTCTTTTTTGTCTTTTGTACTGTCTTTGAGCTTGTCCTCTGGCTTCTCTTCTTTGATAAGCTCGCCGTTTACGCCGATAACTTTCATTTCGGCTATTTCAGGACCAGCATCTGTTTCTTTGTTGAGCTTAGACTTGAGGCTCTCCAGTTTTTTGCGACCATCTCTGGCCCATTCAGACTCAGGGTTTAGAGCCACAGCTCTAGTAAGTAGGGCAAAGGCCTGGGGCTCATGCTTAAAATCAAGCATCAGTAGACCAGCATAATAATAGGAGACAGCCAGATCTGGTTGCAGGGCGATGGATTTGACATAGGCAGCCAGTGCCTCTTCCTTTCGACCTCGGTTCTCTAAAGCTCTAGCCATATTCATATATGCCGAGGCAAAGCGAGGGTCGACTTTAACTGCTTGCTGCCACTTCTCGATAGACTGCTCAACTTGACCGCGATAAAACAAAACCGATGCCATGCCATTTAGTGAATAAGCACTGTCGGGCTTGAGGCTTAGTGCCTTTTTAAAAGCTTCCTGAGCTTTGGCATAGTTGTTTTGGTTGATATAAATTAGTCCCAGGTTGCAATAAGCCTGGTCCATGCGGTCGTCGGCAACAATAGCTGCTTTATAGGCTTCGATTGCCTTATTTAAAAAGCCCTGCTCATAGAGTGCTCTGGCTCTGTTGTAATGGCCAATAGCCTCTTTATTAAAGACTCGCTTAACTGGTTTGACTGGCTCGGCAGTTGCTGCCTCATCCTGTGCCGGTGCCTCAGTACAGGCTAATGCCAGGACTGCTGCCAGCGCTGCAGTATATTTGCTAAAGGTGCTCAAACTAACCATCAATTTTCTACCTTCCCATAAGCTCTCTATTATAGCCTTTTCTCCAGCGCCAGCTTGCTTTGACAGCCTTGGGGGCGTGTCATTTTGCTTTTTCGTAATTTCCACATTGTCAGGTGCTTGACCGGCACCTAATATGGCTTGACCCACTTTCACCTCAATAAATTTATTTTTCTATGACAGATAACATTACTACTCCAAAATCCAAAGCTTTAGACCGGCCCGTTGATGCCAGAGACAACTCTGAGCGTCATATTGTTGCCAGTGCTTCGCAAGAGACAGACCGTCGCTTTGCCGAAGAATTGCAAGATATCCGCAAGCAGGGCAATCCGGCTACCCCCGAAAAGCTCCGCAGTACTGCTTTTGCAGCAATTGACCAGCTCTTTGGTCAGGCTGGCAAATTGGATGGTAAGGACCCGGCTAGTGACCCTGAGCGGGCTCGCTTTAATAGCGAAGTCAGACCAAATGCCCAGGCAGTGGCTGGCGGCACAGGCAATAGTCGCGAAATATTTAGAGATGCTGAAGCCAGGACTCTTTTGCCTATGATTGCTCGTGGTGACATACCGCAATTGCCTCTGCCTGGTGGTACTGGCGCTCGTGGCAACAGTGACAATGCGCCAATCAGACCAATAAACGGTTCGTTTTTTAGTCAGGCAGATTTAAATCGTCTGGCCAGTGGTGGCACCCTCGAAATCCAGGTCGGACAAAATGGGCGCGATGGCCGCAATACTCATGGTCCCCGCATGGACATGAACAACAGCGTCGACAAAGTGGTATCACTGATAAGCCGTAACGAAGGCAAAGCCAATACTATCAACTGGAATGATGCCGGTCATGGTATCTCAGTTGGTTTACAACAAAGCAACCAACACAGAGGCAATTTGCCTGAGTTGCTCAAAGCTATGCACAAAGAAAACCCGGCAAAATTTGATGCTATTTTTGGTCGCAATGCCGCCAAAATGCTCAACGAAAACTTTGTACGCCATGCTCATTTTAGTCGCAATAACGAGCTTGGTCGGGCTATGCAAAGAGCTGTCAATGATCCCGAATTGCAAAAGCCTCAACTGGAATTGACCCGTGAGCACGTCCGACGTGCTGCCGAAATGGCTCGTCAAATGGGCATTAAGTCCACCATGGGTGTGGCTTTAGTGGCCGATTTGACCAATCAATTTGGTGAAGGCGGCGCCATGAAATATCTCAGACAGGCTCGTGGTCGTCACTCTGAAGAAGACAAAATCAGAGCTGTAGCCAATTCTTCTCGCCATGGTCATTCACACCGTGCAGCACGCTTCAATACCATTGCTTCATCCGGTATCGTCAGCAGCAGAGATACTTTTCAAGCCTGATTGCTTTGCAGCACTAGCGCTCTAATAGCCAGCTCGTAGCCAATTTGTCCGGTGCCAACGATGACACCACTGGCGATGTCCGATAAGAGACTCTTGTGTCTAAATTCTTCGCGCGAGTAGATGTTGGAGATATGCACTTCTACAAAGGGTAGTGCGACAGTAAGTAACGCGTCTCTGAGGGCGATAGATGTATGCCCATAAGCGCCTGGATTGATGACAATGCCCTGATAGCCAGCCTGGGGCGCGCCCTGGATGGCATCCACTAGTGCGCCTTCGTGATTGCTCTGGACAAAATCGAGCAAACAGCCCAGCTCACTGGATTTTAGAGTTAGTTTGTTTTGTAAATCCTGCAATGTACCACTGCCATAAATGCTGGTCTCTCTGAGTCCGAGCAAATTTAGATTGGGTCCATTGATAACTAAAAGTCTGAGCATTACTCGACTTCGTCCGCTTCCATCTCCAGCGCTTCCAGAGCGCATTGGGCTTCAACCAAAAATGGATCGTTGCGAGTCAAGAGCTGCTCGCGGCGGACCATGGCTACTAGCTCTCCGAGGATGTCGATAAGAGCTGTCTGGGAGCCTTCCTGGTTGGCTACTTCTTTGTCGATGATAAACATCGCTGAGCCCAGTAGCACTCGAGCTTCTACTGGTCGCAATTCTTTTGAGTTGGTGATTTCGCCAAGGAGTTCGGTGTCGACTTTGTTTTCGAGGACAAGACCTTTGCCAAAGGTCAAAACCGAATTGAGCAAACCTTTGCTGCGTTCTTCTGGCAAAGATGCTGCCGCTCTAATCAGGTTGAGGCGGTTGCCAGCATCACCTAAAGATTCGGCGCTATCCACCAGGTTTCTGACCTGGTTGGCTTTGGTATTAAATTGACGGCGCAGTTCGTTTTCGGCGACAGATGAGACCGGCTTGGTCGCTGCGTCAAAACGCTTGTCATAGTAATCCTGTACGTGCTGCCTCTTGAGTTCGATGCCAAAGGGCATGAGCTCCATAAAGATAGACTCCAGCCCCTCGAGTTGGGACTGCAGATACATGAGCTCATCTTGGGTAACGGTCACCAATAACTCCTTACAAGGTCAAGCAAAGCGTATCTTACTACGGCACCAATTTCTCCCACATAATAGCATCGCCTGGAACAACCTGATTCAAACTTATGCGATACAAGTGAGGATAAGTCGAGACACCTCCTCAATTGTGTGTCTTGTTGTGTCGATAATGTCATTAGCTCGCTTGTAAACAGGCTCTCTAAGAGTAATCAAGGTCTCTATGCGGGTTGTAAGTGTGTCACTTGGGTTATCTGTTTGATTGAGCATCGGTCTTGCCGGTCCATCCTGTACTCTCTTGGCAAGGATTTCAGGGTTGGCTTTGAGATAGACAATATGACCAATCGACTCTAATACTTCAAAATTGCCAGCAGTTATGGGCAGTCCTCCGCCAGTGGAGAGGACTATGCTTTGCTCGCTCAAGCTCTTTTGGATTTCGCGCAAGAGCTCGCTCTCTAGTTGTCTAAAGACTGGCTCTCCATGCTGACTAAATATTTGCTCTGGTGTAAGACCAGTACTCTTTGTAATCAGCTCGTCACTATCAACCATCACATGACTGCCAGTGCTGGCAATAAAAGTGGCACAGGATGTCTTACCTGAGCCCGATGGTCCTATTAAAACTATATTTTTCAAGGTTAAAAGTTGACAGTTGTTTTTGATTGAGTGTGGGCCAGCCCTGCCTTACGATAACATTCCTGGGCTTTGAGCTGGGCATCAGTTAAGCTGGGATCAAGGGCAATTGCTTGCTTAAACTCTTTGCCGGCATTGATGTAGTCACCCTGATGATAGAGTGCCAGTCCCATGCCATAACGGGCCGAGCCCATTGTCGGAGCCAGAGCAATTGCTTTTTCGAAGTGTTCGATAGCTTTTTGGTATTGGCCGATAGATGTGTAAATCGAGGCTATATTATTTTGCGCCGCGGCCATTTGAGGATTGGCTGCCAGAGCTCTCTTGTAGGCATCAATAGCTTTACCATTATTACTTTGAGTGGCATAGATATTGCCCAAATTAAAGGCAGTATTGGCGTCGCCACCATTTAGTGCAAGGGCACTGACATAGGCTTGCGATGCTTCTTTGAGTTTGCCTCTTTGCTGGTAGATGTTGCCTAGCATGGCATAAGTAGAGGCTTTGGGTTGGAGCGAGAGACATTTTTTTAGTTCTTGCTCGGCCAGGTAATAGTTGTTTGTGGCCATGGCTGCTTGTCCCAGGGCCTCGTGTGCTGCCACCAGGTCTGGTTCTACGCTTAAGACTACATTGAGTTCTCGTATTGCTTCACTAAAGCGCCCTATCTGCATCTGAGCGCCAGCTCTAGCCAATCCTTTGACTACTTCCGGTCTGAGTTTTTCGCCTTTGTTACTGTCCTGCGTATGACTCAGTCCACCACCAATGGTGACATCACGGTTGAGTTCATCGAGCTGGCTTACTACTTTGCGGTTGTCGCCCAATTTTTCAAAGACACGAGCTAGATTGGAATGAGCTGATGATAGCTCAAGACGCATGGCCGAAATAGAAACTGTTAGTTGACCAGCCTGATTTAGATCACCACTTATTTTTGCCTGCTCGACTGCCGCTAAAAGCTCCTGAATATTGGCTTTTGATAACAGCACTGCCTGTCTAAACTGGGCTTCAGCTTCATCCATTTCACCTAGCTCAGCATAAATAATGCCAAGACGGTTATGCAGCGTTGGATTGCGAGGGTCTTTTTCTAATTGTTGATTGAGCGTGGCCACAGCCTGGTCGACAATTCTGACCTGGCTAGCTGTGTTTTGCTGTTTTGATTCTTTGCTCTTAGGTGCTACTACTGGACCTGGATCGGGTGCTTTGCCACTGGCAGTAGGTGTGATAGTGCTACCAGCGGTGCCGGGCAGGTGCAATGTGCTTGCCAGATTGGTCAAGCCAGGTAAAACTTTTGCTGATCCCGATGCTATCAGTGCGCCAAAATTGCTCAACTCCGGCGTGTCTTTTACGGCCAGATAAACACCTGGTATAAGCGTAACCGCGGTGCCTCCTAAAAAGAGCAGGAGAAGCATGCGCGAGCTACGTCGATTGCCAGTGTGTAAGGATTTAGAGATTTGACTAGTGCTAGCCAAAGATACTCTCGCTTGACGCCAATCGCCGGTTGTGGGATATCAGGTAAAGCTAGAGTAAGGTTGGCTCACGTCCCCGTCAATAGGGGTAATTACGCATGCAGGCAAATCTAGCTCAATTTTGGGACAGTTAATTGATGGAAATAGCTCCAGCTTTACAACTCCGCCTTGATTAGACGTCTCTTATTAATACTCTAAAAGTACAGGAGTGACATGCCGATAACTGATTTATTTATTTGGCCTTGTTATACAAAATGATCAGTCCTAATATCCCAATCACTATATTGGGCAGCCAGGCAGCCAGCATCGGTGGTATGCGTCCGGCATCCCCCATGGCACCTGATGACGACTGCAATACATAATAAAGAAAGACCACGACCGCACTATATATTAGACCCAGGTTGCTGCGTGAGCGTCTGGCCAATAGTCCCAGAGGTGCACCTGCTAGTGCCACAATGAGACAGGCTAGAGGCTGTGAGTACTTTTGGTAGTAGCGCACAAGCAGGTCATTTGTCTGACCATTACTCTTTTTGAGCAGCTCCAGATAATTACCAAGCTCAATCAAGTTCATTTCTTTGGGGGCGACTTTGCCAGTCTCCATCACCTTTTGTACTGTGGCGAGACCTGGTATGACCATCTTGTCAAACTGCATCACCCTGGTGATATCAGAGTCTCCCGATAGTACATAAGTCCGACCTTTTTCGAGAGTCCACTCACCATTGGACCAGAGTCCTGATGTAGCGGCAATAATCTGTACCAGCTTGTCGCGGGTAAAGTCGAGCACAATGATGTTATTTAGAAATTTCTCGTTGTAATAGCCAACATAGAATAGGCGATTGAGAGTCAGGTCTTTGCCCCGTTCAAAGTAAGTAAAGTTAGCCTGACCAGAAGGCAGTGTTGTTTTATAGAGAGCCTGAAACTCCAGTCTTTTACTGGTGCGGTTGGCCCATGGCACGACTAGCTCGTTAAGACCAAAGCTGACAAAACTGGTCAATAGACCAAACATCAAAGGAGCCACCATGATGCGATAAAAGCTCACACCACTGGTACGTAGAGCGATAATCTCAGAGTCGCCAGAGAGTCTGTTAAAGACCAGCAGTGTACCTAACAGTACACCGATTGGGATGGTCATAACGATTACTTCTGGTAAGTGCAGACCGAGGATAGCTAGCGCCATCTCCAGCGGCACGCCTGATCTCATCACCAGGTTAAAGATAGTTTTGAGCTGGTCGGCACCAAACCATACGCCGGTGACGATACCGATACCAAAGAGCAGTGGCTGCCAAAATTCGTTGGCGATATAACGGTCAACAAGTTTTAGCCCGATCATAGACTGAAGTCCTCACCAAGATACTGTTTGCGGGCGATAGGGCTATCAGCAACTTCGCGCGAGCTGCCGGCTACAAGGATTTTGCCGGCGTCAATTAAATAGGCTCTATCTGTGATTTTTAGTGTTGCTCGCGGGTTGTGGTCGGTTAGCAACACACCGAGGTTCCATTCGTCGCGTAGACGGCGAATCAGACCCTGGATATCTCCAATCGAAATTGGGTCAACCCCGGTAAAAGGTTCGTCCAACAGGATAAATTCAGGCTCGGCAGCCAGGCAGCGGGCTAATTCCAGTCGTCTGCGTTCACCACCGGAGAGCGACATAGCCACAGTCTCGCCTAGATATTGCAGACCAAATTGCTCAAGCAAGGTGCTGATGCGTTGTTTGTGCTCCCGATTGGGGAAGTTGCGCATCTCAAGGATGATTTTGATGTTTTCGACTACAGTTAATTTGCGAAAGATTGATGTTTCTTGGGGCAGATAACCGACACCCAGCCTTGATCTTTCGTGAATGGGCAACTTGGTCATATTGACGTTGCCCATCGAGATGCGACCCTTTTCGGGGGTGACAAGACCCAGCACCATATCAAATGATGTGGTTTTACCGGCTCCGTTACGTCCTAGCAAGCCGACTACTTCGCCGCGGCTGACATGGAAGCTGACTCCGTCAACAACACGTCTGCCGGCGTAGGATTTTTGTAGGTTTTCGATTATGAGTGTTTTGGTGGCAGTGGTGGCCGCTGCTGCTGAGGTCATTGTGTGAATTCTACCCTGGTTGTACTGACTTGCTGGTTAGAGCCAGGTCTAGCCGCAGTCTGAGCTGGTTTTTTGTTAGCCAGTTGGAAGTTGCTGGCCGGGATATGTGATGGTGCACCCGGTCTCTTTTGCAAGAGAAAGGCTTTGGTATTGCCTTCAGCGAGGACTTTGCGGTCATTGACCGTCATCACAATTTTATCGGCAATCCAGCGCTTACCAGGCTGGGTGATTTGACTCCTGCCGATGAAGTAAATTTTTTCGGCTTGACCATCAGCGTTGCGCAAAAGCACAACCTTTGGTCCGATGCCTACAGTGTCCTGGTAGAAGATTTTGACACTGCCGGTAGCATCAAGACGACCGGTGTCTTTGTTGTAGTCCTGGCTGTCTGAAACAATGATGATTGGCGCTTGCTGGGCTTCGGGCTGGACTTGATTGTCTGCGCCGTTGACCAGGTTGGAGATTTGTCCTGATTGGCTATTGACCAGAGGCTCGACATTGTCCACTTGTGGCTTGGGAGCTTCGGGTTTACTACCAGCTTTGGCCTGACCAGTCTGAATTACTTTGGAGCGCACATGACCAGTGGCCTGAAGTCGCTTGGTATTGAGGAAATAGGTCATGTTGTCAGCCTGGGTATTGTTTTGACCCTGAGTGGCATTGACGTGACCTTTAAAGATTGCTGCTTCTGGTTTGGTATCGAGACCATAAGCCATGTGCAAACTATCGGAGAGCACGTTGATGTCTCCGGCTTTTACTTTGACATTGCCAAAAGCTTCAAATTTGCCTGACTGTCTATCGTATTCCTGTCTGTCTGCGTCGGTAATGATCTTGGTGGGACCTTGCTCGCTATCCATACCACTTTTAGCGGTTGGTTTAGCAGGGGCAGTAGTGGGAGAGCTAGCGATTTTTTGACCATCGCCATCAAACTCATCACCATCTACGGTGTCAGCATCTGCATTGGCTTTTGCTGCCTGGGCTAGTTTTTCTTTTTCTTTTGCGGCAGCTGCTGCTTTAGGATTGCCAGCTTTGATTGGTGCTTGACTGTCAGGGGCACCGGGCCATTTGACAGGACCACCAGTGGTGGCGGCGGCGGTGGCAGGCGCTGGTGCATCGCCACTGCCAGCGGCTTCGTTGATTACTTCGGAGTGGCTGTGACCTTCGGCGATAATGCGCGAGCTGGCCATCTCAAATGTGAGAGTATCGGCGTCGATTTTGTTAGGACCCTGAGTCAAGCGCGGATGGCCAGTAAAGATGGCGCGCTGAGGCTGACCAGTGGCTGGATCGCGGTAAAGTGTGGCGATAGGAGCAACAATAACACTATCTTTAAAGAGTACTCTGACGTTGCCTCTGGCAATAACGTGATCGCCAGCAAATTCTTGTTCGTTAGCCACAATATCAATAGGACCAGAGCTAGCACCATCACCAGGCATCGCTGGTCCCTGTGCTCTTGCTTGAGGTGTGCCCAGTAAATCAAAAATCGGCAACCCTGTCTGTGTCATGAGAGCCGAGAGACTGATTATTGCCAGGATTTGTTTTTTGTTTGCCATTGCTTGAGTCCGGAATGATTTCCTAGTTGATTTGCGCTTGTTGCTATATCTGTTTATTGAGTGATGGCTTATTGAATGACGGCGTGTGTATTACCAATAATCTTGAGATCTTCCAGATCGGCTTTGCCCAGCACGCCTGTGGCGTAATTGCCGGTCACCTTGGCTACCCCGGTCCAGTCGATGTTAACACCCCCGGTGGCTTTAAACTGATTTTTTTTCGTTAATTCCAGCTTGCTTGTTTCAAGTCTTGACTTTCCTTCCTGGCCCATCGCTATGACCTTTTGTTTGTCATTGCTATCCAGTTGGATTTGACGAGAGGCTTCGTCTGCCATGCCTATTGGCGCAATCAAGTGCATCTTTTCTTTGCCGTCGTCAAAGTACTGCATGTCAATTGAGTCCAGCGAAAACTTGCGGTCTTTTTCGAGTACAGCTCTTTTGGCTCTGAGAATCCAGCGGATGTGGTTAGCATCATCGATTTCTTTGAGTTCGTAGTTGTCAATAGATGTTGTAACCGCTGTTGGATTTAAACGACGCTGTTCTTCCGCTTCTTTTTCGATGCGGTTAGCCATGTTTTGGGCGTAAAACATCAGTCCAACAATGGTGCCTAATATTGATAAAGCCAGGATGAGTTTGAATGCATCGGTCCTAAATATCCACATCCTGTTATTTAAGACCTCCTTTGCTGATTTCTTTTGACTCTGATTTAGTGCCGCTTGGCAACATAGTGGCGTCCACTTTGTCCTTAGACTGAATGCCTGATGAAGATGTTGCCACAGGCTCAGCTTGAGTAGATTGATTTGCGTTCATATCAGTACGAAGTGCTATAGCTTTAGAAACATTCCGCAAGCATTCTTTGAGATTGCCTTGTTTGAGAAAACCTTCGCCCAGGAAAAAATAGGGTGCGGGATTATTAGGATTTTGTTGTTTTGCCATCTCCCACTGTGCAATCGACTCATCTAGTTTGCCTGATGACTCCAGTGCCAGGTGGGCCCGGTAGATGCGAGCCCAGGTATCACCTGGATCTCGTGCTATTACCTGGTCGAGTTTATCGAGAGCGAGTTTGTAGTACTGTTGTATCTGTGGTATTGCCTGTGGTGAGGCACCAGAGACTGTCTTTTGTATATGTGTCATGTCGGACAGTACAGAGCCACTGCTTTTGCCAGTGCTTTCTTCTGCATCCTTATTAGTCTCTGTATCTTTTTTAGCTACGGCGTCTTTATTAGCTGCCGCGTCTTTATTAGCTACTGCATCCTTATTAGGTGGATTTTTGGCATTGTCCAGCCATTCTTTATAGGCTGTGTTTTGATGACTGTATTTGGCCAGTACATAGGCTTTCATGTAGTAAGCCCAGGCCAGGTGATAGCGCACTTGATTGTCGTCTGGATAATAAGTGAGCATGTCCTCATAGCTTTTGATCATCTTGTCAAAATAAGCAGGACCACCCTGTTTTTCGGCTAGCTTGCGAGCCCGGCGTACTTCTTTGAGTGCGTCTTCCACCATACAGGTGCGACTGAGGGCTACTGCATAGATAAAGCTTGCCTCGGGGCTATCGGCAAAGTTTTCGCGCTGTTTGCGAGCCAGGGTGACATCGTTGGTACAGACGATATCTTCAAAGCCAGTATTGACCACCAGCGCCTTCCCTGGAGCCAGTATCACTTTGGCGACAGGCTCTTCGCTGGGTTTGGCGTCGTCTTTAGCCGCCTCACTGCCCTGGTCGGGGGTGGCATTGACCGGTGCAGCTTTATCCACGGCTGGGCTTTTAGATGGGCTGGATTTTGCTGGGCTGAGCTGGTCTGCAATACCCTGAGCTTGAGTAACCTGAGCTGGACTAGCTTGAGCTGGACTGCTCTGAGCCAGGCTGGGCAGCCAGGCGCTGCTCAGGATTAAATATGACAGGGCAAAGAGGCACGCCGGAGCGCCTGCTCTTAAGTAATGGTGGGCTTTTGACTTGATTTTCATCTGACCTCTTGTAAAGGATAACAGAGTTAGTCAAAAAGCCTGTGGGATGGCTCTAACCTGGCAGCTAAGTTGGTTTACAGTTTTTTCAAGTGCGGTGCTTCTAGCCACTTTTTTGTCATAGTTCTGTCACAAATCTGTGGCAATCTTAATCAATCGCACCCCGTTTTCTTGAGGACCACCCCATGTTTCACCAGGAATTGCAGCCTGCTAGCTCTAGCTATCAGGAAGAAAGCCGACAGTATAGCCAGGACAGCCATTTAAGATTTTTACTAGAAGCCCACAAAAATGTACTGCAACTGAGAGCCCAAAATAGCTCCAGATCTGCCAGTTACTGCCTGCCAGCCCAAGATAACCTCAAGCCCTTTGGCGCGAGCACAGCACGTTAATTTACTATGACCTGGCTAATTAATAAGCCGAGCCTTTGCCGTTTTTGCCTTTTAAAATGAGTCTTTCGACTTCTTGCAGGTCGGAGACTATATGAGTCGGTGCTGAGCGCTCCAGCATTGCTTTGGTGTGTACCCCAGTGGTCACTCCGATGGCATCTACTCCGGCATTTTTGGCCATATCCAGGTCAAAAATAGAGTCTCCTATGACTACAGCATCGTCATGGGTCATGGCTAATTTTTCGACGGTGATATGCACAGACTCAGGGTGAGGCTTGTGATTGGTCACTTCTTGCGCACCTACCACCATGGCAAAGTATTCGTTGAGATTGTGGTGATCGATTACGACCTGGACGAGATTTGAGCGCTTGGACGAGGCGATTGTCACTACCACGCCAGCGTTTTTGAGATTTTTGAGCAGGTCGGCCATATGTGGAAACGGCGGGCAAATCTCAATTGCCTTGGTATCGTATATGGCGCGGTAGCGATTGGCTACTTCCAGGTGGAATGCCGCATCGTTATCAGGAAAAATGATTTCCATCTGCTTGGGTAGCGGCACGCCAACTAGATGCTGCCATTCTTCGATGATTTCTTCATCAAAGTTGTACTCTTTGACCACGTCACGCATGACGTCAATGATGCCTGGAGTTGAGTCTACAAGGGTGCCATCAAAATCAAAAATTGCTAGTTTGTACAAGGTAATTCCTTTTTTGGTTTGTTAAACCTAAGCTGTTGTTTTGGTTTTTTGCATCAGATGCAAAAAGCGATCAAACAAGTATGTGCTGTCATGCGGACCAGGACTGGACTCGGGGTGGTATTGCACAGCAAAGATAGGGAGTTCTTTGTGTCTTATACCTTCTACGGACATGTCGTTTAAATTGATGTGAGTAAGCTCAAGATGGTCCGGGATGGAGCTATCATCCACGGCAAAACCATGGTTTTGAGAGGTTACTTCTACTTTGCCTGTGGTCAGATCTTTGACTGGTTGGTTGCCACCACGGTGCCCAAACTTGAGTTTAAAGGTGCGCGCACCCATGGCGATAGAGAGCAACTGGTGTCCAAGACAAATGCCAAATATTGGGATTTTGCTGTTAATTAGCTTGGGTAATTCGGCCAATATATCGCTGCAAGCAGCCGGATCGCCAGGACCGTTGGACAAAAATATGCCGTCCGGTTTACTCTCCAAAATCACAGCGGCTTTGGTGGAGGCGGGATAAACAGTGGCTTCGATGTCGCGTTTGGCAAGCTCTCTCAAAATATTTTGCTTGCAACCAAAGTCCATCACTGCCACTTTGTATTTGCCATTGCCGACTTTATAGATTTTGCTTGTGGTTACTTCGCCGGTGAGGTCCTGACCGGTCATGTCTGGCAGCTCTCTGACTTGCTTGATCAGGCTCTCTTTGACTCCGGCTATATCGATATCATGCTCAGTAGATATCAAACAGCGCATCGCGCCTTTGTCGCGGATGGCGCGTGTGATCATGCGTGTATCTATCTCGGATATACCGACAATGCCATGCTCTTTGAGGAAGGCATCAAGGCTCATCACAGCCTGCTGATTGCTATAGATACGGGAGAGATGGCGCACTACCATGCCCCGGGCATAGATTTTGCTACTCTCATTGTGGTCGCTTGAGATGCCGTAGTTGCCTATCTCTGGATAGGTAAATGTGATTATTTGACCTGCATAGCTAGGGTCGGTCAGTACTTCCTGATAACCAGTCAAACTAGTGTTAAATACCAGCTCTCCAGTGGCTACGCCAGGTTTGCCAAAGGACAGACCAGTCAAAACTGTGCCGTCTTCTATTACTAAATGAGCCTTTGTGTGTCCCTCTGGGAGGTTGATTGAGACTTGACCCTGGGCATCCCGTGTCAGCATCTTGACAGTTTCCGACATTAAATTAGCTTCCCCCTGACCGACAAATACCGACTATGCGGTCAAATAAGTGTCGCTTAAAACTCCAGGCACGCCATTGCTACACCGGTAAGATCTATCTTACCCAAATTTGCTAAAACACTGTACAGCTATCCTGCATTGACTTAAGTTGAGCCTGGCTGCGGCGTTAAAGCTGGCTGTAAAGATACCAGCTTGAGGCTGTCAGTAAGTCAATCTCGTTAAGCTAAAGCAAAGCTTACTTCGCTTTGTTCAATCTGGTCCCCCAGGTACCTTTAGTCCTTAGTATCATTATGAGCGTCATAAGGGGACTGCTTAGCAAAATGGACGCAATTAACGATTACTATCACCAGCTGGGGTTTCTTTTCCCCCATCTGCTTTTGACTCTTGGTATTTTGTTTGCCGCACTGTTTAACCTGTTTTTTCCCAAAGCCAAGGGGATGACTCCCTTTGTGTCTTTGATCGCCCTGGGTGGCGCTTTTGCGGTGTTAATCTCGCAAATGACCCAGACCTGCAGCCTTTTTCGCGGTGTCTTTACTGTCGACCCGCTCTACTCGCTCTTTAGCCTCCTGGCAGTTGCCGTAGGCATCGTGGTAGTGCTGATGAGCATGGGTTATGACCACAAGTTTGGTCGCAATACAGGCGAGTTTTATGCCATCCTTTTGACAGCTGTACTGGCTAACCTCTTTTTGGCAGGATCCACTGACTTAATCATGCTCTTTGTCTCGCTAGAGACCTTGAGTATCTGCTGTGTGCTCCTATCAGGCTTTATGAAGCGCGATTTGCGCAGTCAGGAAGCATCCCTTAAATATTTGCTTTCGACTGCCGCCACTACTGCCACTTTGCTCTATGCCCTCTCTTTCCTCTATGGTCTATCTGGCTCCACCAACTTCGAAGTTATCAGAGAAGCCTTGACTGTGGCTGCTTCGGGCAAAATTTCATTCTTCCAAGTTTTGCTTTTGACTCTTGTATTGAGTGCTGTAGGCTTTAAGCTCTCAACAGTACCTTTCCACATGTGGACCCCAGACGTATACGAGGGCGCTCCCACACCTGTAACCGCCTTCCTCTCTATTGGTTCTAAAGCTGGTGGTTTTGTTGTTGCCATAAGACTGCTCTCAGTCATGTTTGCTCAGTACCAGTCCACCTGGGTGGTACTCCTGGCAATCCTGGCCATCCTATCTATGGTGGCCGGTAACTTGATTGCTATGGCTCAAGTGTCATTTAAGCGCATGCTCGCTTACTCCAGCATCGCTCATGTCGGCTATATCCTTATTGGCTTAATCGCTGGTGGAGAAGCTGGACTGAGTGCAATGGTCTTTTATGTCATGGTCTACGGCTTTATGAACCTCGGTGCTTTTGCTGGAGCAATCCTCTTTAGCAATGAGACTGGCTCAGATCGCATCGAAGACTACGCCGGTTTGATTCGTCGTCGTCCACTTCTTGCCATCGGTATGGCCATCTGCTTGCTCAACCTGGCTGGTTTGCCTCTGCCTCCAGCTGGATTCTTTGCCAAAGTATTTGTCTTTACTGCCGGTGCCCAAATCACCCAACCATTCCTGGGCTTGCCCATGGGCTGGGTGCTAGTCGGTACAGCTCTGGTGACATCGATACCTGCGCTCTTCTACTATTCACGCGTGATTATCATGATGATCGTGCCTGAGCCAAGTGAAAAAGTCGCCAACCTGCCAACAGCGCAGCAGCCCAGACCTTATGTGGGCAGCCCTCAGGAATTTCCTGGTATCGCTATGGTCGCTTGCACTTTAATCGTTGCGGTTAGTGGCTTGATGTGTGTACAGCCTTTGATGGACCTGGCACGCAACGCTGTGGTCAATGTCGGTAGCCCGATTTTTCCCACCAGCTCAGTCCCACAAAACCAGCCCGAGCCTGTCAAACCAAGCGGTAAGCTAATCTCGCTCAAATAATGCAACTGGCAGCAAACCTGAGGAAGAGTTACTGCCTCACAATTGCCGTAGCACTCGTCGCTATGCTCATTTACTATGGGCCGGCTTTGTTTGGGCGCCGTGAGTTTTTTGCCTCGGATCACACTCTCTACTTTGAGCCTTTTGCACGCTTTATCGGTGACTGCCTGAGGCGCGGCGAGCTGCCTCTGTGGAATCCTCTTTGCTATTGCGGCATGCCCCAGGTGGCTAACCCATCGCCAGGGCTCTTTTACTTTCCCACAGCTCTGTACGCCCTTATGCACTACGGGCAAGCACTGTCACTGACGATGATGCTCAGTCATCTGGTGGCCTGCACCGCTGGCTTTTTGCTTGCCACTAGATTTAGCAAGAGTGGCTTTGTGGCAGCTTTTTTGGGGCTTGCTCTGGGCTTTAACGGTTATATGTTTACCCTTAGCTCTAATTACACTCTATCGGCTACTGCTGCCTGGGGGTTTTTGTCACTCTATCTGGTGCTGAGACTTGGAGATAAATCAATCAGTCAAAATGCCAGACTTTTGACTTTTAGTGCTCTTACATTTTGTCTGCACTGGATGCTCATGGCCGGGCGCCCCGAGGTCTATGTGCCAGCTTTTGCCACCATCGGTATCGTCAGTCTCTATCCGCTACTTAGTATCAGGTCCGCTGGCAAGTCGGGAGACAAATCGGGAGACAAGTCCGGTGCTAAGGCAGCGCTTGCCACTGTGGCCATATCGACAGCGTCGATGATACTTGCCGTGGTGCTCAGCTCCATGAGCATGCTGCCGACTTTTGAGTGGACCAGACTCTCACCGCGCTCTACTGGTATGAGTGTTGCTACTTCATTTATATGGAGTGCTAACTGGTACGACTTCCTCTGTCTTTATGCACCGCAGCCTCTGGGTGACCTGCAATCACCGCTCAATAAATTTCTCAATTTGGTGTGCAGTCGCAAAGGCTACTATGTGTTTTTGCCATCGGCTTATCTGGGTCCAGTGGTACTGATCTTTGCCCTGCTGGGGCTAAATGCCAGAGCCTACAAGAGTCGTTATTTTGTTATCGCCGGACTGGTCTGTGCCTCCATTTGTGCACTTGGTGGCAACACTATTATCAGTCCATTTGTGGTGCAAAAGCTCTCCTTTTTGACTGTGCTGCGCTATCCAGTCAAGCTGATGATCTTTGTCGATCTCTTTATCTGTCTGCTTGCTGCTTATGGTGTCACCACCGTATTGGCTGGCACAGCCTCTAAGCGCTACCTCAAATGGCTCAGTATCATATTTGGTAGTGCGGCATTGATACTTGGTCTGGTCTATCTACTGCGCACCACATTTGCCGGTCAGACTTTTAGCTATACAATCCCATTTAGGTGGGAAGTACACTTTTATAGTGCAGCGTTTTATGAGCGTCTGATGCGCTCGCTATTTTTTACAACACTGGGCGCTACTATGCTCGCGCTCTTTTTGTTTTTTAGAGATAAGTACTCAGACAGCACACTCAAGTCACTTTTGTTTGGTGCACTGATAGGCTCATTGATTGCACCTAATATCATGATGCCACCAAGGACAGTGAGACCTGGCTACTATCATGAGACAGCTCTTGCCAAAAAGCTAACGACGTTGTCTGAGGCAGTGAGCACACAAAAGATCAAAGAGCGTTATGTCAGTCTTTACTTTGATCCGCTCAAAGTGCCTAAAAACTATAGTGTCGGACCAGGCTCTAAGCCCGGCGAGCCGTATATGCAGTTTTGCCGTGAATTGCTTTTGCCCATGACCAATGTGTCGAGCAATTATCCTGTCACATTTGGCTATGAATCATCTGAGACTAAGCATTATCGCGAGAGCTTTTTTGCCACCATCCACAAAAGCTCATTGGATATAAAAGGTGCTGATGACCTGGAGCTGTACCGCTTTTGTAGACTCAGTGCCACCAGATTTGCTGGCACTGTGATTAACGGCAAAAAGGGACTGGTATCAATACTCAATCCCGAATACTTTACTCTCAAAGAAGAAATCAAAGACTACAATCTGCGCCTCTACGATGTCAAAGAGCCGACTCCCAGGCTCTATGTAGCAAGTCGCGCCAAAATAGTAGACAGCGAAAAGGCTATCGATACCTGGATCAAGAGTCGCCCCTCTAAAGGGGCAAAAGTCTCCATGGCTGATAACACGGCTGGGTATCATGATTTAATTGAGACCAAGCCAGACATAGGCAGTCCCTTTGAGGACTCACGGCTATTGTTTTTGGACCCTGAGGCGACTCAGCAAAAAGAGCGACTGGATATGAAAAATGTCCAGGACAAGCTCGACGGTACCGCACTACCGGCAGTGCCAGAGTTTAAAAAAGGCGAAGTGGTAGAAGGTAGTGGTAAGTGCGAGTTTTTGCATGAAGCAACCGGCAGCGTATCGATATCGGTCAACATGGCAAAGGCGGGATTTTTGGTGCTTTGTGATCGCTTTTATCCAGGCTGGCAAGTACAGATAGATGGATTGCCTGGGACTATCTGCCGGGCCAATGGCTTTATGCGTGCTGTGTACCTGAGACCAGGCGCTCATCTGGTCCAGTATCAATACCGCCCACGTAGTCTTTTTGCTGGTTTTTATCTGGCTCTGTCAGCTCTTATCATCAATCTAATCATCGTCTTTTGGGGGGCGAGGACCTGGCTGTGGTCGATTATTTTGTATTTGTCCAATGGCAAGTGGCCTGAGAGCGATAACGGCTGCAAAGAAGTTGGCGCCTGACATCTATAGGTGCTATTCTTTTTACCATCCAATGCCCTCGTAGTTCAGTTGGATAGAACACCTCCGTCCTAAGGAGGGTGTCGGGAGTTCGAGTCTCTCCGAGGGTGAGATTTTTATTGATATAGGACAGTCCTGCACAGTAGCACGTCATTATGCTTCGGAGTGATTGCTGGTTATGTCTTATGTCCAGAGTGTGGGACAAAATAAAACAGCGGGCGACATCCGCAAGAGTTTGTTGCTTATGGCTTTTGTTGCCTATTTTGCTGTTGTAGTTTTTTTCTTGATCCTGGCAAAGTATTCGCTTCTTTTTAGATTGGAGCTTTTGCTTCCATCTGAGTTTAAGCTGTACTTACTACTGTTTGCACCAGCAGTGTTTTTTGCTGCTTTGGTTGTGCTGCTCAGGCACACCTGGGCAGGTTGGCTGTGTTGGTTTGGTTTGACAGTGACCGGCATCGGCGCACTTGGATTGAGTATTCTTTCTATTTTGTTTTTCGTTATCCATACCGAAGATCAATACTTCAGTAACGGCAGATTGGTGCGAATCTCGGAAGGCGATCAAGGCGCTCTTGGTTCTGGTCCGACGAGTTTATCCGTAGGACAGGCTTGGGGACCGTTCTTTTACAAGATGCGCAATACACCCGTAAACCAATACCCAACGATTGGCAAAGAAATTAACGGCAAAGTGAAATTGGAATATAGGGTTGATTCCAAAGCCCAAGTAAGAGATTTGGACGAATTGTTGGCTGGTAAGCCGTTTTAGCCGTACCTACATCTTAATGGCTATCAAGATAGGCTATTATAATTTTGCCGCTGATTGACCATTTGTGCAAACTGGCGACGGGTGCGACAAACATTACAGTTGGAGCTGGCAGGTTGTCATCAGCAATTGATTATAGCTACGACTATCGATTTGCCTCCGCTGTTGAGGCAATTGATGGAAGGCAAGGTCTCAAGCTTGCAACAAGCGGTGGACTTGAAAAGAATCCTTACTTCTTCAATGGTATGCTGCAAAATCCGAAGAGAACAGCAGATATATTGCTGGTCCTCTCGGCTATCAGTCGCACAAGATTCTTTTCACCAGGGTTGATAAGGGAGCGCATGCTTGCTGCTGCTGACCCGGTCGTCACCTGCGACGGCGGTCAATTGAGATTTGAGGTGTTTTCTGTTTGTTGCGGAGCATACGCTCGCTTTGATTTAGCCGGCAAGGCCATTGACGGAGCTTGGCTCACTAAAGGCACCACAAATGTGGATTTTAATCCTCCGATGAGAGCCGCTCTTTCTTCCCTCAACAATTCTGATCGGGTCAGTCTCAGAGTAGGTTCAGATTCTGTCGAGCTTAGTAAAGGCGCTGATACTGTGGTCGAGCGCAAGGTAAAACTTCCGGTCCGCTGGTTGAGAAGCTTTGTTGAAGTGCAGTCATATCAGACGATGGTAAAGCCTGCAATGGAAATGAATCCAGGCGAATTAAACAAGCTGTTAATTGCGCTGCCACAGCAAAATATCATGCAAGCTGGGGTAGTCACATACATAACTCCAATTGCCAGAGGCTATCGCCTCAGCCAGCGTCCTGCCGCCGGTGCAGTGGCTGTCGGTGCCATCAGTCGCTTAAAGGCACTTGAACCGCTCCTGCGACATGCAACAAGTATCAAAGCTTATACCAGTGAAGCCAACGTCAGCGCCTTTGAACTCACACTGCAAGAGGGCAAGTTTTTTCTAGTATTAAGCCCAGACGCTGCCCGTGGATTTTCGGGTGAGGGGCAAGCACTATCTGATATGGCCGACCGTGTTTCAGATGCCACTATTGCCAAAGTTAGAGCCAATCTTGCCTGGCAGAGCAAACTGATTCCGGATCAGTTATCCTCTGTCCTAAACCTCAACATTGATGATATTAAAAATGCACTACAGATTTTGGGAACCAGAGGACTCGTCGGATTCGATGTTTCTGCAAACGCATATTTCCATCGCGAATTGCCCTTCGATTTATCGCTGGTGGAAGACCTTCATCCGCGGTTGAACAAAGCCAAAAGGCTTGTGGAGGAAGGGCGCGTTAAAATTTCAAGTACCGTTAGCAGTGAGCAAGTCATTACTGCTAACGTGCGAGGAGAAAACTCTGAATATCTCGTGCAAATTAAAGATGACGGATTTAGGTGTACTTGCGATTGGCACGTCAAACACGAGGGTAGTCGCGGTCCATGCAGCCACGTTTTGGCTGTGGAACTCAAAATTCAAGAGTCGGATAAATGATAACCGCAGAAAACGTCGAGAGATTTATAGAAGAAAATAGTACTACTGCGGTACTGAATACTCTTCATGCGATGACTGAAGAAGAGAGGCTTGGGCTGAGATCCATCGCTAGCAGAAACGCAGAAATTTTTCGTTTTCGCGAAATACAGGCTCGTCCTCTGAAAACGGTAGGACCTTCTACAGCACAGGATAATCACGTCCAAGCGGACAGTAATTCTGGTGTATATGCTGAGTGGCAGCGCACTGTGGAATGGTATGAATCTGCTAAAGTGATCATGCTTTATTGTTGCGATTTTGAGGAATTGAAATCAGCGGGCCGAAGCGGTTTGCCGTCCGCGGATCACGCCTTTGCAGTGCTAAGTCAGCGCAAGCCACGCTGGTTAGATAAATGGTGCATTTACTTACTAGGCAGTCGGCCGGTCGAATATTGGAAGACTGTTTTAAAGCTTGAAAGCCTTTGTCAGCGAAAGTTTAAACACACAGCAAGTTACTATCAAGCCCTGGCTTTAGGTCTTTCCACTTGCCTTGATATGGAAAACTTGATCGAGGAATCGCCAGCCTTATTGAGTGACTTCTATACATTTCTCAACTCTTCCACGACGATTCGCGCTATGGCTGCTCCTTCAGCTGTTGTTCGAGATATTGAGTTCGCTAATTTTCGGTATTTCGGCTCTTACGAATTACCACCCATTACCGATGCTTATGAATGGCCGAAACGCTGGATCCAATGTATCAGTAGTCTCGCTACTCAAGGCAAGTTAGATAGAGATCGCTTAGTTGAAATATCATTTCAAACTTTAGCAAATGTGGCAGAGGTGCAGAAAAAACGTGCTGCAAGTTATATGCCACCTGAGCCAATTGCACAATTTTTATGCTCACTAAATGACGCACTTTGTCCTGACAAAAGTGCATATTTGCAAAAATACGCTTCTCTCATTGGTGCGACTAATGCGGATGTATCAGTTTACGCGATCAAGGTCTTTCTTGAGTCTTCGAGCACCGCTCTGCCGATCGAGGACATTCTTGCGAATATACCAATGGCTTTTAGAAATCGCGATAAAGCACCAGCGGTATCTGCCCTCAAACTCTTAGCCATGATTGAGAAGTCATCAGTTGAATCTCAAGAAGCAGTTGCTTTGGCAATTATTGAATCCTTTTACCACAAAAGCAAAGCAATACACAAAGATGCAATTACGATGCTGGTGAGAGGTAATTTTTGTAAGTCAGAGATCGTGCAAGATAAGTTGCGCTGTAGTCTGGATTTGCTTGAAGGTATTAACAGGACGGCAGCGGCCAAGCTGTTGGCAAACAATACAACAGGTGCGTCCCCTACGGGATCAGAAGAGCGCATGCATCACGAGGATAGTGAACCTCGTGATGCACCTGATCTAAAAGTGCCAGACAATTTAGATCGAAAGTTTGTGAGTCTAACTGGAATAGATAATCTGTGCGAAGCCTCGCGCACTACTTCTGCCTTTGCTCTTGCCGCAGCAGTGCTCAAACCGGTAAATCTTGTGTCTCTGGATGTGCCAAGATTGTACGCGGATCAGAAGTTGGACTATATTGAGACAGTGGAAGATCTGATCTTTCTATTGTCCGCTGCCTTGACAAAGCCGCCCTCTGCGCAAAATATGGAATTGATGCTCGATGGCATTGCCAGGTTTTGGAAGTCTGTCAATCATGAGGTAGACGAGCGCAATCAAAGCTTGCGTAGTGCTTTGCAGCAAGTAGTCCCTTATACAGGAGTGACTTATGATCGTACTCCTATCGGCGCGCTCATCAATCTTTGGCTCTCTGGCGATAGAGCTGATCTGGATAAACTTTGGTTTGACAATACCAATCTAATCTCCCGCTGTCGCAGCCTCTGGGATCGCATGTGCTCTAATCTTGTATTGCCAATGCTCGCGACACCCACCCACAAAGGTGGTTGGATAGAGCCTTTGAGTCTAGTAAGGAGGATTAAAGCCTATCAGGACCAGAAAAGACTATTAGATAAGAGTGGAGTTTTTGATTTGCCGAAGTCCTTTCAAATTTTCATTCAATCTTTCTCCAAAGAAGAAAGCCCCTATAGCAATGATGCTGCGGAATTTGTTCAAGCTCTGCTGCGCTTAGCTCCAGACGGAAGAAAAGAGGCTCTAAACGAAGCCGCATCGATTAAGGGAACGGTGGGAAAGGCTTTGAGGTATGCACTCGGGGGTGGTGACATCAGCACCATAGATCAACCTGCTTTTGCCATTGCTGCTTTTAGATCCCGCGAGCCACGAGGTATTTGTCCAATTTTTGGCGATACCTCTAGGCAAAATTTACCTGATGTTATCTACCCGGCGAAGTACTCATACAATTCAGACGAGATCGTCAAATTTTTGAATGATCATTACCGCACAATTTCTCCAAGGCTACCAGATTTTTTAACCGTAGTAATTGATGGAAAGACGGCGTTCCCTCAAGAAACTCTATTTGAAGCCGTTACAGCCAACGGACTTGCTTCTCTCGCTTCTGTGAATGAAGAACTGTACCGATATCACTTGTATCCAACTTTGCTCATACATCGTAATCGTCGCAATATGTTTGAGAGTGGGGGCAGGGACTGGTCGTTAGACTGGCTGCAAAATAAAGAACCTCTTCTGGCGCGCATGGCTAAGGTTGTTTTGCAAAACATCAACAGTATCGGAAACGATTGGCAAGATGAGTTCTCTGTTTTATTCGACCCCGACTTTGCATTGGATGAAAACGGATCCTGGTTCTTTAGCTTAGCTCTAACTGCAAAACACGATGACTTTCGTCGATTGGCACTGGATATCCTTATTGCCGCTGTCGAAGAAAACAGAGCCAACCCCGAAAAAATTGGAGAAGCCATTGCTCGGCTTTTAGAGCATAAATTTACAGTAGTTCGATGGACAAAGTCGTTTAGGGAGCTGTCCCGAGTCTCGCCTTTGCATGCGCTTTTTAGCTGGCAGGCGCTAATGAGTCTTTTAGCGATCGTCAAAGGCGGTTGTCCTGTAGGCTTTCTGGAACTAATCTTGGAATTGAAAGAAGAATACGGTTTTGCATTGTCTCAAGAGTCCCTTAGTGCTCTGGAGCATTTTGGTGGCTCTGGCAAGATTGCTAAGTTGGCAAAGAGCTTGGCAGCAGAAGGTGTGTCATGGAGTCGTGTTGCTCCGCTCCATGAAGCGGCACATCAGAGTTTGTCCACAAGAATAGCAAGAGTCGAACGCTGGCAACGATCGCAGTATTTTAGAAAGTCTGAGCTGAAAACTGATTAAAAACACTGAGCAACTAGCATTGCTCCATCAAAATTGCCAGCGGCTAGATCTCCTTTGCGAATGCAAAAATACAAATTGCCTGAATCTCCCCAGTGAAAGTTTGCCTGGTTATCAGAGGCGATCTGTAATAGCAAAACCCATTCATCGCTGGCATGCGGTGTATTTTGTGCTGATATAGTGAATCGCTTTTTGTATTTTGGATCAAATTGCGCCAATTGATGCTTGCAATCCCTGAATATGTCTTGCTGGATTAACTGGGGATATCCAAACAATTGATGTGAGAAAGTACCGTCATCGCCACCCTGCCAGCCAGCAACAAGTTCTATGTAATTTTGGTCTTGTTCCTCATTTAACCCAAATTCTTCAAATCTTGTAGAGCACCGATCTGGAAGCAGAGCCCTTTTCTCAAACTTCACAGAACACTGTGTAAAGGTGTTTTGTGGACAACCGCGAGACCCTCGAAGTTCCTCAGGAAGATTGGCTTTAACGAGAGTTGCAGGGTCTCGAAATACAAAAAGTTTCCAGGCAGAGGGATTATAACTAAAGCTAAATGAGCCGGCATCTGCAAAAAAGGAAAGCATGCCCTCTGCAGGTAGTCCAGAGTCTGGATAGCATGAGTGTATTTTAGCAAGGTCGAGTTGGCACAAAAATTGCAATGGTGTATGACCATTACCATCCAATACGGGCCAAATAAAATCTGGTGGTACGTCTGGGATACCACCAAATTTTGAACCAGTGATTTTACCGCGATGTTTTTGCAGTGTTATTCGCAGCGCCGGTCGCAAAGACTCTTTAAGGTTTACATAGTGCTCGGATAGATTTAAGAACTCCACGAGTTCACGAAAATTACCATCCGCAGAAAGCCCTTTGATGGTTTTGGCGCGTTTACTTTCTTCTCGAGCTAAATTCATTTCGACAGCCAGTAGGGGGTCGATTTGGGTTGCTCTTAAATTTAAAAGTTCCACCTTTAAAAGTTTATGCTCTTCGCTTTCTGTGCAAAGTTCAATTCCTCGTTCCACATCCTGAAGTGCCATCGCTGGGCGAGCCTGTCTCAATAGTCTCACTTTTGCTCGTTCAAGATATGTTAGTGGGCGGAGTTCATAGTATAGAGAAAGGTCCAGGTAGTGCTGAGCGACGTCCAATCGGCCTGACCGCAACTCTTCAAGTGCTCGATTGAACAACTTGGTGGCGTCTTCTGGGCTATTGCCTTCACTAAACATGGAGGTCCTCAAGTGTCCGCTTTGCTCAAAACAGTTTTACGCCTTATTAGAAAACGAGCGAAATTTATTGGGTTATTATCGTTGATTCAATCCAAATCTTAAATCCACTGACGTCACATGACGCAGTTTGATTCGGTTGGTTCGTAATCAGTGCAACTGGTTTAACTAGTTTCTGTGAGGGTAATTTTGCCTGGGCATAAGCACCAGCGCAGTGCTATCTTAGATTAAGAATGCATGCGAGGCATTATGTTAGATGTGTTGACAGTTATTGTGCGCTATTTGATTAATCCTGCCGCTGAGACAGCCAGGATTGATGCTCAACGTAAAAAGACCGAGCTGAGGGCATCGGCAATTCTGAGCGGGTCGCTAAGTGATAAAAAAACTGCCGAGCTAGAAGAAGCACTTTTAAGAGATCCAGAAAATATAGAAATCAGAGCAAGGCTCGTGGGTAAGTACGATTCAGCGCCGTTTGATGACAAAGTTGCCCACACAAAACGAATGAAACACATTGAGTGGATCGTGTCTACGCGCCCAGATCACTTTTTGGCAGGTGATCATTGTGCGAATATAAATCCTTGGTTTCATAGGGACGACTACCAGCATATAAAGGCATTGTGGTTAGAGCAGGTGGAAAGAAAAAAGGATAATCCATCAGTACTGTTAAACGCTGCAGACTTTTTTAACTGGGAGGACAAAGAACTTGCCGAAAAGCTATTGCTCGATGTGCTCGCTCTGCAACCTAAAAATCTCGATTACAGAGCCAAGCTAGCCTCGTTTTACTCACATTGGGACGGACGTGAGGAGCAAGCTTGGCATCAGACCGAGCTGCTTGCTAAAGGGCTTAAGTCCTTAGATATCGGCGAATTATCGAACTTACCAGAGCGAGCTTTCGCTGCGGGAAAGTATGACCGAGCGGTTTCTTCTGCGAAATGGATTTTATTTCTAATACGTTGTTCTGACTTATTAAAGCAGCATGGTGGCGCCCGTAACATGGCTCATACTGTCATTGGTAAGGTTGCCTTGATAAAAGGCGATGTTTCCAGAGCAAAATATCATCTCGAGCAGTCAATCAAAGACATAGCATGTCCCACTATGTGCTCCTTTGGACCAAGTCTAAAACTCGCAGATGAACTTCTAAAAGTTGGTGAAAAGGCAGCAGTACTCAGTTATCTAGACAAGCGTGAAGAGCTTTGCGGGGCCCTTGATAGAGATGCGTTTTTGCTGCGTTACGAAGCAACTGAAGGCATCACCGTCGAGCGGAGTCGAGCCTTTTTTGATCCAAAGATTGAGTGGGCATTTTATGATCGTGCGTATTTGGCGCTGCTCAAGTCAGAGCCCTTAACTAAGAAAGTCCGTTTGATACATCAAATTAGTTCAGTCAAGTCAAGATTGAAGGACGCACGCAGGGAATTCGAGCGAATTGAGTCGGATAAGACTGGTGATGATGCTGATAAACTTGAGGCTTGTGCCCTGCAAATTGATTGGTGTAAAGCGCATCTCGCAAAGCTGGAAGCGCTGCTCCAGGATGGATGATAGGCTATCTCATTTTGTCAGACTTGACCCAACCCACCGGCCGAATTCATGCGAATACACATACTAAGGCAAGAAATAAGTGAACAATGATCGAATTTAATTCGGGTGATGTATTAAAAGCAGCTGAAGACTACATTGCGCAAGGTGTTGCCGAAGGCAATCAGGAAGGTCTGGGTACGGGACTTGCGCTGCAAATATCTACGCGCTGGCCTAGTGTCCAAAGTCAATTTAAGCGATATGCACGTCTTGGGCGTTTTCGTGCTGGCGATGTGTATGTTGTGGAGCCTACTGATACGACACCGGGTGTTATTTATCTAGCCACGCAACCGGATATGTATCACGCTAAGCTGACCTATCTGCGCAAGGCGATCAAAAATCTTGCTGCCTGGTGCAGGGAGCGTCATATAAAATCAGTCGCGCTGCCAAAAATTGGAGCGGGGCTTGGTAAGCTCGATTGGGAGAGTCAAGTCAAGCCTTTATTTTTAGAATACCTAACTGAGTCCGAGTGTCTTTTTGTTGTCTACGAGGACTATGTCACCGCGCGTGATGCTTAGTCGAATTGCTTTTAGCTAGTCATCTTTGTGCTTACCTAAGTAAGTGATAAGAAGTGAAGTTTTGCATCTTTGTCTTTCAATAAAGATGACAGGCTGTCATGTTGTGGTTAATTGTCGTTGGAGAAATATCGAGACTAAATCCCTGTTCTCGCGAAGGGACTATTTTGCATCTTTTGAGTTTGCGCATCTCGCTCTTTACGCATTTTTTCAACACTTGCGCGCAATTCTTGTCCCTTTTGTGGATTGCCAAGCCTTTCCCACAAGAAGCTTGCTCTTACTGGGAAAACAGCCTGATATTGCTCGGTAAAGCACTTTTCTCCGCTAGTAAGATAGTTGATTGCTAAGGCCTTATCTCCACAGTCGAACGCAATTTCGGCTATTTGCACGTATTCCTGGCAATTTAATTGCGGGAGAATGCTGGCGGCTCTCTCAGCCCATGCTTTAGCCTTTTCTGGATGTCCTAAACTGATTTCTGCCTTAGCCGCGTTTACGTAATAGTCCATTCGGCGTTCGCTAGGTATCACGCACCCATAGCTTCGCCCGGCCTGTATGTCTGGCTGACGCTCATAGATACGACAACGCTCTGTCGCCGATTCTTTAAGTACCTGCCAGTTCTTTTGAATGAGAGCCAAATACATCAGGCGGCTAAGCATTTGCACTGCTGCTCTGCCATAGGGTTGGTCTTTACACAGCTCACTGTGCAATTCCTGCGCCCTTTGTAGGTTCTCTGACCTCGACTGCTCCTCTTTTGTAGACAGTTTCCACCTGTCCTCATCTGTCATTTCGCCAGATGGAAGCCTGTGTGTTTCTTGCACTATTTTCGCTTCTCTTACATATCCCAGCTTTTCTAGGAGCGCAGGTGAAACCCAGCCGATGCCCCGCACATCTATAGATTGTCTGTCTTTTCTCCCGATGGCGAGGCAGAGCTGGTCATATCTACCCCCTGTTGCTGAGTGTAGATTGTATTTCCCGACGTAAAGGATATGTATCTTTGCTGCGCGAATAATGAGTTCTTCAGCCTGGTCGTAATTCTTTTGAGTTATCGCTGTATCTGCCAGAGCTAAAAGAAGATCCCCAATTCGTTGATCATCCTTGTCCAAAAATTTCTGTTGATTGGTCAACATCTTCTGCAATATTTTTTCCGCTATGTCACCCTTGCCTTTACTCGCTAGTCTGGACGCGCATCTAGTCAAAGTCTGACAGGCTGATTCAGCAGGTCCCTCAAAACTCGAGACTTCTAAAATTCGTGGGCTGACATCGCAAAGTCGGTCCAAAGTGCTAAAGCCGATGTCTGTTTTTTCCTGGTCAAAATAAAAACTTGCGAGTTGAGCTAATTGCGCATAATAAGATGCGCTGTTAAATCCAAATAAAGCCTCCGACTTTCTGAGAGCCTGCTTCAATAGCGATTCGCCCTGGGTGTAATGACCCAGAGATGCTAGGCTATTTGCCGATGCTGCCATAAGCAGAGGTGTTTTAAATCCGGCATAATTATTCCTGTCATCATATCTTTCGAGGGCTATTGTAGCGTGAGCAAATGCCTGGTCTGGTAGTTCCGCTTGTAACTCTAGGTTTGCCAGGTTGAGCCATTCTTGAAAGCGATTATTGTTCTCTGACTTGTCTGCTTCCATGGTGTTTGCAGTTACTTGTTTTAGCTGCCCGAGTGCCTGAGCTTTGTAAAATTGCTTCAGCTCCTGGGGCGACATGGGCAGGTTATTTGTGGCGGTGTTTGCAGTATTTCCTGCCTTTGCTTTCTTCTGATTTTCCAGCGCTGTCCTGCGCATTTCAAGATTTGATATACGCTGTACTAGCCGCTTGTGTCCTGGTTCTGCTTCAGGAATAAGTACCAGAGCTTTGCGAAAATATTTTTCTGCACTGTCAATGTCATCGACACTTTCTAGGGTAGTACCATAGTTTAGGTATATTGCAGCCAGTTCAGTCGGGTCATAGTTAGTAGCCTTTTCGGCGCAGGACACAGCTGATGCTAACGCGTAGTTTTGGGTAACTTGTCTAGCGTATGGATCACTATTTATGATCGCTGTGTTTGTTGATTTGAAGTATAGACTGGCAGCCTGAGCGTATTCTTTATGTGCATTAGCTATCTCTGCGGAGGTGACCAGAACAGTATAGTTTGGCACATTGCCGCACTGTTTCAGTGCTTCCTGTGAATACCTAAAGGCACTTTCAATGTCTCCATCATCAAGTTTGAGTTTGGCCAGATAGCATGGAATAGTTGCGTAGTCTGCATAATAATTGCGAGAGTAATCTCCGATGGACGGATCTTCAACCAATGCGCCTTTTCCGGTGATATTTATTGCATCTTGAAGTGACCTTTCTAAGTCAGTATTGCTCAGTCCCTTGCTCTTCCAGGTTTGGACTATGCCTGCCACTTTACTTCTAAATATTTGATTGAACTGATTGCTTTCATTGCCTTTGGCCGGTGACGCCACTGCACACAGTGCTAAGGCTTCAGACAAACGTGTTTTCGATACAGTTAGATTGCACTCATCGGCGCAAAGACTGGCATCGTCAAGCAAGAGCAGTACTTTGTCTCGTTTAATATTGCCGGCTGCCTCTTCGTCCTTTGCAAGTCTGGAGTCCTCATTGATTTGTTCGGTCAGTGCATGATTCATCATCAAGCGAGCACGTTTGGATTCTCCGGCAAATCTGTAGATTGTGGATAATGCCTGAAAGATCCTACTTTTGTGTTGCTCTAGAGGCAAGTCTGGGCGGTCTTTAGGCCATAGTTTTGCAAGCGCAATGCTCCAGCACGAGCCTGGCTTTTTTTGCCTGTCATGGTTGATCGCAGTTTCCAATTCAACAAATCCAATCGTCCTTTCGCCCATTAGATTGTTGTTGGCATATGATTTAAGCCGTGAGAGTATAAAGTCAGATTGCTTGAAATCGCCCTTGTCTGAAAGCTCTCGCGCTTGTTGTAGGAGACCACAAAAAAGATCAACTTCGCGATTTGGGTAGTTGTCATCCGGTAATTGATGTTCAAGCTCATTCAATAATATCTTTGCATTCTTCTCAATTTGATCAAAATCTTTGGTGTTTGCAATTTTTACTAGGAGCGCATATTGCTCTTCCTGCTTCATTAAACTGGCTTTTACACTTCCCTGCAAACCCTCGAATTCACCGGCTCTCATCAAATTGCTTTCTTGCAGTTTCCCCTGTTTTAAGTTTTTGAGTTCGGCTTTCAAATCGCTTGGCTTTGGAAAGAAATCCACTAGTTTTTCAGCATTGGCTCTGTCCTCATCAAATGTACTCTTTTCGTACAGAGCGACTGCGTCCTGAAGTGTTTGTTCAGCACTTGCAATTTGTTTCGATTTTTTAAATAGCTCTGCCATTTTGAGGAGGTAATAGCAACGCTCTCTCACTCCATCCAGTGGCTGACGGTTATCCATACTCTGGTTGTTGCTCAAAAACTTAAACTTGCGAGCCCAAATTTCGCTGGCGCTATGATAATCGCCAAGCCTTTCAAGCATCTCAGCTAAATTTGCGCTGGTAATTAGCGAGTCAAAACTATCTCCCGTTACTTGGGTTTGAGCCCTGACAACTTTTAGGGCTTCCTCGTTTTTTCCCTGTGCTTCAAGCGTTTGTGCTAAAAGCCAGTTCAGGTCATCAATAGTTTGCTTCTTTCTAAAGTCATTTTTGTCTGGTATCGTGCTTGCTATCATTCTTTTCGTGATGGTCTGACACTCTTCAAAGCGTCCTGTCAAAAGGAGATCTTTGAGTAAAGCACACTCGAGAGTTCGGCTAAAGTCACCAAAGGAATGGAGTTCTTTGACATTTTTTACTGTCACATTCAAATAAGTTTTGGTTTTGCTAAATGCTCCAAACTTATCAAAAACGGTAAGTACATTAGCCGCGCATTTTCCGAGGACGTCATTGTCCATTTTAGGAAGTTGTAACGCTGCTCTATAAGCAGCGTCACTAGATGCTCTTGCGTACAAATCTAAGGCCTCGCCTGGCCGTGTCCAAGAATTGCTAGAGTTGAAATTTAATCCCATTTGTTCTCTCAAAGAATTTGCAAACGAGATTGGGTCGGTGATTGGTTCAATCTTTCGACTTGGTAAGATCACTTGAAACGATTTAAGTACGTCATTGGAATCAAGGTAGACAATTGTTTTTGCATTTTCTGGATTGCTATGTAGTAGCTTGTAAATTTCAAAATCAGATTTACCCAGAAGTGACGTGCCATTAATTGAGATCAATTTCCCTGATATGGAGCCGACATAAGGCTCGAGACAATCAAAATATAGTCCCTGTGGAAAACGCGGCGTAATTCTTATCGGCTCATTGACTATCCCTGACTTTGAAGTTTGTGGTGACTGCACGTTCACCTTGCTGACTTCAGATTTTTCTACTGGCTCTTGCCTCTTTTCACTGCTCTTTGTGCCTGCTGTAACATTTGACTGCCAAAATAATATTTGTGCTGAAGCATAAACCGTTGCCAATGCGGCTAGTTGCCTTTTGCTGGGCTTCTTCATGTCTTTGTCTGGCTCTTCTTGCGGATCGTGATTTAGCTATCTTCTGCTTTTGCAAGTAGTTTAGCTCCAGTGATAACCCTGAAGATAATTGACAATCAACTTTTCACACACTTGCATGTGCTGTCATACCCCAGCTATCTACTCCCAAAAGCAAAAGAGAAGGACTCTAAGATCCTTCTCTTTCTGCTAGTTCTCGCCAGATGTGTGTGTGGTGTGGGGAGAATCTCAGGCTATTTCTTTGGTGTGAAAAAGCTCCTCGGCGACAGCATCAAAATCTTGCGCGTAGTCCTCGGTACTACTCGATTTTGATTCTTCTTTTGTGTTGGATCTGCCTTTGGGTGGAAGTGAAAGCTGGCTGGCCTCAACCACAGGAGTGATGCGGTTGGCGCCTTGTTTATCTGTCCAGTGGTCCAGAAGAAGTCTGCCCGTGACTGTAATCTGGTTACCTTTGGAGAGATATTTGGCTGCTAGTTCAGCCAGCTTTCCCCAGGTCTCAACTCGATAGAAGTCTGCGGCTTGCTCTTTGTCGGTCTTGCCCGTTGACCTGACAAAGTTGTTCACAGCGACTACTAGCGTTGTCTTGACCCTCCCACTTGAAAATTCGATCCTTTCTGGAGCTTTGACTAAATTACCCACGAGCGAAACATTGGCCAGACTCATATCGCAACCTCCCGTCATTTAAGACACTGGTATTAGATTTGATTTGGTGTATTTGGCTGGGGGATGTGTATAAAATTACCACCCATACGGTTGTATGTCAACATAATTTTGTCGGGTAGATCTTGCACCGATTTATTGCCCAAACGTATCAAACTTTCATGCTTTCCTCACAAATAATCTGTATACAAAGCTATAAAGCAATAAAGTAATCAAAGCTTTGATCTCTTAGCGATGGGGGAACATAGCCTTAGGTATCTAGAGGAGTTTTTTTTGGCCGATTCAGACGATCCCTGGTTCAAGCGTTACCGCTGGCTGCAAATGCTTGGCACCGGCGGTATGGGCGTTATTTATCTGGCCCAAGATACCTACAGCGATGATGCCTTTCGGGTAGTCAAACACTTATCCAGCACTTTTAGTGACCCCGAAGAAAAATCCGAAGCGGTGAGGCTTTTTCGCCGCGAAGCAGCCATGCTGCAAAGACTTAACCACCCAGGAGTGGTGCGCTTCCACGACCACTACTTTAACGAAGACGGCAAATATTACCTGGTCATGGATTATGTGCCAGGTAGCTCTCTAGAGACTGTTATCAGCGACTTTGGACCGTTTAATGATGATGACTCTGTCAAAGTCGGCATTCAGATATGTGAAGTACTCGAGTATTTGCATGAGCAAGATCCGCCGATCATTTATCGTGACCTCAAGCCGTCAAATTTAATGCTCACTCCCGAGGGGCAGATAATTTTTATTGACTTTGGTATCGCCCGCAATTTTATGCCTAAGGAGTCGGCCACCCGCGTAGTCACCGCTGGTTATAGTCCACCTGAGCAGTATTTTGGTAAGCCTGAGACCAGAAGCGATCTGTATGCTCTGGGAGCTACGCTCGGACATTTGCTTACTGGAGTCAGACCTAAACCTCTCACCGCCTATAGTGTCAGCCAGCATAGAGCCGATGTCCTGCCCAGCCTGGACGACCTGGTTAAGCAGCTCACAGCGCACTCTGTGGAGGACCGTCCCTTTAGTGCGCGCGATGTCAGACACCAGCTATACAAGTGCTATCAGGAGCTGCACCCTGAGTTTGAGATACCCGATGAAGTATTTAAAGACACTGCTAAATCCACCAAAGAAGAGCAGTTTATCTCTCAGCGCATCATGAAGTCTGGTATGGCTGCCGCTGCCTCCGCTCTTAAACAAGAGCAGGATAACGAGCGTAAGCGCACTGGCAAAGGCTCTGGCACCGGTCTAGATAAGCTCAGAGGCTTGCATAAAGACCAGACTACTAGCTCCAGCAAAAACCAGCGCATCAGCTCTACGCGTGCCCAAAAGGTCTCTAGCTCTCGCAACCAAAAGGTGACTGGTGGCCGCAATCCAAAAGTCACTGGTGGTAGTGACACTAAAGGCAAGCCACTGCGCTCGCCCAGAGATGTGCGCAAGCAAGAAGGACAGGGCTTTTTTGGCAAGCTCTTTGGTTGGATATCAGGTAAGCGCTAACTGACAGGTTTGGCAGTTAGCTATTTGCTTGCCAGCTATTAGTTATTTATCCAGCTATTAGTTATTTATCCAGTCCGGCTGACATCAAGATGCGCTCCACTAGAGCGTCATAAGAGATGCCTGCTACTTCTGCCATGGCTGGCAAGTCTGATGTATCAGTCATGCCTGGCAGTGTGTTGACTTCGAGTATGTACATCTTGCCGTCATGACCAGCGATCATATCCACACGAGCATAGCCACTGCAATCCAGCGCTCTAAAAGTCTTTTGCGCCAGGTCCTGTGCTTCTCTGGTGCGCGCTTCGTCGAGCTTAGCTGGCAATACAAATTCGGTCATGCCTTTTGTGTACTTAGCCTCGTAATCGTAAAAGCCAGCTTTTGATTTGGGGATAAGCTCAAGTATTGGCAGAGAGATCATCTCCACAGTGCCTGAGGCATTTTTGCTATTGTGACCATTGCCAGCCAGTGCCAGAGCGGGTTTGTGTACTTCCAGCACACCCACTGTGATTTCTTGCCCGGAGATATAGCTCTCTACTATGGCGCCACCAAATTCTTTTAGTGTCTCTTTGACACAGTCAGCTAGTTTGGCTTGGTCATCGATTTTGCTAACACCAACTGATGAGCCTTCGTTGAGTGGTTTGACCATGACGGGAGGCGCTGGCAGACTGGCGATAAACTGATCGATGTTTTGGCTTTCGTATTCGTTGATTACGTAGCTCTTTGGATAAGGCAGATTTTGTGCCGAGAGCACACGCTTGGTCAAAGGCTTATTCATAGATAGAGCCGAGCCCAATACGCCTGTACCGGTATAAGGTATTTTGAGCAATTCCAAAAGACCTTGGACTGTGCCGTCCTCGCCATAGCGGCCGTGGAGGCAGAGAAACGCTACTTCGATTTGCAGTTGCTTTAAATCCTGGGCGATGTTTTCGGATACATCAATCAAAACTGCCTGGTCATAACCAAGTCGTTTGAGTGCATTAAAGCAGTTTTTGCCTGAGCGTAAAGAGACTTCTCTCTCGTTGGACATACCACCATAGAGCACGCCTACGCGGGTTTCTTTGGTTATGGTTTTAGAGGGCTTCACTTTTTGTTCCTCCAGATAGAGAGTTCTTCTTCAGTAAATTCACCCATTGTTTTCCACTCGGGTGTCAGGTCTATATCAAAGTTTTGGGCAACGCTTGCTTGCATGCGTTTGAGTAGTGCCACTATTTCATGGGATGTGGCATTGCCGAGATTGATGACAAAGTTGGCATGGATACTGGATACAGCGGCATTGCCTTCCTTCATATCTTTGACGCCAGACTTGTCGAGCAAAAATCCCGCTGTCTTATCAGGGAAAGGATTTTTAAAGGTGCTGCCAGCATTAGGAAAGCCTAGAGGCTGTGTCTTCCAGCGGTATTCTTCGTTGTGTCTGGTGCGTGCTTCGATTGCTTCGGGCTCGTCTTGAGGCATGCGAAACTTAGCAGACAATACTACATGCTGCTTAGGATCGAGAGCACAGCGGCGATATTCAAACTTAATTTGGTCAGGCAGCATCTCGGTAATTTCGCCAGTGGTTGTATCCAGTACGAGCGCCGACTCCAGTATTGCCGACATAGAGCTACCGTGTGCGCCAGCGTTCATAATGACGCCACCGCCGACAGTGCCGGGGATGCCTACGGCAAATTCTAGACCTGATAGACCTTGTTGAGCGGCGTGTCTGGCCAGGTGAGGGAGTCTGGCTCCAGCTTCGGCTTCTAATAAGCCGGGCTCAAGGATTTTGATACCGGTAAGACCTGTGGTGCGGATAACACTGCCTCTTACCCCTTCCGATGAGATAAGCAAGTTTGAGCCGCCACCGATGACGTACCAGGGCTCACCTTTGTGCTTTAGCTCTTGGACGATATTGGCTAGCTCTTCTACAGAGGCTGGTTGATAGAGTTTGTCGGCATTGCCGCCCACTCTCAGTGTTGTGTAGCGAGCAAGCGGGGCATTGAGTATTTCTTCCAAAGGTTGCCTCGATAAAGAGCTTTTCATTGCTATTACTTCTTGAGGAGATTTACGAGTGCTGGTCCCACAGTTGTTATATCACCGGCCCCTACAGTCAAGACTAAATCATCTTTTTGCAGGAGGGGTAATAGATTGGTAGCCATTTCGCTGGCTGTGCCAGGCAAATAATGGGTGTGATTGTTAGTTACTTCTTTGACAAAAGTAGGTGTATCAATGCCAGGGATTTTGCCACCACGGGCGATATAGATATCACCGATGTAGGCTATGTCAGCCTGGTCAAAGCAGACTCTAAACTCCTGCCAGAGATCTTTGAGACGACCGGGCTGGTGTGGTTGGAAGACACAGACGATGCGACCTTTGCCACCACGTTCGTTTTTGACAAATTCGCGGGCGGCATTAAGCAAAGCTGCTACTTCGGTGGGGTGGTGGGCGTAGTCGTCTACTACCAGGATGTTATTTACTTCACCGATAATTTGAAATCTTCTATCAACTCCGCCAAATTGCGCAGCGGCGGTGGCAGCGTGCTCAAAGTCGCCGGATAATTCCATGGCTATAGCAATAGCAGCAGTGATGTTGTATTTGTTGTGATCGCCAGGCACTTTGAGGCTGACTTTGCCGAGTTGTTTGGCACCTTTGTAGATCATCATCTCAAAGCCGCTGAGAGTCTCAAAGCTATAGTCTGCCGGCGCTTTGGCATCATACTTGCCGTATGAGACAAGGCGGGTTTTGACTTCTTTGAGCATGGGCAAGAGTTTTTTGACGCCACTATCATCGGTGCAGACCACACAAAAGTCGGCTGTGTTTTGCACAAATTTGACCATACTGGTCAAAATGTCCTGGAAGCCACCGGGATAGTTTTCTAAGTGGTCTGGCTCGATATTGGTAATGATTGAGGCAAAGCTATGAGCTTTGACGTGGGTGCCGTCTGATTCATCAGATTCGGCCACAAAAAATCCGCCAGCTCCGTTTCTGCTATTGGCGCCGATATGATCAAAAACACCACCAACTACGATTGATGGATCAAAACCACAGGACATAAGGACCTGACCGACCATGGCGGTGGTTGTGGTCTTACCGTGAGTGCCAGTGACACTGATAAGTTTTTCGCCTTTGGCGAGGTAGTTAAGCAAGTCTGAGCGGTGATAGACAGGCAGACCTTTGCTACGGGCGCTATCTAGCTCTGGATTGCCCTCTACAATGGCTGTAGAGATAATCAAGGCGCCAGCGTCATGCATATTCTCGGCATTATGTCCGACAAAGATATGAGCACCCAGTGCCTTTAGCTCGTCGGTGATGGCGCTTGCATGCTTGTCTGAGCCTGATACTTTGTAGCCGCGATGTAGCAATATGCGAGCGAGAGCCGACATACCGATGCCGCCGATGCCGGCAAAGTGGATTGCGCCTTTGATGTTATCGAGGCAACTTAGATCAATAGTATTTTGAGGTTGACTTTGCATTGTCACAAGTTTAGTGGTGCCAAGGTCAGTACTTACTTCCATATCGAGTTCCATATCCAGTTTTACAGCGCCCCCTCAAACCACAGATATATTAGGGCGATATCCAGAACCTCTACAATCAGCATCCTGTCCGGTTCTTGGTTGATTGCCTGCTAAAACAAGCTCCACTATAGCTTGTCGAGCCGCAAAAAGAAACAGACGGAGCGTACTCCGTCTGCTTCTACCGATTTTTTTGCTGTTTTCTTACCGACAGAGTCGGAAGTTTGCAGAATACTTACTTAGCGCTGGTTGCTTTAGCTAGACGCAGAGCCAATCTGGATTTTTTGCGGTTGGCTGTATTTTTGTGCAAAATACCTTTAGCAACAGCTTTATCAATCATTTCATAGGCTTTGCTCAGTCCGGCAGCCGCTTCTGTAGCCTTGGAAGGATCCAGGTTATCTTCGACGCGGTTTGTAGCTGTTCTGATGGTTGATTTCCAGTAGCGGTTACGCTCCCGGTTTCTCTCTGCAACATCTACTCTTTTAATAGCTGACTTAATGTTAGGCACGACTTGCTTCCCGACCAATCTGATTTAACGACTGCCATATTAGCATATGCACCGTAAATGCCTTCTTTTGAGGGCTTATAGTTTTTCAAGTGCTTAATAAACTCTGGCTAACAAAAAGAGCCAGCACAGGCTGGCTCTTTGAAGACTATCCGCTAACCGATTGACTAGCTATTTCTGACCTTATGATCGCCAGGCATCATTGCGAGCAGCATATCGGCGTTGCCACGAGGCTTGCCATCAGCGAGGCTCTTGCCACTGTAGAAGGCGTGGTTTTCGCTGCACATGTGTTCATACATCCTTTGTGCTTCTCCAGATGCTGGTCCACGGGTCAGTCTTTCATGCCCTTCGATAATATTTTTGGCGCTATCGCCGAGATTGGCTCTCATTGCAGTGACTTCAGGATCTGCGGAAGCGACCTTCAAATCATTTGCCGAAAACTGTTTGGCCTCGCTCTTGTCAGCAGCCTGTTTGTTAGCGTAGTCGCCGACATTGCCAACTTGCGCTACTTGATCTGCAACGTTGCTTTTTTGGGACTCAGGCTTTTGGTACTGATCACCGAGCAGATGTGCAGTATTTACTGGCGCCTTTTCTGCTGGTTCTTGTTTATCAAACTTCTCTGCCATGATATTTGCCTATCTCTCCTGAGACCAAAGGGTCCTATTGTATACCTATCTGTTGGCAACTAGTGGAGCTTATTTTACGATCTTTAGTAAGTGCTGGACTAGTTAATGCGGTGGTTTGGGGGACTGAAGGTGCGGGGCACCTATAGATCAGATTACCTTTCGCTAATGCCACCGTCAATGTGGTAATTACGTAGTTCTCATTTAATCTAGCCGCTTGGCAACGTTATTGGCTTGAGACTTTCCAGTCAAATTTGTACCGGACCTGCAGGTATTTGGGCGATCCCTTGGGCAGGGCTTGCAGCGGTGAGGCTTCTTTGAGGGCTTTGAGAGCAGTTTCGTCTACATCTGATTTGCCAGAGCTTTCGACGATTTCGGCATCAGTTATGGCACCATTGCGCTGGATGCTAAAGACCGCCACGATTGTCTTTTGATTCATGTCTTTGGGTGGGGTCCATTTAGCCTGGATTGATTTTTTCATCAAGGCCATATAGTCGTCAAAGTTGATTTTGCTGTAGTCCACATCCTCGTCTTCGTCACGGTCAGCTTTGTCTTTGTCGTCATCGAGTGAGGCGGTCTTTTGTCTATCCTTTATAGGCTCTCTCATGCTGGCTGATAGATTTTGGTCCAGGTCTGGTCTTTTGATGGCAAGAGTATCGAGAGGATGACCGATTTTGATGTTTTTGCCATCGTAAGGCAGTTTGATTTTGATGCCAAATGGCTGCTTGATTAGTTCTTGATTGTCTGCGGCCGCAATTAACAGTGACTTTTGACCACTGGCATGAGGGTTTTTGCTCAGGCTATCGTCGATAAAGTCCGCCACAGTGTCGACTGGCAGATTGCCGCCACCAGCTTTGATGCCTTCTGATAGATACTGGACAAATAGTGAGCCAGGCGCCTCCTGACTATCAGCAGAGGCTAGTCCATTTTTGTCTGCCGCCAGGATTGTTGTGCCAGTAAAGCTTGCAATCTGCTTGATTGGCTCTGCCAGGGACTTGCCATCAGTGGTTTGACTGATGGTATCGAGCAAGACCAGGATGTTTTTGCACTGAGTGCGACGCTTGACCTCGGCCAGCATCGATTTAAGTGAGACTGCAGTGTTTTCTTTGTTGGCTAAATCGGCATCAATAGGCAAAAGTAAGAGATCATCGAGACTATCTGTCGGCGTTACTCTCCCACTTACATATATAAGGACCAAATGATTGGGCAGAGCTTTATGAATTAGCCATTCGTCGTAAGTGGCTTTGATGATATTGGCTCTGGTGGCTTTGCCGCCTGTCAGTATCAGTACGTGGTCTTTGGCAAATCGACCGGCTTCGGGGTCGCAGAGAGTGTTTACCATGTTGAGTACATTGCGACTGGCGTATTTGACTGGTTTGATATTGCTGTCGTTATAGCCCGGTACGCCAATCAGTACAGCCCATTTGTCTCTGATGTCGAGGGCTTGTGGTTTGACTGGTTTGGCCGGCTTGACTGCTTTGGCAGTGCTTGCCTGGGGCTGAGGTTTTGACGCAGGCGCTTTGCCCTGGACTTGTACAGCTGTCAATAAAAGTGCGGTAGAGAGTAAAAGGGCCGTTCTATATGTAGTGTTCAATTGATTCTCTCTGTCGAAGCAAACTTTGAAAAATTTGCAAGTGCTCTCATGAATATAGATCATATCGCTTGCCAGTCTCAATGCATGACTGGCTATATCCAGCTAGGTGTATAGGGATCTCGATGTATGTCGAGTAGGTGAGTAGTGCTGGCTATAGGTAAGGTATATAAAAAGCTCTACTTTGAAATTGAATGTGTTAATGACTGTAACTGACCTTACGATGCCGTTTAGCATAAAACCTGTCGGTCAATTTTGGAAGCTCGTCCAGGCTTGAATTTGTTTGTAAATTTGTCGGACTTTAGTGGGAACCTGCCCTAAAGTGAGACAGTGAGTCGTTGTTGTCGTCATCGCCAAGAATAACGCCGTGGTTAATGTTGGCTGTTCAAGCCATTGTGCTGCAAAATTTTGCAATAACAAGGGACTGCACTTAAGTTTGTCAATTAAATTACTACACCTGTAGATAACCTGTTCAAAACTTGCCCTGCAAAGTGCTTTATCCTTAAGCCAATTGAAAGATAAAATGCTCTAACCTGCCAAATGTGTTGCGTCTCAGGGAAGCCAGCACTTTTCTACAGGTCCCTAAAAAAGGATGCCAAGGTGTCGGGAAAGTTGTTCATAATTGGCACGCCAATTGGAAATCTTAGTGATATATCAAAGCGTGCCATAAGTGCTCTATCAGAGTGCTCGTTGCTATTTGTTGAAGATACACGTGTCAGTATCAAGCTACTAAATCACCTTGGTCTCAATATAAAGATGTTGAGCTGCCATAAATTCAACGAGCGCGAGCGTCTTGACGCTCTTGAAGAGGTAAGTCGGGCAAACCTCACTTGTGGATTGATAAGTGATGCTGGCATGCCCTTGATAAGTGACCCTGGTGAGCCCGTCATGGCCAAAGCACTGGAGCTGGGCATGCAAGTAGAGCCCATCGCCGGTCCTACAGCTTTTGTGCTGGCTCTAGTGGGTAGTGGCTTACCTTTAAATGCCTTTGTCTACGAAGGTTTTTTGCCAGATAAGCCACAAGAAATCAAAGAGCGCCTTTTAGAGATGAAAAATGAAAGTCGCACTATGGTCTTTTATGTCTCGCCGCACAAATTGGAGCGCACTCTGGAATTGATGCTTGATATTTTTGGTGAGCGCGATGCCTGCCTGGCCCGTGAGCTGACCAAAATGTACGAACAATTTGTAAGGCTGCCACTGAGCCAGCTTAGTGCTAAATACAAAAAGGAAGAAGTGCGCGGAGAGCTTGTCCTGGTGGTGGCTGGTGCCAGACAAGAAGTGCTGGATTATAGCGACTGGCTAAATGACGACAAACTAAAAGTAGAAGTCTTGAAGCATGTGAGCGATAGTGTGGCAGGCGGACTCAAGCTATCAAAAGCGGCCAGTCTGGCGGCAGAATATTTTGCTATACCCAAATCAGATATATATCGTGAAGCCTTGAAAAGTAGCCAGACTCAGGACTGACTGATACCATAATGCCACCACTCTGGCTTAAGGCGACACATGGAAAATCATGCCATCTCGATATTTGAGGCTCTTGCTCTTGGCGTAGTGCAAGGCTTGACTGAATTTTTACCAATTAGCTCTACAGCGCATTTGCGAGTAGTGCCAGCGGTGATGCACTGGCAAGATCCTGGTGCCGCCTATAGTGCCGTTATTCAGCTGGGCTCTGTACTGGCTGTACTGGTTTATTTTTTTAAAGATATTGTCGAAATAGCTGGCGGTGCATTTAAGGGTTTAAAACAAAAGGACTTTGGTTGCCGCGACGTGCGCCTTGCCGGTGCCATTGTCATTGGTACCATGCCAGTCTGTATTGTCGGACTCATACTCAAAAAAATGCTGGAGCAAGATGATGGACCTTTCCGCTCCTTATATGTGATTGGCGGAGCTGCAATCTTTATGGGGCTGGCTTTACTTGTAGCCGAAAAAGTCGGCAAGCAAACGCGCAATATCGACAACATGGGTGCAAAAGACGGTCTGCTTGTGGGTCTTGGTCAGGCTATGGCTTTGATACCTGGTTGTTCGCGCAGCGGCTCTACACTTACTGTGGCTATGCTGATTGGCATGGAGCGAGCCGACGCCGCCCGCTTTAGTTTTTTGCTAGGGATTCCAGCAATTATATTGTCTGGCTTGCTTGAGCTAAAACATATGCTCGAAGGCGGTCTCAGTAGTGATGGCATTGGGGCACTTGTGGCCGGACTGCTCTCAAGTCTGGTGGTGAGCTATTTAGCCATTGCCTGGTTGATAAAATATCTGCAGCAGCATAGCACCTGGATTTTTATAGTTTATCGTCTGATTTTTGGTGCGGCAGTTATCGCTCTGGCTAGTGCTCAGATAATTCACTAATTATTTGCGTCTGACAAATTCAATCACTTTGCGCTGCATATTGATTGAGTATTGCCAGTCAGCCCAGAATGGTTGACCTAGAATTGGTGCTTCGGCGCCAGACTCTTGATCGTTGACTGATACTTCCATGTCGAATTTTTCGATAGGACCGAGTTTGATTTTGCGGACATTGAATAATTTGCAGTTGCCGGTACCACTGATACCAGAATGTTTGGCCGTGCGTGCATCATCGGGTACTGTGATACCAAGCTCTTTGAGCTGTGCTTTGCCGCTAAATGAAAGAGCTGATGCTGTGTTGCCGGTATCAAATATAGTGGTAATGGGTTGATCGTTGACTTCCAGGCGCACCAGGATGCGATTGCCACCATCTTTAAAATCAAAGGGTACCTGATATGCCGCGCGGTTGACCTCTCCACCCCCTTTTTTTAGGGTAAAGTCCAGCACGCCTGCGCTTTGATCCACTGTATAGTCAAAGTCTTTAAAAAATGTCTGACCCAGTAGTGGCATATCTGGATTAGTTTCGAGCACAATTAGCTCGATGTTTTTGCGCTCGATAGCTCCCACGGTCACGTTTGCAAGCATAGACCAGTATTTGATACTGGAGCTATTGGCTGAGCCGCCTGTTAATCCTTTATATGGACCTTCTGGCGGTCTGATGCCCAGGGCACTCAACTGATCTTTGCTGATACAGATCCCTGGCGCGCCCGTGTCAAAAATCATTTCAATAGGGCGGTTATTTATAAGCACATTGACTTTGACGCCGCGGGTGCCCTGTTCAAATCTAACTCTTGCTTCTCTTGGTAGTTTGTCGCTGCTTGTGCTGGCCGGATTATTGCCAGTATTACCGGTGGTGCTACTGGCAGTCGGTCTTGGTTGTGGCTTAGCGCTGAGACCGGGCACCAGAGGCACTGTGGTCTTTTTGCCGTCTTTGACTTGATAAGCGGTGAGATTGGTGGCGAGCCACTGTGGATCTAAGCGTTTGAGCGAGTTTATAGAGGCCATGGCAAAGGGCCCATTGGGATTGGCCAGGATGATTTTTTTGTAGAGGTCACTGGCTATGGTATTGCTACCAAGGCGCTCCTGAGCCAGAGCTAGATAGTAGGAGGCTTGATTGTCTTGCGGGTTGCGCTGGCAATAGGGGCTTAAATAGTAAACACTATCTCTATAGCGTTGCAATTGGATGCACTGGATGCCGCGCTGGACGTTTGGATCGCTTTGAGCAACGGCCGATGGCGCAGACAATATTGTCAAAAGCGCCCAGCTGACCCAAAATCTCTTTATTTTGAGTGACATACGATCTGACCTGCTTTAACGTCTGACAAAGTTGAGTACTTTGTTTTTCATGTCGACTGTATATTGATAGTCCTTCCAAAATGGCTCACCCAAAAGAGGCAGAGTATCTTCATGACCTGAAATATTGGCTTTGCCCCGGACGTTATACATGTCGATAGCGCCCAGTCTTAAATGGGGAATGGTGTAGTACTTAACTATACCCATCCCCGATACACCGCTACTACGCCCTTCTTCAGCGTCTTCGGGGACGCGAGCATGATAGTCTTCGGCTTGTTTGATACTGTGGAAGGATATGGCTGCCGCTGAGTTGCCTGTGTCAAACATCACTGGATGGGGATGACCGTTTATTTCTACTGTGACGACAATACGATTGCCAGCTTTTTGTCTAAATTCAAATGGTACTGAGATGGCGTTGCGTACTGGACCGCCATTACTTAAGCCTTTTTGTCTAAAATGTATGGTGCCAGCACCCTGATCGATAGTGTATTCAAATTCTTTAAAAAAAGTCTGCCCAAGCAGTGGGTCTGCGTGGTTTACATCAAGCACTTTGATGACCATATCTTTTTCGATGGCACCTAGTTTTACTTTGGCAGGCATGAGCCAAAAGTCAATCAGCTCGCTGTTGGATGAACCGCCAGATGCACCGGCAGGTTTGCCTTTGGGCGGCTGCAAACCAATATCCTCGAGTTGTTGCTTGCCCACGCAAATACCAGGAGCGCCAGTATCCAGGACCATGCGCATGGCTCGTCCGTTGATTGTGGGCTCGACAAAGATGGCGCCGTGCTCTTTTTGACAGCGCACGTCGCATTCTTTAGGTAGTTTGGGATCTACAGCATTATCGTCAGCCGCTACCGCCTGGCTGGCACTACTAGTAGTACCGCCAGCAGATGCTGTTGTGGTAGCACTGGTAACAAAACTGGGGTCGATTTTTTTGAGGATGTCGCGGGCATAGCCGCCAATTGTGCTGTTAGGACTGAGTGTGTAGACAGCTCGGTAATACTTGCGGCAGCTGCCCATATTGCCCAGCTGCTGGTAGCAAATCGCGGCCCAGTAGCTGGCGTTAGCATCATTGGGATAAGCCTTAAGATGCTCTTCCAGTAGAGCCGCTGACTCGCGATATTGCTTACCATTGTAGGCTTTAATAGCTTCTTCAAATTTGGTAGCAGCCTGACAGCTGACAGAGCAAAAAAACAAGCCAATTAAACACAGTGTGCTGGTTAGAGCTACTTTTAGTTTTGAGATTTGCATAAGCCTCTACTATTTATAGGACAGCTGTCTCGCGGTAGGCTCCCCAGACTTCGCGCATAGCGTCGCAGACTTCACCCAGTGTGGCGTAGGCTTCTACGGCATCCATCAAAAATGGGAAGGCATTGTCTCCCTTTTGCATTGCTTCTTTGAGGGCAGAGAGAGTATTTGCTACCTTTTCGCTATCACGGCGCTCTCTTAGTGATTTGAGGCGACCATGCTGTCTGGCTTCAAACTCGCGACCAATTTTGAGGATTTCAATTTTGGAGCCTGGTGCTTCTTCTTTGAGACCGTTGAGACCGACAAATACTCTGTCTCCAGTTTGTAGTCTTTGCTCAAAGTGATAGGCACTGTCGGCTATCTCTTTCATAAAGAAGCCTTTTTCGATACCGGCAATGACACCACCGATTTCTTCGATTTTCTTGAAGTATTCGTTGGCACCGCGCTCTAGCTCATCGGTGAGCCATTCTACATAGTAGGAGCCAGCCAGAGGATCGGCGACATTGGTGACACCGGTTTCAAAGGCGATTATTTGCTGTGTACGCAGTGCTATGTGGGCTGCTTTTTCGGTAGGCAGACCAAGTACTTCATCCATACTGTTGGTATGGAGAGACTGTGTACCGCCGAGGACTCCAGCCAATGCTTCGATAGCAGTACGTATGATGTTGTTTTCGGGTTGTGGAGCCGTCAAGCTGCAACCAGCTGTCTGGGTGTGAAATCTGAGCTTAAGTGAACGCTCGTCTTTAGCGCCATAATGATCTCTCATTCTTCTTGCCCAGATGCGGCGAGCGGCTCTGTACTTGGCGATTTCTTCAAAGAAATCAATATGAGCATTAAAGAAGAAGGACAGTCTCGGCACAAAGTCATCTATTTTAAGACCGGCTTCGATACCGGCATCCACATAAGCAAAGCCATCAGCCAGAGTAAAGGCTAATTCTTGTACAGCTGTCGCGCCGGCTTCACGGATGTGATAACCCGAGACCGAGACAGTATTCCATCTAGGTACATTGTGGGTGCAAAATACCATCATGTCTTGGATTAGCTTGAGAGCTGGACGTGGTGGAATCAAGTAAGTCTTTTGGGCAATGTACTCTTTAAAAATGTCATTTTGCAGAGTGCCGTTGAGAGTCTTCCAGTCAAAGCCGCGCTTCTTGGCATTAGCTAAAAACATGGCATAGATAATCACGGCTGGGCCGTTGATTGTCATTGAGGTAGAGACTTTATCCAGGGGCAAATCTTTGTAGAGCGTTTCGATGTCTTCCAGCGAATCAATCGCCACGCCGCAGACGCCGACTTCGCCAAGAGCCTTGGGGTGGTCTGAGTCGTAGCCCATCAGTGTGGGTAGGTCAAAGGCTGTGGACAAACCAGTCTGTCCCTGAGCAAGCAGATATTTAAATCTCTGGTTTGTTTCTTCTGGTCCGCCAAAGCCGGCAAACTGACGCATAGTCCAGACTTTGCCACGATACATGTCTTCGTGGATGCCTCTGGTATAAGGGAATTTGCCTGGATCTGCTAAAGAAGCGTCATAGCTCCAGTCTTTGAGATCTTCGGGTCCATAAACTGACTTAAGAGGGATGCCAGAGATTGTCTCGTGCACTTTTTCTTTTTTAGGCGCTTTAGCCAAAGGCTTGCTTTGAGCCGTCTGGTCTTTTTCCGGTTGACTAGACGGATTTGGCTTTGTCAGTTCCTTGACCATTAGAGAGCTCCTTGGGTTAATGCCTTTTCAAAGATGTTTTAAGCAATCTCGGATATCATTTGAGATCGATGTAATCGTCATATATTTTTCGCTTACACCGTAATTCTGTCATATTTTCTCAATTTGAGGCATTCCCTTTATGTCGCGAGCCGCCAGTGTCATGTCGCCAACTGAATTAATTAAAACTATTTTGGCATCAAACGAGCCAATTGAGGTGCGCGCGCCGCACGGACCAACGCTCCACACCAAAGGCTGGATCCAGGAAGCAGCGCTGAGGATGCTCCTCAACAACCTCGATCCAGATGTGGCTGAGCGTCCTCTCGATCTCGTCGTTTATGGTGGGTCTGGCAAAGCCGCCCGCAATTGGGACTGTTTTAAGGCGATAGTGAGAGCCTTAACCAAACTCGAATCCGATGAGACATTGCTCATCCAGTCTGGCAAGCCAGTCGGTGTTTTTAAGAGCCATGCCGATGCCCCCCGCGTACTCATAGCTAATTCCAATTTAGTGGGTCACTGGGCTACCTGGGAGCATTTCCGCGAGCTAGACAAAAAAGGCTTGATGATGTTTGGCCAGATGACTGCTGGCTCCTGGATTTATATCGGCACTCAAGGCATTTTGCAGGGCACTTACGAGACTTTTGCAGCCCTTGCTCGCAAGCACTTTGGCGGCACACTCAAAGGTAAAATTGTCCTCACCGCTGGTCTTGGTGGCATGGGTGGTGCTCAGCCTCTGGCTATCACCATGAACGAAGGCGTGGCCCTTTGTGTGGAAGTAGACGAAACCAGAATAGATAGAAGACTGGAAACCAAATATCTCGATGTCAAAGCCGACAATCTGGAGCACGCTCTCAAGCTAGCTGCCGACGCCAAAGCCAAAGGTGAGGCTGTATCGATAGGTATCCACGGCAATGCTGCCGATGTGCTGCCACGCATGCTGGCGCTGGGCTTTATGCCCGATGCTCTGACCGATCAGACCAGTGCCCATGACCCTCTCAATGGTTATGTCCCTCTCACAAAAGACGGACAGCCAATGGACCTCGTCAGCGCAGCGGCATTGCGTAAGAACGATGTTGACGGTTATCTGGCCCTCTCCACCAGTGCCATTGCCAAGCATGTTCAGGCTATGTTGGACTTCCAAAAACGCGGTGTTATCACTTTTGACTATGGCAACAACATCAGACAGGTGGCTTTTGATAAGGGCATAAAAAATGCCTTTGATTTCCCTGGTTTTGTGCCTGCTTACATCCGACCGCTCTTTTGCGAGGGCAAGGGGCCATTTAGATGGGCAGTGCTCTCTGGCGATCCGCAAGACATCAAAGTAATTGATGATGCCATCCTCAAAAACTTTGCCCATGACACCGAACTGTGTCGCTGGATCAAGCTTGCTTCTGAGCGTGTCAAGTTTCAGGGGCTGCCTGCCCGCATTTGCTGGCTTGGTTATGGCGACAGACTCAAAATGGGTCTGATCATTAATGACCTAGTCAAAAGTGGTCAGGTTAAGGCCCCAGTTGTAATTGGCCGCGACCATCTCGATTCTGGCTCTGTGGCTTCGCCTAACCGCGAGACCGAGGCCATGAAAGACGGTTCTGATGCAGTAGCTGATTGGGTCTATCTTAATGCCATGATCAATGCCGTCGGTGGAGCTAGCTGGGTTTCACTGCACCATGGTGGTGGAGTAGGAATCGGTTATTCGCTGCACTCGGGTCAAGTTATTGTGGCTGATGGTACAGACGGCGCCGGCCAGCGTCTGACACGGGTCTTAACAACTGATCCTGGTATGGGCGTGATTAGACACGTTGATGCTGGTTACGACGAGGCCATCGATTTTGCTCACAAAGCCCATGTGCGCATCCCCATGGAAGAGTAGTTAGATAACTGACCTGAACTGCAATTAACAAACTCTTCTATTAGATATTTTTACCGAGAGCTTCTGACAATCCCCAGCTCTTGCAAGATATCATTAGTTGCACCCGTGGGATCTAGCGTAAATGGCTCGTCTTGTCCAAAAGTTTGGCGGTACATCGGTAGCCGATGTCCAAAAAATAAAGAAGGCTGCCCAGATAACTGTGGCCGCTGCTAGTGAAGGTCATGAAGTGACTACTGTCATTTCTGCTATGGGACATACTACCGACCATCTCATCGACCTCGCTGAGCAAATCTGGCAAGACCCTCATGCTAAGAGTGCTCGTGAGATGGACATGCTGATGGCTACCGGAGAGCAGGTCTCAATTGCTCTCTTTACCATGGCGCTGCAAGCGCTGGGTGTTTCGGCCCGTTCTTTTACTGGAGCACAAGCCGGTATCATCACCGAGAATCGTCATGGCACAGCCCGGATTCAAGAAGTTTTTCCAGACAAATTAGAAGCCACTTTGAGCCGCGGTGAAATCGCTGTAGTGGCTGGGTTTCAGGGTGTTACTGAGAGTCATGAATTGACTACTCTTGGTCGCGGCGGCTCTGATACCACAGCTGTGGCTCTAGCAGCGGCTCTGGGAGCAGATCGCTGTGATATTTATACCGATGTCGATGGTGTCTTTACAGCAGACCCTCGCATTATCTCGCAAGCAAGATGTTTGTCGACTATCAGTTACGAAGAAATGTTGGAATTGGCTGCCACAGGAGCGCAAGTAATGAATGCAAGATCGGTCGAACTGGCCATGGACAACCATGTACCAATTAGAGTGAGATCGACATTTACTCCCGAAAACCCAGGCACCTTAATTACTCACCGGGTAGCATCTCCTGAGTACACCATTGCTGGTATCGCCCTCGATATGAACTCAGCTCAAATAAAGCTCAAAAGTCTCAGTCAAATCGATGCGGCACAGCCCTTAGAAGGCGTCGCCGCGCTCTTTACCAGATTAAACGAACTGGGCATCCAGACTGATATGGTGATGGCCATGAAGCGTGAAGACGAACCATCAAGCGAACTGATTTTTACACTCGAAAAAAGCTCCTTGCCCCGTGTGCAAAAGCTAGTAGAAGCTCTTGCTACATCACTGGGCAATCCGCTCATGCAAGTGGAATCAGACATCGCCAAAGTATCTGTGGTTGGACGCAGACTGACCAGTCGTCCAGAAGTTGTAGCCTCTGTATTTGAGTGTCTCCATGAAGCCAAAATACCAGTACAAATGGTGGCAACTGGCGATATGAGAGTGAGCATCTTGATGCCTGCCCGCTATGGCCGCGACGCAGTCAAGCTTATCCATGCCAAGTTTAATCTAGAGGAAGGCACAATCAATGTTTGAGGCAAAGCAATGAGCGGCAAGGGCTTTGACAATATTTTTGACAAAATGAAGGAAGTGACCAAGAACGCTGCTTCTGAGACTAATAAAGCAGCGCGCTCGGCCAAACTAAAGATGACTGTGATATCGCTCAACAGCGAAAAGAGTCGTCACCTCCAGACTATCGGGCAGCGCACATTTACTCTCTATGCCGAAAACCGGAGCATCGATGGTCGTTTGCTCCAGGAAAAAGTGCTGGAGGAGCTCAATCAAGTAGAGCGTATCGAAGAAAAGATCAAAGAACTGGAAGCTGAAATTGCCGCTCAGCACATCAATATAACTGACGTCACAGGCGATAAATAAAACCAATGAAACTAATCAGGCTTAGCATAATCGCTTTACTGGGTGCAATTTTGCCTCTGCCTGTCATGGCTGACGCTATATCGCCCAATATCGATAGAGAAGAAGAAGTCTACTCACATGAAGCACCCAATGCCGCCTTTTTTGGTAAGGGCGCATCCGGTCGCATGACCGAAGCCAGTTATCTCAGATTTACAGCTGAACAATCCTTGCTTGAGCGCCGCTACAAAGATGCTTACCGGGCTACATCAAAAGCCGTCCAACTAGATCCTGGTGATCCCACCGGACACGTCATGCTCGCTCGCAGTCTCTCTGGCATGCTCCGCACTAAATCCGGTGCTATAGATGAGGACTTGCTCAATCGCACCATCAAAGAATGGCGTCTCATTGCCATGCATGACGTAGATTTGACCGAGCAATTAGAAGCCAAAGCCAATCTCAAGAAGCTCAACAAAATAGCCAAAGCAATCAAGCAACAAAAGATGCAACTGGCTAAGGCTAAAGCTGATGGTGAGGGCAAAATGGTAGCAACCACAAAGTCCGCCAGCGAAGACAAACCTCAGTAAACTAAACCGTATATCTTGCTGGGTCCGACTTGAGCGAATCCACTACTTCCCATTCTTCAAATGTAAGCGGATAGACAGTAAAGACACAGTCAAATATCTGGGTAAAGCCATAGCCGATAGCTTCTTCCAGTGTGACGCGGTCTACATCGATTAAGTCTGCCAGACAGGCATGGCGGGCTAAGTCAGGCGACTTTTGCGGCAGACCAAGTATCTCAGCCATACGATTTTGACCCTGGTCGATAATGATAGAGCCGTGTTGCAGTACAGCCGACTTACGTCTCAGTTGCGCTGAGCCCACAAGCTTTTTGCCCTGATAGTGCAGGTCTGCTTGAGTGGTGGCTTCAAAACAATCGGTTTGATTTTGATAGGGGCTATCGGAGCGGCCTAGTTCGGCTTCTACTTCTAGTCTTTTGAGTCCAATCAAAAGAGCCTGACAGATTTGTTTGTAGGCCGCGTTAATAGTTGGCGCTAGATGTACCGAGGTGCCACCACCACCACCGACAGGGTGATCTTGAGCGAGGTTAGTGGCTTCACTACTGGCCACAAAGCAATAAGTTAGCTCGCCTTCGTGTAGTACGGCCCTGCCACCGGTGGGTCTGCGCACCACCGATAGTCCCATCTCTTTTACTCGACTGACAGTCTCTGGTCTTACCTTTTGTGAGTAACCAAATGAGACACTGGCTGGCTCCCAACCATAAAAGCGCAGAGTGGGTGGACATTTGCCAGCGAGGTGCAAATTGAGGATAGCCTCGTCGATGGCCATATTAGTGACCGGGTCAAACTCCTCATAGGGCAACAGTCTAAATGTATGGGTGCGAGTGGGAAAGTCAGTCATATTATTCGGCGATGCTGGCTTTAATCAGTTTTGGCTTAGCTACTTCGCTATCACTATAAGTAAAGGCCTGGGCCAGTTTGAGGCAGGCGGCATCATAGTCTTTTTCGGCATCAAAATGCACTTCGCAAATGGCATCGCCACCATTTAGCATGTCGCCGCATTTTGCTTTGAGGACAATACCTACGGCTAGATTGATAGGGTCACCTTTTTTTGTGCGACCGGCTCCCATGACTTTGGCTGCCTCAGCGATTTTGCGACCATCGATATGTTTGAGCCATTTTTTGCCTGTGCCTGGTATGACAAAATCTTTTTTGTGCTTAGCCTGGGGCATCAAACTGTAATCGGTGAGTACACGTTTATCGCCGCCTTGAGCCTCGATTAGCTCACCAAAAGCAGCAAGAGCCTTACCGCTTTTGAGCAAGTCCTCGAGAGTTTTTACTGCTTCTTCTTTTGTTTTGGCTTTGCCGGCTTCGATAAGGGCGAGAGCACCAAGCTCGATGCAAAGCTCATGGAGATCGTCTGGACCATTGCCTTTAAGTGTTTCTATCGCTTCGATTACTTCCAGTGTGTGTCCCACAGCTCGTCCCAGCGGCTGCTCCATGTCGGTGACTACAGCTAGCACTGGACGCTTTAATATGCGCCCTACAGCGGACATTGTCTTAGCCAGTTCGATTGCTTTGGCTTCGGTCTCCATAAAAGCACCACGACCGCATTTGACATCGAGGATGATTAGATTGGCTCCAGCTGCCAATTTTTTGGACATGACAGAGGCAGCAATGAGGGGGATGGATTCGACTGTGCCGGTGACATCTCTCAGGGCATAAATTTTGCCATCGACAGGAGCCAGCTCAGCTGTCTGACCGCCAATAGCCATGCCGATTTTTGTTACTTGTTTGACAAAGTCTTCAGTTTTAAGGTCGACATTAAAGCCGGGAATGGCTTCTAATTTGTCGATGGTGCCGCCTGTATGACCCAGTCCGCGACCAGAGAGTTTGGCCATGGGTATACCAGCACAAGCTAGCATCGGCACAAAGACCAGTGTGGTTTTGTCGCCCACGCCGCCTGTGGAGTGCTTGTCGCCCACTACTTTACCCAGTGCGCTTAAGTCGAGCACTTGACCCGAATGACACATGGCGTCAGTTAAAAGTGCTGTTTCGTCCAGGCTCATACCCTGCCAGCAGACTGCCATCAGCCAGCTCGAAAGCTGGTAGTCTGGTATGGATCCGTCCATGATGCCATTTACCAAAAAAGTAATTTGCTCTTTTGTGTGCTCATGACCCTGTCTTTTGCCTAAAATGAGGTCAATCATCCTGGTATGGTCTTTGGAAACGCTAATATTTGCCACCACTTTGTTCAACCTCTTGACGACTGGAGTTAGATCTGGATAATGGAAGTAAGGAGTCGGACCGCAGAAAATATACTAAAACTCTCAATGGTCCACTCCCCCAATTTTCAAATAACAATAATTTGCTGCCGCAATTTTCTCGTCGCATCTTAGAAAAACCGGTAGTGTTCGGACAGATTGATTTTGTCAATTGTCTGCCAATTACCTTGCCGCTCAAGGCTCATTTGCCAGAGCTGATGACACTCGCCATGGGGACACCTGGTGAGCTCAATCAACGCTATAAACAGGGTGACCTGGATATTGGCGCGATGAGTGCTCATTATCTACTGTCTGCCGCCGATTTTGATTTAATTGACACACTTTCTATTAGTTCACTTGGTGCTGTTGGCAGTGTATTTTTCTTTTCTCGTCTGCCTCTAGCTCAGTTAGATGGCAAGACTGTTGGTTTACCGCGCTCCTCGGCGACATCGATTAGTTTGCTCAAAGTTTTGCTGACAGAAGAATTTGATGTCAGCCCCAATTATCAAACGTCCGATGATCCTAATCCTTTTGACGGTGCTTATGATGCTTGTTTGATGATAGGAGATGCTGCTCTGGCTTTTGATCAAAGGCTCAAGGTCAGTGGCAGTGAGCTTATCCGGGTGGATATGGGCGAGTGGTGGACAAGACGTTATCAGCTGCCCATGGTCTTTGGCGTCTGGGGAGCGCGCAAAAGCTATATCGACAACAACAACAAGGATTTTGAGGTGATTAGGGAGCTTTTGGGGGCGACCTGGCAAGAGGGTCTGACTGCACTCTATCAAGAAGTCATTGCCGAAGGATTGAGGCGTACCGGACTTAGCTTTGAGACTATGGATGATTACTTTCAAAGACAGCTCGATTTTAGTTTTGGTGAGGAGCACAAAAAAGGGCTCAATCTCTTTGAAACTCTTTGTAAGCGTCACGGGCTTTTGTAAAATTGCCACTTCCTAGTCAGATTAAAGATTGTTATACTGAAGTGTCAGTTAGTAGCTAAAAGCCATGTCGACAGGATTTGGACACGATTTGAGTATGCCCGACAGAGACCCTCGTAGAGACGGGCCTTTTGTCCTGCGTGGTCGCTGGCAGGTGGTCGATTATCTCGGTCAGGGCGGCATGGGTACTGTTTATCTAGCCCGAGACCTCAACCTCGATAATCGCAAATGTGTCGTCAAAAAGCTGAGAGATGACTTCTTTAGAGAAGAAGACAAAGAAAAAGCACAGCAGTTCTTTTTGCGCGAAGCCACTGTTTTAAGCAAGCTACAACATCCCAATATCGTTCTGGTTCTGGATAGCTTCCAGGAAAACCATGATAACTACCTGGTCATGGAATATGTCGAAGGGCATAACTTGCATGACATGCTCAAAGAGCGCGAAGAACCTTTTTCGGAAGAGCAGGTCCTGACCTGGTCAAGACAGATATGCGATGTTTTGCATTATTTGCATGCTAACGATCCGCCTGTAATTTACCGCGACCTCAAGCCATCCAACATCATGATTGACACCAAAGACAGGGTCAAACTGGTGGATTTTGGTATTGCTCGTCTTTATCAAGACGACGGTGATAACACCCATGTGGTCTCGCAGGGATATTCACCTCCTGAGCAGTATTGGGGCGGCGCAGACCCTCGCTCAGACGTATATGCTCTGGGTGCCACTATGTATTTTCTTTTGACTGGTGAGGAGCCGCTTGCTCTTACAGTCTGCTCGCCTCGTCAGTCCAACGAGGATATCTCAGAGGGCACTGACTTGATTGTGCAGCGCGCCACCCAGCAGGATGTCTATTTGCGCTATCAGTCCGCCAGCGACATGAAAGAAGAACTGGAGTACGTAGCCAGCGAAGAGGACGTCAGAAAGCCAGGATTTAGATGGTTGGAGCTATCTGTTGGAGTGCTTGTCACATTTTTGTCGGTGGGTGCCTGGTTTGCCTATAGCAAATTTGTCGAGATGCGCAACGACAACGAGATCCAGCTTAAGACCAATCAACAAGAGCGGGCTATTTTGCAGCGCCGCCTCGATGAAGTCAAAAAGCGCGAAGAAAGCCTGAAAAAAGCCAACGAAGCTAAATTTGAAAAAATGATGCGTGAACAGTCCCGGGGACTGAGCCCAGTCACACAGGCGCCAATCAGTAGCGGTGGACAGAGCTCTGATGAGTTTAGTGGCATGCTTGATGAGCTCAAAAACAAACCTAGCGCCACAATGACCCCCAATGTGTCTGTGCCTAAAAACCTGCCTTTTGCCTTTGGCAATTTTACCCGTCAAAAATACGCTCCAGTGCAGCGCAATGCCCATCCTCAACCTTTTGGCGGCTTTAAATATCCAAACCAGCAGTGGGGCAATGTGCCGCCTGCTGGTAATGAACCAATGATGGACCGGGAAGAAAATCAAATCACTGATCAAGATGCGCTCACGCCACTTGAAGAAGATACTCAGCGCTAGGGCGATGCTCACGACTTTTTCACAACGGTACCTTTAGATTTAGTGCACGGTAGAGATACCGCCTTACTATGCACCACATCTAATACCGAAGCGGTAATTGAGGCTCTGATGAAAGCTATTGCCTGTGTCTTTGTAGCTCTATGTCTGGCAATTATGTCGGTGGAAGCAGTACAGGCTGCCAAACCCTCCAAGGTCTCTGCTAGTAAAGGTGACCTTGTTGCTCTGGTCTTTGGCTCCAGCCGCCCCCGCACTCAGGTTGATAAGTTTGCACCCTCTGCCAGTGACGCTAGTCTCAGCGCTCAAAATGGCTCGTTAGTAGCAAATCGCCCAGTGGCACCGCTCTACAAGTAAAACTGGACCCTGTCTGTATCCCTCAACACCCTTGTGTTGCGAAAGATTAATTTATTTACCCGGCTGTCAAGACCTTGGATCAATCCCTAATTTGTCGCGTCCCACAGTCTATAAGTGTGTGACTGAGGGATAAAAGACTGGCATTTCTAAATTAGGCGCTTTTGAGGATGATAATTCTTCTCTAGCCTTATCCTTTCAAGGTTTCAGAAAGCCAAGAGGTAGCATATAATAGGTATACCTGATTTTTATTGCCGAGCCTAAAGTTCGGTATAGTCTATGGTCTAACAGCTCATCTAAATAGGATTTCAAAGGTCTAGGACTGCAAAAATGGAAGAAGAAGATAAGGCTTTAAGCTTCACAATGGGCAAGCTGCCCCGACCACGCTTGAACGTACTGGATATCATCCACGTCTATAGCAAGGATGCTGTGCCAACCTATCTCTTTTGTGATGTAGATATGGGTTGGGCCGAAGAAGTTAGACAAAAGCTCAAGTCTTATGGTCAGAAGGTGACTATTACAGCCTTTTTGCTCAAGGCCATTGGTATTGCTCAAAGAGCTCATCCTGAGAGCCGGACAGCACTTTTGCCCTGGGGACGTACCGTAACCTTTAACAATATAGTTGCTGGTTTTACTGTGGAGCGCGTCATTGGTAAGCATCCAGCAGTATTTTTTGGCGCCATCGCCAATCCAGACACCAAAACAGTAGAAGAAATCGCCAACGAACTGCGCAACTATGCAGAAGCTAAAATTGAGACAGTGCCTCGTTTAGATGAGCAGCACAAGTTTAATAAGACACCGGGTTGGTTCAGACAGTTCGTTTTGTGGGCTGGTATGCACTTCCCCAAAGTACGTCTTAAGTTTATGCCTGCTACTTTTGGTCTGTCTTCACTGGGCAAATTCGGTATGACAGGTCTAATTCCACCCTGTGTCACCACCTCGACAATTGGTGTGGGCGAAGTGGAAGAGAGAGCTGTTGTGCGTGATGGCCGCATCGAGATTCGTCCGATGGTAACTATCATCCTCAACTTTGATCATCGCCTCATGGACGGTGCTCCTGCTGCGCGCTTTATGTCTGATGTCAAAAAGCTCTTAGAAGGCGGCATGGAAAACTATATACAAATGGCTAACTGTGCCAGTGGAGAAGAGATGTCGCTGGAAAAGCGCCCAGCTTTACTTAATTAGTTGGTCCTGCCGATTAATCAGTTGCGACCGTATTTTTCAAGCAATTCTCTTATGGCTGGAGCGGCACTGTGTCCGGCTTTTGTACCGGCATCTATACAGGCTCTGGCGTCTTTGGCACTGGTTGAGATCATGCCAACGCTGCCTATTTCTGGCTCGATAACATAATCGGCCAGGCGTTTTTGTTCTTTGTCGATATGGTTCAAATGCATTTCCACGACACGGTGAGCAACACTGCCTACTTTGTGATAAATCTGCTCATCGGTGTTTTCGATTTTTTCGTCGACATTTATTGCTACAACTATGTCTCCACCTAATTCTCGTGCTTGCATAACCGGTAGATTGACCAGCGCACCGCCATCGACAAAGAGATCCCCGCCCAACTTAACTGGCTTGCGCAGAGCCGGAATAGCACAGCTAGCTTGCAGCGCTTTGCCCAGATTGCCGCTTTTGATTGTCTTGGCTTTGCCATCAAGCAAGCTCACAGCCACTGCCCCAAAGGGTATTTTAAGATCCTCGATATTGTGCTCAGTTACTGGCACTTGTTTGTTGAGATAAGTAGCAAAACGTTTGCCTCGATAAAGACCGTCATAGGGCTCAATACCAATTAATCGTGGCGTATAAAAGAGCGGGATAACCATTACTCTCAATTTGAGCGGTATAGTCAAAAAGGCGTGCATCAGCTTCTTTTGAGTAAATTCTTCTTCGATGTGGATTGGCGTTACACCAGCTGCATAGAGCCCGCCCACGACCGCTCCCATACTGGTGCCGGTGATGATATCGATAGTGATGCCTTCGTCTTCCAGTGCTTTGAGCACACCGATGGCACTGGCCGAGCGTAGTCCACCGCCACCGATAGCTATTGCCAGTTTTGGTTTTACTGGCACTGACTGTGCTTGTGCTTCTATTTTGATGCCAGTTTTTTGTTGCTCCTGAGCACAAGCCGGACTGACTTGCCCCAGGGCAATAAGCAAAAAGGCAATGATTAGCCGTCTCAAGCGCTTTAGCTCCAGATCCATTGCATGCGGGCAGGCACAGTCAGACCTAGTTTGGAGAGGGTCTCATCCAGTGTAAGAGATTCGAGTTTGCATTTGCGCAGACAGTTTGTAGCTTGTTCAGCAGAGATAAAGCCTTGATGGTAGAGCGAATAAGTACGCAGGGCTGTGTACAAAATGGTCTCTGAAATAGCGCCTGTGGAGAGCACTTTTTTGCCCACCTTGATGGCGCTCTTTTCGCTTATATCGGCTACTTTGCGGATATCCTCGTCACTAATCAGACCGGCTTCGACAAGTAATTTTGCTGGCAAAAATTCTTTTGGCTCAGCATGTGTTTGTTGATAAAGCTCAGCCACTGCTTGATAGACCATGACACTGCGCGCTTTAACGTTTTTAAGTGCTTCAGCTGCCTGAAAGGCTTTGAGTGTGTTGTTCGAAACCATATCTTGTAAGACAATCGCTGCTTCTAAGAGATCATGGGTGACAAGACCCTGTTCAAGCAAGATTTGACCAAATTGTTTTTCTTTGACCAGCTCAATTTCCATACATTCAAGCATGTCGCCTTCAGACAAAAATCCAGCCATTAAGACTAGCTCGCCAATACGCACTGTTTGTCCGGCTTTTTCGGAGTAGTAACCAAGCTCAAATAGCGCTTGCTCCACACTGACCCGGCGCCGACCGACTATCTGTAGACCCTGTATCGCTTGATCTTTTGTGATGCGACCATCGCGTACAAGTAGTTGTGCTGTCAAAGCGGCATTCATCATCCAGCCAGAGAGGTCACGGTTGAGCACCATGATGCGGCCCATCTGCATGCCAGTGTCTTTGGCCTGGATAATGGAGCGACCAAGTTGCTCGTTAGTAATTAGCTCTGATGATAAAAGCAGCTCGGTGAGCGGGTTGGTGATTGATTGTACGGTTTGAGTCTTTTTGTGGACCGAGGTTATTACGCCAATGGCGTCATCCATGGTCATATTATTTTGTCTGGCTAGCCGGAGCGCTTTTAGGGCCAGATCCACTGTCGCTTTATTGGAGCGCACCAGTTCTTCTGCTTCAAGCACAATTTTGATAGTGGCTTCACCCACCAAATTGAGCATAGCAAGAGCACGTGGTAGTGGCACGTTTAAACTTTTGGCGGTGGTCATCGCTTCGTCCAGCTTTTGCTGTGAAACGATGCTCGCCCCAAGCAGTAATGTTGGGAGGGCGTCAGCCGTTGCCTGTTTATCGAGCATGGATGGTCTTTCGGATACTGGGATTACCGGAGTGCTAGTCAGTGCGCTAGTCAGGCGCAAAAATATGGTTGATAAACATACTGTACCAATTTATGGCATGGCTATAACGTGATCTTTAGAGGCTGTCAAAATTCTCTTTATAACTACACTGTTTGGATCTTGATGGGCGAGCCTGGAGCCGGATGGCCAAACTCATCGGCGGCACTGCCACCGCGTTTAAACAATTCCCAAAAACGGTTTTCGTGGCCAGAGCTACCAGGGGCAAAAGCAAGGTCGCCTTCCATGATGTTAAAGCTGCCTGATGCCACTGTGGCTGTGCTCATATGGCTGCCAATAGTTACCTTGAGGCGTGTGCCCGCGACAAGCTCGCTTACCAGTGGATCGCCAGCGCGAATGGTGGTCTTGATATTACCAAAGCTATCTATATAACCTATTACTGAGCTGGGAGGCTCCGGTACGACATCGAGTACTGCTAGTTTTTTGTTTCTAAAGCTAAAATCGCCACGCGATGCTTTAGATACAGCCAGAGGGAAGAAATCACGGGAGCGAAACTGACTGCCTGCTTCTTCTACATTTGTGCTCCAGACTTCTTGCACCTGGTCGCGTACAAAAGATAACGAATAACCTGAATTGACTGCCACTACTTGCACACCATTTTTGAGCGTAGCAAATAGTAGACCTTCGCCTTCATTGCCCGGTCTGGCATCTTTTTTGTCCTTGCGCGGGGCACAATTGGCAAAAACCAGCAAGTTTTTTGGTCTAAGCTCGCGCGCCGACAGGGCTAACTGAGCGACGATAAAGCCGGTGGCCACAGTATCAAAGGGCATCACCGAAGTGGTATGGATGCGTGTATCGTCATGCAGCTTGCAAGAAAGTGCAGCCATTATTTCGGCCCAGGCCAGGTCGCCGGAGGCATAGTCGCAGACTAAATGGATAAATGAACTCATATATTTCCTTTCGTTGTAACCTTATGCCCGGTCTTATGATTTTATTGCCTGTATTAGCTGTTAATGATGCAATTGCGTCCAGCATCTTTTGCCTTATAAAGTCTCTCGTCAGCCATTCTCAATAGCTCGTCGATATCTTTGCAGTCGTCAGGAAAGGAAACAATACCTGCCGAAAAACTGATATTGAAAATTTCACCGCGGTCGCCTTCAAATTGCATTTTATTCAATTCTTCCAGTGCTCTTTGTAAAGCACCTTTGGCGGTATCGCGGGGAATATGTCTGAAGCCTACAATAAATTCTTCCCCGCCCCAGCGACCTCTTACATCTTCTACCCTAAATCGCCGTTTGAGCAGATTGCCAAAGCCGGCAAGCACTCTGTCTCCAGCCAAATGCCCATAGGTGTCATTGATTTTTTTGAAATGATCCACATCTATGAGAGCAAGACTAAAAATTAGTCCGTTACGTTCACTTTCTTCGGCCATATTGGCCAGTTCTTCCATAAAGGCCCGGCGTATGAGTAGTCCACTGAGGACATCGCAGTTTGAGCGCTCTTTCATCATACGAGAGCGCTCCAGCCTTACTTTGACCCTGGTCAAAAGCTCAACTTTAGCCACTGGTTTTGGTAGATAATCGTCTCCACCGGACTCAAAGGCAGCGAGCCTTGTCTCTAGACCCACCAGGGCAGTCAAAAATATTATCGGTAAATCCTGATACTGTGGCATGCTGCGCACCAGCCTGCAGATATCATAGCCGCTCACAGTAGGCATATGGATGTCGAGCAAAAGTAAGTCAGGGTGAAATTCTTGCATTACAGGCAAAAGATTTACCGTATCGGGCAAGACTCTTACGAGCATGCCTTCCTGACCAAGTACAGATGATACCAGTCTGACAAAGTCTTGATCATTGTCTACAATCAAGATGCGAGGACGTCCGCCCTGTCTAGCTCCCACCAGATATTCGATGGCTTCGCTCAATACATCGGCGGCAATTTGACTGGTGCCAGCACTATTGTCAGCCTGGGACTTTGCCACCATCAGAGATGCCCCGGCGTGGGTGCTATCCTCGATGTATTGTTGTTGCTTTGATGTTGATAAAAATGCCACTGGCAGGCTCTCATAGCCAGCAATAGAGCGCAGATCGCGGGCTAGATTGAGACTGGGAGCAGGGGTAGATACGTCAATATCTATAAGCACCGCATCCAGTGTCAGTTTGCTGGCCCTGGCAAGGGCGTCTTCTCTATCGGTGGCGGCAATCACTTGTACTTTTATACCGGTGGCATTGGTCTGTACCCGGCTTTGCGAGACGCCTTGTTTGGCTACTACCATCACTCTTACAGCAGAAGAGTCATCAAAAGTGTCAAAATTATCGTCCGGTATGGCTGGTCCACGAGCTGGTGGCATCAGTGATTCTTCCTGAGCAACTTCCAGTGTGGTAAAGGCTCTTTTATCTACCATGGCAGTAGGATTACCGCTCAAGGCATGAGCGTTGGCACTGACCAATTCCACCATCAAGTCAATTTCTTCCCAGGCCGCTTCATGTCTCATCAAGCTGTCTTCTTTTATGACAGAGAGTGCCTTTTCGAGCTGTCCTGCTGATTCGCCAAGGACGCCAAAGCCACAACTAGCAGCTGTCGCCTTGAGGTTGTGGGCGCAGGCAATTGAGTCAATCAGACAATAAAGATCATCGGGATTATTGCGCGACAGGGCAATTGTTTCTTCTAGACGCTTGACTCGTTGTGGCAATATTTTTAAGTAATTAGACTGCAATGTCTTGAGACTCGCGTCTTCTTGCTCTATGTGTGACTGCAAAGTCCTATGATCTTGAAAAATCCCTTCTATCTGGGCGCCTAAAAGTCCTGCCTTGAGAGGGCGGTGGATTACGAGGCTGACTTTGAAGTCTTTTTTGAGTTGCTGATAGATAGCGCCGTCGCGCCACAGTCTTGAGACAAAGACAATGGGACAGTCTATTAGTGCGTCCCGCAGTTTGACAATTAAGCCAATGCCGTCGATATCGGCCAGTTCGTCACCGACTATGATCAAATCATAGCCAATCAAACCTACCATTTCGAGCGCTTCTTTGCCGCTCTCAGTACTATCTACCTGATGCCCGCGAGCTTGCAAAAGTGCACTTACGAGTGCCTTGACTGAGCCTTCCTGTTCAACATGGAGGATGGTTCTGTACATTTATTATTTGTCTTGCTCAGTCAGATCTATCGAAGCACTGTTGATGCAATAGCGCAAATTAGTGGGCTTGGGTCCATCATTAAAGACATGGCCTAAATGGGCGCCACAGTTTTGACAGGTGACCTCAACTCTGTGCATACCTAGAGTGTTGTCATCATGCTCAGCCACATTTTGCTCCACAAGTGGCGCATAAAAACTAGGCCAACCGCAGCCTGAGTCAAACTTGTGTTCGCTGCTAAAAAGCTCAACGCCGCAGCATTTGCAGTTATAGACACCCTTGTCATGAGTGTTCCAGTATTTACCTGTAAATGCTCGTTCAGTGCCTTTCTGGCGAGTGATGTAAAACTCCTCGGGCGTCAATTTTTGGCGCCACTCGTCATCGGTTTTTTTCACGGTCTACCTGCAAACAGTTGATTTAGTCGATCATACTATCATTTCAAGACCGGAGATTTTCTCTTTCAGTTCCCCGGCACTGCTTATTCTATCTTTTGTGTTGACACTGGTTAAGCCTTTTATCAAATCTCTCAGCGGCTCAGCTACAGTCGCTTTTAAACCCGGGTCAGAGACACTCAGTGCCTCCGGGTCTTGACCTGTCAGTAAAAAATAGAGTGTGCCACCCATGGCATAAAGGTCGCTCTGGGGCGAGGCTTTACCTCTAAACTGCTCGGGGGCAATATAGCTATGTTTGCCCACAAAAGTACCTGTTGCGTTACCGATAAATTCGTTGGCAGCGCCAAAGTCTATCGCTATCACTTTATCGCCATCTGTTAAAACAAGATTGTCAGGAGTAAAGTCGCGGTGAATTACTGGCGGTTCCTGACTGTGTAAGTAGTGCAAAATGTCAGCCATCTGCCCGGCCAGGTTTATCACTTGAGATTGGCGCAGCGGACCATTTTGTTTGACATGCTGTTTTAAATCCACCCCCAATACATGATCAAGCATCAAGTAAGAGCGCTCCTGTTCCACAAAAAAGTCCATAACTTGCACAATGGAAGGATGGCTTAGTTGGATCAATATCTTTGCTTCACGCTCAAACATTTCTCTAGCTTTGTCTTTGATTTCACCGTCATAATCCGGTGGCACTACTGATTCTTTGATTACTACCAGTTTGCCGTTTTGCATGCTACCTAGATACACTGCCGAGAGTCCACCTAAGGCTAGCTGTCTAGCAATAGTGATAGTGCCGTTGCGCAAAACCAGTCCTTTTTCGAGTGGCATAAAGGCAGCTGGTCTAAATCTACGCTTAAGCTCGTCTTCCCAGATGTCTGTATAACTAGGTCCTTCCAGCATCACTTGATTGCCCGCTAGCTGGGCTTTTACTGCGCTTGCCAGCTGGATTAGACTCTCGTCTTTGGGTAAGTCCACCATCAAGTCGATTGTCACTAGTAGTTTTTCGAGCTGAGTGGCATCCATAGCGCTTGAGTTTAGTGGCAAGACACTGCCGCTCCTGGCGATTAGATTGATTGTTTTGTCTTTGCCATTGTCTGCCACCAATATCTTGTCTACATCACACCAGGCCAGATAAGATGACTTGACACGCATACAGCTAAAATCAGGTGGTATTTCGATACCGCCTTTGTCTATTAAGAGCTGACTGTGACTGAGATATTTGATGATTGAGAGAGCTATAAATGGGATCAACATGGCAGTGACTATTACAGTCATCCGCTGAAAGAATTGAAACTCGCTGATACCACCTACGCTAAAAGCGTTGGCACCATAGAAAATGGCATAACCAATTGGTAGCAGTGTCCAGAATGGAAAACAAAGACGCAAAATAGAAAGCATTCTTTCTTTGAGAGGATCTTTGTATTCAATGCGGATGCACAGTTCAGCCATGTTTTAGTCTTTCTTCCAACTTGATACTTATAATATTAGTACTCTCGTCCAGGTGCTCTTGTAGCAATCTGGCTAATTCGTCTAAATCTGATGGACGATTATCTGGATCTTGATCGGTCATACGCTCGACTAAGTCTGCCAAAAAAGGTGAGACACTGACATTGCTATCGCCCAGTGAGGCAACACTGATTGGTTCTGGGTCTGAGCCAGTCAGGATAAAATATAAAGTGGCACCCATGGCGTAGATGTCGCTGGCTTTTTGGGCATGACCTCTAAACTGTTCTGGTGGCACATAACTATGCTTGCCTACGATAGTACCGGTGGTGCCGCCTTTATCCTCTGTGGCTACAGCAAAGTCAATTAATTTGAGAGTTTTATCCTGACTGTACATCAAATTATCCGGTGTAAAGTCACGGTGGATAATTTGTTTGTCGTGCAAAACACTCAATATTTGGCACATTTTTATCGCTAATTGGAGCACTTCTCTCTCTTTGATTGGACCGTGATTTTTAACTACATTGCGCAGGTTATCACCGTCAATATAATCGAGTACGAGATAGCAGCGTTTGTCTTCTATAAAAAAGTCCAGACATTTGACCACGAGGTTGCTATCGATTGAGCTTAGTATCAGTGATTCTGTCTGGATTCTTTTGATGGCATCGCGTTCGGCACTGCGGTCCATATAGGGAGGGATGATTGTTTCTTTGAGGACGATATTTCGTACTTTTCCTTCCCAGAGTTCATTTCTGTCCAGCGCTTTGTAGGCTGTGCCTTCACCGCCAATGCCCAGTTTTTCTATTACTTCATATCGACCATCTTGCAGTCTTGATTGACTATTGAGAGGTTCTAAGTTTTTGCGGATAGCAGTATCTGACAGACTCTGCAACCACAGTTCTGTATAACTACCTTCTGCCCTTGGCGTCAGGGTTTCGGTTACCTCTATAGAGAGTGTATTGGCTGGAGCCAATTGTTGCAGGCGGCTAAGCAGTCTCGGTCTGTCTTCTGGTTTTATGGCACCGAGTTCTAGACTTAGCTGTTGCCATTTACCATATTCGATTTTGATTTTCCATTTATCCGGACTGGCAGTGCCTTGGTTGCCCACCAGACTGATTTTTTTGACCAGTGACCAGTCAAAACAGGCAGACTCTACGCTAAATAATTCTGACCACCAATCCAGAGATAACTCCTGTCTATTGAGTAATAGTCTGGTGGGACTGAGTTGTACTTTTAACAGCTTGTAGACAAAACTAAAGAGTAAATACCAGACCAGGCAAGCCACAGGAAAGAACGCCAACCAGCTCTCAAGATTGACATTGGCAGTGGTTGCAGCAGGAGTACAGTAGGTCAAAATGGATGCCAGTGTCTGGTAAAAGGTCCAGTTATTGTTGACGTCAGCCCAGTCTCGCAACATGTTAAAAATCGAAAACGTAGTACCAAGCCAGAGTGGTGAGCAAAGTATCAAAGTCCAAACTGGACCGACTATTTTGGACCAGCTTGCTAGAGTCGTCTCAAATACTCTGGGCAAATCTTGAAAAAATCCGTGCATGCGATAGGGCAGGATGATTTCGTCTGGATTGGGGATGTGTTCTACTTCTAATGGCTTTTGCGCTTTGATAACGCGCTCCACCTGGGCGTCTACAGGTAGTGCTGAGACCCGCCTGCTCAATAGATTGACTAGTTTTAGGGCGTCATCTGGACTCAGGGCAAATAGTGAGAGACCCAGTGTGTGTGTATCTTTGCCATCATCAAAGTTGAGATTGATCGTATTGCCCGGTATGCCATAGCGCGTGGTGGACATGGTGATACTTTTAAGCTGACTGATAGCAAAGCTGGTATAACCCAGACTGATATTTTTGTCGTCGATGGTTAGCTGTCTGGCTCTTAACTTATAGATAAAATAAAAGAAGAAAAAGACCATATAGGCCGAAATAAAATAGGCCTCGCTGTGCCTATCGACTGTGCGGACAATTGCTCCCAGTGGCAATAGTGCCACTTGTGCCCAGAGCGGTAACAAAAAAAACGACTGCCACCACAAAGCTAGTTCGCCCTGCGGTCTTCTGTAATCAAAGATGGTCTTTCTTTTATGGTCCACGTAAGACCTCTGGCCATCTTTTACTTACCCGTTAAAAAGACTAAGTCACGGGTCAGGGGGTTTTGTATTCGCCCAAAGTTACATTGATTGTTTTGCTCTCGCCATGTCTCAGTACAACTATCTTAATTGACTCACCAGGCTTATGAGCTTTGACGGCACTGCGCACGTCTTCTGGCTTTTCGACTGGTTTGTCGTCTATAGCTGTGATAATGTCACCAATGGTGATACCGCTTATCGCTGCCGGGCTGCCACTACCTATTTGGGCTACTACTGTGCCTTTTGTCGATATTGGTACATTGAGAGCGCCTGCTACTTGGGCATCGAGCAGCTGCATGCGGATACCCAGATAGGGACGTTTTACATGACCAGTGCTGATTAGTTGCTGGGCTACATCTTCAAATACTTCAGAGGGGATACTAAAGCCGATATTCTGGCCATCACCTCTGACTGCCACATTGACGCCCACTACTTCCCCCAGGATATTGAGCAGTGGTCCGCCGCTATTGCCAGGGTTAATGGCAGCATCGGTCTGAATCAAATTGCTGATTGGTTTGTTCTCGGCATCAATAGAGCGTCCCAGGGCACTGACAATACCGAGAGTGACTGTATGGTCAAAGCCCAGCGGACTGCCGATGGCAATGGCAAAGTCGCCTGGTCTGAGGCTTTTGCTTGAGCCAATGCGAGCCACTGGCAGTCCTTTAGCGTCAATTTTGACCAGGGCAATATCGGTGTAGGCGTCTCTACCAATAACTTTGCCGTCAAAGACCCGCTTATCAGCCAGGGTCACTTTGATTTGCTTGGCATTACCCACCACATGGTTATTGGTGAGGATATAGCCATCCTCTCTAAAAATTACGCCGGAGCCAACTCCGCGCTGCTCCTGGAACATCGGTTGGACTGATTCTTCGCCCAGACCAAATAGCTCAAAAGGACCAACTGAGCGTGTAAAAAACGGTAGTTGCACTACAGTCATGGTGTCTATATTTACTACTGACTGACCGGCTCTCGCTGCAATATCGGCAATTGTCTCCATGCCTAAATTGCCCATCAAAGTAGTGGCATGACCGCCTACAGGCGGGGTCGTGGCGGCACGGGCATCTTCATGTTTGCCCATATTTTGACCTGCAAAAAAGGCACCAGCCAGCGCTACGCCAAAGGTTAGACCTAAAACCAGAGATCCAGCTTGTATTTTTGCTTGTGCTCTGCGCTTCTGTCCGTGCATTTTGATAAATCACTCCCTGGGGTAAATGGATGCTAGAGGCAATTGTTTTAGCTCTTCTGTTATCTAACTGATCATTATATGGACCTTTGAGCGCTCTGCCTGTTTGTAAAACATTCATTCATAAAAATAGTAACCCCTGTTGTCTCAAAACCCGACCAGTGCCAAAAATAACAAAGGAGCGCTGCTCTTTATAGTGCTTTGCGCCACTCTCTTTTGGCTCAGCAATAGTCCAGTCTTTAACCCCTCGTCAACTGTTGTGGATAAGTCCAGCGAGCTAGCCCAGCTCAAGCACCGTTATGCCATCGATATGGATAAGGGCAAAACTGACGATGCCATCAAAGAATTGACTCGCGGGATTGAACTGGATCCGCAAAATCCAGTGCCCTTGCGCCTGCGTGGCTCACTTTATGAGCAATCTGGTGACCTCAAAGCCGCTGCCAGCGACCTGGACCGGGCACTACTTTTGCAACCTGCCGATGTTGACACCCTCATGGCAATAGCTGCTTTGCAATACAAAAGCAAAAATTATGACCAGGCTCTTTTGACCTATGACAAATTGACTAATCTAAAAGGTGACAAAAGAGCACAGGTAGTCGGTCTAAATGGTAAGGCCCTGGTGCATTTAAGTCTTGATCATCCTGACCTGGCTCAGCGTCAAGTCAAAGAGGCAATAGCCCTAGATCCTTTTAGTGTCAAAGCCAGAGAAATTATGGGCAATGTATTGCAAAAACGCGGCGACCTGCGCGGTGCAATCGATAGCTATACAGCTGGTCTGCGCATCGACCGCAGCTCTTATGGGCTCTATAACAACCGGGCACTGGCATATAAAAAACTAAACATGTACTCTGAATGTGTCGCCGACCTAGAAGCTCTGACCAGACTAAAGCCTCAAGACAAAGTCCTGGCTGAGAGATTGGCTAAAGTAAAAGCCGAGAGCAAGACTCAAAGTAAATAGCTAGAAATCGCTCTCCACATCAAGGGCCGCTAAAAATCCGTCCCAGGTGCTATAGATAACAAATTGATTTTTGGTGGTCGCAGCTGGACCGGTGCCTGTACCTGGCGTCAGTGCTGACTCGGCAATATGGATCTCGACAGTGTTATTTTGCTTTGGCACTGCATAGACGATATGGTCAGTATTGATGACAATTGGTGGGCCGTCATGAGTGGTAAGACGGAAGTGATGCAGCGCCATAAAATCCTCCAGAGATTCTAGAGTTATACACCAATTGCAGTCTGGCGTTGTCACTGAAATGCCATCTTTGCTCAGTAATATGCAATTCCCTTTTCTTAGAGTAGTTATGACTGAGCAAAACTTTGATTTAAAAGAAAATGATAAAGTTAGTCCCCAGGCGCCAACTGATAACAGTGCCGCAGTCAATCTCTCTCAAACGAGTTGGGATCTAGTCGATACAAGTGGGCGGCAAGCTGGGCTCAAGCACCAGTCTGAAGTGACTGGTGACGCTGCCAAAAGCCCGCTTAAGCTCGATGAACCAGGACGGGACTGGGTCAATTTTGGGTTTTTGTCACACCATCAAAACCGTCAGGCTAACTTTAACGAGCGTAACTACGGTCTTGGTTGGGAGCACAAAATTAGTGAAAATTTGAGCTCTACGGTAGGGTTTTATCGCAATAGCGTGCGTCGTGAATCCGCTTATGCCGCGGTTTTGTGGGAGCCCTTGCAGCTGGGACCGGTCAAAGCAGGAGTTATGGCGGGCGTGATTAACGGCTATCCGCGGCTCAACCATGGCAATTTTATCCCTATGGCTCTACCTGTGGCCAGTATTGAGGGGCGTCATCTAGGAGCCAACCTGATTTGCATCCCCAAACTAAAAGATGTCTCGGCCGTCTGCGCCGTACAAATAAAAGCTCGATTTTAAACGAAATTTTTGAGCCAGTTTTAGCAAGGAAGGGAACGCAGCAAAACTGCACCGGTCCTAAATAAAAACTGTTGGAGATTTTGTTATGGTAAATCGCATTTATAAGGCGTCAGGTCTTGCTCTGTCACTGGCTATGGTACTTTTGGTGCCAGCTTTTGCTCAAACGCAAATTGATAACAATCAACCTGTCAAAGGTGTTTTGCACACCCGTGAAGCACTATTACAGCTCAAGTTGGACGGTGCTTACCGAGCTGGACTGATTGATTCTACCGAACTAGCCGCTTTTCAAAGAGATTTTGATGGCATCCTGGCTAAAGAAGAAGATTACAAAACGCGTCCTTCTGGAATGACCTCAGGCGGTAAGCAAGACATTGAGAAGCGTCTTTATCTCTTTGAGGAGAGATTGGCTCGTCACGCCAATAAATCTGGCGAATAAGCTTAAGTTTTGATCTTTTAAATTTTGCACTTTTAGTGAAAAACACCTGTTAAGTGGTCAAAATATAGCTAAAAGCGATGAGCAAATATTGAGCGACCTTGTCACAGTTACTGAGAGCGGATTGTACTGCGCTATGGGCGATTTTTATATCGACCCCTGGCGCTCTGTTAAACTCGCCCTGGTCACCCACGGTCACTCTGACCATGCGCGTGTGGGTAGTCAGCGCTATATCACTCACAAAGATGGACAGGCTATTTTGCGTTACCGCCTCGGTGAGATAGACGTCACTGGTGTTGATTATGGTCAGGTTTTGCAGCTTGGTGGAGTAAAAGTTTCATTCCACCCGGCAGGTCATGTGCTGGGCTCGGCGCAAATACGCATAGAGAGCGATAAAGGCGAAGTCTGGGTGGTCTCTGGCGATTATAAGGCGCAATATGATCCGACCTGTCCTGGTATTGAGCCGGTGCGTTGCGATACCTTTATAACCGAATCTACTTTTGGTTTGCCTATATACCGCTTTAACGAAGGCGACACTGTCGCTTGTGAAATAGTCGACTGGTGGGAGAAGTGCAAAGCCAAGGGCCAGGTAGCTATGGTGGGGGCTTATAGTTTGGGCAAGGCTCAGCGTCTATTGGCTTCTTTGCCAGACCTGGCTGGTCCTATATATGTGCATGGTTCGGTGGCAGCGATAAACTCAATCTATCAAGGGGCAGGGGTGACGCTGCCTGCCTGGACCCATCTCACCAGTGAGCACAAAGCCGACAAACTGGCAAAAGAAGGGGCGCTATTGGTAGCACCACCCTCGTCGATTGAAGGACCCTGGGCAAGAAGGTTTGCTAAAAGGCAAGAGGCTTTTGCCTCAGGCTGGATGCTGGTGCGAGGTAGGCGTCGCATGCGCTCTATCGACCGTGGCTTTGTCTTATCAGATCACGCTGATTGGCCTGGACTTATCAGTGTAATAGCCGCTACTGGGGCTGAGCGGGTGCTTGTTACCCACGGCTTTAGCGATCCTCTGGTGCGTTATTTATCGGAGCGTGGTCTCAATGCCGCTACTTTGCGCACTGCATACGGTGACGAAGAAGCCCCAGAGGCAGCGCCAGAGGCAACGTCAGACCCAGCTATAGAGGTGGCTTCAGAGTCAGCCAATCTCCATGCTGATGGAGCGATCTAGCGATGAGAGCTTTTGCCAGACTCTATAATGAGCTTGATACCACTAATAGTACCAGTCAAAAATTGCAGATACTGGTGGATTATCTAAGCCATGGCGATACCAAAAGCCTAGCTTATGCGATTTATTTTTTATCGGGGCGTAAGCTCAGAGGTTTGCCCTCTAATAAACTAAAAGATGTCTGCAAACAAATCACTGGTATCTCAGACTGGCTCTTTCAAGAGAGCTATGACAATGTGGGAGACCTGGCTGAGACTATTGCTCTTTTGCTGCCAGGCGGTGCTGGTGCAATAAATGAGACTCTAGCTGAGTTTGTCGAGCAAAATATCATACCCCTCAAAGATCTTGACGACGCTGCACTCCTTACTAAGCTGAGCGGTTTGTATAGCGTCATGGATATAAACCAAAAGTTTGTCTTTAATAAGCTCATCACTGGTGGTTTTAGAGTAGGTGTTTCGCATCAACTGGTGGCTAAAGCGCTAGCCCGGGTCAGTGGTGTCTCCGAAAACATCATGCAACACCGGTTAATGGGAGACTGGGCTCCTGATAGTGGGTTTTATGAGCGTCTTATTTGTCCTGATCATGGCGAAGGCGAGATTTCGGCTCCCTATCCATTTTATCTGGCCTCACCAATCAGTGTCCTGACCGACTGTCCTGATGATGCCTCTATGGGTAGTGCCAGTGACTTTGCCTTTGAATGGAAATGGGATGGCATCAGAGCGCAAGTGATAAAACGGCAAGGACAGGTGTTTATCTGGTCCCGAGGCGAAGAACTTGTCACTGATAGATTTCCTGAGGTGGCTAGAGCCGCCAGCAAACTGCCCGATGGCACAGTGTTGGATGGTGAGCTTTTAGCTTTTAAAGAAGGCGACATCTTGCCCTTTGCTCAATTGCAAAAGCGCATTGGTCGCAAAACACTATCAAAAAAGTTACTAGCTGACGTGCCGGTGGCTTTTATTTGTTTTGATATTTTAGAGGCCGACTCAGTCGATATCCGAGAGCAAACCTATATAAATCGCCGCCATAAAATGCTCTCTATCCTTACTCCTGGTGCCCTCGGTCAATATCCCAGTTGTGCCGGTGCCCTGAGTGAATATTTGCGAGTGCCACCACTTATAGCCGTCTCAGATTGGCAAGAAGCGCGTGCCCTTAGAGCCACAAGTCGTGACTTGAAGGTGGAGGGTCTGATGCTTAAGCGGCAGGACTCGGTTTATGGAGTGGGACGCAAACGAGGCGACTGGTGGAAATGGAAAGTCGACCCGCACAGTATCGATGCTGTCCTTATTTATGCTCAAAGAGGTCACGGACGCAGGGCGTCGCTTTATACTGACTACACTTTTGGGCTCTGGCATGGTGGTGAGCTTGTGCCTGTGGCCAAGGCTTACAGCGGCTTGACTGACCTGGAAATTAAAGAAGTAGACTCATATATAAGAGCCAATACCAAAGAAAAATTTGGTCCAGTGCGCACAGTCACACCCGGTCTTGTTTTTGAGTTATCTTTTGAAGGCATACAGTTATCACCCCGGCATAAATCAGGTGTGGCTGTGAGGTTTCCTCGGATTAGCCGCTGGCGTACTGACAAAACAATCGAGCAAGCCGATCATCTCGACACACTAAAAGAGATGATTGAGCAAAGTCCCCTGGCAGTGGTGCCGGGAGATGGTTAAGGTCAAATCAGAGACTTTAGCCATGGAGCGCTGGTTTAAGGAGCGCGGTTATATACCATTTGATTTTCAAAAACAGTGCTGGACCAATTATCTGGCTGGCAAGAGTGGCATACTCAGTGCTTCTACCGGCATGGGTAAAACTTATGCACTGTGGCCCGGTCCGCTGCTTGAGTACATCAACACGCCTCAGCATTTTGACCCACCCTCTAAAGTTAGCGCTCGTACAAAAGAACCTGCCAGTCTGCCTCTTACTGTTATCTGGTTGACCCCTCTGCGTGCTCTTGCTAGTGACATCGCCGAGAGTCTGATGGTGCCAGTTAGCGATCTTGATTTGCCATTTAGTGTGGAGACACGCACTGGTGATACCAAAAGCTCAATTAAGCAGCGTCAAAAAGAGAGACTACCCAGCTGTCTTATAACTACTCCTGAGAGTCTAAGCATACTTTTGTCCTATCCTGGTAATGAGGCCAAATTTGCCACACTAAAACTGGTGGTGGTAGATGAATGGCATGAATTACTCAGTAGTAAAAGAGGCAGTCAAGTTGAGCTGGCTTTAGCCAGGCTGAGAGCCATTGTCGCTCAAAGCGGGGGCGTGGAGCGCCAGGGCGATAAATTGAGAGTGTGGGGTTTGTCCGCCACCATAGGCAATCTTGATAGCGCTCTTAAAACACTAATGGCTGGTACTGACGAGCCGGGCGTTTTGGTGACCAGCAGTGCACCAAAAGTGGTGACGACTGATACGGTGCTCCCGCCTGCCCTATCGCATCTACCCTGGACTGGACATACTGGACTGACCATGGTGGATGAAGTCGTCCAACTGGTGGTCCAAAGTCAGTCCTCGATAGTATTTACTAATACCCGGTCGCAAACTGAGCAGTGGTATCAAAACATGATAGAGGCAGACGAGAGCCTCTGTGGTGTGTCTGCTTTGCACCACGGCTCTCTCGATTATGATGTGCGCCGCTGGGTCGAAGAAGCACTTAAACTGGGGCGACTGCGCTGTGTAGTGTCCACTGCCTCTCTTGATCTTGGTGTGGATTTTGCACCAGTGGATAGAGTCTTGCAACTCGGTAGTCCCAAAGGTGTGGCCAGGGCCATGCAACGAGCCGGTCGTAGCGGACATAAACCTGGTGCTGTCAGTGCACTGTTTATGGTGCCTACCCACGCTCTTGAGTTAATCGAGTTAGCCGCCGCCCGCAAAGCTATTGCTGCTGGTCAAATAGAGAGCCGATTTGCTTTGCATAAGCCCTTTGATGTGCTTTGCCAGCATGTCACGACAGTGGCTCTAGGTAGTGGTTTTGTCAGTGAGGAGCTCTATAGAGAGGTCAAAACCACCGAAGCCTTTAAAGATTTGACCTGGCAAGAGTGGCTCTGGGTTTTAAATTTTGTCGCCACCGGTGGTAAGGCGCTCACTGCTTATCCTGATTATCATCGCATCAGACTCAAAGACGGTCGCTACATCATGGACGACAAGATGCTTGCTCTCAAGCATCGCCTCTCGATTGGCACAATCGTATCTGATCAGTCGATGGAGGTAAAATTTTTGAGAGGCAGTAGCCTCGGACATGTAGAAGAGTCTTTTATATCGATGCTCAAAAAGGGTGATTCTTTTTTGTTTGCCGGTCGTTATCTTGAGCTTGTTGAAGTAAAAGAAATGAAAGCTTATGTGCGCCTCTCCAGTCGTCACTCTGGTCCAGTACCACGCTGGCTTGGTGGACGGTTGCCGATGAGTAGTGAGCTAGCGCTCTACGTGCGTCGTTTGATTGACCAGGCTGCCGAGGGTATTTACAGTGAGCCCGAAATGGCTTTTATCAAGCCCCTTTTGAAAGTACAGGCCCAGCGCTCGATATTGCCCTCAATGAGCGAGGTCCTGGTGGAACATCATAAATCAAGAGATGGCTATCACCTTTTTGTTTACACTTTTGAGGGGCGTCTTGTAAATGAAGGGCTGGCGCATTTGATTGCTTTTAAACTTTCGCGTTTTGAGCCTTCCACCTTTTCTATAGCCATTAATGACTGGGGTTTTGAGATTCTCTCCGCTAGACCGATTCAGTTTCCGGATGGCGCCGATGCTGCGGCATTTTTTCATGGTTTTGACATCAAAAACCTGGAGCGCGATATTTTTGATTGTCTCAATTCCACCGAAATGGCCAGGCGCCAGTTTCGTGAGATTGCCAGGGTCTCGGGATTGATTTTCCAGGGCTATCCGGGAGCGCCCAAAGCAGTTAAACAGGTGCAAGTCTCAGCCACGCTGCTTTATGATGTATTTGTCGAGTTTGATCCCGGTAATTTGTTGGTTAGACAGGCTCACGATGAGGTTTTGCAGCGCAATCTTGAGATCAGTCGCATGCTGGGAGCGCTAAAGCGGCTCAGTCAGGCTACAATCATTGAGGTCGAGACCAAAAAAGCCAGCCCTTTTGCCCTGCCTCTCATGGTAGACCGCCTCAGGGGTAAATTATCCAACGAAAAACTGGCTAAAAGAGTAATGCAGATGGAAATCGAACTGGCTAAAGAAATGAATTGATGTCAATTTCTATCGACGTCACGATACGCTCTGGTCACAGGTCCACTCCAGTGGAGCAGTTTGTCTTGCTTGGCGATAAAGCAATCTTTTTGCCGGGGCGTAAAACATTGATTGTGTCTGATATTCATCTGGGCAAAGCAGCATCGTTTAGGGCGCGCAATTTTTTTGCCCCGGAGGGTATCACCACCCATGATTTAGATAGACTCTCGCACTTGCTTGCCAGTACAGCTGCCAGCCGCTTGCTTATACTTGGCGATTTAGTCCACGCTCAAGATGGTGTCACCAGTCACATTGAGCGGGCCTTTGTCGATTTTAGCGCCAGGCAAGATTGTCAAATGGTGCTAGTTAAAGGTAATCATGACGTCAAAGTAAAAATACCCAGTAGCTGGCCACTAGATCTGGTGGAGGAGCATTTCACCGAGGACGGTATTATCTTCAGCCACGATTTAAATTTACAAAAAGACCTCTTTACACTTTGTGGTCATATTCATCCTGCTGTTGTGCTCTCCGGCAAAGGCAGGCAACGCGAGCGCCTGCCCTGCTTCTGGCTCAGGGACCGACACATGATATTGCCTTCTTTTGGTGTCTTTACTGGCGCCAGTACAGTGTCTCCGGCTAAAGGGGACCGAGTATTTGTGGTCGCTCAAGGCGAAGTGGTGGAAGTGAAAAGCAGTACTTGATCGTCAAGGCTAAAGTTGCTCTTTACACTCTCCGTATAAAACTGCAAAAGCGGGTATAACCTGTTTAAGGATACAGCTTTTTTGTCGTAACGAAAATTGCTCCTTTTGTGAGGTACGAGCAATGATCGAGACACGCATGGCAAAAAGACAGACAAATACTACTGGAGGTGCGGTTTTGCCAGGTAAGGGTGATCCAGGAGTAAAAGAGACAATCTCAAAAGATGCAAAAGCAAAAGATGCAGGACTGACCAGCTCTGCCTCAACCGATCCTGGACTTAAGGCGCCAGACTGGTTGACCTTGCACATCAGCGAGCTCAGTGATGAGATTAAGGCTGTGTGGATGTTTGCCTATCAGGAAGTTTATACGCGCAATCGCTATCAGCGCGGTGAGAGACCGGCCCAGGCTCTATCACGGCTCAAGGGGTATGGCATGCTGGCCGACCTCACTGTCGATGGCTTACAGGATATGGCTAGAGAGCTATGTAAGTCCGATTTAGGTCCTGATGGCGGCAAAAACAGAAACCATTACACAGTCAATGACCGCATCCTTGACGAAGAACTTGAAAAACAAGAAGTCTTTGCTCTTGTGGATAGAAAGAAAAAACATCTCGAGGCCTTAAGGCTTGCACCCACCCTTGAGATAATCGAGTCGATTTATACCAGTGAGTATGCCGACCAGCTTAAAAAGTCCGGTCTGCAACATGTGGCAAAGACTTTTTATGATGCCATGATTGAGCGCCTTAACGAGGACCGATATCTCAATTTGACCAATATGTCCAGTCGCAAGATTTTTCCTGTTGGTGCTGCCTATATTGCTTCAGGAGCCGCTACCTCTAAGCAAATCGAAGAAGTCTTGATGAAGCAACGCAGTCTGCGCGAGGCTAAACAGAGAGAGCCTCAAGTGCAGGAGCTTAAGGCTCTAAATACCGATGAGTATAAGATTTTTTGGCGGGGCTTTTTGGGAGAGACCAACACCGGTAGCTTACTCAAAGCCCACCTCAAAGACAATGCAAAACAGCTAGCTAAAGTAGTTGAGGCTGACTTACTCATCTTGCAACTGCAAGAAGCAATGCGTCCAAAGTCGGACTAGTCAGCACCAATAGCAAAAATCTTGCGCATGTCGTATGCGGCATGTGGTTCAAACTCGCCTTCAACTGCTGCCACTATCTTTAGAGCCAGTGTGTTGCTATCGTGCAGTGAGCTATCGATAGTGATGTCGTAAGTCAAATGTTCGTGCACCCACTTTTGTGAGCCCCTGCCCCAGCCTGGAAACCTGTCACCACGCATGATTTCGCGGTGACTCAAGACTCTGTCATCACAATAGACACCGACAAAATATGTTTTGTAGGGCTTGAGCGTTTTTAGTGCCTCTGTTAGCCAGAGCTTGCTCCAGGTGACATCATCGGCAATGACATTAAAGCCTGCTTTGAGGTAGGCAGCGATGGCTTGATAGCGAGCAATCATCATGCGATCCAAAACTGGACCGGGATTTATTTTGAGAAACGGACGGTCGTCTATTATTTCTTCTTGCCAGGTATAAAATTCGGGCGACACAGTAGTTAAATCAAGTTCGTGGGGTGGCATAGTCAGCCAGAACATATCAATACCCATGAGCAAATAAGGCTCCTTGAGCTGGTTTTGCATGCTTTTAGCGAGGCTGCTTTTGCCTGCGCTGCTAGCACCATTGAGTATAATTATCTGCCCTCTTTTCATATGCGCTCTTGGGTTTGTCTGGCAGCCAGTGTGGGGTCTAAGTCCAGTTTACGTCTTTGTCTAGATAGACAAATTTGCAGTTTGGCAGGGCCATTTTTACACCGGCACGCTCCACTCTCGAAATTTCGCACTCATGAAAATAGATAGTCTCAAGATTGCTCAGTTCACGCAATTCGACTAAATCACCAAAGACAATATTGGTGCCTATCAAAGTCAATTTTTTAAGCGATTTGATTTTAGAAAGGGCTGGCAGACCATCCTTTGTAATCTGTGTATTGCGCAAATCAAGTTCTTCCAGTGCTGGTAAATCACTGAGATGCACCAGGCTCTCATCGATGATATTACTGCTTGCCAGTTTTAGTTCTTTAAGTCGGCGGCAGTTGCCCAGATGTTTAAAGCCACTACCAGTGATTTCCAGGTTTTCGAGGTCGAGCACCATCAGGTCATGCAATTGATTGAGCACGCCTAGACCATCATCGGTAATGTGTGTAAATGATAGTCTCAATGTATTGAGGTGGGGCAGTCTGCGGATACTGGCCAGTCCCGCGTCAGTGGCTCTGGTGTTGGACAGATTGAGCCAGCGCAGTGAAGTCAATGAGCTGATACAACTGATACCTCGGTCGCGCAGACGTTTGCAATTTTCGAGGTCAAGACTCTTTAGTGTGACAAGATTTGTCAGCGCCGAAATACCTTCATCGCTTATTTGTGTGCCGCTCAAATTGAGCACATTTAGTTCTTTGAAGTTACTGAGATAAACCATTCCCGCATCACTAATGCGTGTATTGGCCAGGTTTAAGTCTTTGAGCTTATTATAGTTGCGAATATGACCCAGTGTGTCGTCAGAGATATCCTGATTAGATAAATTGACCTCGCGCACCATGGTCAGTGACTCGATATGAGCCATGCCCTGATCGGTAACTGTGCCCAGTCTCAAATTGCGCAGTTTGGTAAGTCCAGATAGATGCTTGAGGTCTTCATCATTGAGCGATCGTGGATACTCGATATAGCGGATCTCTCTCAGTCCAGTTAAGTGTTGCAGACAGCCATTGTCAGCTGCTGTGGAAGAAATATTGAGAAAACGCAAATCATGCAGACCGCTTAAATTTGCGATATTGGCATTGTTGATACGAGTGAGAGACAAGTCGAGTTCTTTTAGCCTGTGCAGGTTACCTATCTTGGCCAAAACTTCATTGCCGATGCGGTTAGCCCCTTTGAGATGCAAGGTCTCAAGATTAGGTAGCGCTGCCAGTCCTGTCAGACCGGTATCGGTAACTGGATTGTTAGAGAGGTCGAGCACTTTTAGTCTAGGTAAGTCGCCTAGCTCAATTGCTGAGCCGTCATAACGCAATGACAGCTCTTCCAGGCTGGGCATATTACCCACTTCCATTTTGATGCGTTTGCGATATTTGGCGTAGTCTGGTTTTGTAGCATCACTATAGGCGCCGATATTAAGGCGTTTGAGAGCAGTCAATTCACCGAGATATTGCAGACCTTCGCCGCGCAAATCGACCTGACGCAAAGATAGCTCTTCTAGATTTTTGAGATATCTAAATGAGGCAAAGACATCTTCTGCGACATCGTCAGAGCGCACTACAAGCCGTTTTAAATTGATTAGATTGAGGACGTTTTCCAGACCCAGTTCGGTGATATTGTCAGTGCGCAACACCAGTGTGTGCAGCCTTGGGAAATGGTTGAGACATTCAAGACCTTTGTCTGTCACTGAAGAAAATACTATATACAGTTCTTCGACAGAGTTTGGCTGCTCTATTGTGGCAAGCAAAGTATCATCAACCGAAGCACCTTCTAAGAGCACTTTGCGCGAATTAGTCTTAGCCAGTAGTTGCCCTAAATTGACTTCGTCAAATTGACAATGACTGATACGCAGCTCACGCACTGTCGTTAGTTTAGTAATTGGTCTGAGGGCTTCGGCACCGACAATATTGCAACTGGTAAGCTGCAATGTCCGCAGTCTATGCAGGTGGATAAGCTCGTTGAGGCTGTTTTTTTCGATTTCTAGACCACCCAGTCTAAGCTCACGCAGCCCGGATAACCGGGCAATCATGCCCAGGTCTTCGGCATTTAGCTCATCAAAGAGATAGTCGAGAGATTGGATGTCGTCTGGCTTCAGTCTGGTACATTCTTTAAAAGCATCACGGTCCTGCACTTCCAGTCGCACAAATGCCCGTCGTGAGACCTGCACTGAGCCCAGGGCTTCACCTACTTCCTGCCAGGTGCGCTGGCTTTGATTGTCAGACTGAGCGACCAAGAGCTTGCCGGCTGAGCGCTCAAAAGGAAAAGTAATAATCCGCCCGGAATGCACAATGATATGACAAAGGGGCAAACTGGCATTGAGTTCAGCTGCTCCAGCCCCACTTACATGAGTGTTATCGAGATAGAGTTTGCGCAAATCAATCAGGTGTTTGAGCTTGGTCATACCGTAGTCACTGACTTTGGTGCCACCAAGATCTAGTGTGTGCAAAAAGACCAGATGACGCAAAGATGGCATGCCACTATCGGTGATATTACGCTCTGGCAGTGACAGATAGCGCAGACCTGTCAGATGAGCGATTGACTCCAGGCTGTGATCGTCTACAGCGCACTGTCTAAAATCTATGGACTGCAAATCTCCTGGCTGTAGCGCGCGCAGGGCATTAAAGTCCACGGTCGGTGCTACCAGTAAGTGCAAAGCGACATCGGATTCTAATGTGATAGTGCCCTGTGCTTCGCCGATTTTTTCTTCCCACCAGCCAGATGTGTTGCCAGTGCGATAAATCTGATACAGAGCCCCCAGAGAGACCTCTGGGAAGTTTATTTCTCTTAGCCGCGGCTTACTTTCGCTCGTTGTTTCTTCTTCGTTCATTTAGGCACTAGTTTGACGACCACCTTTGCTGTCTAGCAAAGTCGGTCTGCCGATATTAACTACACTGACTCCCAAATTGCTTTCCAGATCTTTGGCATGCTTATCTGCTGTCTCAGGATCTGAGCCAGTACCGATAAAGACTTTGCTAAATGGATGAGCTTTTTTAAGATAGATAAGACCGTCTACCAGAGTCTCTGGCAGGATTTTTACTGTAAGCACCACATCATGATTACGGAAGCTCGGCGCAATCTGTTGAGAGACAACCCGTTGCAATAGCTCGTACATCATGCCGCGGCGAGCTGACTCTTCTTCGGCGTGGAAGATAATTATCTCTTTTGGTCCTGGTGCTTCTTGTTCCAGTAGTTTGATTAGCATTGTCGCCAGACTGCGTGCTTTGGCTCCACCGGTACACAGTACAAAAGTCGGCAGGTTCTCTGGAATTTCTTCCATTGTGGCAAATTTGCCCATACCCAGTCTCAGGTCAGGCAGCTCACGCAGACGACCCTCCAGCACTCCCATGCGATAAAAACACATGACAATGAGAATTACGCCAAGTATCTGAAATCCTAGAGCCCGAGCGCCTTCCGCCGAAAAGAGCAAAACCACTTCGCAAAAGGAAAGAGTGGCTAGACCAACTGCAGGCCACACAGGCAGTCGCCAGGTTTTAAACGGGAAGGTCCACTGAGACTTGTACGGGGCCCGAGCAACTTTGACTGGCATGCGCACTCTCAGCATGATTACACCAAGACAAAACGAGCACATCACAGCCAAAAACGCCATACCATAAACTTGACCGAGGTTGTCCACTTGTCCTGGCAGCATGGTGATCATCAGTGAGCAGACTGCCATAAAACTCAAGCAAACAAAAGGATAACCTTGAGCCATGGGAAATTTGTGTGCCCATCTGCGCAGGATAAAGGCTGGCAGGTTGCCCTGCTTGGCCATCGTTGTACAAAGACCAATGCAACCGACATAGGCGGTGTTGACCGCAGCAAAGAGCATGAGGGCGGCGTCTACCACCAGGATAATGAGGAGTACCTTGCCGCCTTCAACAAAGGCCAGTCCGGAGAGCAAGCTATTGCGGTAACTCTCGAGCTTGGGACCATCGAGTAGTGCCAGACATAAAAACGATGTCAATGGAGCGGTCACACCGACGAGTAGGACTACACAAAGATAGATCTTTTGCAAAGTGCGCCAGGTGGGAGTGCGCAATTGCTCCACAATTTGTGCTGCTGACTCAAAGCCAGTAATGCCCAAAAACGCCGCAGCAAAGCCATGGACAAAGTGTTCGGGGGTAATTTTTTGATAGCAAGTAAAAAACTTGGAAATATCTATATGCTGCTCAAATGCCATCATTAGACCTTTTACGTCCATGTAGAGCAGGAGCAAAAAGTGGAAGAATGCGATGAAAAAGACGATCATCGCTGGCTCTTTAATACCAATGATATTGAGCAGACCAAAAAAGACCACTGGCGCTATTGCGGTGATGACAATGCCAGAGAGAGGCCAGTTCATGATATTGTCGATTGAATCGATATAAAACGCTCCAGAAAGAGCGCTTACAGCCGCTGTAGCAAGATAACTGAGGATGGTGAGGGCGCCGACAAAGATGGCAAAGCGTTTGCCAATTGTCTGCAAAACCATGATGTAGGCGCCGCCGTTAAATGGACTGACGGCACAGCCCTCTTCGTAGGTGGTTTTAAAGACCCACATCAATATACAGACTATGGCAATGATGACCGGGGCGGCAAAGCCCACCAGTGGCAAGATTACCCCAGTCGTATAAAACACCGACGTGCCGATATCCGCCCCGACTATGGCGGCTGCCAACCACCAGGAGAGCAAAACATCGCTGTGACCGCCTTTGGCGCTGTTATTGTCCGACTCAGCCGACGATTGAGCGACGCTTGGCTCTATTTGACTCACAGAGGATAACCTGGTTGAAATGGCTGGGTAAAAGTTTGCATCCACATAAGCTACTACATCTTTGTAAACCGTCAACAGCTTTGGCCTTTAAAGGGGTTATTCTTATATCCTTTCGCAATGTGCTGAGCACATTAACTTGGTGGCCAAGACGTTAGCCCTCCGGAGTAGTATTCAAGATGAAGACCAATGAGTTAGTCCCCGTCACTGTTCAGTTGTCTGAAGATATAAAAGTATCTGTCCAGCAAATATTGGACCAGTGGACAGCAGAAGGCACTGTCGCAAAAGTCTGGCAAAAAGACGCTTCGGTCTGGACCAGTAAAGATGAGTCTAAGTGGCTAGATTGGCTTAATTTGCCAGCTGAGCAGTTGGCTAAAGCGGCTGAGTATCAAGCTTTTGCTAAAGAAATCAAAGAGGCTGGCTTTACAACCGTGGCTCTGCTTGGTATGGGCGGCTCCAGTCTTGCTCCTGAAGTATTTAGCGTTACTTACGGTGCTCAAAACGGCTATCCCCAACTGCATGTACTGGACTCCACTGACCCGCAGCAAATCGCAGCGCTGGATGCCAAGTTGGACATCAAAAAAACTCTCTTTGTGGTCTCCAGTAAGTCTGGCAGCACATTAGAGCCCAATATTTTTATGCGCTACTTTATTGAGCGTGCCAAAACAGTCGTTGGCGAGAGCTTTGGTAGTCATTTTGTGGCAATCACTGACCCCGGCTCTAAGCTCGAGGGTGAGGCTACCTCCTATAAATTCCGCAAGATTTTTCACGGCTACCCAGCTGTTGGTGGTCGGTACTCGGTGCTCTCGCCTTTTGGCGTAGTGCCACTGGCTTTACTTGGTGTAGATCTCAAAACATTTTTGACTCACGCTCAAGAAATGGCCGCAAGCTGCAAAGAAAACGATGCTGCTCAAAACCCTGGTGTCAGACTCGGTGCCATCATGGGGGCTTGCGCTAAAGTTGGTCGCGATAAACTGACTATTTTTACAAGCCCATCAATCTATGACTTTGGCGCCTGGCTGGAGCAGCTTGTGGCTGAGTCCACAGGCAAAATCGGCAAAGCCATTATCCCTGTAGATCAAGAGTCCATAGGCGCCCTCGACAAATATGGCAAAGACAGACTCTTTGTCTATATCAAAGTCGATGGTGATAAAACCAAGCCATCAGATATGGCTTGCGCCAAAGATGATTGCGCCAAAATAGAAAAGTTTTTGAATGAAGCACAAGCCGCTGGTCATCCTGTGGTGACAATTGCCTTGAGTGATAAATTGCAGATGGCTGGTGAGTTTTATCGCTTTGAAATGGCTACAGCAGTAGCTGGCTCAGTCATCGGTATCAATCCTTTTGATCAACCAGACGTAGAAGCCAGCAAAGTCGTGACCAGAGATCTCACCGCTGCTTTTGAAAAAGAAGGCAAATTGCCTGAAGAAAAAGCGTTTTTTGAAGAAGGTCAGGTCCAACTCTATAGCGATAGCAATAATGCCGAAGTCATTATGGGTAGTGCCAAAGAAAAGACACTAAAAGGCATGCTCAAAGCTCATCTCGATAGACTGAGCCCAGGCGATTATTTTGCCCTGCTAGCTTATCTGCATATGGACCACGCCAAAATCGAAGACACTGTCTACCAGTTGCGCATGCAAGTGAGAGACAAAAAGCATGTTGCTACTTGTCTTGGCTTTGGACCGCGCTTTTTGCACTCCACTGGTCAAGCCTACAAAGGTGGACCAGGCACCGGAGTGTTTTTACAAGTAACTGCTGACGATAGCAAATTGCTTGCCGTACCGGATGCAAAATACAGCTTTGGTATTGTCAAAGCAGCTCAAGCTAGAGGTGACTTCCAGGTCCTTATTGACCGCGGTCGTCGTGCTTTGAGATTGCATATCACAGGCGATTTTTATAAAGGTCTTGAGCAATTTGCTAAAGCCATGACTGAAGCAATCGGCTAATTTAAAACTTGGTCTTATGCAAAAGAGGTGACGGTGTAATGCTGTCACCTCTTTTGTTTGTCTCTCTAGGAAGTGTCTAACCTATTAGTTGTCAAACGTCATGAAATAATTATCGGCAGAGCATGAGAGTATAAATCCTACAAAGACTAGACCCACAGAAATGGCCTTACTCCAGCCTGACCACTTATCAAAAGACAAATGTGAGTATCGGTTGCTTTTGCTGTATTTAGCCATATAGCTCCAGCCTATAAAAGCAAAATACAAGGATAGCAAAACGAAATAAACAGTCAGGAAATGTTTGGGACCGCCCACCATTGGCGGAACTAAGCAAAGGAGAGATAATAGAAAGCATAGAAGGCTAAATACTCTTAACTGCATAGTATTTAATGCTCCAATATTGTGTGTTGTACTTTCATATTACCGCCTGGCAAAAATAGTGTTAGCTCCTCGCATCCTAGTTGCATAGGAATGTTTCGCTTGAACAATATTGATTTAGCAAAATTCTGGCGCAGTTAATGCGTTGAAGGCGCGCAAGGATTGTAGCTGCTTGCTTTTAGTTTGCGGTACAACTGTTCATACTGAGGCACAATGCCAGCGGCAGTAAATTTTGATAGCGCCGCTTGCTTTGCCGCAAGACCAAGTTTTTGACGCAAAGGTACATCTTTTATCAGTCTTTCAACTGCTTGAGCTAACTTGGGCACATCACCAAAAGGTACAAGTAGACCGGTCTCACCATCGGTTATTACCTCGGGGATGCCGCCTACTGCCGTTGCCACACTGGGACAGCCAAAAAACATTGACTCCAATATTGATAGACAAAATGATTCTGATTCTGATGTATAGAGAGCAATGTCTGCTGCTTGCAGATAATCTTCTATTTCCAATACGTTTTGGCGAATAACTAGACTATTTGTCAGACCCAGGCGTTCTATGTCATCCATAAATGGTGCCATACTGCCGCCTGCCAGTACCAGTAGTTTAAAGGAGCTTTTGTCCTCGACTCTGGCAAGTGTCTCCAGCAAGTGGTCAAAACGCTTTGCCGGTCTCAAATTAGACGAGTGTATGATCAGGACTTCGTTGCCGACGCCTAGCTCCTGGCGCACCTCACTACGTGAGCGTGTTGTGATACCAGGCTCAAAAAAGTTGTGGATTACTTCAATTGGTCCTTTATAACTAAGGACTGCTTCGCTCTCTTGCTTAAGATATGCTGATACAGCAGTGACTGCATCAGACTGTGTAAGGGCATGATGTATGGCTGGTCCGTAACCAGGGTCACGCCCCAGTAGTGTTGTATCAGTGCCATGCAGTGTCGTCACCACCCGCGGTTGCTGCTCAGGCTGGAGCATACAACGTGCCAGGATAGCGGCTGTAGCATGAGGGACTGCGTAGTGGACGTGCAATATATCAAGACCATGGCAACGGCTCACGTCCGCCATTTTTACTGATAGTGGCAGAGTGTAGTCAGGATATTTAAATAAGCCGTAGTCGTTGATATTGACCTGATGGAAGTGCACGTTTGCTGCATCGAGATCGAGTCTAAAGGGCCGCTCATAGGCGATAAAGTGCACCTCATGACCGCGCAGAGCCAGTTGCTTGCCGAGAGTGGTGGCAATGACACCACTGCCACCTATCGATGGATAACAGCTGATACCAATTTTGAGCCTGGCACTATTGGAGTCAAACAAGTTCGGTGTAGGCTTCATCTGCCCTCTCTATGATGTCGCGGGTGACATATTGTATTTCTGGTGCGTCATCTTTGTTGAGATACTGCTGCTCGCCAGCACCAGAGACATAGTGAGTGCACTTTAGCACTGACTGCATCCACTTGAGGCGACTATCGCGGGTGGGGCTTATCTGCTCTTTTGTAATTGGTACTTTTGGCAAGTCTATATAGACATCTCCGCCCTCATGCAATTTAAATGTATCGCCATAGCGGGCTCTGACTATCTCACCCTGGTAGGGCACGTCGACAAAAAACTCATTGACCTCGGTGGCAGCACGGCGCAGCTCAGTATCGCTAGAGCGCACTACTTTGATGCCTTCAAGTAAGCCCATTTTGCTGTACAGGCTCAGACAAAATTCGGAGACATTGTCTGCCTCGACATTGCCAAATAAATTTATCAGTCCATGCTCTACATAGTTTGGCAATTGTGCTTTAGTTTTAGCTTGCCAGTCGTCCGGGATGCGCTTGAGATAAAGCGGACTAAATTTGCGCTGGATTTTATTTGCAAAAGTAAAATTGAGCTTGGCTGCCTCATCAGTCTTGCGGTGGCGCAAAATCGTCTGAGTCTCTCTGGGATCATGATCACTATCATGATAAAAAAATACAATCTCACCGCCAATCTCTTTTTGCAGCTTGCGCGCAGTAAATATTTTTGACACCAAAAAGCGCTTGGGAAAAAATCCACTGGGTTGCTGTCCAAAGCAAATTACAGGGGCACTCATGAGATTGTTTCCTTGTTGGCAAGTTGATTGGTGTCACCGTTGTCGATTTTGCGGTCAAAATACTTTTGCAGGACAATACTAAAGATTACACATATTGTGCAACCGATCAGTGGAAACCACAGATAAGAAACAGTAGCACTAAAAAATAGTGCAAAAATAATTGACTGGGCAGCTAGAGCCGCTATAAAAACAGCATTGCCTTTGACCTGTTTGATAAAAAAGCCAACCACAAAAAGTCCCAGAAGTACTCCGTAAAATACTGAACCAATAATATTGACTGCTTGTATGAGGTTTTCGGCAAGCTGGGCACAAAGGGCAAAGATTATAGTAACGATACCCCAGGCAGCAGTAATCAGTTTTGTCGCTAAGAGTGTTTGTTCATCTGTGGCACCAGCCTTAAAGATTGTCCTGTAAAAGTCAATCGTGGTGCATGTACCCAGCGCATTTAACTCTGCTGCTTTGGATGAGAGTGCTGCTGCAAAAAACGCCGCCATCAAAAGCCCTATGACACCATGGGGTAATTCGCGCAAGATAAAGGTAATAAATACATAGTCAGCATCATTGGCTTTGACATCATCACTTTTAGCTGTAACATCGGCAATAGCCTCAGCGCGTATGGCGTCGCTCTTATCCTTTGCTGCCTTTGCAAGTGTTAGTGCTTTTGATTCGGCAACTTGATTATTGGCATGTCTAGCCTCGATCCAATCTCCCAGTGCTTTTGTTAATTGACCCCTGGATTGGTTAAAACTACTTTGATAGTCAGTCAGTGTTGTATCAGTCTGATGTGATTTTAAATATTTATCCGCTGCCGCATCAAAAAACATGGGTGGAGTTTGAAACTGATAAAAAAGAAAGAGCAAGACCCCTATCGATAGTATGCAAAGCTGCATGGGAATTTTGCAAACGGCATTAAACATAAGTCCCAGTCGACTCTCTCTTAAATTGGAGCCTGATAAGTAACGCTGCACTTGAGACTGATCTGTGCCAAAGTATGAGAGCATCAAAAAAGTGCCCCCCAGTATGCCCGACCAAATAGTGTAGCGTTCGCCGGGATCTGTGGAGAAGCTCACCGCATTTAGTTTGTGAAAAGAACCGGCCAGACTAATTGAGTCATGCAAAGTGAGATTATCTGGCAATCTGCCAATTAGCAGACAGGCCGCTGTCAACATCCCGGCAAAAATAATGGCGAGCTGATATTTTTGGGTCACAGTCACTGCATCGCTGCCACCTTTGACTGTATAAAGCATGACCAGTAGACCTGAGCCGATGATGGTCCAGTGCAGAGGCCAACCACAAACAGCTGTCAGTACTATGGCTGGTGCATAGATAGTAAGACCAGCACCCAGTCCTCGTTGCAGGAGAAATAATGCTGCTCCTAAAAGGCGTGTCTTTAAATCAAAACGCTTCTCAAGAAATTCGTAAGCTGTATAGACATTGAGCTTATGAAAGTCTGGCAAAAAGAAAATGGCGATTATGATCAGTGCCAGTGGCACACCAAAATAAATTTGGATAAAGCTGAGACCACCGAGATAGCCCTGTCCTGGTGTAGATAAAAAGGTAATAGCGCTGGCTTGAGTGGCCATTACTGAGAGTCCAATGGCATACCACGGTGTCTGACCGCGCCCTCTCAGGTAAGCCTGTAAGTCGCGGCGGTGGCGTGTGTACCACATGCCATATATTGCGATACCAAATATGGCGCTCGCCAGGACCACCATATCTAGCCAGTTCATGAGCCAAGCCCCGTGAGAGCTGTGAGTAAGGCTAGCCAAAAGACAAAATTGCTAATCACAAAGGTGTATAAACCTCGCCAGGTCTTGGGCCAGGGCAGACCTGTCAAATCACTGCCTATTTCTTTTGGTAATGGATCTTTATCTGTCATTTGCCTGCGGCTATCAAATTGGCCAGGAGTCTATATGCGCCAGGGACGCCAGCTGGCAGCTCTCTAAAAAATGACAGACCAGTATAGATGTAATGCCCTTTGCCATATTTTGCCACCAGTAGCCCGCCCTTTAGTTGCTCTTCGCCAGGGTCAGCGCAAGATAACAGTGGCTTAAAATTATCGTCCCACTTCTCACCAAAATAGAGTCCGCGTTCCTGTACCCAGTGGTCAAAATCAGCACTGGTAATTTTATTTGGTATGTTTAGCAGCGCATTTTGTGGGTCCAAAAAAGTTACTATTGCGTTTTCGTCTGTGACGCGTCCGTTATAGATAGTCAGTGGATAGGGGGCAATTTTTGTCGTGTGCAGTTTATCTGGTCTTACGTACTGGACAATTACTGTGCCACCATCTTTGACATAGTCAAAGAGCAAAGGCATGGCACGGTCAATCTCTTTGCGCACATTAAAGGCGCGCACACCGAGTATCACGGCATCTAAGCCTTTTAACTGATTGGCAGTGAGGTTATCGTCAAGGGTAGTGACTTCATATCCCATTTGACTGAGGTTGGATGGTAGGGCTTCGCCAGCGCCTGGGATAAAACCGACACGATGACCGCTTACCGCCAGGTCGAGAGCGACAGCTCTCACCACCGCTGGTGCGTGCATCATTTGTGGTGGTATGTGGGCGTAGGATATAACCTCACGCTTGCTATCAAAAGTGATACCGCCAACTGTAGCTTTGGCTCTTATGTCCACAGTGCCAGGCTTGTCTGGAGCGGTAATTTTAAATTGTATTTTGCTGCTTTGACCAATTTTATCGATTCTAAATTGTTTAGAGGCAGGGCTAATATGCCAGCCTATTGGCGCATCTAGTTGCAGTGTGCCTGTGGCATCGGTTCTAGCCGAGGTCACTTCTACAGTCACTGTTTTGGTCTTGCCTGGAGCCAGGACTACTGTGTCTAGATCAAAATGCAAACTAACAGGAGCAATAATCTTAAGCGGCTTGCTACTGCTACTGATGTTGACAGCGACTGTGGTGGCTTTTGCCATTGGGTTTGTCTGGTGGTTACTAGTGGCACTGGTAAGCTCCACCGGTTGGCAGTCCAGTGCGACGATCTGGTCACCTATAGCAAAAATATTTTGCACCGGAAACGATGGCGTATTTAAGGCACTACCAATTAGTCTATTGTCACTCGTGGTAAACAGTCCGGCGCTGCCAGGTTGTCTGAGCCACCAGGGATGCTCTACGTGGGCACTAGCAGGTACCTGAGCTGTGTCAGTCCAGCTCACTTGCTCACCTGTTAGCAGGGGTAAATTGCGTTTGATTTCTTTATCAATGATTGGATAACGTGTGGACAGTAGCTTTACTTGGATACCATCTGGCAATTTTGTCTTTAATGAGGCACTGCCCTTAAGTGTCACAGTCTCACCTGGTACTACTTCTGATTGATCGATATGGGTGGTGGTAGTCAACCCCAGACACTGTGCCAGTATGTTGTCGAGGGCGGAGCGCTTTTCGCTTACGACCGCTGCCATATCCTTTGATGGAGGCAATGTAGCTAGTTTGGAGCGCAACTCCAAAAGCTGAGGTACGCTAGCTGTTGCATCGTCTTGATTAAACTGAGCGATTGTTTTGTCGATTAGTTGTTCGATGCCTAGACCGCCCTCTACGCGCTGCCAGGATGTGTCGATACCATCCATGATGTCTCTTTTGGCCGGTTCGCCATCCAAAAGTTGAAACGATTCCAGCCTCTCTCCACCGCTTGCACCTGGAAATGTAAACTGATCAAAGCCCTGGGTCTTGTGCATGGCTCTGCTTTTGGCGGCTATTTCAGTAAACAACTGACCGGATATTGCATCTTTGCCACCGGCATCGATCTTTAAAATATCTCCTTGAGCAACTTTGTCTTTTTGCCAGATCGATACGTTCCACATAATACGTTTGGGCTGCCAGGGCAAAAGCCCTTCGGCAATTTGTTCAGGAAAGGCACTGGCATCACCCGCCAGTTTAAAAGCTTCCATGGCAAGCACTGTGGATGCGGTGTGATGTCCATGGGTGCCTCCAGGTGATGGAGAAAAACGTGTGACAATGACGTCCGGTTTAAATAGACGGATGACACGCACCACGTCCGATAAAATCTCTTGTTTGTCCCAGACTTTGAGAGTCTCGACATAATTTTTGCTAAAGCCAAAGTCAACTGCACGCGAAAAATATTGTCTGGCACCGTCGATGTCGCGCGCTGCCATTAGTTCTTCGGTGCGAGCGATGCCGAGCTTTGCGCCCAGGTCCGAGCCCAGTACATTTTGTCCGCCGTCACCTCTTGTAAGTGAGAGATAAGCGGTGCGATAGTTGCGACCGCGCGCAAGATAAGCCAGTAACTCTGTGTTTTCGTCATCTGGATGGGCCGCTACATAGAGCACGCTGCCCACTTGCTTCAGACTCTTGAGTTCTTGTAGTATCACCTGCGGTGATTGTGTCTTCATCTCGGTACCTTGTGCCGCTTCGCAAAACAAAGGTGTCGCGCTGCTTAATGCCACACTCAAAGCAAGCAGATTTGTTGGGGTACAAATCAGGCCGAGAGCACAGAGAGCCGCGCGACACCAATTTGTCGCATTGTTTTTTTTGACTTTGACGTTAGTGATTTGCACTTCAGTTCATACTTTGGCGATTGAATAGTATTTATCTCTATCCAATTGCGTAATTACTTGAGTCCTGCCTGAAAATCAGTATTGATTTTTTGATAGGCCCCATCATCGGCTTTGACAGCCAGTTCCATTGAGTGCTTACTGGCAGCTAGAGCGCCTTCTTTGTCACCCATTTTAGCCAAAATCTGAGCTTTGACATAGACAATATAATAAGCATCGCGCTCTTTTATCGCTGCATCAATCCACTTAAGGGCTTTGGCCAGCTCATGATTGTGATTGTTATAAAACTGAGCTGATTGGAAGTATGGTTTTTCTTTGGCATCTGACGCCATTACTTCTTCTATTTGAGCAAAAAGTTTGTCAGCAAAATCAACTTCAACTTTAACTGGCACGCTTGTCCTAGCCCAGGAGAGTGTCATTACTGCACTGTTTTCGCGCAGGTCATTGAATTCAATTGTAAAACTCTCCAGGTCACTATCTCGTTTTGTGGGAGTGACCTTAAAGCGCACCAGGTCTGATTTTTCGTCGTATTTATATGAGCCCCATTGCTCAGAGCCTTTGTTGATGATTATGGTCCACTCGTCTTTACCCGGTATGGTCATAAGGGCATAGGTGCCAGCGGCGATTTCTTTACCGTTGAGTTTGACTGGTGTGCTAAAAACCAGCTTGGTGGCTGCGTTGGCACCGGTTCTCCAGACTTTGCCGTATGGCACCACATTGCCATAGACTTCGCGACCTTTGGCGCTGGGGCGCGAATAAGTCACTTCGATGTCGGTTAGACCAACTTTTTGTTTGATCGTGCATGCCGGGCTAGCTTGTGGAAACTCGACTTTGGGCGCAGCTGCTTGAGCGGTAGATTGGACCATGGTTTGCACCTTTGTTGCTTCAGGAGGGTTAGATGGCGTATTGGCGGCCAGGGCGCTATTGGCAGATACCAGAGCAGCTCCAGCAGCTCCAGCAGCGCAAATAATGGATATTTTTTTGGAATTCATTAGTATGTCCATGACGGAATTAACCAGAGGTACCTCAATAGGGAAAGGTACTTTAACAGGCAGACAATAGACCGGTCGTCTACAAAAGTCAACCTTTCACCCTTAGAACTGGTTTATGTCTTCACCCACAGTTTAAATGGTTATTTTGGCTGTAGCGCCAGGCAATGCTTATTTGACATTGCCCATTAGTTTTTTGATCCTGGGCACCAGCAAAGTCAAGATTACGGCAGCAATGAGAGTAGCTACGGCCATTTTGCCAAAGAGCATAGTTAGTTGACTGGCGTCCTCTTTGAAGTCCTTAGACAAAATACCGGCCACAAAATTACCAATAGACGGCGATACAAACCAGGCACCCATGGTCAGACTCTGGAATTTTGATGGTGCCAACTTTGTCACTGTAGAAAGTCCTATCGGACTCAAGCAAAGCTCACCCATGGTCTCGACCAGATAGACAAATATCAAAAAGAGCGGTGATACTTTGCCCTGTGCTACCAGTATCGAGGCTGGGATCATAATAGCGATACCAATCGCCAAAAAGAATAGACCAAAGGCAAACTTTGCTGGACTGGTAGGTTGTTTATCTCCGAGCTTTAACCAGATATAGCTAAAGACTGGTGCAAGAGCGATGACATAAACTGGCTGCAGAGATTGGAACCAACTTGATGGAAAATTAAAACCAAACAAACTGCAGTTGGTAAATTTGTCTGCAAACAAATTGAGCGATGAACCACCCTGTTCAAATATAGACCAGAAGAGCACGTTGAAGAAAAATAGAGCAGCTATAGCGCCAAGTTTTTTCCACTCATCAGTGGTCAGACCACCATGTAAAAAACGATCTGCCTCTTCATCTATCTCTTGTGCATTTTCGCTCGTACCTGATGATGTGTCTTGATTGCTACTGTTTGTCTCCCCTGATTTTTTGCTTGGCATACCGACATGCTCAAGCAATTTATAGTGCCACAGTAGATGTGCCAGTCCTATGCACATCCCCACGCCGGCACAGACAAAACCAAAATGCCAGCAAGTCTCTGGTGCTATGCCCCATCCTTTGAGGATAACCTTAAAGCCAGGGTCTTGAGCCAGATAGCCACACACTAATGGGGAGAGCATGGCACCAATATTGATGCCCATATAAAAAAGCGAAAAACCAGAGTCACGTCTGTTATCCCCTGGGGCATAGAGTTTGCCTACCATGGTTGAAATATTTGGCTTGAGAAAGCCCGTGCCACAGACAATCAAGACGAGCCCTGCATAAAAGGCAAACACCATGGGCAGTGCCATGGTAAAGTGTCCCAGGGCAATAATGATGCCACCAATCAAGATTGCTTTGCGTGGTCCCAGCCAGCGGTCGGCTATTAGTCCTCCGGGGATGCTGGCCAGATAGACGCTGCCTGTATAGGCGCCATAGATCACTGCCGCTTGCTCAGTGGGCAAACCAAGACCACCCTGTACTACTGTCGCAGTCATAAACAAAATCAAAATAGCGCGCATACCGTAGTAGCTAAAGCGCTCCCATAACTCAGTAAAAAAGAGAACATTGAGCCCCTTGGGATGACCCAGCATGCCGCCTGTATAGTGGGGATCATTGATCACTGGTTGAGACGCGGTCATTTTATTCTCCGGCACAGGCTAGTTTGAACATGACAAGGTCCATTTTGAAGGCATCAGGACCGGCATTGGTATCGCCATCAAAAGAAAAACCAAATCAGAAAAGGCACTCTGAGTCCCCTTGGCATTAACTCAAGTACTCCTAAGTTTTACCAGATTTTAGTCACTATCTTAGGATTACCGGTTACGCTAAGCCATGTATAAATGCCAAAGTCTAAATTGATGAAAGAAGAGCGGGACAAAATTGACACTGGGCTGGAAGAGCCCCAGCCTCGCCTGGTGGAGCAATCCTCTGGCGACGATATGTCTGCTGATGATAGTGACCTTTCTGTCGATAATACGCCTGCAGCAGCGCCTCAAAGCACTAAAAGTGCTAAGGCCGGGCCCTCTGTCTCGCCTAATTTGGCCCAAAATCCATTTAATAAGCCCAATCGCGCTTCCATGGCTATTGACTATCCCTATAATCCAGCTAAATCGCCTGGTATTCCTGGTCATAATGTCGAGCCCCAGGTGCAGCAAGATGCCGACGAATCAGAACCGGCTCTAAGCAGTCGTTTGGCTTCTCATCTCATCGATGCTGGCTTTATTGCCATTGTTTGCACCATTATCTATGTATGTCTTGGCATTACCTGGGACCTGGTCTCTCAAACATCTTTTGACAACGTCCTGGGTTATCTCTATGGTCTGCCCAAGGATATACAGTCAGGGTTGTTTCCTGTTGATGCCATTTTTGCCAAGCTGCTGGCCGTTTTTATCATCTTCTTTATAAACGCCGTATTTCCTGGTTGTATTTGCATGCTGGCGTTTTTTGCATTACTGGGCAATCCTGACGTGATATCGCAAAACGATCTTTCGCCAAGGTTTTATTTGATAGCGCAAATTGTCTTCTTTAGTATTCCAGTTTTTTATCATGCATTTTTTTTGACACTCTATGGTGTTACACCAGGCAAAAAAATATTTGGACTCAAAGTACAAAAGCTCTCATTGGGTCATGCTCTATTGAGAGAGAGTCTAAAGTTGTTTTATATAGACTTTGTACTCTCCTGGTGGTATCCACTCAGAGCGATTGTCAATCTGGTCCGTCCCAAAACTAGTAAACTAGCTCTTGCTCTGCCTTACGACAGACTGGCTGGCACCAAAATATATGACGGCAGTTCTGTTTCACGACACAAAGCTCTTGCCACCATTGTCTGGTCATGCGGATTGACTCTTACTATTGGACTCGTTTATGTCGGACTGCTCAAAGAGCCTATCGCTGATGCCATGCTCAATAGTCGATTGTCTTATCTTGAGCGCACTGATAAAGACAAATATCTAAACAAGCTCGTCAAAAATCTCAAATACCGTAAACGTAGCTTTTATCAAAATCAAAGCGAAGCAAATAGATTGCGGCTCCTCACCGAAGATATTACGACCTATGAGCATGCTCTGGCACTGCTCAAAAAATCTGGTGGCACACAAAAAAGTCTAAGTCCGCTTTATGCCCAGCTAGCAGTCATGTGTGAGGAGCGCAGCCTCCACGATCACTTGCCTTCGGAGCAACAGAGAGATCTGGCCAATGCGGCAGCGTACTTTGAGAGTTATATCAGTCTCAGAGACGCCGAGAGTCGACCTCTCGAAAATGATTGGTTTAAAGCCAACTGGGAGCAGTCTAATGTGCTCTACGAACTATCAGAGATCTATCTCAAGCTTGAGCGCTACAAAGATGCCGAGACAATCAGTCGACGGGCTATTGATGAACTGACCAAAGAAGATAAATACAAAACCTTGCCTTTTGTCTATTATGTGTTGATCAGATCTTTTGAGCGTCAAAACATGCCCGCTGAGCAGGCTGTTGCGTTGATTGATCTCTGCGCAATTTACAGAGGGTATTTAGACCAGGCCATAACTGATACCACTGGTAAAAGCGATAGTGTTAAACGCGAAAAAATAATGCCACTGTATACAGATCTCTTTAGCACTGAGCTGAGACTGGCTGATAGGTTTTATAGCCAAAATAGAGTTGTTGATGCGCAAGAGCATCTGGATAAAGCGCGCAAACTCTATGATCAATATGGTCAAGGTGAATCCGAAGACGGCAAGGTCTTGAAAGAATTGACCGATAAGATAGTTGCTGGAAAATCCAAGTGACTTTTTTGAAATTAGTGATTTGATTTTACCTTCCCTTTATGGGAAGCAGCTAAATTTAAAACTTCTACGAATACTGAAAACGCCATAGCACCGTAAATGTAGCCCTTAGCTACGTGGTGACCAAAGCCATCTCCAATCAGCACAACTCCAATTAGTAGCAGGAAGCTAAGTGCAAGCATTTTTACCGTAGGGTGTTTAGCAATAAAATTACTGACAGAGGTCGCAAATACCATCATCGTAATGACTGAGATTACAACAGCAGTGATCATTATCCAGAGCTGATCTACCATGCCTACTGCTGTTATCACCGAATCTAGTGAGAAGACAATATCCAAGATGAGAATTTGAATGAGCGTACCAACAAATGTTGCATGCTTCTTTGACGCATGCTCGTCACCATCGCCTTCGATACGTTCATGAATCTCCCTGGTAGCTTTTGCCACTAAGAATAGCCCGCCACCTAACAACAATAGATCGCGACCAGTGAAAGGATGATGGAATAAATCAAAGAGTGGAGTTTTTAAACTCATAACCCATGAAAGAGAGAACAAAAGAGCGACTCGAGTTAACATAGCCAACGCTAAACCAAGTAATCTCGCATTGCGACGTTGATGTTCAGGCAATCTCGAAGCCAGAATAGAGATAAAAATGATATTGTCGATGCCGAGTACGATTTCCATGGCAGTCAGAGATGCAAGCGCTGCTGCAATCTCAGTATCAATTACAAATAGATCCATTGTCTTTTATATTTTTCCTGCGCAATCGAACCATTGCATGTTTGGGAGAGCTTATGATTTCACATATATTGATTCTTTTGAATCTGTCTATTGTTCTGTGAACTCTTTGCTATCAGATTGATTTCTTTTACTGGCGGCAAAACACAAAATCTTTGCTTTATTAACCATATTCAAACAACTCCCTGGGTTTTTGAACAGTCTAGCTGCTTATTTTTGATCTCGATAGTAGTCATGAGGCGAAAGGTACAAAAATTACCCTTAGTACAAACATCAGTTACAGCAAGGCTTTGGCGATGTGATTAAAGGGTGCTAAGAATGATCGATCGCATATGCAATCGGCGCAAGGCTAATTGCATGGGGTTTAAAAGTGGCTTTCTGTGCGGTTTTCTAGTCGTGCGCATAGTAGATGGCTTGAAACACTGAGCTACAGCCATTCCGCAAAAATTTATCTTGGCTCATCTGCGAAGGCTGATAGTGGGCGTTTTCAGGAGGTTGACTGCACTTGAGTTTCGCGTTGTGTATATAACAAATCTATCTAAAGTGCTCTCACCGTGACGTATTGCAAAGTTGGTGAGACGGGGCTTATGATGTTTGACATAGAAACGCAATCAAATCCAACGACATCCGCAAACGGGATTCCACTTCCTGCCATCGGTTGTCCAAGGTCCCTTTCAAGAGAGCACCAACGATCTTGAGGGAGTTCTGCACCCTGCATTATTTGCATTGTGTTTCTCACCATAAAACCAAACAAAACCCCAATGTCGCACAAACCGACGTCTTTATGGCGCCGGCGAGATGCCACTGTCTACGATACCAGGAGGTCATCATGAGAAACCCCGCCGATGTTATGGAAAGAGCCGAACTCCATGAAGAGAGAGGTAACTACGTAGAGGCGGAAAGATTGTACAAAAAAGCACTCACACTCAAAGCCAGAGAAGTGGGCGACCAGTCGTATGATCTTGTACCGTATCTCTACAATCTTGGCATGACACAGTACGCTAACGACCGCTTCGATGATGCTCTGCTTTCTTTTAGCCGTGTACTCAACATGATGACTGCACAAGAAGATGAGATCAACAAAGAAGTAAAAGAACTGAGAAATCTAATAGCTGAAGTGCAAAACGAAGCTGAACAAGACTCAGTGCCAATGGCAGCTAACGCCTAACATCAAGCTGAAGCCCACACGGGCTGCCTGAAATCAATTTTGTAATATTCTTGATGTGACGAGAAAAAGGCAAAACGCGGAGTAATCCAAGTTTTGCCTTTTTGCTTTATGCTGTATGCAGTCTTGCTCAAAGAGCGAGGCATGTTTCAGGTAAAGTATATGTCCCATGATGCTAACGGTGATAACGCAATAGACCCGCACAAGCGTCACGCCTGGGGCGTACCGTCTAAGACTGAGCCC
>Ga0075163_10000050_pt1 | contig 120877 bp, 113 predicted proteins | sample JI1023141ADNA_FD_71478 | JGI IMG/M metagenome (GOLD analysis project Ga0075163, IMG submission 71478) | Wastewater effluent complex algal communities from Wisconsin, to seasonally profile nutrient transformation and Carbon sequestration -... | ecosystem: Engineered > WWTP > Effluent > Algae...
GTGTTTGATAATCTCTGCGAAGCCAGACCTGACTTCTCTCCCAGGGAGCGTTTTAAGAAAATCTGTGCCGATCAGCGTTGCGGTTGGCTCCTGGAATAATCCAATGTGATTCTTGTAGTGCAAAAAATCAATACCGAGCTTACCGCCCACACTGGCGTCAACTTGTGCAAGCAGGGTGGTAGGCAGCAAAACAAAGTCAATACCCCGCTTATACATAGCGGCACAAAAACCGCCCATATCACCTAAGACTCCTCCGCCCAGCACAATCAACAGACTGTGACGATCAAAACCAAGTTCGGTAAGCTGAGACCAGATTACACTACAAGTTGTTAATGTTTTATTCTCTTCTCCCGATAGGACTTCAATCGAATAATGGTCTGGCAGCGTTTTCCTGATCAATGGATAGCAATGCTGTCGGGTGTTCTCATCCATCAGCACACCAAATTTTGAATGACCTTTTTTCTTCAAAAAGGCGTGCAGTAATACAGCAGGGTCAGAATCAATTTTGACAGGCTCGGAGAGCATTGTGGGTTCGGAACTTTAAGTTTTACCAAATTAACTGAATTATTGCCGTTGACTATGGTTTCGCTATAAGAATTGTAGTCCAATATTATATTTGTGCCGCAAACGATTTCTATGGAGATTCAGCCTCAAGTTCACTTTGACGATACTGCCGTTGCTTTTTCTTATAAATCCGACAAGGATTTAAGAAAAGCGAATTTCATTTTCACACTGGTTAATCATCCTGCTATTTCTAAGCTGGCCACGAGTGCGGTGCAACTTGGATTGACGCTTCACCTGCCTGTTAAGGGTCTCATTAAAGCAACGGTCTTCGATCACTTTTGTGGAGGCGAGGACATTGCGCAAAGCGAAAAAACGATTAAAAATCTATCCAATTTTAAAGTAGGAACCATTTTAGATTACTCCGTTGAGGGAGAGAAAAGTGAGGAGGGATTTGATAGAACAACACAGGAGATACTCTCAACTTTTGACAAGGCGAGGAACAATACACAAGTGCCCTTTTGTGTTTTTAAAGTAACGGGCATGGCAGACATGGCTCTATTGGAAAAGGTGCACGCAAAGGCTTCTCTTTCTGCTGAAGAGTCGGCTGCCTTTGAGCGGGTAAAAAAGAGAGTAGAGCAGATTTGTGCCAAGGCATTTGAGTACAACGTACCTGTGCTCATTGATGCGGAGGATAGTTGGATACAGAATCCGATTGATGAAATGGCCTATGCCATGATGTTAAAGTATAATAAAGAGAAGGCAATCGTATTTAACACATATCAAATGTACAGGGCGGATATGTTGGGCAACCTTAGGGATGCTTTTCACACCGCCACAATGCACAATTACTACCTTGGTGTAAAGATGGTACGCGGTGCTTATATGGAAAAAGAGCGCGAACGTGCCGTGAATTTAGGATATCCCGATCCGATTCACCTTAATAAAGAGGCAACAGACGAAAGCTTTAACAAAGGCCTTGCTTTCTGTGTAGACAATAAGCAAAGGGTCAGCCTCGTATGCGGATCTCACAACGAATACAGCAACCAATATCTCGCGGTATTGATGGAAAAGCATTCCATGAAGCCGAATGATAGTCGAATTTGGTTTGCTCAGTTATTGGGCATGAGTGATAATATCTCTTTTAATCTGGCGAAAGCGGGATACAACGTTGCCAAATATGTACCCTATGGCCCGGTTGGGTCTGTGATGCCCTATTTGTTGAGGCGTGCATCAGAAAATACTTCCGTGGCTGGCCAAAGCAGCCGGGAGCTCATATTGATTCGCAAAGAGCTGAAGCGAAGGAAATCTTCTAAATAAGGATTCCGATCAGGGTCCTTATCAGGCAGTCTTGCCTTAAATCATTAATTTTGCAGACTCGCATCAATTTTAATTGCCATTATGCATTTGAGTGAACAAGAAATTATTCGCAGACAGAGCTTAGAGGAGCTTATCAAGCTTGGTATAAATCCTTATCCGGCTGATCTTTTTGAAGTAAATACCCACGCCACTGAAATTCTTGCGCAATATCCGGGGAAGGAATTCAAGAATGTCTCCCTGGCTGGTCGAATTATGAGCAGAAGAATTATGGGCAATGCTTCCTTCGCAGAAGTGCAGGATGAATCTGGAAGAATTCAGATCTATCTACGAAGAGATGATCTTTGCCCGAGTGAAGATAAGAGCTTCTATAACATTGTTTTCAAGAAACTACTTGACATAGGCGATATTATTGGCGTAACGGGATTTGTGTTCACTACGCAAACCGGAGAGGTTTCTATTCATGTTACCAGTCTCCGACTTCTTTCAAAGTCGCTGAGACCATTACCAGTGGTAAAAGAAACAACCGATGAAAAGGGAAACGTGATAGTGCACGATGCCTTCACCGATCCGGAGCAGCGTTATCGGATGCGGTATGTTGACTTAGTCGTCAATCCTCACGTGCGTGACGCATTTATGAAGCGCACTCAAATGGTTAATTCAATGCGTGAGTACTTGAATCAACAGGGATATTTGGAAGTAGAGACGCCTATTCTTCAACCCCTTTATGGCGGTGCTGCAGCAAAGCCATTTACCACGCACCACAATACGCTGGACATGACATTGTACTTGCGAATTGCCAACGAACTTTACCTCAAGCGTTTGATCGTGGGTGGATTCAGCGGTGTGTATGAGTTTTCAAAAGATTTCCGCAACGAAGGAATGTCACGATTCCACAATCCGGAGTTTACCCAGGCAGAGCTTTATGTTGCCTACAAAGACTATAACTGGATGATGAACCTGGTGGAGGAGATGATCGAGAAGGCAGCACAGGATATGCATGGAACAACGCAGGTGAAAGTGGGGGATAATGTGATTGATTTCAAACGGCCATGGAAAAGATTTACCATGTACGAAGCAATCCACCATTTTACGGGCATAGATATTTCTACCATGGATGAGGTGGCACTTCGAAGCACATGCAAGACATTACATGTGCCTATGGATGAAACTATGGGGAAGGGCAAATTGATTGACCAGATATTCGGTGAGAAGTGTGAGCCTAATTTGATTCAACCTACTTTCATTACGGATTATCCGGTAGAAATGTCCCCATTGGCAAAAAAGCACAGAAGTAAGCCAGGATTGGTAGAGCGCTTTGAAGCAATTTGCAATCGTAAAGAAATCTGCAATGCCTACTCCGAATTGAATGATCCAATTGACCAGCGAAACCGGTTTGAGGAGCAACTTGAATTAGGAAAACGAGGTGATGAGGAGGCGATGACATTGGATGAGGATTTTCTGCGAGCCTTGGAGTATGGAATGCCACCGACAGCGGGTCTTGGAATCGGCATCGATCGGTTGGCCATGGTGCTGACTAATTCTTCTTCTATTCAGGATGTTATTTTCTTCCCTCAGATGAAGCCTGAGAAACCTATGACAGGAGCTACGGAAAAAGATTTCGAAGTATTAGGTATTCGTTCAGAATTGATTCCAATAATCCTGAAATTAGGAATTCAATCTATTGCTCAATTGAAAGAGATTAAGCCATCGAAATTATTCAACGATCTCGGAGGGATGAGAAAAAAAATGAAGTTGGAAAATGTTCAAAACCCAACCCTTCAGGAAATTGAAGGATGGATGAAGTAGTCGCTAGTTATCAAAAAAGTTACGCGTACGATCTAACTTAAGATCTTGCAGCATTCCCGACTTTATACCAATCGAGAAATTATAAGATTGGTATTTCCCAAAGGGAGTCCATCCTAAGCTTGTTTGCCAGCAATGCAGATCGCGGTTGATGGAAATAAAGGTTTGCGTAAATTCCTTATTCTGAAAATCATAACCTGTGCTATAGGTTATCTTCCATTTCGATGTGAGGGAGAGATCGCCACTGATCTGGGCTGACTGCACAATTACCGGGCTTTTGCTTCCCGTCTTCGTATAGTTGGCATTGTAACTCAATCTTAAGTTCCAGGGGATCGAAAAATCTACATAAGCATCAGGGTTGTTGAGTAAAAATTGTTTGTCAGTATCCGAGAGATCAGACTTTCCAATTTTCTCGCGGGTAGAATTGTCTTTGTTTTGCCCTTTAGGATTTAGGTTAGTGCTGAATGCCAGGTTGGCATTGCTGATCTGGCCAATTCCTTTGCCTCCCTGCCAGGCAAACCGGCTAACTTTTATTTCTGAAAAATTACCCTTTTCGTCAATTCTCACATTCCAGTATTGATAAGGATCAAGCGTGGCGGTTAAGTTCAGGTTAATTTTATTGTTGAGAATATTCGTATTGGCTGCAAGACTAAAGGGAGCAAGTTTGAAAGAGTCTGCAGCAAAGTTGTAGCCGCTCGAAGCTGAGAGCGTATTGAACAAGGCAATCTTTTTATCAATCGTATCGTTTTTGCTCCGCACCTTCATCTCAATATTATTGTTGATGCTGAATCCCATAGAGTTACTTTTCCCAGATCGTGATTGCCCATAAACAAAGGCAGATCCCTGATGTCGCGATTTTTGTTGTATTTGTTTACGCGTGCTATTTCCAACTTCAAAGGTTTGATAGTAGCCAAATTTAGGATCCGCAAAATCGGGTTGAAAACTATAACTTATACTAGGATTGATCACATGCCGGATGGCTTTTATGTTTCCCTTTTTTAGGAAGTAAGTGCCAAAGATTCTTGTAGTCAGGGCAATGCTTCCGGAGTAATTTGAAATTCTATTGAATCCTTTAATGGTATCGATTACTACTGGCTCCTTGCCAATGGAATCCTGGCCCCATGTCAGTTTTTCAAAGTACCATGTTTCATCCCAGTTTAGTCCAGGACTGATGGTAAAAAATTTGAAGAGTTTAAGTGATGTTGCCAATGGAATGTTGTGTTTTACACCCTTATGGGCATTCCTGAAGAGCGTGGGAAGCGTTTGAAAATTGAAGGGCGCTATGCTATCAATGGCATTGCCACTTTTGTCTTTCGCTATCCGACCAAGGTTGTTTGTGATTTGGTTGGTGCCTGTTGTAGTTAAGCGCACAGAGATATTCTCAAGAAACATGTTATCCTTCACCTTCTTGAAAGGATAAATGTTGTTGACGTTGAAATTGAAGTCGGGAAGTGGTAAATCCACTTGCTTGGTTATGAGATCCTGATTGATCCTAAGATTTGTACCTAAACTAAAGGGCGTGCCTGGAAAAGTTTTGGAATAAGAAACGTTTGAACTCAGCTTGCGGGAGGTGTTATCTATCCTTGCGCTATTGGGATTAGTGTTAACCCCAAGGAAGTTACTGTTATTGAAGGTAGCGGTCGCTGCATTGACTGAAGCGGAAAAACGACCAGTACCTTTTGTCTGTGGTGAGTGGCTCCATGTAATTCGGAAGTCCTTCACTTTTCCGGTATCCTCAATCTTATCGCTAGACTTATTGCTAGTATAACTAAAGTTGAATGAACCAGTGTAGTGGTATCGCTTATTGTAGCTCGAATTAATATACAGCGCGCTTGATCCTTTGGAGTAAAGGTCTGCTGTTATTCCTAATTTGATGTATTCACTAATGTCAAAGAAATACCCTCCATTTCTAAGAAAGAAGCCTCGTCTTCGTTCTTCTCCATAGGTTGGAAAGAGAATGCCCGAAGCACTTTTTTTCGGAGACGGAAAAATTGCAAAAGGAAACGCAAGAGGCGTAGGCACATCATTGAATTCCATATAGAATGGGCCACTGACCATTTTATCACCAGGAATTGCTTTTGTTTTAGTAGAAATGATTCTAAAATGAGGATGCCTGAGGTTACAGGTCGTATAGGCATTGCCAATGCTAAAGAGTTCGTTTCGTTCGTTCTTAAATACTTCTTCACCGTGCAAGATGCCATCACCTTGTTTGGTTACCACTTCACTTATTCTGGCATTTTTATTTTTGAAATTGTAGACCATGTCGCGTGTCTCATACACTTCAGCGCCATTTTTAAAAACAGGATAGCCCAGCCTCATCCCCAACGAATCAAGTTTTCCTTTGGCAGAGATGGTAGACTCTTCATAATCAATAGTAATTTCTTCTGCCTGAAGTTCAATTTCTCCGTAGGTAACCTTCGCATCGCCATAGAGCTTTACAATTTTACTTTGAAGGCTGGAGTTGATGGAATCTTTGGCCGAGTAGAAGATGGTTGTTTGAATATCCCCTTTCGAGACTTGCTTAACGCTATCGCTGACAGCAATGGTATCCGATTTGCTTAACAGAGAATCAGGACCAATTTGACTGGCAATGCTGTCCTTTTTAAGAGGAAGCTGCCCACTGGGTTCTCTTACGGGCTTTTCCACCTGTGCCTGCAACGAGCCAGGGGAAAGGAAAAAGATGGATAGAATAACGAAAACTATAAAACGCCCCACGCCTTCTGATTTGATTTTCAGGAGTTTAGCTTTTAGTGAAAAATTCACAACTTTGCCCAAAGTTATTGCAAATACATCAGACATAGCTACACCGTGAGTAATATTGGATTAAAGACTCTGCTTATAGCAATAACCTTGCTAATTTCTTCTTCGACAGCCCAACCGACCCCGCCAAAATCATTTACGGTAGTGATTGATGCAGGTCATGGTGGTCATGATCCGGGAACCAAAGGCAAAAAAGTAAAAGAAAAGGAAGTTGCATTAAAAATTGCTTTGAAGTTGGGGGCTTACATTGAAAAGAACCTCCCGGATGTGAAAGTGATTTATACCCGTAAGAACGACCGGTATCTTGGTTTGGATGAACGGGCCGACATTGCCAATAAGGCCAAGGCTGATTTATTTATCTGCATTCACGCCAATGCTATTGTCAGTGCCAAAGCGTATGGCACCGAAACCTTTGTAATGGGTCTTAGCAAAGACAACGGAAATTTTGAAATCGCTAAGCGCGAGAATTCAGTTATCTTGTTGGATGAAAATCATGAAGAGCGGTACGAGGGCTTTGACCCAAGCAGCCCCGAATCGTATATTCTTTTCTCACTCACGCAAAGTGCTTATCAGGAGAATAGTCTGAAATTTGCCCAAAAGGTAGAAGAACAATTTAAGAGTAAGGTTGGCAGATCAAGCCGTGGTGTGAAACAAGCAGGTTTCATGGTCTTATGGCTTACCACAATGCCCAGTGTATTGATAGAAACGGGATTTTTGTCATATCCCAAAGAGGAAGATTTTTTGATGAGCGATAAAGGACAGGATCTTATGGCCTCGGGCATTTTCAGAGCCCTAAAAGAGTATAAATTGCAACTTGAATCTGTAAATTGACCATTGTGAAAAATAGAAGTAAGGAATTTATTGTTGGATTATTTGCGGCAGCTGCTCTTGTGCTGTTGTACTTCGGGTTCAATTTTTTGAAGGGGATCGATTTCTTTGATTCCACCAATAAGTATTATGCTGTTTATGAAAACGTAGATCAGCTGGCTGTTTCCAATCCTGTCTTAGTTAATGGCTATGCTGTAGGGAGGGTAAGTAGGATTAAAATTCTACCCAACAGGCAGAACCATGTTTTGGTGGAATTAGAGATCGGTTCGGAGGTGGTATTGGGAGATTCTACAAAAGCGATTCTCAACAGTGATTTTCTGGGTGGCAAATCCATTCTCTTAAATATTGGAAAAGTGCTCACCCCTCTTGCCCCGAAAGACACGATCCTCACTGAAGTGGCTAAGGGACTTACCGATATTCTGGCCGAGAGTGCCGTACCGGTGGCGGATAATCTTCAAACGACATTGAGAAAGTTTAACACCGTAATTGATAACCTGGTCAAGAACTCACAGCAATTGGATGCAATATTTCTAAAACTTCAGGCTACACCCGATTTGCTTAATAAAACCCTCATCACCGCCAACGGCAGAGTAGATGAACTATCGCTAAGTTTTAAAGGTGTGGCAGAAAATCTGAATGGCACACTCCTCGAGTTGAAGCCGACTTTAAATAATTTCAAAGTTCTTTCTGATTCATTAAAGCAGTTAAAGATGAATCAGACGCTCATCAAAACCCAGCAGACCTTGACGAGCTTAAATGAAACGTTGGGCAAACTAAAGAAGGGCGATAACACGGTGAGCAAGTTGATGACGGAAGATTCACTGTATGTCAATCTTAATAAGCTGCTCGTCAACTTAGATAGCTTAGTCAATCACTTTGACAGCAACCCCAAGCACTTCATGGCTCCTCTGGGCAAGAGTAAGAGAAAGGTTGATCGTGACAGAAGAAAGGAAGAAGAGGAACGTCTGAAGAGCGCTGAGAAGAAATAATTTTATGGCTAGCGATCCCGAGTTTAATAGAAATGAAGATCTCCTCAAGCAGCTATCCGCCCAATTAAAAGCAAAAAGTAAAAAGACCAAGCAAGGAGGAGGCGAAAAGAAAATTGATGAGCAGCATCAAAAAGGTAAACTGACCGCCCGTGAACGAATCGAATACCTCACGGATAAAAATTCTAAAATTGTTGAGATAGGCCTCTTCGCAGGCGAAGGGATGTATAAGGAAGTTGGGGGGTGCCCCTCAGCCGGAGTTGTTACGGTTATCGGTTATGTGAAGGGCAGGCAATGTGTTATTGTTGCCAATGATGCTACCGTGAAAGCAGGGGCGTGGTTCCCCATCACCGCAAAGAAAAATTTAAGAGCTCAGGAGATAGCGATGGAAAATCGCTTACCGATTATCTACCTCGTTGACAGTGCCGGAGTCTTCCTGCCTATGCAGGATGAAATTTTTCCTGATAAAGAACACTTTGGTCGCCAGTTCAGAAACAACGCGAAGATGTCGTCCATGGGCATTGTTCAAATTGCGGCCATCATGGGTAGCTGTGTGGCCGGTGGTGCTTATTTGCCTATCATGTCTGATGAGGCCATGATTGTTGATAAGACGGGTTCAATTTTTTTGGCGGGCTCATATCTGGTAAAGGCGGCAGTTGGTGAAAATATAGATAATGAAACACTGGGAGGAGCCACTACCCATTGCGAAATCTCGGGAGTAACAGACAATAAATTCCCCAACGATCAAGCATGCCTGGATCATATCCGCAACCTGTTTGATAAAATAGGTGCTTATGAGAAAGCAGGATTCGATCGTATTGAGCCGCGGGAGCCAAAGGAAAAGCCTGAAGAAATTTACGGAATGCTTCCGGCTGATCGGGTGAAGCCTTACGATACACTGGAGATAATTAGGCGGTTTGTTGACAATTCTGAATTTGACGAGTACAAGGCTTTGTATGGCAAGACCATCTTGTGTGGCTTTGCAAGAATAGAGGGTTGGGCAATTGGAATAATTGCCAATCAGCGCAAAGTGGTGAAGACCAAAAAGGGAGAGATGCAAATGGGAGGAGTCATTTACTCAGACTCTGCTGATAAGGCTGCTCGATTTATCATGAATTGCAATCAGCGTAAAATTCCACTGTTGTTTATTCAAGATGTAAGTGGATTTATGGTAGGAAGTAAGGCCGAACATGGAGGTATTATCAAAGACGGAGCGAAGATGGTGAACGCTATGGCCAATTCTACGGTGCCAAAATTCACGCTGGTAATTGGTAATTCTTATGGAGCAGGTAATTATGCTATGTGTGGAAAGGCATATGACCCAAGGCTGATATACGCATGGCCTACAGCCCAAATTGCCGTCATGAGTGGCAACTCAGCAGCGAAGACGTTATTGTCCATTCGCGTTAATACACTGAAAGGTGAAGGGAAAGTAATAACTAAGGAAGAGGAAGATCGGCTACTGAAAGAGATTACCGATCGCTATAACGAACAGTTGAGCCCCTATTACGCAGCAGCTCGTTTGTGGGTAGATGGTATAATCGATCCGTTGGAAACGCGCACTGTTATTTCGATGGGAATAGAGGCGGCTAACCATTCACCAATTGAGAAATTTAATGTTGGTGTAATTCAGACGTGATGGAGGAGAAGGAACTCAAGGCACTGGTGTCGCTGTTGGATGATGAAGATAAGCACATTGTTTCTCATGTAGAGGATAAGATTCTTTCTATTGGCACTTCTGTTATACCTTTTCTTGAAAAAGAATGGGAGAGTAATTTTAATCCTTCCGTTCAGCAACGCATAGAAGACTTGATTCATACACTGCAGTATGAATTGTTAAAGGGAAGATTAGTTGATTGGTACAAGGGAGGAGAGCAGGACCTGCTCACCGGAATGTGGATAGTAGCCACGTATCAGTATCCTGAGATAGAACTTGAAAAACTCAAGCAGGAGTTAGAACAAATTTATTATGAGACATGGCTTGAGTTTCGTCCCGATCTGGTTCCCTATGATCAGGTAAAAGTGATCAACAGTGTATTGTTCAATAAATTAAAATTTGGAGCCAACACCAAAAACTTCCACTCACCGGGCAACTCCATGATCAATGTGGTGTTGCAGACACACAAAGGAAACCCTATAACATTATGTGTGATTTACCTGCTGGTGGCACAAAAATTAAAATTGCCGGTGCAGGGAGTCAACCTTCCCAATCTTTTTATTCTTACATATAAAGACACTCAAACCCAATTTTACATTAATGCTTTCAACCGGGGTCTTATTTTTTCCAAGCAGGATATTGAAAATTACATCAATGAACTGCATCTCGTGCCACAGAATTCATTCTTTGAAGCCTGCTCCAGCCTCGACATAATTAGGAGGACCTTGCGTAACCTGGTAATGTCGTTTGAAAAAATTGGCGAACATGCCAAAGCGGAGGAAGTGAAGGTACTCTTGGTAGAAATATCGGACGGAGGGGATCTGGGGGTCTAACTTTTTGATATACTACTTTCTCCGGATAGAGCATCCAGCAACCCTTACGGAAGGTACTTCGATTTTTTGTCCTGCGATCAGTTTGTCTATACTATTGACTAGATAGGTTTCTTTCACATCAGTAGGTACCTGAGCATTGTCATCAATGGCGCCACTGTAGACCAAAACATAATTGTTACCCGTGTTTTTAAGTAAGAATGCTTCCGGGCTTTTCTTTGCGCCCATACAATCCATAGCGGTTTGATCTTTATCGGCCAGGTAGGGGATGTGAAGATCCCATGTTCTATATTCCACTGCCATTTTTTCTACCGATTCTTCTGGCTCCAGGTAAGAGTTAATCAGGATAAATTGAATCTTTCCTGCGTATCTGTCTACCAATGACTTGATGCGAGAGGTGTAGTAATTATCAAACGCACAATCGTTACTCGTAAAAATGGCAACCAGACCGGTGCAAGAGGGATAGCCGTCTAACGAAATTTTGCTCCCATCGACAACATTGGTCAACGTAAAATTATGGACCGGTTGCTGACCATATGCTGACAGCGATAAGATTAGCGATAGTATGAAGATGATGTGTTTCATATCAGGGAGTTTTGGTGTATACCAATACGAAATTGTCTTGCAAGGAATACTCCAAGTTAATCAACTGCTCGGAATTTTGTGAGGAAATTTTTCCAATCAAACTGCCCGATTTGTTCAATACAAAAGGGAACACGTTTAAATGCTCTGAAAAAGACAACCCTCGTTTACCGTATATTTTATACAGCGCTTCTTTTGCGCACCAATAAATGCAGTTTTTTTGGATGTTGCTTCCTGCATCGGCCTCTTCCGATTTGCTTAGTACACGATGAGCAATTTTAAGAAGCTTTTCTTTCGGTTGTTCTACGTCAACGCCTACAGGATGAAACCGATCTATTTGTGCTGCAACAAGTGGATAAGAGTGGGATAAGGAAATTTGATGGACGTTATCTTTTAAGTAGGGCTTCCCAAATTCATCTTTATGGAGACCATTATATGTCAGGCCAGCTTCTTCAACTAATGTTCTTAGTAATAACCTTGCGGCCATCCATTCCAACCTCTTCAATTTACTAACAATGTCCGGAGGGCACACTTCTGGCACCAATAGCTTAGCAAGAACCTCTTCTGACTCGGTAATATGCCAAAGTGCCCAGCCACTTTGCTGTTTTGTCCACTCAATTTTGCTCACAGGCATTGGTAATCGGGCATTATCTCACAAATTTGTTAATTATTAACTTAAAAAAAATTTCAATCTAACGCGAAGCCAAAGATTCTTAAAAGCTAATGGCAGTTAAGGTAGAGAAAATTCACACGCTAACAGGTCACAGTGATTGTGTCTATGCACTTCAGCCCGGTCGCGAGCCAAATTTATTTTTCTCCGGTGGCGGAGATGGTGTTGTTGCATTGTGGGATTTAACGAATCCGGATGTTGGACAGCAAATTGCACGCTTACCCAATTCGATTTATGCTTTGCATTATCATCCGGAAACTGATCTTATGATAGCAGGTCATAATTATGAAGGCATTCATCTTCTTGATTGGAAGGAAAAACGAGAACTCCGCTCGTTGAAACTTTCGGCAGCACAAATTTTTGACATTCAATCTTTTGGTAATACCCTTTTTGTAGCAAGCGGAGATGGAGTGTGCACTGTTGTTGATCTGGAAAATTGGTCAATCAAAAAAAAACTGATTCACTCAGAGAAGAGTGCGAGAGTGGTTGCACTTAACCCGGTTTTTGGAGAGGTGGCGGTCGGCTATAGCGATTATTCAATTCGGATTTTTGATGCGCACGACTTTAGATTGAAGAAAGAATGGATCGCTCATCAAAACTCTGTTTTCTCACTTTCCTACACGTCTGATTTCAAAATATTGATTAGTGGTTCTCGCGATGCCAGACTGAAAGCCTGGGATGCTGCCAATAATTACACTCAGCATGGAGAGGTTGCAGCGCACCTCTATGCCATCAATAACATTGCTTTCAGCCCGGATGGAAATCATTTCGCCACCGGCAGCATGGATAAATCCATCAAGATCTGGAATACAGCCGAATTGAAGCTATTAAAGGTAATTGATAAGGCCCGACATGCAGGACACGGCACGTCAGTCAATAAACTGCTCTGGACTTCGTTTAATAATCAGTTGATCAGTGGCAGTGATGATCGCAGCATTTCAGTTTGGGATATTGAGATCAAACAAGATTGAATAATTCCCATAGCGCTGATTTGAAGGAGATTAGCTACATTTGACAAGATTTTCAGTTTTTTTAGGCTTCCATTTTTTAAACTTAACTATTGCCATCATGAAAATTACACCACTTGAAATCCGCCAGAAGCAATTTGAAAAGGCGCTGCGTGGATATGATAAAGATGAGGTCAGTGCTTTTCTGCTTTCGCTTTCTCAGGAATGGGAGCGTGCTCAGGATGAGGTAAAGGAAATGCGCATTAAGCTGGACGCCACTGAGCGAGAGGTAACGAAGCTCCGTGAGGTAGAGAGTTCATTGTATAAGACACTAAAGACAGCGGAAGATACGGGTTCTAATATGATTGATCAGGCAAATAAGACGGCTGAACTTCATATGCGAGAAACTCAACTGAAGGCAGAGGCCATGTTGAATGAGGCCAAGACAAAGGCAAAAGATGTAATTGAAACAGCTGATAATACCTCCAGGCAAATTCTTGAGGAGATGGAGGATAGGCTTAAAATGCTGGTGCAGAACTACAAAAATCTCGAATCACAAAAGGACAACTTACTATCTGACTTAAAAAGGTTGGCAGGAGAGACTATTGATCGGGTAGAAAGGGCTAAAAATAATTCGAACGAATTTAATCCGGATCAACATTTGGCATTTGCAAAACGTGAAGCCAAGAGAATAATAAGTCCAAATGCTAATTTTGAAATAACTCCTAAAAAAACGGTGATGCCGGAGCCAACTCACGTTGAAGAAAGGCTGGCTGTATTTGCAGATCAAAAGCGGGTACCAAAATCTTTTTTTGACGACATTCAATAAATTTCTTGGTCACTGGCATTCTCTGATATTTTCGATAACGAAAGATTATGGGTTTAACTTGGTGCCATCTCGGTATAAACATTGATAAATGGTTGGCAACGTATCACTCGAAGGGTTAGAGTTTCATGCTTATCATGGCGTTTATCCCCATGAGCGCTCGTCTGGGAACAAATTTGAAGTAGATATTCACGTTGAAATTCGTTTTGATGATTCTGCCTTTCGCGATGAGTTGTCGGGAACACTTAACTATGAGAAGCTTTATGCAGTAGTGAAGGAGGAAATGGAAAAGCCTTCTAAGCTTTTGGAGACCGTAGGCAACGCCATTGCGGAAAGTGCTTTGGAGAAATTTGATGAAGCAATTTCTGTTGAAGTAAAAATTTCCAAATTTAATCCTCCTATTGGTGGAGTTTGCAGAAAGGCAAGCGTACAGGTGAGCAGAACGAAGTAACTCAGGGATGAGTTTCCAGCAGATCAGTCGTAGATTTGTCAACGAACATAAATCCTCTTGCATCGGCTCCTTCGTAAAAATCCACCTCTTTGCCAATGAGATACATGGTATGTTTTTTATCAACGAATACCGGAATATCTTCTACAGTATACGCCAGATCAGTTTCCCTTCTCTTATCAAATCCAATAATTAACGACATGCCGGAACAACCACCCCCCCTTACGCCAAGACGAAGGCCATACCCGGCAGGGATATTTTTAGTCTGCATGATTTTATGAACCTCCTCGGCAGCCCGGGTCGAAAGTTTAACAGGTTTTAGATTATCAAACATCAGCTGGGAGTGGATTTTTAGTACTGATTCCGTCTCAAAATTACTTAATTTTAAACACTCAAAAGACTAGAATAATTTATGAATGCGCTGATCGAGTTTGGAAAAATATTAATACCTGCTTCAATAGTGCTTTATGCAGCCTATCTGATGGTAAAGTCCTTTACGCAAAAAGAAATTGAGTTGAAGAAATTGGAGGTTCGAAGTCGTAGCATTGAAACCATTCTGCCGGCCCGCCTTCAGGCTTATGAACGCATCACATTGTTTCTGGAGCGCATATCACCTCAGAATCTCTTACTACGACTAACCGACTCTGCCTATACAGCACGCGAGTTTCAGAAAATACTTTTGGATGAAATTCGCAATGAGTATAATCACAATGTTTCGCAGCAGGTTTATATGAGTGAGCAGGTTTGGGGTATGGTAAAAAATTCAAAGGAAGACCTTACGGTGATGATCAATGAAGCTGCCTCTCAAATGAAAGATGATTCAAAATCGATTGATCTGTCAAAAAAAATATTCGAACTCGTGATGGAGAAAAAGGTAGACCCCATCGGGCATGCGCTAAGTGAATTGAAAAGGGAAATACAGCAAATTTTTTAGTGAATTGAAAACCGCACTTGTCGCTGGATGTTCGGGTCTTATTGGCAGCCAACTGCTCAACTTACTTTTGCACGACAGCAGGTATTCGAGGATTGTTGCCATTGGTCGCACGCCATTAGACCTCACACACGCGAAGTTGAAGAACGTGGTGTTGGATTTTGATCGGCTAAAGGAAAATGCAGCAGACTTAGCCTGTGATGATATTTTTTGTTGCCTTGGTACCACCATCAAAAAGGTGAAAACAAAAGAGGCATTTCGTAAAGTCGATTTTGAGTATCCGCTTGAGCTTGCAAAGGTCGGCAAGGAGCTAGGTGCAGAAAAATATTTATTGGTTTCCGCGCTGGGAGCAAATAAAAACTCATCGATATTTTACAATCAGGTAAAAGGCGAAGTTGAAGAGGCCATTGCAAAGGTTGGCTTTCCGACACTACATATTTTTAGACCTTCTTTGTTGGTCGGTCCCCGACTGGAGCAGCGAAGTGGGGAGGAGGCGGCCAAATGGGTTTATAAAATTTTCGGATTTATGATTCCGTCAAAATACAGCGCCATTGAATCGATCAAAGTAGCAAGAGCAATGATATCTTTTTCCCAGTCAGCTGATCGCGGTGTTTGCATTCATGAGTCAAAGACACTACAAGCATACTGATGATAGCCGTTATTCAGAGAACATTGGAGGCCTCTGTGGAAATTGAAAGGCAGACGAAGGCAACAATTGACCACGGACTGGTGGTCCTCCTTGGAATTGAGGAGGCGGATTCAACAGAAGATATTGAATGGCTTGCCTCGAAAATTGTTAACCTTCGCATTTTTAATGATACCCAGGGCGTGATGAACCTCAGCATTAAAGATCATGGAGGTGATGTCATTTTGGTAAGTCAGTTCACCCTTCATGCAAGTACGAAAAAAGGTAATCGTCCTTCGTATATCAAGGCGGCTAAACCTGATATAGCAATACCTATCTACGAAAAGTTTATTATTGAGCTGACTACTCAACTTGGGAAGCCAATTCAAACAGGAGAGTTTGGTGCCGATATGAAAGTAAAATTGGTCAATGACGGCCCGGTTACAATTATCATCGACACAAAAGATAAAAAGTGATTGATCTAGCCAATCAGCGCCAGAATAATAAAGAGCGCATTCAGTAATACAAAAGCTATAATCACTGTGCGTGAGCCGATAGCATTCACTCTTAAGCACGCTTCTTTCTTACCAAGGTCATGTAGTTTTAAACAGATAGCTGAAACCACCAGCGTAGAGAAAATGCCAAGGAAAGTTAGCGTGTGCAGAGTGTCCACCAACGAAAAAGTAGAGGATTCTGGCAATAGCGAATCAATAATGTACTTATTACCAACTGCTGCAAAGAGACCGCCAACGGGTAAACCAAAACGTGGTTCAAACTCCGAGGGATGAGGAACAAAACTGATGATAGCAATGAGAAAGGCTATGTACATGCCAATGAAGATTTTCATGAACAGCCCAAAAGCCTTGCGCTCCAAGTCCATCTCTACCTGAAACGTTGAAAAGATCTGATAGCTCCTCTCTGGGCGGGCATCTCCAAAGCCCGTTCGATAATCATTGGTCTGCGCAGAAACATTGAAGTTTTTAATTGACCATCCGTCAATGGCTTCCTGATCATCAATGGTGCTGCCCTTCACGTCAGGAACGAATACAAGACTCTTGTTGTCAAACAGCGAATTCTCTATTTGTATTTTCAGGTGCTGCTTGTCAAATGGAAAATTGTGGACTTTCCAGTTTTCTTTCATCGTGCACTTCATTTTCATTATCGCCCACGTTTTTCCATCTATACTGTCGAGAATAATTTCTGCAGGATCAATGGATTTAGCATTGGGGATGTCCAGTTGCGTTGAGAAATCAAAATCAGGATTGTTATATAAAAACCAAAGCCAGAAACGAGCGGTATATTCCTTATCGCGGAAATTGATATCGTGAACACTGATGATGAAAGTTCCAACCTTTACCGTGTCAGATTGGGCCGAAAGTGTGCGAGCGCCAACAAAAGCGAGAAACACTAAAGCCAAAATTTTCAGTTTCATGCCATGCAATATAGAAAACTGTGGCAATTGTTTAGGCGTGTGATTAAAATTAGGTTTTTGGTTATCAAGAGAATTCGAAATAGAAACGGATTTTGTCCTTTTTGTGAGTAATTTTCGGCCTAAAATTTTAACGCCATGTACACCGGACTCCTTCATACCCACTCTTCTCTTCGCTACATTGTCCTATTGCTTTTAGTAATCGTTGTTGTCAAATCATTTTTAGCATTGCTAAACAAGCAACCCTTCGCCAGCCTCGACAACAAATTATCGCTTTGGCTTTTGATAGCAACACATATACAATTGGTGGTAGGATTCATTCTGTTTTTTGTGAGTCCCTTTGTTCAATTCTCAGGTACTGCGATGAAGGATGCAATCACGAGATATTGGACCGTAGAGCATAATTTTATGATGTTGATAGCGATAACGCTCATTACCATTGCGCGCATTTCTCACAAGAAATTACCTACCGATGTAGCCAAGCACAAAAGACTCTTTGTGCTCAACTTACTTGCGTTACTTATCATCGTTGTTGCCATCCTTTACAGTGGACGTGGTCTTATCATCCCTGTAAGAGCGTAATGAGCTAGGAAAAAACCCTCAACGTTGTTCCACTTAGTGTTGTGCTAAACTGACGCAATGCATTTTTTGCAGGCCCATTTGTTACCGAGCCGCTTTCGCTGAAGGTGGCGCCATGGTTGGGGCATTGGAATCTTTTGTTAGCAGCCTGATATTGTATTGTTGTCCCTTCGTGTGTACAGGCCGAGGCTACGGCAATAAAATCACCAGCAAGGGTTTTTGCGACAATCACACCGCTTTGCACCACTGAGCCTCCATTTTGTGCAAGTGCCCCCGTTGAAACATCGATCGTGAAATCCACATTGGCAGGGGTGGGCTCGCTATTGCTGGAGCATTTGGTAAAACAAGTACTTAGCAGCATCCATCCGGCTCCGGCACCGGCCAATTTGATAAATTCCTTGCGTTCCATAGGGTTTGGTTTAACGGTATAACAACCTAAAAACTGCTTTATTGTTCCCCAAATCCGTGGTATTTTCGTGCCATGAAAATACGATTCGTTCTGTCTTCGGTTTTTGGCTTGTCTTTAGTGCTGGCACATGCTCAGCAATTTAGTCCGCGTTATGAGTTGGTAAAAATGGGACCCAATGTCAATAGCCTCGCGTACCATGAAGTAGCTCCCGTCATTTCTACGGATGGCAAAAAGCTTTACTACTTTGTTAGCAATCACCCTGAGAATACTTATGGAAAGGATAACAGTCAGGATATATGGGTATCGATTTTGGACGAGAAAGGAGAATGGTCTAAAGCTACACGGGTAGGAGCACCATTAAATCAGAATCGATTTAATCAGGTATATAATGTATTACCCGATGGGTCATTGTTCGTCCGCGGTGGTCGCGGCAAAAATTCAAAAGGCTTTTCCATTGTCAACACCGGAGGAGGTTGGTCAGAGCTTCGCATCAAAGACTTTGAATCAATGGATAAAGGAACATTCAACGGTGCAACTATTTCTGCAGACGGCAAGCACGTGGTCATGTATTTTTCGGAGCAGACAGGAAGTAATAGAAGTGATTTATACATAAGTAATGTTCAGCCAGACGGTACCTGGACGAAACCTTTAAAGATGGCAGTCAGTACGAGTTCAGATGAATATGGCCCGTTTATAAGTCCTGATCAGACTACATTATTCTTTGCCAGCGACCGCATTGTGGCAGGCAGGGTAGGGAGCACGGATATTTATAAGATTACTCGTTTGGATGATACCTGGTTGAAGTGGTCAGAGCCAGCTAACCTTGGTAAGGCCATTAATACAACGGGTGGCGATGCCTATTTCTCAATGGATGCAGCCGGTAACATTTTTACAGCCCGCTCAGGCACAAGAGTAGATGGTGGAACTTTTGATGTTTTTATTTTGAAGCCGCGTGATGTTAAAATCACTGTGAGTGGAACTGTCCTCAATGAGAAAACCCAACAGCCCATTGTAGCCAGTGTTGAGTTAAATGCTAAAGATCAAAAGCCAGCCTCTTTCAAGACGAATGCGGCTGGAAAATTTGAGACACACATTCCAGAAATAGAATCTTATACTGTAAATGCAACTGCACCAGGTTTTATCTCAAAGGAAGAAACCTTTAAGGTTCCAAAGTTGAATCGCGATACAACACTGCGCATTGTTATGAACTTAACGCCTATTGCAAAAAAATTAATGCTGTCCGGGGCAGTGCTGGATAAAAAGACTGATCAACCTGTCAACGCCAAAGTTGATATTGTTCATCGAACAGATAGGGCTACAAATTTTCAACTTCAGGCCTCAGGAGGAAACTTCGTCCAAGAAATTCCTAAATTCGGCTGGTACCTTCTTACGGCTTCATCCGAGGGTTACCTTAACTCGACTGACAGTGTCAGCATTAATAGCGAAGGAGAATCACCGGCAGTTAAAAATATTTTGCTGGTGCCTATAGAAGTTGGCCTGACGGTCCGCTTAAAGAATATTTATTTTGACTTTGATAAAACTACGTTGAAATCTGAGTCTTTCGTAGAGTTGAATAAGGTAGTCGATTTTTTAAAACAGAATTCACACGTAGAAATAGAAATAGCAGGGCATACCGACAGCAAGGGAGCTGATGTGTATAATCAAAATCTTTCTCAAGGCAGATCACAGTCTGTTGTTGATTACCTTTCAAGTCAGGGAATTGATGCTGGCCGCCTTACCGCACACGGTTATGGTGAGTCAAAGCCAATCGATACAAATGAAACAGACGATGGCCGCGCCAACAACCGAAGGGTTGAGTTCACGGTACTTAAGAAGTAAAGATTCGTTTCAGTGACATTTCACTTTTAAATAATATTAGATGAAAACTTCTATTGTTTTGATCGTTGCAGTTTGGTTTCTAAATATCAACTCAGGCAACGCGCAAGCAGATACAATTCGATACACCGTGATGTCCTCCGGCAAGCCTACCGGCAAACAGCTTCAGTGGTCCGACAGTCGTACCTCTATCAATTATTCCTATGAGTTTAATGATCGTGGGCGAGGCCCGAAGTTTACGGTGAAGTTAAAGACTGATGATCATGGACTAGTCATCAGTCGCCAGTTAGAAGGCGTTGACTACTATAAAGCACCCATTACTGAAAGTTTCGATATCGCTAATGGAACGGCTAGTTGGAAAAATCACATCGAAAGTGAGCAAAGAGCTGTTAATGCAAATGTTCTTTACTCTCCACTTAATAGTGCTCCCGCGGAAATAGAACATACGCTGCATGTGCTACTGAAGGCAAAAGATCACACGTTGGATGTGATGCCATCAGGGAGCCTCAAGGCAACGCATGTAAAAAATCATACCGCTAAACTGGACGGATTCCCGGAAGAGCTGGAGCTGTATTCTTTTTCAGGAAGTGGTGGGCCGCCATCGTACGTTTGGTTTACTCCATCTAAGAAGTTCTTTGCCATTGTCAATGGGTGGTCTTCTATTCTTCCTGATGGTAAGGAAAAATTAGAGTCTGAACTTTTGGAGTCGCAAAAACTGATTGAACACGATTATTTTTTAGTTCAGGCAAAAAACTTTACGCAAACGCCATCCGGTGCAACGGTTATTCAAAATGTGACTTTGTTTGATGCACTCACGGGAAAGAACCTTCCCAACAGAAGCGTGATTATAGAGAACGGAATAATAAAGCAAGTCGGAAAAGCCTCAAAGTTAAAGGCGCCTACAGGTGCAAAAATTATTGAGGGAAAGGGAAAGACATTACTACCCGGCCTATGGGATAATCATGCTCACTATGACCCTACTCAAGGGTTGTATCATTTAGCTGCTGGAGTTACCAACATAAAGGACTTGGCTAATTCGCTGGACTTGCCAGAAACAAAAAAGAAAGTTGACAACAGCGATCTACTCGGCCCCGAAATTTCTGTACTGTCCGGATTTATTGATTTTGCTGGTCCGTTTGCTGGACCCACGGGTAAAATTGTAAAAACGCTGGAGGAAGGTTTGGATGGTGTACGCTACTATGCTTCTCACGGATATGATCAGGTTAAATTATATAGTTCTATCCCTCCGGATTGGGTGAAGCCTTTGGCTGCCGAAGCTCATCGGCTTGGCTTAAAAGTATGTGGACACGTTCCTTCATACATGACAGCAGAGCGAGCTGTGAATGATGGTTATGATCAAATCATTCATTTGAACATGATCATGCTTAATTTTTTAGGCGATACGCTGGACACACGGTCAATGCTTCGGTTCATTCGTGTAGCTGAGCGATCAAAGAACATTAACCTTAACGGAAGTGATGTAAAACATTTTTTGCAATTGCTAAAAGAAAAGAAGGTTGTGGTCGATCCCACAGCTGCCATTTTTGAAGAAATGTTTACGAACGAGCCAGGAAAATTGGCTAAAGGCTACGATGGCGTGATTAATCAATTTCCGGCAGAATTTCGCAGAGGCTTTTACTACGGTGGCCTTCCCACCATGAAAGGCCATGAGACAGAATACAGGCAATCATTTGATACGATGATGAAAATGATAAAGCTATTGTACGATAATGGAATCACCTTCGTACCCGGAACTGATGGATTCCCGGGTTTTACATTACACAGAGAACTTGAGCTCTATACCATGGCCGGAATGCCAACGAAGGATGTATTAAAAGCGGCAACTATTATTTCTGCCCGTGTTGCAGGCAAGGAAAAAGAACTAGGTTCAATAGAAGTAGGAAAGAAGGCGAACATGATTTTAGTTGATGGAGATCCGCTAAAAAACATTAGTAACATTCGTAGAGTGGAGCTTACTGTTAAGAACGGCAATCTTTATGACCCGAAAGAACTCTATAAATCCTATGGCTTTGGGTTCTGGAAATAATTGGAATTACTCGCTAGCTACCTTCTTCTAAAATTTCTATTACCCTTTCTTTATCCTTTTCAAAAATGAATAGTTGCACTCCGGTGAATAGCTCGTTGCGGAACGGATAAAGGTTAACAAAATTCTCACCCGTAAGAAAGCAAGGTATACCGTAGGCATCCAGTTTTGTTTTTACCAGACTGGCTTTGATAGTTGTATCATACGAATCGAAGGCAATTATTTTTTCGCTGGAGTCTGTCATAACCGTTTGGTCTGGGTAAGATACCAATTAATCAGGCAATAGTAGAGGCAGTTGAGTAACTTGGAGGCTCGTAGACAGAGCACGGCTTTTGAATCATGCTTTTCGTTGCCAAAAACTATTTAAAATTCTTTTGTAACATCTTTGTAGTTCCACCGTCTTGCTTTTGAAACGATGAATCTCGAAGCTTTTCAAACCCGGGTCATTCCAGCGAAAAACAAGCTTTTTCGATTCGCTTTCAGGCTTTTGGATAGCGAGGAAGAGGCAAAAGACGTAGTGCAAGAAGTGTTTATTAAAGTGTGGAGTGGAAGGGAGCAGATGGGCGAGGTGCAGAATTGGGAGGCTTGGTGTATGCGCATTACCAAAAACCTCTCGCTGGATCGCATCCGCTCCCGGCAACGAAGGGCTACGGATTCAATGGAGGATGGATTTGATGTAAAGAATGAAACATTGTCGCCTCTTGAAACAACTGAACAAGGTGAAAGTATGCAGCGAATTAATCAATTGATTGCCAGATTGCCGGAAAAGCAGCGACAGGTGATTCACCTTCGGGATGTTGAAGGGTATAGCTATCAGGAAATCTGCGAGATCTTAGAGCTTGATATGAGCCAGGTGAAAGTAAGCTTGTTTCGTGCACGGAACAGCGTGAAGGAAAAATTGGTAAAGATAAATGCTTATGGACTCTAGCGAAATCAAACAACTACTCGAGAAGTACTGGAATTGCGAGACTTCATTGGCCGAAGAGCAGCAGTTGAAAGAATACTTTCGAAGCAATACTGTTCCTGAGTCATTAAAAGAAACATCTGAGCTGTTCCGTTATTTTGAAACTCAAAAAAAGGAGTCTTTGACTCAGGACTTTGATGGAGAAGTGATGAAGCAGATCGCAGTCGAGCGCCCTAAAGGCAAGGTAGTGAAGATGATGTTTAATGTCGCACGGATTGCGGCTGGGTTAGTAGTAGTTGTGGCGGCTACTTACTTCGTGAGACAGGAAATCAGAAAATCTTATCCGCCAGAGATAGCTGATACCTATAGCGACCCGAAGCTGGCATTTGAGGAAACAAAGAAGGCATTGATGATGATCTCAAAAGGATTTGGAAAGGCCCAGAAGGAAGCCAGAAAGATCAACTTACTCAATGAAGCAGAGCAAAAGGTTCAAGGCAGGGATGAAAACAAGAAAGAAAGTAGTACCATTTAATGATGGGGAAAGTAGATAGAAAAAGAGATTGAAAATTTAAAACAACGAAATATGAAAAAATTTGTGGTAGGAGTAGTGATGATAATGCTGTCGATAGCTGTGCAGGCGCAAGACAATGCAATTTCCAAATTCTTTAGTAAGTATCAGGGCGATGAGTCGTTCAGTCAGGTGACGATCAGTAGTAAGATGTTTGGTTTGTTTACCAACATGGATGCTGACAAACCTGAAGACAAGGAAATCCTTGATGCCATTAGCAAAATCAAAGGGCTTCGCGTTTTGGCGAAGCAGGAAGCTCGCAATTCACGTGAATTGTATAAAGAAGCGATGACAATGATTCCGGTGAAGGAATATGAAGAACTAATGACTGTGCGGGATAAAGACAAAGACATGAAGTTCTTTATAAAAGAAGCAAGTGGCAAAATAAGTGAATTGGTAATGGTCATGGGAGGCAACGAGGAATTTATGGTGCTGAGCCTCTTTGGAGAAATCGACCTCAAACAGGTTTCCAGAATTGGCCGCAAGATGGATATTGATGGCCTTGATCATCTTGAGAAGATGAAGGATGGCAAGGACAACACCAAGGATAACAAGAAAAACGATTAAGGTATAGAAATTCAGATTCAAAGTTCAAGACAGCTGATCGACCCAATTTTGAACTTTGAATCTTAATTAATTTTTAAAACTTACGCTGCATCCTATTCTGTCTTATCAGCGTCTTGAGATAAAAAACTAATATGAAAACCTTAACGATTGTTGTAATTGCAGTAGCTGTTTTTACGGGAGTTCCTTCCGTGGGTCAGAGCAATAGCTTTGAAACATTGTATGACCACTTTGGCGGAACTGACGATACAAATTGTTTAAGTGTCAGTGGATTTTTATGTCGTGCCGGTTTATGGTTTGCAGGTGAGTATGAATTCAAAGAAGCGATTGAAAAGGTAAAGAGCCTTCGATTGATTTCAATACCTACTTCCAATTTAGCAGAACAAGGACTTTCCGTTAGGGGTTTCAGGAAAGTGTTGTCAAATGATAATTTTGAATCGTTGGCAACCTTGAGAGAAGATGCAAGTCGTATAGAAGTCTATCTTCAGAAAAATAATAACGTTAAAAACCTCTACTTTGTATTGGTCGAAGATAAGAATACACTCACTGCGATTGAAATAAAGGGAGAGATCGACATAAATAAACTTCGAAAAGTCGCATTCGAAACTAACAAAATGCTATGAAAAAATTGAAAGTTGTATTGGTGATCACTTTATTTCCCCTGATTACTTGGGCGCAAAGTGCAACCACCGAGGCATTGCAGAAGCAATACAATGACGCCTTCTCGCTGTATTTTTACAAAAATACGCTGCGGATGCTTAACCAGATGGATAGCCCGGAGTTTGATGAATTGATCAAGGATATTGAGAAGATGAAATTCTTAATGATCGATAAATCGAAAGTTAAATTTGTGACGACCGACTATAAGAAACTACTGAAGGACTATACGGCCGAATCGTACGAGGAAATCATGACCACACGATTTCAAGGTAAAAATTTTGATATCTATCTGAAGGATAAAAAAGGGTCAACCTTGGGGACTGTAATGTTAGTAAATGATTCCACAAGCCTTTATGTATTGGATATTTTAGGCACCATTGATGTGAGTAAAGCCACTCAACTCTTTTCCACGCTGGATGAAAGCTCAGATATTGGGAAGAAGATTAAGTCCTTTTTAGAATCAGATGATTCTTCTGATAAGAAACGTGAGTTTAGAATTCATAATCAATAAATATTTTGGAAACAGTTCTCTCGACCCGTCAATTAACTAAAAACTTCGGCCGACTTTGTGCTGTCAATCAACTTACCCTCGAGGTACAACGAGGGCAGGTGTTTGGCATGCTGGGTCCAAATGGAAGCGGTAAGACCACCACACTAGGAATGTTGATGGGAGTTGTTAACCCAACGCAGGGGGAATTTACCTGGTTTGGTCAAGCAGCCACGCATGAAACGCGCAAGAAGATAGGAGCTGTATTGGAACACCCGATATTTTATCCTTACCTCAGCGGGCAAAAAAATCTTGAATTGACAGCCATGATCAAGGGTGCGCCCAAAGAGCATATTGCCAAGGTGCTTGATATTGTAGAATTGGCACAACGCAAGGAAGATAAGTACCGCACCTATTCGTTGGGCATGAAGCAACGACTTGCTATAGCTTCTGCATTACTGAATGATCCTATCGTATTGATTTTAGATGAACCTACCAATGGTCTTGATCCGATGGGTATTGCAGAAATCAGGACGATTATCAAACGAATTGCCGCAGATGGCAAAACGATTATTTTGGCAAGTCATTTATTGGATGAAGTTCAAAAGGTTTGTTCGCATTTTGCGATTTTAAGAAAAGGGAATCTTGTACATAGCGGTCCGGTCGATGACGTAGGAAGAGGCGAGGAAACGGTGGAGGTATTTGCCTATCACGATGATCTCTCCGCTTTGCTTCAGCATTTTGAGGGAACGCTGTCCTTAAAGAAGGAGGGAGCCAATTACTTAGTAAAATTGAAACAAGAATTTCATAGTCAGGACTTAAACCGATTTCTTTTTGGAAAGGGAATCGTGGCATCTCATCTTGTAACACAGAAAAAGAGCCTCGAAAAACAATTTCTGGAAATATTATCAGAAGCTGAAAACAAAAGCCACTTAACCAGATCGTAATGCTTCACCTCCTAAAAGTTGATCTTAAAAAAATGATTAGCTACCGCACCTTTTGGGTGGTGTGTGGCTTGTATTTCTTAACGCTTGCCTTTACTACGGCCAGCGGAATGGAATTCCTGAAATGGCTGGCAAGCAAGGGAGCTGAGTTTGGAACGAGCCTCAATATCAGCAGAATTCCACTTTATCATTTTCCGGATGTTTGGCAGAATCTTATTTTCATCAGCGGATTCTTTAAGATCGTTTTAGCCATTATGGTGGTTATTTCCATCACCAATGAATTTACCTATCGCACCATTCGTCAGAATATAATTGATGGTATGAGTCGCTGGGAATTTCTGCTTTCCAAAATCCTGACCAACGGATTGCTGAGTATAACCAGCGTGGCCATGGTTTTTATTATTGGATTAGTAACAGGATTAATTTATTCACCGGCTTCAAACCTGGAATACATACTTACCGATCTTGAATTTTTCCCTGCCTATTTCCTGGAGGTGTTTGCTTTCCTTTCTTACGCGCTGATGTTGGGTATCATTATCCAGCGATCAGGCTTGACTATTATTGTGCTAATGTTGTCTTTCATGATTGAGGCCATTATCAAAGTAAATATTCCGGATCAGGCAGAATTTTTGAAGATGTTTTTTCCAATGGAGTCCATCACAAATCTTGTGGCAATGCCATTTGCGCGTTACGCCTTTCAGGAGATACAGGATTATGTTAGCGCGGCCTCCGTGGCCATTGCTATGGCTTGGACATTTCTCTTTAATTATTTCGGTTACTTGAAGCTTACTAAATCTGATATTTAGAAGCGTTTTCAGGCTGTCACATCAGGCAAAAGATTTTCCGCAATCGGTTTAGTCGATTAAATTAAAAGATATTGTTACATGAACGCTGTTGCATAGCTACGCTGACTTTATCTTTGTGTTCATAATCAATCTCGGGTAAGTAAAATTGACCCGGTAACTTTAGAATATGAATACACAATTGCTTGGAATTTCTGCTGGTATCCTTACGACTATCTCCTTTTTGCCTCAGGTGATCAAAACTTGGAAGAGCCGGTCGGCAAAGGATCTTTCACTAGGTATGTTCTCTTTATTTTGTCTTGGCGTTGTGTTGTGGCTGGCGTATGGAATTTTAGTACACGATATTCCGGTGATTGTTGCCAATCTCATGACACTTATATTGGCTTCTACGCTGTTGTTTTTTAAACTTAGCTTCAAACACTAAGCAGGAGTTGAAAGGTATTTAATAGACTATTTTCAGTGATCGCAACCACAGTCTTTTTCCGTGGTTGCTTTTTCAAAGCACTCCTGACCCTCCTTATAGGAGAACCATGCCAGGCCAAGCGTTCCTATTGAGTCGGCATACGCAAAGCCGGTGAGTTCGTAGATGCCGCTGGAGATCAGCAATACACACGACATGTATATACACACTTTGGTGCAATTGGCATCGGCAAGAATAGCTTGTGAGTGGAGAAGTTTGCCTGTTTTTATTTTCCAATAAATTAAAAACAACATAACTGCAATGGAGATGAGAGATATGACTACACCCCAGAAAGTAGTATCGGGCTTCCTTTGCAAAAAGATATTGATGACGGCAGATAAGGTAAGGCCTGCCACCAGAAGATAAAATGAATAGCCTGTGATTTTTAATGCCGTCTTTTCAAAATCGCTTCGTCCGCTTTTAGGATGGGCTCGGATTCGTGTAATCATATAAACGATTCCAATACCGGAAATCATTTCTATAAAACTGTCCAGGCCAAAGCCGAAGAGCGCAAGCGTTTCATCCTGAAACCCAAAAAAGGTGGCAATCATTCCTTCCGCCAGATTATAGACGATCGTGAAAATTCCTAAGCCATACGCGAGATCATACAGGCGTTTTTCATCGCGGAGATTGAGTAGGGTAGCATCCATTCTCCCAAAGCTAGAGTGAAGGATGGACAGTAGAGATAATTTTTTAGAAAAGTAGTTGTTGTTGCAACTGGGTTACGCAAAAAATAATTGTTGTTGCAACCTGACTACATCTTTTAATCAACAATGGCCTGATAGGTAAGCACTTTAAATTTGTCGCCAATGTTCCAGTGCGGTGAACTATACATATTTGTAAAAATCAAGCCTATTAATTTTTCTTTTGGATCGACCCAATAGTGTGTATTGAAAGCGCCACCCCATGAGAAACTGCCTGATGAAAGAATGGATTGGTAATCGTTTTGAGATGTTTCCAATCCAAAGCCTAAACCAAATTGATTGGTCAACGGAGGCTGAACTTGATTGGTAAGCATCATTTCAACTGTTTTGCGACTAAGCAAGCGAGTACCATTGTACGTGCCGCCATTTAAGAATAATTGAAGGAATTTTGCATAATCCTCTATCGTTGATGACAAACCAGCTCCCCCCGAGTAATAGGTGCCAGGTGTATTGGGATAGTTTGGATCCGATTTATCGTAAACACTCCCCTCTATTTTGCTGACTTTATCGGACTTAGTTTCATACAATGATACAAGCCGGGAATATTTTTCTTTAGGCAAATAGAAATAAGTGTCTTTCATTGCCAACGGAGCAAATATTCGTTTGGCAAAAAAATCATCCAACGAAGTCTTGGAAAGAACTTCCACGAGATAGCCGAGCACATCTGTATTTAGCCCATAGGTAAATTTCTCACCGGGTTGATGACGCAGTGGAAGTTTCGCAAGAACCTTCATTTTATCCGCCAGTGTATTCTTGTTGGTGCCTATGCCACTTGGTACCCCGGCCTTCGCGTAAATGGCTTTCAACTCTTTACTACCAATAGCTGCATAGTCAATCCCTGATGTGTGTGTCAGCAACTGGCGAATGGTGATGTCGCTTTTGGCCGCTTCAGTCGTATAGCTTGAGTCTTTTTCGTTGAACGTTACCAGTATAGAAGGCGATTTGAATTCGGGGATGTAACGATGTAAGGGATCATCCAATAAAAATTTGCCCTCCTCAAATAGCATCATAACAGCAAGACTGGTAATTGCCTTTGTTTGGGAGGCGATTCGAAATATGTCGTTTTCTTTAAGGAGTGCTTTTTTGTCTATGTCACTGTAGCCATAGGATTTTAGCAAGGCAGTTTTCCCATTTCGTATGATCAGTACAGTCGCCCCTGGGATTTGCTGTTTTGTAACAAGATCATTGATAAGGTTATCAATCCGTGTAAGACGTTCGGATGACATTCCCACCTCCTCGGGTTTGGCTTTTTGAATTAATTGGCCGTGACCGATAAGACAGGAGGAGATGAGGAGTATTGTAAACAAGAATTTCATAACACGTTGCTTTATTTTAGAACTGCAATTTTTCTTTTAAAGACCCTTGACACTCATTCCTCCATCCACCATAATATCCTGCCCTGTGATGTAGCCAGCTTTGTCCATAGCGAGGTATGCGGTGAGGCTGGCAACCTCTTCAGGCTGTCCAACGCGCTTCATCGGAGTACGGTCAATAATCATTTTCATACGTTCAGGGTTGGCCATGACTGGCGCTGTTAATGGAGTTTCAATATACCATGGTGAAATAGAATTGACACGAATATGAAAAGGAGCCCACTCCGCGGCAAGATGCCGGGTGAGTTGAATAATCGCAGCTTTTGTCATTCCATAGGGAGGTCCGGTAAGTACATCAAAAGTTCCTGCCACAGAGGCCATATTGATTACGCTCGCATTGCCCGACTTTTTTAGCAGTGGAAACATCAACCGCGTAATTTCAGTAACGCTGAAAAGATTTGTTTCAAAGAGCTGCCTATATTCTTCTTCCGTATAATCAACGAATTTCTTCCTCACATTGGTACCAACATTATTGACCAGCACATCGAGCTTGCCCCAGTTTGCCGTAATTTTTTCAATCAATCGTTGACGAAATGCGCCATCGGTAACATCACCATCCATTGTAAAGAGGTTAGCCGAATTACGCAACTTCCCTTGAATGCTTTTGGTGTCGCGTGCAATAGCCAAAACCTCTGCACCAAGGTCAAGAAATTCCTGCGTGATAGCGAGACCGATTCCTTTTGTGCCTCCTGTAACCAAGGCCTTTTTTCCTGATAAGCTCCATGAAGTCATTCGTCTTTTCGTTTAATGATAATAGTCAATGCGTTTTAAATTGTTTCTTTTTTCACCACCAACAAATACCAGTTTTTATCTACCTGAAGGTAGCCTTGCTCATAGCAGTAATGATAGATGGCTCCTTCTTTCGTGGTGTAGGTGCTGGTGAACAGATTAAAATCGAAACCCTGCCGGTGCAGGATATCACGAGTAACTTTTGATTTCCCGGAGGTATTAAGTTCGATTAGAATCCTGCGATTTTTGCGAAGTACGTTGTTGACATTTCGCATAAAATTAGTCTCGTTACTATTGAGTCGGTTGTTGTAGGAAACGCGACATTGATCCGAACAAAATTTTTTGTCTGCCCTGCCGATAATTTTTGAGTCACACTCCAGGCACGCTTTTTCTTCCTTTTTAGCCTTTTTCGCAGGTTTTACTTCCATGTACAAACGTTTACAAACGAATATAAACGAAAGTAACTGATTATCATACGACTGTTATTTGGGCTGCCCTCCACCTTTGTATCACCAATCGCAATAAAGCCGTTGGAAAAAAATGTTAAACAATTTAAATACTACAATTATGAAAAGTTTGAGAAACAGTGTTCAGTTAATCGGGAGATTGGGAAAAGATCCTGAAGTGAAGTCGTTTGATGGTGGAAAGAAACTTGCTTCCTTTTCAATCGCTACCTCCGATTCGTACAAGAATCAAAAAGGAGAAAAGGTGCAGGACACGCAGTGGCATAACGTAGTCATTTGGGGTAAGCTTGCCGATGTAGCCGGACAGTACCTTAAAAAAGGTGCAGAAGTGTGCATTGAAGGTAAACTTATACACAAGTCGTATGAGACGGCTGCAGGCGAGAAACGCTACACCACAGAGATCAATGTCAATGACTTTGTAATGCTGGGCGGCAAACAATAGTTTGTTGTTGCTTTAGAAACGGGGGGCTCGTTCCGGAAGGATCGGGCCTTTTTTTATGAAGTTCCATTAAACTATGCCGTTATTTCCAAACACAATCGGACGAAACACGTAAATTGCGATAATGAATTTTGCTTTCCCGCAGTTTCTTTGGGCCCTCAGCGCACTTTCCATACCCATCATCATTCACCTTTTCAATTTTCGCAAGACCACAAGGATATTTTTTTCAAACACGCGCCTTTTAAGGCAGGTTAAGCAGGAGACCACACAGAAGCGTAAATTGAAAAAATACCTGGTACTCGCCTCTCGCCTGTTGTTCCTTTTGTTTCTTGTATTAGCCTTCGCTCAACCTTTTTTACCCGCGAAAGAACAAATTACAGCGGGCAAGAACAGTGTCATCTATCTTGACAATTCCTTCAGCATGTCAGCCCAGGTAGGAGAAAAGTTGAGGGCATTGGATGCCGGTATCAGTTTTGTGCGCGAAATCATTGAAGTGTTTCCGGCCGATACCCGCTATAAGTTACTGACAAACGACTTTGCACCTTTTTCCAATTCATTCAAAACTAAGGCTGAGATTCTTGATCTGTTAAGCCAACTCCGACTATCATCTACGAGCCGTTCGTTTGAAGAAGTAAGAAAACGAATTGGCGAAGGCTTGAAGCAAACGGATATTTTTTGGATATCAGATATGCAAAAATCTACCCTGGATTTTGAAAAATCAGGAGCGGTAGACTCTCTAAACCAATGGCATCTTGTGCCTTTGACTCTCGGTAAAACTCCTAATATTTTCATTGACTCTGTTTATCTGGATAACCCGTTTATTATAGGTGGTGAAAAGAATTCTATTCGAGTGCGCCTGAAAAATGATGGGGCTAAAAAAATAGAAGCACTGAACGTCAAGCTAACGATTAACGGAATTCAATCGGCAACGGCCTCCGCTTCCATTGAAGCAAATGGTGTGAGTGAATTAAACTTTGATTTGGGTACGGGCATGAAAAGTAGAAACGAGGCAAAAATCAGTTTTACCGATTTCCCCGTCAGTTTTGATAATGAGTTTTTTTTCACGCTAAATTTTACGCGCAAAATAAATGTGATTGAAATTCGTGCTAATGCGGCATCAACCTATCTGGAAAAAGTATATGGTAATCAGCAACTCTTTAACTTCAGGAGTTTCCGTCCTGACAATGTTAATTACAGCATTTTTAACCAAGCTGACCTTGTTATCATTAATGGTTTAAATACAATTGAGTCATCAACGCTTCAGGCGCTCTCTAATTATCAGGCTGACTATGGATCAATATTGATCATTCCCGGAGAAAAACCAGACGTAAGTGTGTTGCGGACATTAGCAAAGCAGCCGGCTTTGAAGTTGGTTGAAGAGAGTGAGCTTATCGAGCTAGAGAAACCGGATTTTCAGAATCCTTTTTTTCAGAATGTGTTTGAGGAGCAGAGTACTATGCTGGCTATGCCTTTTGCAAAGAGGCTATTGGACTGGGGTGCTGACAGATCGTCTATTTTGAAATTCAAAAGCGGGCTTCCGTTTCTTACTAAAACCGGAGGAACTTTTCTTCTGGCGAGTCCACTCGGGAAAGACTTTACTGATTTTTATAATCATGCTTTGTTCGTCCCCGTTATGTACAGGCTGGCCGCCTTTGGTATGAAGGCAGAGGGCAAAGCCTACTATACATTAGGTGAGCAGATCGTGTCTGTGAAGGCAGATAGCCTTACGGGTGAGGAGCCGCTGCGGCTGTTGGGATCTCAGGAAATTATTCCACCCCAACGAAGGGCGGGCGATCGCGCCTATCTGGAATTACCAAGATTCACCATTGCCCCCGGGTTTTACAACGTAATCTATAAAAGTGACACGCTCGATCTGCTGGCCTTTAATCTGGAGAAAAAAGAATCCCTTTTAGATCAATATTCAGGTGAAGAAGCAAAATTGATGATGGGGGGAGGGAAAAACGTTTCATTATTTCAAGCTGCATCCGCAGAAGCTTTCAGCAAAGAAATAAAAGAGAGATATTTGGGGACGCCTTTGTGGAAGTTCGCGCTGATCATGGCCTTAGTCTTCCTGCTGGCAGAGGTTCTTTTGATTAGATTTTTAAAGTGAAAGACGTGAAAATACTTATTCAATCTGCCGAAATAAGCGACAAGGATTCTCCATTTCACAAAAAAACCAAGAATGTACTCATTAGCAATGGCCGCATTACCGAAATAGGAGACAAGAATTATACAGCGGATAAAGTAATCAAAGCCGAGGGTATGATTTTATCTTCCGGTTGGTTTGATCTGGGTGCGTTTGCCGGTGATCCCGGATTGGAACATAAAGAAGATTTGAATTCACTTTGTAAGGCGGCAGCAGCTGGCGGATTTACCGATGTGGCCATTTTGCCTAATACGCATCCTTCAATACAATCAAAGAATGAAGTAAGTTACATTGCCCGAAACAATGATACCCGACTCGTTCAGGTTCATGCGTTGGCCTCCATCACTAAAAACAACAAAGGTGAAGAGCTTACTGAGATGATTGACTTAAACGAGGCTGGTGCCATTGGTTTTACAGATGGTCTCAGGCCGGTGTGGCATACTGATATATTTCTAAAGTCATTACAATATCTTCAGAAGTTTGATGGACTGTTGATTGATCATCCTGAAGATAATTGGCTTAATCTCTTCGGTCAGATGCATGAGGGGATTAATAGTACGATGTTGGGACTAAAGGGAATGCCCAGGATTGCGGAAGAAATAGCGGTAAATAAAAATCTGGAGTTATTGAGTTATGCCGGAGGGCGTCTACATTTTGCAAAAATCTCTACCGCAAAATCGATTGACCTGATTCGGGCAGCAAAGAAAAGAGGACTTAATGTGACTTGCGATATCACCGCTTATCAGGCACTGCTTGATGATAGTCTGCTGTCTAATTTCGATACGAATTACAAAGTAAATCCGCCCCTGCGTGAAAAGGCCGACAATGACGCGCTCATAAAAGGACTAAAGGATGGCACGATTGATATTATATGTTCTGGTCATGCACCACACGATGAGGAGAGCAAAAACCTTGAGTTTGACTTAGCGGATTTCGGAATCATTAATCTGCAGACGCTTGCATCTCAACTTTCTTCGCTTGCTAAGTGGGTAGATATCCACGACCTAATTGAAAAGGTTTCCGTGAACCCAAGAAAATTATTGAAGCAGGAAGTTGCTAAAATAGAAATAGACCAGAAAGCGAACCTTACTCTTTTTGACCCCGAGCGCTTGTGGACTTTTACGGGTGAGAATAATTTTTCAAAATCGAAGAACTCACCTTGGTTGGGCAAGCCACTGAAAGGAAAGGCAATAGCCACGTTCAACAACGCAAAGCATTGGATGGATGTTTGAAAAGATTCCGGCCTGGGCTAAGGTATCCATTCGCTATGGCTTAATTGGCAGTGCCATCGGCTCGCTGTTAATTATCATTCTTTATTCCATTGGCCGACATCCTTTTTTGATTCCGGTCATGTTTGATTTCAGAATCATTCTTTTCTCCATTCTTCTTTTCTTTAGCCTTAGAGAATTTCGTGAGTACTATCAACAAGGCATATTGTATTTCTGGCAAGGCATCATGATGTGCATCATCTTTACGTTAGTGTTTGCTGTGATGACTTCGTTATGTATTTGGTTGTTTGCTACCTGGCAACCAGAATTTGTCGCTGAATTCGTGAAATTATTTCAGGAAGGATCGAGGGCTTTTCCTCCTCAACAGATTATTGAGCAGATCGGCAAAGATGAATTTGAACAAACATTGCAGGCACTGTCAGCAACGAAACCCATTGATATGGCAAAGCAATTTTTTTGGCAGTGCTTGATGATCAGCCTTTTTTTAAGCGTAATAATATCTGTAATTTTGAGACGTCAACCTAAAGCGTAACCCTCATGGAAAACAGCGAGATAGAACCTGTAACAACCCGTTCGATAGGTATTCGATTTGGACTTATTTCTTCAGTAATATCGATTGTACTTTTTATCATACCTGCCATGATAGGCCAAAATCCATTCAAAGGTCCTTGGAATTGGATTGGGATGGTTGTTGGCATCGGCATAATTGTATTTGCGCATAAAAGCTTCAAAGATGATGGAGATGGATTCATGAATTACGGGCAGGGCATTAGTATAGCTTTTTGGCTGGCCCTTGTATCAACCCTGATTGCTGTACCCTTTATGTATGCCTACATTAATTTTATTGATGTCAACCCTTTTGAATTATTTATGGAGCAGCAGCAGGAAGAAATGGCTGCTAAGGGTACACCTGAAAATATTATTGAGACATCCACAGAGTGGACCCGAAAATTATTTTGGCCTTTGGCCCTTGTGATGGGTTTATTGGGCACCGTTATAATTGCATTGATCGTAACCATTTTCACGCAGAAAAAAGATCCTAACGAGATCGTATAAATGGCCGACCGTCTTGATATTTCCTTAATTATACCTGCTCGTGATGAAGAGGAGTCTATTCCTGAGTTGAGTCAATGGATTTCCCGGGTGATGGAAGCCAATGGATATTCTTATGAGGTGATTTTCATCGATGACGGTAGTAGTGATAGAACCTGGGACCAAATAAAAAAAGTAAGCCTCGTTAATTCTTCTTTTAAGGGACTTCGCTTTAATCGAAATTTTGGCAAGTCGGCAGCACTACAAACCGGTTTTCGCAAAGCACATGGAGATGTAGTCATTACCATGGATGCTGATCTGCAGGATAGTCCTGATGAAATTCCTGAGTTGTTCAAGATGATCAAAGAGCAGGGATATCACCTGGTATCCGGCTGGAAGAAGAAAAGACATGACCCGCTTTCGAAGACCATCCCGTCCAAGTTCTTCAACTATGTTACGCGCAAGATTTCAGGAATCAACTTGCATGATTTTAATTGTGGATTGAAGGCATATGACGTGTCGGTGGTAAAGAATATCAGTGTGTATGGCGATATGCATCGTTATATTCCTGTCATTGCCAAGTGGGCCGGCTTTACCCGGATTACCGAGAAAGTGGTTGCTCATTATGAACGAAAGTATGGATACAGCAAGTTTGGCTGGAGAAGATTGATCAGCGGTTTTTTAGATTTGCTTTCCATCACCTTTGTAGGAAGATTTAGACGAAAACCCATGCATTTTTTTGGAACGCTTGGAATCATCTCTTTTTTACTCGGCTTTATTTTTACTGTCAGGATTTTCTGGGAGAAATTTGACGCATTGTTCATTTCTAAAATACCCATTAAAAGAGATATTGTCGATCAGCCCCTGTTCTACCTTGCATTGGTAGCGCTTGTTGTTGGGGTTCAATTATTTCTCACTGGTTTTTTGGCAGAGATGGTGACCATGCAATCGATTTCTAAGAGAGACTACTTGGTCATTGAGAAAATTGGCATAAAGGATTCTGTAACAGAACCACACGTTTTGGCGTCTTCTGTACGCTGAATAATAATCAACTAAATATTTCTGTCATTTCCCCCAACAATTTCTTCTGTTTAGCGATATAGTAGTAATCTACTCCAAACACCATGCGTCAGTTTATCCGATATTTCTTTTTTGCCCTGATCTTATTGACTGCCCACTACACTCACGCGCAGAATAAATTCACCATCAATGGCGTGGTCAAAGATGCTTCCAATGGTGAAACATTGATAGGAGCAACGGTCTATATCAAAGAGTTAAAAAATGGCGCTACTACTAATGAGTACGGATTTTATTCCCTAACACTTCCTGTAGGTAACTATACCATTGATTTTAGCTATGTGGGCTTTGAGCTGATTGCGCAATCCATTACGCTGGATAAGAATGCGCAGTTAAATATTGAGCTCAAGCCGGAGGCTTCGCAATTGGAAGAAGTGGTGGTGCAGGCTGAACTTGAGCAAGCAAATGTTCAAAACCTGGAGATGAGTACCAACAAGCTTGAGATGAAAACGATTTTGAAAATCCCCACACTTTTAGGCGAAGCTGATGTTTTCAGAAGCTTACTCTTGCTACCGGGTGTAAGTACGGTCGGGGAAGGTGCGTCTGGTTTTAATGTACGGGGTGGAAGTGTGGGGCAAAACCTTGTTTTACTTGACGAAGCTCCTGTTTATAATTCGTCACATTTGTTCGGATTTTTCTCTGTCTTCAATCCGGATGCCGTCAAAGATGTTAAACTTTACAAAGGTGCCGTGCCTTCGCGCTATGGAGGACGCCTCGCGTCATTACTTGATGTGAGAATGAAAGAAGGTAATAGTAAAAAATTTGAAGCCACGGGTGGTGTTGGAACAATATTCAGTCGCTTGGCAGTCGAGGCACCTATAATAAAAGACAGAGCTTCTTTTATCGTAGCGGCCAGAAGATCTTATATCGATGTGTTGGCAAAGCCTTTTGTGCCTCTTTTAAAAGAAGGGGGCGCACTCAATTTCTACGACCTTACGATGAAGGCAAACTATAATATCAACCGAAAGAATCGCATCTATCTTTCTGGCTACTTTGGAAGAGATGTTTTTATGTTTGATAAAAACCAGGGATTCAGTTGGGGTAATACAACCTCTACCGTACGGTGGAATCACTTGTTTAACGAGCGATTGTTTTCCAATACAACATTTGTCTACAGCAAGTATGATTATAAATTACAATTTGGAGATGACGACCGAAACCGTTTCAATTGGAATTCTTCCATTTCCAATTTCATTTTCAAACCTCAATTCACATATTTCATCAACAGTGATAATGAATTGAATTTTGGGGCCGATATTATTTACTACACATTTGAACCGGCCAATGCAGTAGGCATCTCCAATGGCAGCTCGGTGGATGTGAGCCTCGAAGAAAAATATAACCTTGAGACTGCTTTATACATTGGAAATAGTCAGAAGATATCTGATGCATTGTCAATAGACTACGGCCTTCGGTTTTCTTATTTTCAGTCCTTTGGACCGGGTACTGTTTACACGTACAATGACACGGTCCCGGGTTTGCGCAGGTATCCCGTCAGTGAAAAAATTTATAAGAGAAACGAGAGTATAGCGACCTATAGTAATTTTGAACCGCGCCTGTCATTTAAGATACAGACAAGTCCAACAAGTTCGGTGAAGGGAAGTTACAATAGAATGGCGCAATACCTGCACCTGATTTCTAATACCACGGCTTCAAATCCACTGGATGTGTGGAATCCAAGTTCGAAAAACATAAAACCGGAAATTGGTGATCAGTATACACTTGGCTATTTCAAAGACATCGGAGAAAAGCGGCAATACGAAATTTCAGTGGAAACTTACCTGCGCTATACGCAAAATCAAATCGATTACATTGACGGGGCCGACCTGCTGATCAATCGGTACCTTGAAGGCGATCTTTTAAGCGGAAAGGGTAGGGCTTATGGACTGGAAACCTATTTTCAAAAGAAGACGGGCCGACTGACGGGCTGGGTGAGTTATACTCTTGGAAAGACCGAATTGCAGGTGGAAGGAATTAACAGAGGTCAATGGTATGACACGCGTTACAATCAAACCCACAATTTAAAAATTACTGGATTCTATGACATTAATGAGCGCTGGTCTGTATCGTCCAATTTTGTTTACACGTCAGGTACTCCAACTACCTTTCCCACATCACGCTACTCAATACAAGGCATTCTCGTCCCTTACAATGCCAATGACTCAAGAAACAATGTGAAGCTTCCCGATTATCACCGACTCGATGTATCGTTCCGATTGGAAGGAAGAAAGATGAAGCATGGAAAGCCACGAAGAAATACGGATTACTGGGTGTTCTCTGTTTATAATTTATATGCGAGAAAAAATCCTTTCTCCATCTATTTCTCACAAAAAGATGATCGTGTGCCAACAGGGCAGCCGATTGAGTCTCAGGCGACTCAGCTTTCTATCATTGGCACCGTGGTACCATCGGTCTCTTACAACTTTAAATTCTAATTCGAGATATGAAAATCGTCACTAAACTGTTCGCATTCTCTTTTAGGACCGTCTTTCTTTTAGTCTTCTCTATTGCATTCGTTGCTTGCGAAGATATCATAAGTCCTAATTTGGAAAAGGCCAATCCTGTTTTGGCAGTTGATGCGTGGATAAACAATAAGAATGAAACTCAGGTGATACGACTTACCGAAACACAACCGTATTTTCAAAATGCAACCCCACCCGGTGTTAGCGGTGCATCAATTAATATAATCGACAATGAAGGCAGAAATTATTTCTTCGCAGAGGATTTCAATAAACCCGGTGACTATACATGGACGCCACCAACTTCCTCTGTTGTTTTCGGTAAAACAGGAAATGCTTACCAGTTGAATATTCAATTATCAACCGGAGAGGTGTATACCGCTACCAGCTACATGGGCCGAGTGCCGGTGATTGATAGCGTGACGCTTACGTTTGAGCCAAAGAATGCGATCCAGCCCGATTCATACATTGCTGAATTTTGGGCTACTGAAGTTCCAGGCTCGGGAGATACCTATTGGATAAAAGCATTTAAGAACGGAGTGCTATTGAACAAACCCGAGGAAATCAATATTGCATTTGATGCAGGCTTTTCAGCTGGGGGTAATTTTGATGGAGTAACATTTATTACACCCAAGCGAAGGGGCGTGAATCCCAATGACGTGGATGCTGATGATAAAGCAATCTCACCTTATCAACCGGGAGACTCCCTCAATGTGGAAATTCATTCACTTACCGTTGAAGCCTTTAATTACATGAACGAAGTGGTTATTCAAACCAACAGGCCAGGTGGGTTTTCAGAATTATTTGCTTCACCAATCGCTAACGTATCCACTAATATTTTTAATGCTGATAAGGCGGGTCCAGCAGCTGTCGGCTTCTTTACTGTTTCTGCCGTTTCTTCAAAGGGCAAGAGATTTAAAAAATAAGTAGTGAACTAATTTTCCCTTACTTTTGTCTTTCACGTGTTCTTTGAATTTAAAACTGGGGCCGACCGGTTTTGACAGGATGTATGATGTCGTATGCCAGCATGCAGGCTCATGGGGTGAGAGCCTTGAAAGATAGTCCCAACAACTAGCAGGCGAGTCTAACTACGCCATGGCTGCTTAATCTGACCCAAGGTTAGATTAGCTTATTCTGCTTAAGAAGCAGGAGGCCATCATCGCTCAGTTCCTTCGTTTTGCAGGAGCTGAACTCGCGGTGTCGAAATGCAAAACTGGGCAGCACTGGGTTACGGTGTGCTGTCGAGAAAACAGTGACTAAGGAAAGTTTAGGCTGTTGCCTGCCTTGCTCTTCCCGACAACCAAAGTCAACTAAGCATGTAGAACGTACGCTTTCAACTTCTCTGGACCAGAGTTCGATTCTCTGCGGCTCCACAAGAAAAATGGATTGAGAATATTCTCAATCCATTTTTTTTAAATAGCATCGTAGCATGAGCATAGAGGAATGGAACACATTTCGAAACATTACTGGAAAATGATTTTCGTAAAATTTGAACCTCCTGCAATTCACTTTCCTCTCCGCAACCTCTTCCGCAAAAACTTAACCCACATACTCCACTGACTTTGCTGGGCTGTGAAAGATACTTAGGGAATAAGTATTCGCTCTCAACTGTCACTCCAAAGACAAAGCATGTCTTAATTGCACGATGATGCCTGCCCTTCAGCGGTAAATGGTCAACTTGCCCTAGTGAAAAAACTTCTGACAGAAATTCGGGCCTGCACAGTCTGCAAAAAATATTTACCCAATGCGCCCAGACCCATTGTACAGGCAAGTGCGAAGGCCAGGATTGTCATCATCGGCCAGGCACCAGGCCAGAAAGTTCAAAACAGCGGCATTCCCTGGGACGATTTAAGTGGTGATGAATTGAGGCGTTGGTTGGGTGTTAGTAAAGAGCAATTTTATGATGATAAGCTATTTGCCCTTATGCCTATGGGCTTTTGTTATCCAGGCAAAGGAGCCTCAGGTGACTTACCTCCGCGCGAAGAATGTGCTCCGCTGTGGCATCAACGATTGTTAAAGGAAATGAAAAACATTCAGGTCATTATTTTAATCGGACAATACGCCCAAAATTTTTATTTAGGAAAGAATTTACGGCCTACAGTAACCGAAACCGTAAGATCGTTTAAAGATTATTTACCCGACTACCTGCCACTCGTGCATCCCTCTCCGCGTAATAGAATTTGGCAAAAAAGAAACCCATGGTTTGAGAAAGAAGTTGTTCCGGTGCTGCAGAGTGTGGTTAGTAAAGTTTGTTAATAAAATTCTATTACCTGCAGATTAAGCCACACCCCGTGCAAACCCAACCGTTTCACGATACAGTTGTGGCGAGATATCTGCATTGGTTTTAAAGAAGCGACTAAAATAATGCTCGTCTTCGTAGCCGAGGTAGCCGGCAATTTCTTTCACGGGCTTGTTGGTGAGGTATAACTCACGCTTTGCTTCAATGATAATGCGCTCCGCTATGAGGTTGGTCAACGTCTTATTAAAATGTGTCTTAGTTATCTTGGCCAGCGCTTTGGCCGAGATATTTAATAAATCGGCATAGTCGCTGGCCGAATGCTTAGTCTTGAAATGTTCTTCAATAGAGTCCTTCAGTTTTTGCAACACAAAGGGTTGCTTATTTTCCCCACTCACGATTTGTTCTGCGGGCAGTTGTTGTGCTTTAAGGCGGGTAACCGAAATGAGGAATATTTTAAGATAAGAAACTAATAGCTCGTATTGCGCCAAATCCGGGTTTTGCATTTCTGCTTTTATTTGCTCAACCAGCAATTGCAGTTTCACGGCTGAGTCCGTGTCAATGGTGGTGATGGGCGGGTTGTAAATATTATTAAAGAGCATTCCATTACAAGATACTTCCTTATGATGCTTGAGAATGCAAAAAAAATCGGAATGAAAATGAATGGCCACCCCTTTAATGTTTTTCGTATCGAAGAGCATGTAAGGCTGATAAGGAGAGAATGCCAACAATGAATTACCGTTGAAGGAGTACTCAGCAAAATCTGCCCTTACTTTTCCTGTCCCCTCCATTATCCACACCAACGAGAAGTAGTTGTGCCGCTGAATGTGGTCAAAGCAACTGTTGTCTTCAAATGAGAATAATTTAAATGCCAGATTGCCGTTTTGCTGATTGACCAATGTGAAAGTGGTTTGAGCATGGATCATCTTACGTTTGTTTTTCTAAAGTTAGATTAATTTTCGATCGCTCTCTTTTATGGCCAAATCATTGATGCTGGCAAAACGTTTTTTCATATAGCCGTTTTCATCAAACTCCCAATTCTCGTTGCCGTACGCCCTAAACCAATTTCCTTCTGCCGTTTGGTACTCATATTCAAATCGAACTGCGATTCGATTGTCAGTATGTGCCCAATACTCTTTTTTAAGCTTGTAGTTTAATTCTTTCTCCCATTTGCCGGTAAGAAATTTTACGATCTCTTCGCGCCCATTGATGAACCGATCGCGATTGCGCCATTCGCTATCGATGGTATACGCTTTCGAAACCCGCACCGGATCTTTGCTGTTCCAGGCATCTTCGGCCATTTGTATTTTCTGTTTGGCTGTTTCCAGCGTGAAGGGTGGCAGTGGTAATCTTTTTTCTTCCATACATAGTTTAGTTAAAGCAATTGGGGCAAAATAGGCTGGCACGCGCAATCAGTTTCTCAATCTCATTTTCAAGCGATTGTTGTTTATCGTGCGCATACCATTTGTGTAATTCAATAGAATAAGTGCTGGCAGTAGCTGGGTTCGATTTTAATTCTTTCACCAACTTCTGCGCCACAGTAGGGCGCGGACCCCAGATGCCGGTTACATTAAAGTGGGCATCTAACTGTATCAGCTTCGGTATCGATCGACTTTCGCCAGTCAGATACGCATCCATCAATTTCGGATTTTCGTCACGATACAGGAGCTTCATTTCAATCTTTCCCTTTGAGAGCTCAGCAATTTTTTGAAATACCGGCAGGGTTTGAGCGGCATCGCCACACCAATGCTCTGTCAATATCAACCAATGCGTTTTGTGCGTGAGTGCTGCTACGTTATCAGCGAGTGCTGAGCCTATCTGATAAGTTTTTTCTACCCGCTTCATTCTTGCCTGATTGAGTTGAATGTATTCTTTGATCTTCGGGTCAGGGTTTAAGGCGAGGTCATTGGCCATATTCCGTTGATAGACTCCATACTCAATTCCTTTTTCCAGAAATGCCTGATAGTCTGATTTCGTAAATGATTTTATTGCGGTTTCCATATGGCACTACTACAAAGAATTCACCCCAAAGGTGCGACAACCTAGCGATTTTTAAATGGAGAGATGACGCCCTGGCATGGACAATTTTTCCGGATCGCTTCTTCGGGCCTTACTGACTTTAAACGGGTCATGATTTGATGTTTTATTTCTGCTTGCGTCATTATTGACAATGCAATGGTGAGCCGGTCAAGTTCTTCTTAAAATGGATTATGTACGGAGATTGACGTACTTTCTACACTGGGAAAATCATCCATCTCAAAGCGATGATTTTCCATTTTCCACCCCTGTTTGATGCGCCACCTTTGTATCGTTAAAAATTTTAAACAAACACATTATGAAAACGATCAAATTTATTTATGCTCTGGCCCTGGTGGTTATTTTCTCAATTACCGCAGGCGCCCAGACTAAACCAGTTGATGAAAATGGCTTGGCCATTGGTGGATACGATGTTGTATCTTATTTTTCAAACAAGGCTTTAAAAGGTGATGCAAAGATTACAGCAAAGCACAGCAACGCAACCTATCTGTTTGCGACTAACGCAAATCGTGATGCATTTAAAGCAAACCCAACAAAATATTTACCACAATTTGATGGGTATTGTGCCTGGGGTGTGGCTGCGAAAAGTACAAAGTTCTCCATCAACCCCGAGACGTTTGAGGTCATCGATGGAAAATTGTACTTGTTCTTTAATGGTCCATTCAACGGTAGCAATTTCAATACTCTTGAAGCGTGGAATCAGGATGAAGCAAACTTATTGAAAGCGGCAAACACGAACTGGCCTGCGGTAAAAAACGCGAAGTAGTGAAGCATTAAACAGTTAGGTCAGTGTAAATTATTACATTGACCTAATTTTATTTGTACCTTTTCCAGGTGCCAGCCTTTGTCAGGTAATGTAACAAGTAACCCCATGACTGTACCTTTCTTATCGCGCATTCGCATTTATCCTGTTAAATCGCTAGACCCGGTGGAACTGCAAGAGGCAGAGATTGGGATTCATTCCTTAAAATACGACCGTGAGTTTGCCATGCTGGCAGAAGATGGTCGCTTCATTAACGGAAAACGCACAGGCGCTGTCAATCAATTGAAGGCTGAGTACGATTTAGCGAAGCAAGTCATTCATCTTTCTGCTCGGAGTGGTGGAGAAGTTGAGTCGTTTCACATGGTGAACGATAAGGCGCTGATCGAAAGATACATGACGACTTTTTTTGGATTGACTACTCATTGGCTTCACCACACAAAAGGAGAGTTAATGGACATCCCCACGGCATGTAGTGTCTCAGTCGTAAGCGAAGCTTCACTACAATCACTGCAACATGATCTAAATGGTTATGACCTGGAAAATATTCGATTGCGCTTTAGAGCTAATTTAGAAATTGGTGGCGTTCTTCCTTTTTGGGAAGATAAGTTGTTTGGAGCTCCCGGCACGGGCATTCGCTTTAAGGTAGGCGATGTAGAAATGATTGGAGTAAGCCCGCGTGCACGATGCAATGTGCCGCCCCGTGATCCGTTTACAGGAGATACGGATAAGTCATTCATAAAGTCCATGATGAAGAGTCGGGCAGATTCACTACCGGCTGACAGTCTGTTGCCTCAACACGGAAACATGTATCACCTTACCGTGAATACCTATCTTCCGGAGACCGAGAGGGGCAAGATTTTGCGGCTTGGAGATAAAGTTGAAATCATAGAAACGGTTCAGCTGCAAACGACCTGAGCTTACTAGGCTGTTCGGCTTTTAACAAGTCAATGTGTTAAATTTAATTGTCTTCCTGCTGACACATAAAAAGTATTTTATTCCGTAACTTCCAATTTGATTATTCACAAATATGAAACAGATTCTGCCTCTCGCGGTTATAGTGCTGCTGCTTTCTTGCAAAGATCAGGATGCCACACCAACCGGGCCTGTGAACGACACATTCGATCCCTCCATGGCAATGCTTATTAAGGGCGGTTCATTGGTTGGGGTAGGGCATACTGTAAATGGCACTGCGACTATTTATGAAAAGTCGGGCATGAAGACCGTTTTATTGGATCCCTTCTCCTCACAGAACGGGCCAGACCTGCGCGTATATCTGAGCAAGGACGACAATGCCGCTTCGTTTATTTCACTTGGAAAATTGAAGTCTACTAATGGCAAGCAATCTTATGAGGTTTCAGGTAATCCGGATGTGACCGACTATAAATTTGTTTTAGTCTGGTGTGAGGAGTTTAAAGTTTTGTTTGGAAAAGCCGAGCTGAAGTAGCGTTTTAATAAACAAGATTCTCATATGGCGTACAACGAAAAACTGGCTGACCGCATCCGCGAAGCACTGGTAGATACTCCAAAGACACTTGAGAAACAGATGTTTGGAGGCGTGTGTTTTATGGTTAATAATAAAATGTGTGTTGGCGTAGTAAAGGAGGAGATGATGTGTCGCATTAATCCTTTGGCGGAAGAGGAAGCGTTGGAGAAGGCCGGATGTCGCAGAATGGATTTTACGGGTAGACCGATGAGGGGATATGTTTTTGTAAGCGAAGAAGGAATGAAGTCGAAGAACGATTTTATGTACTGGATCAACCTCTCTCTTGCATTTAATAAACTCGCGAAGACTTCTAAAAAAACCGTCCGGAAAAAGAAATAGATTTCAAGGATTGGCTGCTGCGGTTTTCTTACCGGTTCTGAGTTTGGTCATAGTTTCCCTTACGGCAATCTTGGGCAAGGTGTCTGCATTCACTTTCAAATAGGCTTGTAGCGATTTTCGATAATGCTTTACCATGCTGCGCAGCACCCAGGAGATTGCCTTCGTAATTAGAATTTCTTTCTCATGCTTTAGGCGATCAATATTTTTAAAAGCCACCTGTGCTAATTTTGGATCACCATTTGCCCGTAAGGGTGAGCAAAGCAGTACCAGAGATGCCCTTCGCTTGTTAATGTTCTTGCTTTTTGAAAATCGAGATAGCATGACCTTCCACAATGCCCAATTAGCAGGAATTTCGGTAATTGTATAGTGACCTGTGCAGACAGAATCTACTTCTGCCCATCCAACTAAATAATCAAGCCATTGTTCAAAACAAGCGGCATCAAACTTTCGCTGCTCCTGGGTGGACTCGTCTAATAAAATTCCGGTCATACATTTTTCAGTAGAAGATTTTCCTCTGACTAGACTGGTGAGAAGTTGTTGGAATTCTCTGGCCGAAAGATCACGATGGCTTTTCATCCAATCTTTTGCGATTCGCCTCAGTATTGGTGCGCTAATAGGATATCGTTGGTGCTCGTTGCCTAAATAGCTGTTGAGAAACGTATGTTGGGTCGGCTTGCCGGAATTCTTTTTTATGAGCTCAAGAATTTCCTTGTGAAATGCATTCATACTTCAAAGATTGCTATTTTTAAGAAATGAATTTAAAATAAATACATGAAAAAAATTGTGATTTTTGCCTGCTTGGTTTCTCTGTCGCTGACAGCATTTGCGCAAAAGGAATTTATTAATCCTGCAATTTTAGTGAAGCCTTCGGGCTATACACATGTTGTAAAATCGGAGCCTGGTAAGATGATTTATATTTCCGGACAAGTTCCTGTGAATGCCTCTGGAGACATTGTCGGGAAAGGCGATTTAAAAATTCAGGTGAAACAAGTTTATGAAAATCTAAAGCTATGCCTTGCTGCTGCCGGAGCTACTTTTGATGATGTAGTGAAAATGAATACGTATGTCGTGAATTATAAACCCGAACACATTGCTACAATTCGGGAAGTTCGCAGCGGGTATTTATCTTCTACAAATCCACCCGCCAGTACACTCGCAGGAGTTCAGGCTCTGTATCATCCGGATGTTATGATTGAGATTGAAGCAATAGCAATCGTCAACTAGCTATTTCAGGAAGAGCGATTATTTTACTTTTTGTTTTGGGGTTTAGCATCGGTAGTTTCTCCATAACGTTTACTTCAATTGCGTAGATACCGAAGTCTTCCACCACTTTTCCCTTGATGGAATAAAATCCTCTTCCGCGAAAGGGATACCGGAGTGCAATGTCAGGGAAGTGAACGGTATCAAAGGCTTCGCCTTTGCAATCATAAAATGTTCCGAAGTGCATGGGTTTTTTAGTAAGCGTTTGGGTGTCTTTGGTAGTAACCAGATAGCCGATAATATGAACAGACGATCCGTTTCTTTTTGGTAGCTCACCAGCGGTTGTATCTCCTCGTGATGTCGTTTCGAGTAGCAGGAAAGGATCAATCAGCGGGAAACCAAGCAATTCCATTTCTTCAAAGGCATCTTCCAGTGAATTGCGTTCGAGATAGGGTAGAGGATATTCTTTCGGCTCGCTATTAAAGAGATGATCGGAAGAAGAAAATTGGTTGGACTTTCGTTCGTTGAGGTAAAGCATAGCTTCCCACAACAATTGTTGTTTTGTTTTTCCCGTAAAACGAAATGCTCCGATGCGAATGAGAATTCTGATTTGTTCAAGGCCGATATTTATTCTCGTCAGGAAGTGATGAAGACTTTTATAGAGACCATTTCTTGTACGCTCCTCAGCAATAGAACGAGCTACCTGAGTTTCCAAACTCTTTAAATGGATGAAACCGGCATGAATAACCTTCCCCTCAATTGAAGTAAGGTATTCGCTATGGTTGACGCAAGGTGCTTCGGTGACAGCCCCGTTCATCCGGGCTTCGTGAAAGTAAAACTCAGTCTTATAAAACCCTCCAAAGTTATTGATCACGCCCACCATAAACTCCAGCGGATAGTGAGCTTTCAGGTATAGACTTTGGTAACTCTCTACGGCATAGCTGGCAGAGTGACCTTTAGCAAATGAATAGCCCGAAAAACTCTCGATCTCATACCATACCCGATCACTGACAGTTTGTGAATAGTTACGTTTTCGGCATCCTTCAAAGAAACGCTCGCGCACGACCTGAAACTCTTCACGCGATCTGTATTTGCCCGACATACCTCTACGTAAGACGTCAGCTTCGGTCAGGGTGAGTCCCGCAAAATGATGTGCTACTTTGATCACGTCCTCCTGATAAACCATCACACCATAGGTCTCTTTCATCAGCTCGTCCATCAGAGGATGAATAGCTTCGTAACTTCCCCCGTTTCGAACCGCATGAAAACGTTCAATGTACGCTCTCATCATTCCTGAGCTGGCCACACCGGGGCGAATGATTGAACTGGCTGCCACCAAAGTGAGATAATCTTCACATTTCAGTTTACCCAGCAACATGCGCATGGCCGGAGATTCCACATAAAAACAACCCATGGCCTTGCTGTTGCGCAAGAGGTCCTTTATTTTTTCGTCTTTTTTAAAATCATGAAAGCGATGTACATCTATTTCAATTCCCTGGTTTCGTAAAACATGTTTCGCTGTTTCTTTGATATGACCCAACCCGCGCTGGCTCAGGATATCGAACTTATAAATACCAAAATCTTCGGCATTGTGCATTTCAAAATGTGATACGGGGAGGCCCTTGGGAGGAAGCTCCGTGGCGGTATAGGCGTAGACCGGTTTTTCAGTAATGAGCACACCTCCTGCGTGAATGGAGATGTTGGCGGGTAATTCTTTTTTTACAATGTAATCTGCATAGGCATAAACGAGCTTACCGATATGATCGCGCTCTGTATTTTGTTTTCGGGTCTCAACCAATTCATCAATCTCCTCTTTGGGTAGCCCAAAAACTTTTCCGAGCTCGCGCAGAATAGATCGGCCCTGATAGGTAACGTGTGTTCCCAGAAGGCAGACATGCTCTTGGCCATACCTGGAAAAAAGATAGTCATAAATGGCATCCCGATTGTCCCAGGAAAAGTCAATATCGAAGTCAGGGGGTGTGACACGTTCTTCATTCAGGAAGCGTTCAAAATATAAATCCAATTCAATGGGATCAACATTCGTAATACCGAGGCAGTAGGCTACCGTGCTATTAGCACCGCTTCCACGACCGACAAAGTCATAGCCTTGTCGTTTTGCAAATGTGATCAGATCATAAGTGATCAGGTAGTAGGCCGTGAATGCTTTGTTTTCAATAATTTTTAATTCCTTTTCTATCCGCTCATTCCAAATGGACTTATCAGCGCCATATAGTTTTGAATAGCCTTTCGCTGTTTCTGCGCGTAGAAAAATGATATCTTCTTTTTTGCTACCGGTAAAGAATTTTTTGTTTTTATCTTCTCCCAGCTTACAATCGATAGAACATTGATCAAGTAATAATTTTGTGTTGCTTATGAGCTGAGGATAGCTTTTAAAATATTTCTCCAGTTCATCTGCAGGCATCATGAACTCTTCCCTACTGGCCTGCTGTGATTCATGAAGTTTACTGAGCAACGTATTATTAGCAATACAGCGTAACAGGCGATGGGCATTATGATCCTTGTAAATCAGTTTGCCTCCTTTTTTTTCGGGAGGGAGGAAAGTAACCGAATGGAGAATAACAGATTTCGATAAGTGCTCTTGTCGCAGGGGACGAACTGCGAAATGATTGAGCTGATGTTTCCCGATGCCGATGAATTCGTGCGGACGAAGTGCTTCCGGCTCAATGCTGCCAAACGGATAGATGATAAAAGTATTTTCAAGATCAGGAGCGCGTAGAGGAATAGGTTCTTTTTCACGATTGTGGTAGGATAAAAAACGGTTGATGACTTCAAATCCTGAATTGTTTTTTGCAATGGCGATGTAAAGCAATTCAGATGACGCATTTCGGAATTCAATGCCTACGGCAAGTTCAAGTTGATAAGGCTGCTCTCCGGATTTGGTCAATCCGTTTTTCGAGGGCAGGTTTTTTGCGCATATCCGCAGCATCTCCAGGTAAGAAGCCGTGTTGTTGATTTCTGTCAGAGCAAGCTTGTGGACGCCACATCGTTTAGCTTCTTGAAAGAGTGTTTCTATCGGAAGCGTGCCGTATTTAAAACTAAAGCCAGTATGGCAATTGAGGTACATGAATTGATTTGAAAATTTGATGATGAAATGATCTGAAGCTACGCGCCTCCTACTTTACAAATACAAGAACCCTTAATTCGTCAAGTTCTTAACCACCCTTCCTTTAAACATATTCATCTCCATCTTCACCCTTTTGTTTACATCCAGTGTGACAGCGCGCATCAGCTTTTCAGCACCATGCCGGTGTTTGATATAATCCACGGCTTCGTACAGATTGATGCTCTCCTCTGTGTCGTCAAACAAATTAATCTGTTGATTGCCGTGAACAAGTCCGCTGAGACGAACCCCTACCAGGCGAATCAGCATGCGCCTGTTGTACAATTTGTCAAACAACTCCTGAATGATCCGCAGTAGCACGTGATCGGATGAAGTGTAGGCAACATGAACCTGTTTGGTTTCTGTATCGAAATTAGAGTAACGAATTTTGACGGTAACACAGGAGGTTAGTTTTTTTTGCTCGCGCAATTGAAACGCTACCTTCTCAACCATGGCAATGAGAATCGACTTCAGTTTTTTTACATCGATGGTATCTGTGTCAAAAGTACTTTCAGTAGAAATGGATTTCTGTTCCCGAAAAGGGATGATCGGACTGTCGTCAATGGCGTGCGCTTTGTTCCACAGGCTAATACCGTTTTTGCCGAAGGCACTGTACAAAAATTTCAGCGGCATATCGTGCAGTGTAGCCACCGTACGTACGCCCATATCGTAAAGAAAAGTAGCCGTCTGCCTACCAATCATGGGAATCTTTTCAATAGATAGGGGAGCGAGGAAATCTTTTTCATTGCCTTTTGCAATTTGCTGTTCGGCATTGGGCTTAAACTCCCCCGTGGCCACTTTAGATACCAGTTTGTTGACGGACAACGCCATAGAGATAGGCAGCCCACTTTCTTTGATGATGCTATGTCGAAGTTCTTTCGCCCATTTGAACGCGCCAAAGAAGCGGTCGAGTCCGGTTGCATCGATGTAGAACTCATCGATAGATGTTTTTTCAAACAAGGGTGCTTTATGTTCGATGATCTCAGTGACCAGGTGAGAGTGAATGCTATACGCTTCCATGTCACCCGAAATGACGGTAGCATCGGGACACAACTGAAGAGCCAGGTACATGGGCATGGCAGAGTGTACGCCAAAATACCGGGCTTCATAGCTGCAGGCTGCTACCACGCCACGCCTGCTGCTGCCCCCAACAATGAGAGGTTTACCTTTTAGTTTGGGGTTGCGTTTGCACTCTACCGCCACAAAAAATGCATCCAAATCCATGTGTATTACAGCGCGCTCCATACTAATTTTAATAGTAAATATATACTAAAATATTTAGTATTTTGATTTGGAACTATTGCGTTTTTGAGAATTTAGAGGGATTGTCAGGAAAGGCTATCTTTGCTGCGCAGTTTTGTTTCCTGGCTCGGTTTTTCAATGTTAGCGGGCAGGGAGACATTTAAAAGCTAAACTGGCTCCGTATTTCAATGCCGCCCGAACGGTACGGGCGGGGATAGAATTTGAGATTATGTTTTTTGTTTACGTTCTAAAGAGCAGGGATTATGACTTTCTAGATAAGGGTCATTGCGAGGATTGGGAAATAAGACTAAAGCAACATAACTCGGGAATGACTAAGTCAATTAAGCCTTACGTGCCATTTGAATTAATCTATAAGGAAGAGTTTGAAACAAGAGATAGTGCAATAAAACGAGAGAAATATTTCAAATCTGCAGCAGGTAGGAGATATTTAAAAGCTAAACTGGCTCCGTATTTCAATGCCCGCCCGAACGGTACGGGCGGGGATAGAATTTGAGACTAAACTGGCTCCGTATTTCAATGGATAGAATTTGAGATTCCGATTCTCAAGATGTAGGTTCGATTCCTACCGGGGTCACTATAATTTGTTGTAGACTGGTATTTCAATGCCCGCCCGGCTGACGCCAGTCGGACGGGGATAGAATTTGATCCCGATAAATCGGGACGATTCTCAAGATGTAGGTTCCTACGGTCACGCCTATCTCTAAGGGCTCTGTAAACCAAATATTTTTATAGAGTTTTTATTTTTAAAGATGAGGAGTATCCAGTTCATTTTCCTCCAATTACAAAAAGCACGATCAGAATTCAAGCCTGTAACTCAACACTGGCACAACGCCAAGCCCTTTTTCATAGAGAACAGCGCCATTACTATAATAGTCACCAAGTACATTTCTTCGGTTGGTTATGTTCTGAATGTCCAATCGCCATTCGCTGGTCTGATGTCGCCCATTCTTGCGATAGTTTAGCTGGATATCGAATCGCACGTGGTCGGGATAGCGTTGTTCAAATGCATGCGTCACGTCTCTTATTTCCCGCCCAGCCATTTGCGAAGCTGCAACGTCAATAGGCACAAATCGCTTGTTTCCTGCCCACCCGGCTTTTGCATTTATCCCGAACGTGGCACCTTTGCTACCCACTGCAAATTCTTTTCCTCCAAGCAAGTTGAATACAAAATTTCCATTGAAGCGAGTATTGCGCGTTTCTTTATCACTTCCCTGAAAGGTCGATTCATACAATGAAGCAGTGGCCAGGTAATAATAGTTGTGTCTGAACTTCCGCTCCAGCGTCATCTCCAATCCATAGTTTTTTCCCTTGCCCTGATTCGTAAGGTCGGCTTGGGTATAACCAGAAGTGAAGTTTAACGATGAGTAGGCACCTCCGGACAAGGTGTTGGCTAGTACAGGAACATTAAATAGGTGCTGATAATATACTTCCGCCCGAAAGCGTGTTTGGCTGTTTATTGCCTGATCAAGTCCCAATACAAAGTGATGTGCTTTGGTTAGGTTGAGATCCTGATTATAGCGAGATTGTGAACCATCAGCCTCAATAAAATTGCCAAAGTAGTATTCGAGTGATTCAATACGGCTGTGCAAACCATAGCTTAAGGTAATGGCTTGATTGATCGTTCGCTGATATTGGATGCTTGCCCTTGGCTCAATGGATATCTCGCCTGTGAGCTGAAATCGTAGGCTGTGCATTCCGCCAACGAGCACAAACTTTTCTGTTGGTCTATGTTTCCATGACAGGTACGCTTGTTGCGTTCCGGAATTTCCATTTTCATTGAATGTTTCAAAATCGTCAAATGGAGTTCCACTTGCCGGATTTATTACACGGCCCAGAAAATCATAACTCAGCCCGCTTATTGTTAGACCTGATTCAATTGAATTTCGGACATTAACTTTATGATACCCCTGTATCATAACTCGCTGGAAGGCTTTTAAAAATGTCTTTGTATTGCTAAATCCACTGGTAGGTGTTGAAAGGTTATCGATGGACTTGGTACCCATGATAGAAAGAGTAGTTTTAATGAGCGTTTTATCTGATATACCAATAGCATGAGATAAACCTAAAACACCCAAATCGTAGTCTTCCCGATCATCTTCATTGGTGCTTACTTGTAGTGAAGAACTTAGTCCACTTAATCCAAATATTGACAGCATCCCGGCTTTCTTCAAAGGTAAATTGAATTTAAAGGATAAATCCTGAAACGTATTATTCTCGCCATCATCTTGCACTTCCAGGCCCATTTGCGACAGCATTGCCAATGTAGAATAACGATAGTTGAACAAGTATGAGCTTCCGCTTTTTTTTGAAATGGGTCCTTCCGCTGAAACATCAAGACCAAGAAAGCCAGCCTGGATGGTTCGCTCATGGCGTTCATTATTTCCATTTCTCAGATGAATGTCAAATACTCCAGCTGTCGCGTTGCCATATTCAGGTGAAAATGCACTCGTGAAAAAATCCGATCGCGAAATAACCTGAGTACTAAACATGCTAACCCCTCCGCTAGCAGCACCCTCTGAAGAAAAATGGTTGGGACTAGGGATTTCAACACCCTCTAATTTCCATAGAATACCGCGAGGCGTGTTGCCACGAATAATGATTTCATTGCTCTTGTCATCTGTGTTTGCTGTTCCTGCAAAAGACGCGGCTAGTCTCAAGGGGTCGCCCAAACTAGCTGGAAATCTTCTAGTCTCTTCAGCCGTAAAGGATCTCGAACTGGCCAGGCTCATGTCATTCACCGCGGCAGAAGAATTTTCATTTACTGTAATAGTCAATTCTTCTAATTGATTAATTGATTCCTCCAAATCTATTTCTAAAACAACCTCTTTGCCAGACCCAACCTGAATGTTGGAGATTGTTCTGGTTGTAAAGCCTATGAAAGAAATTTGAATCGATTGCCTGCCAAGCGGCACGCCTGTTAGTTTGAATTTTCCGTCTGCCTCCGTTGTGTTGCCAAGAATTGGATCGGTATTCAGTACGACCACATTGGCACCCGGAATTGGTTGATGAAGAACCTGGTCACGGACTACCCCGCGGATGGTTTGAGTAACGACTATCTGGCTAAAAGCCTGAATTGTATAAAGTATAGAAACAATTAAAGAGCACGCAAGACTGAATGATTTCATTTTTTGATTTGAAGTTGAGTTCTCAAACGTAAAGGAAGGCAATCCAATTGCCGTGATTGACAAATTGTTTTGAATGGCATCGAAATTGGTACAGAATGCAATACTATCGAGCGTGAGCCTGCGACTATCGGTCAGCGACTCCTGCGTATCGTGCCAGGCGATAAGCCTTCGAATTTTTTAAATTGCTTACTAAACGTAAATACGTCCGGATAACCGCATCGCATCGCGGTTTCTTTTACGGAGCGTTTATCGATTAACAAAGTCCTCGCAAAAGCCATTTTTTTTGTAATGTGATACTGCTTAGGTGATAGGGCGTGGACTTTTTTAAATGCGCGAATCAGGGCATATTTAGACATGCAAACCCCCTGAGATAATTCATTTAAATTGAATTTATAGTTTGCTTGCTCAAGGATCAGCCTAACCTTCTCAATCCGATTGAATAACTCAATTCTGGTTGATGATTTCTTGCGCGGAATCCGCTCCAGGCTTTCAAATAGTGCCCGAGTATCAATCTCTATGCAATGCTTAATTTGGTCAACTAGCGATTTGTAACGACTGGCTTGATTCATGAAGTCATTCAGGTATTTGATAAGGCTGTTAAAATATACGGGCGAATCGTCTGCGGCCGTCTCAAACTGCATCCGAACAATCTCATTAGCTGAAAAGAAGTTATTGTAGGTAGCGTTGTCAAAAAAAATTGACAGCCCTGTAATGGCGGTAAGCGATTGACTTTTGACGAGACTTCCGGGCTTTACCATCACCACTGACCCTGCTCTTAGTACACTCCTCCTACCATTTATTATTGTTTCCACGATTCCTTCCTTTATGTATCGAATAGAAAAATCTGAATAGTATTGAACAGGAAGAATGGTTGACGAATGGAAATGATATACACAAGGACTCTGAATGGGAGGTTCGGCAATCTTTACTGATTTTTTCTTAATAAGCCTCATAAATATCACCGCATGATAATGGTGAGTTTATGACGTGTGTATTTTCAAAGCAGTTCATTCAATGCTCTGTTTGTTATAAATTGCAACGTTATTGTTACGGATAGCAACATCTTCGCATGAAACGTCTGCAGTATTGGCTTACCAGTCCATTTCCATTTCAATTCTTGTTTGCCCGGCCAGCACTGTCTATTGGTGGGCTAAGTCTCTTTATTTTTGCTTTCTTGTCTGTTTTCGAACCGTTTGGGTTTGGTTCTGAGCAACTTAGAATCCCCCATATTTGGGTAGCAGTCATCTATGCGGTTATTCCAGGATTAGTAATTCTGTTTCATCGCTTAGTCCTTAGGGTCTATCTGCCTTTTTTTAGTAAAGAGGAACAATGGACTTTAGGAAAGGAGCTGGCGCTCTACTCCAGTATCTTACTGACATCCGGATTGCTGAATACTGTTGCTTCCTTTTTTTTGGATGCCCATGTTTCCTTGAAAACCCTCCCTCGAGAATTGTGGCGAGACATGTACCATACGCTTGCTATAGGACTTTTGCCAATAGGTATACTTACTTTGATAAGCTATTCAATTCTGCTAAAGCGGAATAAAGCGCAATCGAATTCCTCAACCGAAATGCTGAGTAAAAAAAAGGCAATTTCCGGCTCTTTGTTAATTACCATCGCGTCCCCTGTCAAGAAAGACGAAATTCAAGTCGATGTAGCTCAATTGTTGTATATTAGGTCAGTTGGGAATTATCTGGATATCATATTCGATACAGGAGAAAAAAAAACTGTACGGAATAGCGTACAAGCAGCAGAGAAAGTACTCAGTGTGAGCCCTGCAATGTTTAGGTGTCACCGATCGTACATTGTCAATCTTGCCAAAATTCAATCGGTGAGCGGTAATGCGTTAGGTTATTTAGTTACGTTTCCCAATACTGATCAAGTTCCGGTTTCGCGATCTAAGCTTAAAGAATTTGATTTGAAGGTTAATAGCTTAGATTCTTATAATTCTGACCGGCCCGGACTAATCAAATTTTGATCATCACATTGATAGTTGATTTTTTTTCAATATTAACGCTCACTAAGGCGCAATAGCAATAAGGTGTTAAAATTGAATTTTCCAAAATCAGTCAACAACTGACAAATGAAGCCGATACCTTTTCGATTAGCTTTGATCGCATGTTTAAGGGCATGCATTTTTTTCTGGTTGTTTACTTTTTAGGTCTTTCTACAAGTTGCGATGATAAAACATCATCCAAATCAGAGCCGAGTTTTGAAATTTTTGTAAGCAATAGGGGCAATAACTCTGTGAAGCGCTTTGATGGCGACAACGGACTATTCATAAGTAATTTTGTATCCTCCGGTTCGGGTGGATTGAATTTGACGCAAGAGGTTGCATTTGGTTCTGATGGTCACCTTTATGTGAGCGGGAGAGGAAATTCTTCAATTTTGAAGTATGATAAAACTACCGGAGCTTTCCTGGGAGAATTTACTAAGGGATATGCATTGGATGAGCCCACCAAAATGACCTTTGGCCCCGATGATAAACTATATGTTAGTCAATGGGGTAAGTCAAAAACCAAAGTAGCGCGTTTCGATTCCAAAACAGGAGTATTTATTGATGAAATCACTTCGGGACTTAATCAGGGGATGTCGCACGCCTGGGATGGTGATGGCAATCTTTACATTGTTAGTTTTGGAAGCAAGGATGTGAAAAAGTATGATGCCGCTGGGAATTTTATAAAAGTTGTCACTTCCGGGGGTAACCTCCAAGGGCCTGTCAACCTCTGGTTCGGTTCTGATGGAATGCTTTACGTTGTTGATTGGGAAACGGGCAGCGTACAGCTATTTGATGGTCATACAGGAGCCTTTGTGCGAACTTTTATTAGTGGCTTGTCTCGCGTAGAGGGACATGCCTTTGATAGAAATGGAAAACTGTATTTATGTGATTGGGTAAACAACGTCATCAATCAATACGAGGCAGCCACCGGAAAGTTTATCACCACATTTATCAGTGGCCACGGTATATCACAACCAAACAGTATTGCAATTCGGTTCAAATAAACAAAGCATGCCATTAACGACCACTTCTATTGGTCTACTCTTAATTTAATTTTATAAAACTCGAAACTGAACTTAAGAAACCAACTTAATTGAATCTCCTAAAATCCAGTTTTATTAAACATCAATCTAAACCAATCGCTATGACAATTCTGCGTTATCATTTTTTTGTTGTTATCCTGCTAATGGCTTTTGTTTCCGGGTGTTCCGATGAAGCCCCCAAAAACAAACTAAATGATATTGATAAGTTGGCAGCGACCTACTCGAATCTATATTCAGTTATTGTACAAAAGGATGACGTCATCATTTTTGAAAAGTTTTACAATGGCCGAACATCAGATGATTTAAATGATGTTAAATCAGTACACAAGGGTATTCTATCTTTAGTTACAGGCAAAGCGATCGATCTTGGCTATTTGACGCTGGAAACTACCCTGGAAGAGTCATTGCCCCAAAAATATTTGCAAGGTCTTGATGATGCCAAGAAGAAAATCACTGTGAAACAACTGCTGACCATGTCTAGTGGCTTAGGAGGACTCGAGAGCGAATATGGTGCATGGCTTCAAATTGAAGATGAGATAGCCGCGGTCCTTGATCGTAACTTATTATCGGTACCCGGAGCCACCTTTGCGTATAGCACACCTAACCTTCACATCCTTTCCGTTGTTGTGCAGGAGACTACGGGAAAGACAATGAATGACTTTGCGAAAGAACATATATTCACTCCATTGGCAATTACCAATTATGATTGGCCCACTTTTACCACGGGTTACACCGGGCCAATATTATTATTGAATACTCATGACATGCTCAAACTGGGTCAAATGACATTACACAGAGGTGTTTATGATGGAACCAGAATAATCAGCGAGACCTACTTTAATGACATGACAACATTTTACTTTACAGTGCCAACCAACAATGCAAACAGTCCAAAAATAAATTCAAACGGATTTGGATTGCTTTGGTGGGAATTGAAGGTTGGGAATATTTCTGGTTATATGACAGCGGGCTATGGCGGTCAGTTTATTGCTGTACTACCTACACTCAATCTTGTAATAGCCATTAATTCGAAAGCGAATGTTAATCTTGCAACAGCAGTAACCCAAAATATCAACGCCACAAGTTTAATTGCAGATATAGTGAATGCAGTTCAATAGTTTTGGATTGCTGTTCAAGAAAAAAAGGGCAAAGATGTTGATTGAATATAGTGCTAAAATATTTCGCATTTCGATTTGGAATTATTGAATTTTGAGAATTTAGAGGGATTGTCAGGAAAGGCTATCTTTGCTGCGCAGTTTTGTTTCCCGGCTCGGTATTTCAATGCCCGCCCGGCTGACGCCAGTCGGACGGGGATAGAATTTGATCCCGGTAAATCGGGACGATTCTCAAGATGTAGGTTGGCTACCGAGGTTACCATAATTTGTCGGAGGCTGGTATTTCAATGGCTGAAGCATCCAATACACCAGTTTATTTCTTGCTCTACTTTTTTTGGGGTTCATCTACTAATTGAATCATAGCCTACTCACGAACGGATTATTCAATAAATTAACATGTCCTTGACTAGAGGAATTCAAACACGACCCTTACTTATGAGCAAGGTGATTTTTATAGCCTGTATTTTTTGTACCCTTACGTTTTCTTATTGTTCTAAAAATGATGACGATCCTACCACACCAAAGCAATTTTCTTTCGCTACAGAGGAGGTTGAGTTTACCAATGGATCGGTAAAACTTTCGGGTATTCTTTATTTGCCACTGCATGATGGTCAATTACCTGCCATCGCTGTTACCCATGGCTCGGGTAGGGAAGGGAAATCTCAGGAAGGTTACATCTCACTTGCTGGTAAGTTTGCTCAAGCAGGCTACGCTGTTCTAATCTATGACAAACGTGGAGTTGGTCAGTCAGAGGGAGAGTATATTGAAACTCCTGACATGAATATACCTGCCGGTGATCTTGCAAAAGCAGTGGGATATTTGATGTCAAGAAAAGAGATTGATAAAAAAAGAATAGGAGTTTATGGTCACAGCCAGGGGGGCTGGGTAGCTCCATTAGCTGCCGTCTCGTCCGCGGATATTTCTTTTGTGATAGTGTCTTGCGGAGGAGGTGTGTCTATTCGGGAAACAGTTTTGTATAACCTTCGCTTTCAATTGCAACCCTTTCAGCCAAAAGATATGGATGCCGCAATTGACATGATCCGAACACTCTATACCTATCTTGCCACCGGAGATTCTTATTCATCTACCGCTGTCATATACGAGCAAATGGTAAAGGAATCCTGGTTTACTTTACTGAGGGAGATGGGCTTTACGGATAAACTTCCACCGCCTTCTTTGTTGAATGACCCAGTGTTTGATTTTTTTCGTAACATCAGCTATGATCCTCAATCCACGCTCCAGTCGTTATCGAAACCCGCATTTGTTTTACTGGCAGAAAAAGATGAATTAGTTCCAACGGAGCAAGCCAAATTACGGTGGCAACAAGCATTTGAAGGATCGGACAGAAATAGCCTTTTGTCGTTGACCGTTTTGCCAGATGAAAATCATTTTAATTTTGAGCGAAAGGACGGTCAGGTGGTATATAAAGAAACATTCGCCAAACCTACTTTAGGTTGGCTTTTGGCAAATAGCAAATAACAATTGATTAGAGCTCCGTATTCACCTCTACATGATCCGTTCTCTTAAGGTTTGTTTCACTTAGTGCTTTATACCCTCCTTTGATATTAATTACTTTATCGAACCCTCGTGATCGCAGAATAGAGGCTGCTATTAAGGAGCGATACCCTCCCGCGCAGTGAATGTGGTAGGTTTTGTGGGGATCAACCTGACTCATGTTGCGGTTGATGAAATCGAGCGGAAAATTTTCAGCGCCAGCAAGGTGCTCACTTTTATATTCACTCTCCCTTCTCGCATCTAAAAGATTAATGTCTTTATGCTTTTGAAATTCCAGTGCAAAATCGTTGACAGATATTTCCTTTAGGGTATCCAAATCATTTCCGGCTGTCTTCCATGCTTCGATGCCACCCTTTAGGTATCCCAACGAATTATCATACCCAATCCGTGCCAAGCGCGTGACAACTTCCTCTTCTCTTCCTTCTTCAGCCACTATTAAAATTGGTTGTGTCAAACTAGTCACTAGTGTACCCACCCAAGGCGCGAAGGTATCATCAATACCAATGAAGATGGAACCTGGAATAAGTCCCTGCGAGAAGATCTCCTTCGGGCGCGTGTCGATGACCAACGCATTGGTGGTTTCCCATACAGTCTGAAACTCGCGAACAGTTAATGGCGTCATGCCGCGCTGAATAACTTCGTCAACATTAGAGTAGCCTTTAAGATTCAATAGCACATTGCCGGGGAAATACTGGGGCGGTTCTACAAGTCCATTCAAAAGTTCTTTCACAAATTCCGCCTTCGTCATGTCAGCGCGTAATGCATAATTGAATTTTTTCTGTTTGCCTATTGTAGAAACAGTTTCTTTATCCATCTTCTTTCCGCACGCACTTCCTGCACCGTGTCCGGGGTAGACGATCACGTCATCTGACAGTGTCATCAGTTTATTGCGTAGCGAATCATATAAGTGTTCCGCCAGAATTTCCGGAGTAACTTCTGCTTTCAGTTTTTGTACCAGGTCAGGTCTGCCTACGTCACCAATAAATAAAGTGTCACCGGTAAAAACTGCGTAGTCTTTTCCATTTTCATCTTTGAGCAAGTACGTTGTAGACTCCAGGGTATGACCAGGCGTGTGAAGGATTTTGATTTTTACTTTTCCTACGGCAAGTTCCTCGCCATCTTTTGCTATGTATGCTTCATAAGAAGGTTGTGCGGTTGGACCAAAGACAATTTTAGCGCCCGTCTTCTTTGCAAGATCAATGTGGCCTGATACAAAATCGGCATGAAAATGAGTTTCCAAAACGTACTTGATTTTAGCTTTGTCTGCCTTGGCCCTCTCCAGGTATGGCCCTGACTCACGTAAAGGGTCAATGATGACGGCTTCTCCGTTGCTCTCAATATAATAGGCTGCTTCTGCAAGGCAACCTGTGTAAATTTGTTCTACTTTCATAACCCGGTATTTTTAGTGATTAACATTGGCAAAGGTCGGTATCAATGGCTAATTTGAATGTGATATCAGTTACATAAAATTTATGACTTTTATCAGTTCCTGATGTTATTGTGAACCTTAGAATTTGTTTTAAATGATTGAGCTTGAATTACTTCGAAAAGGATTTCCGTCTCTCGACAAGGATGTATTGGAAGAATTTTCAAAAAATGCGGTAGCCAAAGAGGTAGGCTCCGGAGTGGAAATCATGAAAGAAGGCCAGCATGTAAAAATGGTTCCATTTGTCATGGAGGGATTGGTAAAGGTGTTCAGTCGACATGAAGACAAGGAACTCTTGCTCTATTATATAAGGCCAAAGGAAAGCTGCATTATGTCATTCATCGCTGGATTGAAGGATCAGCCTAGTAAAATCTTTGCTATCACAGAAGAAAAGTCGACTTTGATCTTGGTGCCGTCACATTTTCTTGAAAAATGGATGAAGGACTTTCCACGTTTCAACATGATGTTTTACGACTTGTACAACCTACGCTATGCCGATATGTTGGATACGATTCATCATTTGGTATTTGAAAAATTGGACCAACGAATTTTAGAATACCTGAAAATGAAACTCAACGTAATGGGTGGATCATCAGTGGACATCCGTCATCGCGAAATCGCAAATGAAATGGGTACGTCCCGAGAGGTAGTAACACGCGTTCTTCGCAAATTAGAGAAGGAGGGTAAAATCAGCCAGCAGGAGGGTAAGATCAAACTTCTGTAATTTTTTTATTTGTGGTGACATATGTCACCGCTTGCAGCCTTAACGTGTACCTACATTTGACTTGTCAACCCGAAGGACGGGAGCGACTTTTAAACAATTAAAAATAGAAATATGAAAAAGAATATGGGAAGTGCTGATCGCGTAGTTCGTCTTCTACTGGCGGTTGTGTTTGCTGCTTTATTTTTTACAAACACGGTAACAGGTACTTTGGGCTATGTGCTATTAGCTCTTGGTGGTGTATTTGTACTTACCAGCGTGGTAAGCTTTTGCCCATTGTATTCCTTGGTGGGTTTCAATACGTGTCCTGTGAAGAAGGCTTAACGTTAAGTACGGTAAATGAAAAAGCCATGCTGATTTTCAGTATGGCTTTTTTTATTTGATGACGTTCAAAAAATATTGACTTCCTCTTTGAACCTAAACTATAATTGAAAGAAATAATTAAGTTTCAGTACCAGCGTTCGGTTTTTAGGTCCTCTCATACCCTCGGTTATGTAGTTGTCGGAGTAGACAAGAAATAGATCACTCATGGGCCTGTAGCGCCATTGAACCCTGCTGTTGATATTGAAGTTTTGAATTTGTGTGTTGTATTGTAAGAACGTAGTCCAAAAAAGTGAATTTGTAAAGTTGATTTCTACCTTCGGATTAACCAGCCAAAAGCGAGCGCTTCCATATGGATCAGGTAAATTAATGTCATTGAGTTCGAATCCTAGCGAGAAATTTCCCCAGGGCTGCGTACGGAAATTTACCGCTGAGCGAAGTGTCGATTTTGTGCCATTGTAGAATGAACCATAGACACCAAAAAATTCATAATTCAATCTTTTTCTCAAGTCAGTATTGAACTGGATGTTCAATTCCTGGAATAAATAGTGACCGATCGGCAATGGCTCGCTATCGGTAACCTGAAATGGATAAATCAAGTCAACAAAGTTTGTATTGAATCGAAATCGCAGCTGACTTGTATTGCGAAAGAATAAAAAGTAGCGAAGGCGGTTGTACCATTCATTTAGTGTCCCGTTCCGTATCCACCACATATAATTTTCAGTCCCCATCCAATGCCTTACAACTTTCCTATCCTTGGGAAAAATACTGTAGTCAAGACCACTGGTCAACGTAGTGTATCCAATAGGGACCACCTTATTTGCTACAGGGTCATAGTTATTTAAGCGTCCTACAAAGCCCATATCTGCGCTGAAATTGGTGCCCATCTTTTGGAGTTCCCAATTAGTTTGAAAGAGACGACCATTGTATCCTACGCCAGCCACAACAAATTGATTTTGATTTTTCACAGATGACTTAAAGGCTTGAGTATAACTTGCTTTACCTGTCCACCGTCCATCGTTTGACAAGTACTCAAACTCACCGGTGGCATTGCGACCGTAGTCAACTTTATTGAATTCGCCATTAGCGAATGCCTGACGATTGAGAAATAGTGCTCGGATCGAAGACCGGTGAAGAATACGCCTGTGCAACGCTACCGCGGAATAATTTTGAGAAGCGTTCACTGCATCGGCCCGTGTTTGCATGTTGAGCGCACCAATACGCCAGCGAGAATCGAGATTACCACTTAGGCGTGCACCATATGCAATTGGTACCTTCTGACCAGATGGGCTCAAGCCAATACGCCTTGAGAAAAACGGAGCATCAGGAAAGGCACCAAAGTTGGTAAAGACATCAGCGTTTTCAAGAAAGAACTGCCTTCGCTCGGGGAAGAAGATGGTGAATCGGCTTAGGTTAGTTATCTGCTGATCCACATCGGTCTGTGAAAAATCGGGGTTTATAGTGAGATCAAGATTGAGTGTGGGGGTTAATCCTACTTTGGCTTCGCCTCCAATGGCTGCGTCTGACTTGATTGGAGTTTTGTTTTCATAGTCTTTCGTTGCAGAAGCCAGCGTGTATGGAGTTATCGAAATAGTTGTTCCAATACGTGTGGGAGCCTTGTCCCACTTTAGTGTTCCCGTAAATCCAAGGTTGGCAGGTGTGAATTGAACAGGCACTTTGGCCCATACATGACGTTCGTTGCTTTGCCTATCAACACGCCAGAAATTGATACCCCATGTGTCTGTGCTTTCTTTGAAGCGAATACTTTTGAATGGTATGGCCATTTCCAAGGACCATCCTTCGGTAGTTTGCTTTACAGCAGAATACCATCGTGCGTCCCAGGATTCATCTACCGATTTGACAAAGACTCCTTGCGCAGCCGATACCATGGCTTCAGTTTGCGCTCCTCCAACATTTACTCCAAAAGCATACCCTAAATTCTTTTGCCCGACAGGATCGAGTAGTACACTAAAAGCGTCACTATCGTCAAGCTCACTATCGCGCTTTAGGCTTTGTATAATATAATTGGTCGGCCCTTTAAGTATAGCTCCGATATAAACATTCTTTTGATCATACGTCACATACACGTCTGTTTGATGAGTTGCCTTGGTCTCATCCGAGGGAGAATTAAGCCAGAAGTCGCCTACCTTTTCAGCATTGGTCCATGCCTTTTCTTTCAGGTCGCCATCGAGCACAATCTCTTCCGTGGTTTGTTGAATCATTATTTGAAATGCTTCGCGATTATCTGCCGTCTGACCGTAAAGGGATATCTCCGACAGGAGGGCTATTATCAGTAAATAATTCTTCAACGTCATTGTTTTTGGTCAAAAGTGACTGATCAGTTTATGATTTACAACCTCTTTGGTTTTAATGGTCAACTAGTGACGTCCAAACCGGAGGATAATGTTATTTACCTATTGACCTTCATAAAATGCCTCTACGCTTCAAAAATATGAAGGAGCACTTTTTTCTTCATAAACTTGTACATGAGGTTTTTTCTGCACGCCCTGTATTGGCTATTAATTTGGTTTTGGATGACTACGGTATACCTGTATAATGAGGCTGATTTTTTACCGTTTCTTCTCTTCAACCTTCAGCGACTGCCTATTATCATGGCTGCAACCTATTCAATTAATCATTTTGTAGTTTCAAAGCAATTGGTGACCATGCCAATAAAGTATGGCAAGGCTATATTTTTATTTTTTACAATTTTTCTTACTGCAACTTTCCTGGATCGCATCATTAGCGGGTTTGACTGGATCGAACCAACATTGAACGGTTACCCTTTAGATTATCGATTCATCAATTTGATGCCTATGTCCAAAAATGCATTCTTACTGCTGGGCATACTTGGCCTGTCTGCTTCGATTCAATTCTTTCAATCTTCTGTAAAGCAGCAGCAGCAAATATTTAAGTTGAAAGAAGAAAAGCTTGAGTCGGAGCTTGCTTTTTTACGCAGCCAGGTTAATCCTCACTTCTTATTTAACATGTTCAACAATCTTTATAGCCTTGCCCTGCGCGAAGGTTCTCAGGAGTTGGCCAAAGGCCTGTCGGGCATGGCTGGCTTGATGCGCTACCTTACCTATGAGTGTCATGTACCCAGAGTTCCTATTGCAAAAGAGATCAGTCTGATTCGATCATTTATTGAGTTGCAACACATACGTATAAGTGATAATCATGAAGCATTTATCAACTTTAGGGCGGATGAAGATTTTTCAGATTGTACAATTGCTCCCGTTTTATTGTTGCCATTAGTAGAAAATGCCTTCAAACATGGTGTAGCGCCTCAACAAGAGGTATGGATTGATATCGTATTGAAACGAGGGCAATCCAGAATTGTAATGGAAGTAACTAACAAGAAACCCATCTCAACCGCTCCGATGGCAAGCGGAGTTGGGATAAAGAATTTGCGTAAGCGCCTGGAGCTGATTTACCCGGGCGCTCATGAGCTGACAATTAATGATGAACCTGATCGATTCAAGGTTGTATTGAAAATTTCCGTTGTTTAATATCAATACCTTTCGATACCTCAAAAGCTCTATTTTATTAACTTTATGAAGTTTCGATCTGCATGAAAATGTTGAGTTGCATAGCGATAGAAGATGAGCTGCATGCGTTACAGCTTATCGAACATTATGCCCGGCAAGTGCCTTTCTTGAATTGGCTTGGCGGTTTTCAACTTCCGCTGTCAGCGCTTCCACAGTTGAATTCCGGTGAGGTTGATTTACTTTTTCTGGATATCAACTTAACGCAACTGAATGGGATTTCATTCTATAAGTCATTAGCTAATAAACCTCGCGTTATATTCACCACGGCATTCGCAGAATATGCGGTAGAGAGTTATTCTTTAGAAGCGGTTGATTATCTGGTTAAGCCAATCTTGTTCGAGCGTTTTGTGCAAGCCTGCAACAAAGCACAATCTTCCATTGCTGCCGGGGTAGTTCCTCCATCTGCCAAACCCGAGAGCAATGAGACAATCTATCTGAAAAGTGGTTCAAAGTGGTTTCAGCTAAAGTGGTCGGAGATTAGCTATCTTGAGAAGAGTGAGAATTATGTGATTTTTCAGATGGCCGATGGCCGTAAAATTCTCAGTAGACAAAATTTGGGTGATGTTGAACAAACGATGCCGTCATTTTTTTGCAGGATACACAAGAGTTTTATCGTTAACCTTAACCGAATTGAAGTAATCGAGCGTGAGAAAGTAACCGTTCGGGGTCAATCGATTGCCTTAGCCGATTCTTACCGCGATGCCTTGATGAAGCGTGTGGGAATATAAATCAACTATTTTTTAATAGCCTGAAGAGCAGCCTCGGCTGCATAACGAACCTCACTATTGTTGTTGATTGTTAAAATCCGATTTATTGATTTTTCCGCGGACGTTGCATCTTTGCCGATTTTTCCGAGAATAGTAATGAGTTGGTACTGCAGCCCACCATCTTGATTTGTTGTCTTATCAAGGCGTTTTATTAAAGAAGCCACCGCAGGCCTGCCGATTTTTACCAATGCTTCTTTGGATGCCTCCGTATCGTTTCCATAATGGGGGAGCGTATTGATGAAGTAATCAATAGCTTTTTGATTTGCAGTTTTACAATTACCCAGAACTGCGATGGCCAGTGTTTGAATTTCGGTGAGTTTATTTTTGTCTTCCAGGCTCCTTCGATCAAAAAGAGAAACAAGAGTATTTTCTATTTCCTTCGGACGATCGCCCATTAGTGAAAGTAATTTTATGACGCGCAATTGTTCGTTCACATCATTTCCTTTCAAAATTACATTCGCCTCATCAATCGTAGGGATAATACCCGGAATAGCGATAGCATGCGTCACGCAAAAGTTTATCCGATCCTCAAGCTGGCTGCTATAAGGTGTGAGTAAGGCGTATTTGCTGAATTTATCTCCACAACGGCTCGTCAGGATTTTTAAATCAGCCTCAGGAAAATCTTTTTTGATCTCAGCATTTCTTGCATCGTTTTGGGTGAGGTTAAAGTCCCAGGCAAAATCGTACAGTTGTTCATGAGCCTTCGGATAATCATTGGCGTTAACAAAGTCACTTACCCACTCCATGATTTCTGATTTGCGCGAAGAATTAGTTTCTGCCTTGTACATAGCATGAAGCTCGCTGAACAACGTGGCTTTAGTTTTATCATCCAGCGTTAATCGCTCAGCGTAGGTCTGGTAAACGTGTTGACTCAACGATTGATTGTTTTTTAACCCCTCCATCATTTCAAAGAAAGTGACTTCATAAGAAAGTGGTCTGGGTAACCCAATCTTACCCGTGGTGGCTAAACTAAAATAGCTCGCTATTCGCGATTTATTAGTATTGAAATCAACAGCCGTTGGTTTTGCAACAAGGTAGTTCAGGTAGGTAGAAAGTGAATAATTTCCAATACGAGATACACAGCGAAGTCCCACCTGCCACTCGGTGTCATCCACCTGATGATCGGTAGTTATAAAGCGAACAATTTCATAAGCACGATCATCTGCCGTGGGAAATGCAATGGTATCGAGCGTTGCCAATAGAAACTGTTTATATCCCGCGTCTTCAATCTTAAATTGTGTGAATGAGTACATCAAATCATAGTGAAGCCGGCCACATAGATTATCGAATGGTGTTTTCATTGCTTCATTCACTGCAGCTTGAATTTTTTCCTGGCTGGATAGATCCTTAAGTCTTAGTTGAAATTCAGCTACTTTTTCTTTGCAGCGATCAGCTTCAGATTTGCCTGCTGCCACAGTAGCGGGAGATGGAGTTATGGTATTATTGATTGTAACATTGACTGGCGTAGCATTGGAAGGTGAGGTCTCGGATTGACTTTCACCGTTGGCAGGAAAGAGAGCTGCCAGGTTCTTGTTCATTTTGATGCGCCCATTATAGCTTATCAGTATTTCACCGGAAGCAACATCCATTAGCCTTGCACTGACATCAATGTAGGATTTAAGTTTGGTATACGTTCCCGATAGCAGTGCATCAATAGGCGCAAGCTGACCAATCTTCAGGGCTGCTGCGGGTTTCATCAGATCCGTAAGAATGAATTCGTGCTCTTTGAGAATGGCATCAAGGCGTGTGCGTTCGAAGAGCTTGATTTTATCAGCATGATTGCCCAGCGATCCGATTATCGTTTCGGTAATGTATTCGCCAAACTGGGTTGAAGCCTGCACAGAAGATTTGGTAGCCGCAAACGGAACTACAGCCAGCCGAACGGGAGAATTTGATGTGCTTGGCGTGCTGATAATCCGATCCACCAACTCGTCAGTAACTACGGTGTAGTTTTTAGGTTTTTGGGCCAGGGTTATGGTGGAGCAACAAAGTAAAGCAAGAATCAGTCGTTTCATGTGATTACCTTAAGGAACCAAAATTAGTCGAATAAATTCGCCTTTAAAATTACCAACGCTGATCTACCTATTGGTAAACAGCTTACGTGAGGCGAAGAGTAAAGGCACAGCATAGACCACAATCATAGCATAGGCCATAATTTCATAACCTTTTGCTACAAGATCAATAATGCCTACCTGCGCGAGTGCCAATGCAGCGATGAGCGCAATAAAAGAGATCAATGCCTTATTAATTTTTTTCAATGGAGTTCCCTTGCGTTCCACCATTTCGGTTTCTATTCGATGGATGAAGGCGTGAATCATTCCGGTGGCTGTTTCAATCAGCGTCCATCCCACCACCACGCCAAACATTCCGATGAGAAAAGGATTAAACTGTTCCAGTATTTTTAACCAAGGTACAGTGGCGGCCAATATATTTTTATCAGGATAGTATGCGAGAATAGCGAAATAAGTTAAGAACCAGGGGATGGTCATTAGCAATCCTGATATAAACCCAGCAATAATACTTTCCTTCCTTGAGCGAATGTCTTTATAGGTAAAAAAAGAAGCAGGGTAGACTGCCAGATTATAACCAACGTATAAAATTCCTGTCCATAATAGTATACCGATACCCGGTGCTTCCGGCATGTAGCTCGTGTTCCATGAATTAAATAATTTGAGGATAGCAGTACCGTTGTTTGTAAAAACAGTAATAGCAAATAGGATGTAGGCCGCGAAGAGTGCAACTGTTCCAATCGTTTCCAGCTTGGCAATAACATCATCTCCCTTATAATTTAAGAAACCAACTACTGCGATAATGAGGAAGACTCCTACCCACTTGTTGAAGCCAAGTGTTTGATTTAGAATTTCTCCCGCGGCTGCGGCCATGACGGCAATAATGAGTATAGCCAATAATAGATAAACTACTTCATAGGCTATCCAGCCCTTGCCTATCAGTTTTTTTAATAGCGATTTGTAATCATAAACTTGCCATTGACGACAAGCCTCCATGGAAAGAATGGAAATAAATGAGAAGCCAAAGAAAATGGCCAACCCACTGACCCAGCCACTGGCACCAAACTTACCACCATACTCTACAATCTCACGACCGGTAGCGTAGCCTCCACCAATGAGGACGGATTGAAGAATGATGCCGGGCAGGAAAAGTCGCTTGAACTTTGATGGTTGTGTTGTGAGTGCTGTCAACGGATTGAGAGATTTGTGCTCTCAATATAAGACCCTTTTTTAAATAGTCTTTAAAAACCACTTGCCTTTGCCATCTCCCACCCGATAATACTTTTCTTGCGTACGGAGTTCCAACGGTATTCGCCCAGTATGCCATCTTTTCTGATGACGCGATGACATGGAATGAGATAAGCGATATGATTAGAGCCCACCGCAGAACCTACTGCTTGCATTGCCTTTGGATTTTGAATGGAGGTGGCAATATCCTGATATGTAAGTACACTGCCCATCGGTAGTTTTAACAATGCTTCCCAGACTTTTACCTGAAAGTTGGTGCCCTTTACAAAAAGATGAAGTTTCTCTTCTGCTGTGTCAGGTGCGGTATGAAATATTTTATCGATGAAGGATGCGGTGAGGTTTTTATTTTCATGAAAAATGGAATTGTTCCAATGTTCTTTCATTTTCTCCAATTCAAACTTCGGGTCTTCATCGGTACTTAAAAAGGATAGCCAGCAGATTCCCCTGTCAGTGACGCCAATTAGGCAAGTTCCAAATTGGGTTTCGTGCATTCCATACTCAATACGAATGCCTGATCCTTTTAGCTTGTACTCCTGCGGTGTTACAGCTTCCAGGGTTGTAAATAGATCGTACACACGCGATTGACTTGATAGTCCCGCTGATTCTGCTGCTTCGACCAGGTTCTTTGATTCTTTTAATTTTTCTTTTAAAAAATCGACTGTAAGAAACTGTAAAAATCGTTTGGGACTGATGCCGGCCCATTCTGTAAAAATACGCTGGAAATGAAAGGGGCTAAGATGTACTTTTTCTGCCACCTCGTCCAGTTCGGGTTGGTGCTGAAAATTTTTCTCCAGGTACTGAATGGCTTGTTCAATCCGCTGGTAGTTGATATTTGTTTCGATAGACACAATCATAAAGTTATTGTTTTTGTTGGATCAAAGGTGTGATAAGCGAAGAGCTCATTCAACCCGTTTCTTGCTCAAAACCGCTTGGAAAGTAATCGATTTGCCTTCCATTGGCCATACGCATTACGAAGGCAATGGCCACAGGGACGGAAGCCAAGATTTATGGCTTCTGTTTCACTTTTGAAGAAGACTCGATTTTCAATTTTCATTCTTTTGCCGGAGGCACAGGAAAGCAGTCCATAGATTTTTAGTTTAGCATTCCCACCCAAGCAAATCTCCCGCTTTTTTATAAGCCTTGTTAGTGCCTTGCCTGAAATAATTTGGTGGATCAGCATGAATAGATCAATTCGCATCATGAAAAATAATTCCCAAGGCAAATCGTTCACCAGCCTTTACTTCACTTATTCCATGTTTCATGTTTGCCCGATAGTAGCCTCGGCCACCCTTCACCGGTCTGAAGTTAGTAGTAAAGATGAGAGCATCACCCTGATTTGGTGTCAACACGTTTGCCTTGGATTGCGCTCTTGGAATCTGTTCCGTTAGTACAAATTCTCCCCCTTCGTAATTAGTTCCTTTTTGAGATAGCATCAAAAGAACCTGAAGCGGAAAGTAAACTTCTCCGTACAAGTCCTGATGGAGTGTATTGTATCCACCCGCCTCATAGTTAAGAATCAAGGGAGTGGGCCTTACCTGATTGTGTGCCTTACATGCTTTCAATAAGTCTTCGTGATAAATGGGGAACCGGGTTTCGATGGAGAGTTGTTTCATCCAATCGTTGGCAATGGATGAAAGTGGAGAGTATAAGTTTTCCCTTAGACTCTGAATTGTGGCTGGCAACGGATAATTAAAGTATTTGTATTCGCCTTTTCCAAAACGATAACGTTGCATATTAATAATGCTTCTGTAAAGGGTTGGCTCCGTGTACATTTTGATCAATGTTTCACAATTTTCCTTTGTCAATAAGCCAGGAATTAGTGCATATCCGCGTTCATTCAGGGAAGTGGCTATGGAAAGCCAATTGATTGTTGAAATGTCCATAATTTGATTTTTCACAAAGGAGAATTTGAAAAACGATGTGGTCAACCTGAAACTTGCGATTTGAGAGGCGTGATTGATTTTTTATCATGCTAACTTTGGGCAAACCCCTGGTGATGCAAATGATTGTTCCCGTTCCTGATACGTTTAGTTTTGATCTGGCTATTTCTTTTTTGTTGCGCTCTCCCCGCGAGTTACTGCATCGTGTGGAGGGGAATAAAGTTTTCAAAGCATTGAAAATTCATGATATCATTATTTTATGCTCCATTGAGTTGGATAAGAATGGTTTGTGCGTAACGTTTCCAGTCGGTAATCCAAACGCGATGCAAAAGAAAGAGTTGGAATGCTACATCCGGGAATGGTTTGACCTTGAGACTGACTTGACACCTTTTTATGAAATGGCAAAGAAAGACGCACTTCTGAAAAACCTTGTCGTCACTTATCGTGGATATCGTATTGTCGGCCAGCCGGATCTTTTTGAGTCATTGGTTTGGGCTGTACTCGGTCAACAAATCAACTTACAATTTGCCTATACCCTTAAGCAACGCTTCGTTGAAAGGTATGGGGAACAAATAGAGTTTAATCAACAGAAACATTTCCTTTTTCCTTCTCCCGAAATTGTTTCAACCATAGCCATGGATGAATTGCTTGCTCTGCAATTCTCGCGACAGAAAGCAAAGTATACTATTGGCATTGCCGAAGCTTTTAAGGTGGACGAAGTTTCAAAGGAGAAATTGAAGGGCCTTTCCCTGCAAGAGGCGAAAGAAATGTTAATGAAAATAAAAGGCGTTGGCAATTGGACTGCCAACTATGCGTTGATGAAAACCTTTCGCTATCCTGATGCTTTTCCATTGGAGGATGCAGGCGTCCATAATGCCATTAAGAATCTTAAGAAGATGAAAGCCAAGCCGACCCTGGATCAGGTAAAGAGAATTTTTAAAAAATATAAAGGCTGGGAGGCGTATGCTACGCTTTACTTGTGGAAAAGCCTTTGATTAGCTAATTCAAAAACTCAGTGAGCAGACCGTTTATGCCCAGAAGTAGGCAAAGGGGAGAGTAAAACTTCGTGTCGAGTTTGGCAAAAGTTGTGGTTTTAATTTTTTTGGTAAAACCTACATATCGAAAGTCACCCATCGCGCGAAGCAGAAAAATAACAGAGATCACCGTGATGCCAAACCGATTGATAAGATGTGGCATGTATATCGTTATGTATCCTATCTTGATGAAAAAAAGTAAAGCGAAGAATAGCAGAAAGGCACCAACCATTGCTCCATCAGCTCTACCCGGATTGAGCATCTTTTTTCCTTCTTCGTTTGTGGGTAAAACTTTTTCCATTCCGGATTGCCCACCCAGCGCCCAATAAAAATGGATTCCGCTGAGGAGAATAAGAATTAGTCCGTTCGCCAAGCCGGGCAGCATCTTCCAGAACATATTAATTAGTCGCAGGTTTCTGAAATCGAATAGCAAACAGCGTTGGCCACAATTTGCCTGTAATCAGTAATGTCTTGCTTTTCTGCTCGTATGCAATTCCATTTAAAACATCAGCCGATGGATTTAATAAATTCATTTTTTCAGCCAACGGTGCTATGTCCATTCTGCCTACGACTTCCCCTGTAGCCGGATCGATTTTTAAAATGTAGTTGGTCTGCCATTGGTTGGCAAAAATATAGCCCTCGATGTATTCAAGTTCATTCAAATCATCTACTTCATCATCTTTATCTTTAACCGTGAGCGTAGACATTTCTTTCAATGTAAGTGTATCCAAAAAATGAAGTTTGTTAGTTCCGTCACTGACAATGAGATTTTTTCCATTGTGGGTAATGCCCCATCCTTCGTGATTGTATTTGAATTCACCTATTTTATTAAACGTCTTTAGATCGTAAATAAACCCAATTCGGTTTTGCCAGGTCAACTGATAAAGTTTGTTGTTGAGAATGCAGATGCCCTCACCAAAGTATTTTTTATCAAGGATTATTTTTTTATCGTGTTTACCACTGGCAATGTCCACTTCACTTATCCATGAATTATCCTGACCAGTGCTTTCAAAAAGTTTTCCCTGATGAATGGTCAGTCCCTGAATGAATGAGGTAGGATCATGTGGAAAGGCCTTTACGACTGTGTAGGGGATAAGAGTTAAATCTGATGTTGAGTCTTTTTTCTTTGGAGTGCAACTCACCCAAATCAAAAGACAACTAAAGACAGCAAAGCGAACAACTATTTTCAAGATGAATTATCTAAGTGATTTAGCGAATTGGTATAAACTTGCCATCATTGATCTTACCGTTTTCAACAGTATACCAAGTTATTCCCGAAGGCATAACAACATCTCCTCCTTTTGAAGGAGCAATAATGGCAGCCGTTTGATGAAACCTTGTCTTTGGGCCAACGGCATCATAAGTAAATTGTTGCGAAAAGTGATGATGACCCCCCAAGGCAAGGGGATATGAATTGTTTTTCAATTTGCTGATCACATCATTTGCATTGGAAACAATGTGCCGATAATATTTACGCCCGTTGATGGTGATCAGGGTGCTGCCCGGTTCCTCCTCATGGAAACCATCCAGACTAATTCCTCCAGAGTAAAGTGGGATGTGATTGAAAGTAACAATTGGATTTTCTCTGGAAAGGTTAGAAACATCTTTTGACAACCAGGCTAACTGGGCGGAGTCGATGTGACCATAATACCAAAGGTCATGATAGTCTACCGAGTTGAGGCCTACAAAGTGAACTCCTCCATAATTGAAGGAGTAATAGTCAGGCCCGAGATAACTACGAAACATCTTTTTTCCATATAGTGAATGTGTTTCACTTACCAGTGACTTATGACGCTCGATGCCAAAAATTTCATGATTGCCAGGAACACTGTAAACAGGCACGGAAAATTTGGCGATCTCTGCCAGATATAGTTCGTAAAGAGAAGTGGCCTCTTTTTCAGAAACACGAAGTGCGTCTTTGATCAAGTCACCCGTTATTAAAACAAAAGCTGGTTTGAGCGAATCCGTAAGATGCTTCAGTTTTTGCATTCTGGCCACCGTGGGCAAACTGATGTGCGTGTCAGAAGCGTGAATAAAGGAAAAACCCTTGCCGATAGTTGATGGAACGAGCGCGAAATCGGTATTAAATTCAGGAGCCTCTTTTGGTATTGATTTCCAATAGGGGCCCTTTAGCAGGTAGCCATTCGGCTGACTTATGAAAAAGTATCCAAAGCTTGCTGTGCTCTCGAGTTGATAAAAACCATCTGCATTTGTTGTCGCAATCGTAATTTGGTCAGACACAACAACGTCTTTGACTCCAACTTCGCCCTTGTCGCGGATGCCATTGTTATTCTTATCAACGAACACATATCCCTTCAGTGTGATGGCTGATAACGTAGCCGAATGACTGAAAGCAGCAAGAAATAGTATTGCACAAATCGATTTCATGGCATGTTGAATTATTAGGCGCAATCTCCTTAAAATAATTCAAATTTAGTAGCGTGCTACTTAGCCAGGATAGGAAGGTTGGCGATTAGGGTCATTAATTCTTCGTCACCCACCATTTTCTTTTCGTCAGCCACGATGAGGAAATTTTCATAAAGCGTATTGAGTTCTTCACCTTCAAAATTGTACCCGAGTAGCTCAGCGCGATGTTTTAAAGCTGCCCGACCGCTGCGTGCAGTAAGTACTATAGAAGAAGAGGGGACGCCCACTTGCGATGGATTCATGATTTCATAATTCTCTGCATGTTTCAAAAACCCATCCTGATGAATACCGGAAGAATGAGCAAACGCATTTGCCCCCACCACTGCCTTATTTGGTTGAACCGGCATACGCATCATGCCCGACACCAACTTGCTAAGGTTATACAGCTTCTCAGGTTTAATGCCGGTTTCAAATCCAAGATCTTTATGGACCTGGAAAATCATCGCTACTTCTTCCAGCGATGTATTTCCGGCACGCTCGCCAATGCCATTCATTGTTACCTCTACTTGCCGTGCGCCATGGATCACACCGGCAACGGTATTGGCCGTAGCCAATCCCAAATCATTATGACAATGACATGAAATAATAGCTTTGTCGATATTATTTACATTGTCAAAGAGATATTGAATTCGTTTGCCATAAAGGTGAGGCAGACAATAACCGGTTGTATCCGGTATGTTTACCACATCTGCGCCAGCAGCGATAACAGCTTGCGTCATTTGCGCCAGAAAGGTGAGATCGGCTCTTCCTGCATCTTCAGCGTAGAATTCTACTTCGTATCCTTTGGCTTTAGCATATTGCACAGCCCACACACCTTGTTCTAAAACCTGCTCTCTCGAACTTTTGAATTTATGCTTGATGTGAACATCCGAAGAACCTATTCCGGTATGGATGCGTCCGCGCTTGGCATGATGTAGTGCTTCTGCCGCTACATCAATGTCATCCTTTTTGGCACGAGTGAGCGCACACACTACAGGATTATAAGTGGCTTTGGAAATTTCTACGACAGAGAGAAAATCCCCGGGACTGGAAATCGGGAATCCGGCCTCTATCACATCAACACCCAATGCCTCCAGTTCTCTCGCCAAGATAACTTTCTCCTCTGTTTTTAATTGACAACCCGGCACTTGCTCGCCATCGCGAAGGGTTGTGTCGAAGATTTGGATTTTATTGCTCATAGGTTATGATTTCAAATTCACGATTGACTAATAGATGTATTAATTACTGACAGCTGCTTTGCGATTTGATTTCCCATCGCATTCGTACTTAATATTTTTTCTTTTACTGTTTTAGAGTCGGATATATCGATGGTCCGGAAGCCGGATTTTAGAGTTTGTTCTACGGCCATGATAATTGCATCAGACTCTTCTTTCATTCCGAATGAGATATCCAACAGAAGAGCAGCCGATAAAATTGAAGCCAGCGGGTTGGCAATTCCTTTTCCGGTGATGTCATGGGCACTGCCGTGAATAGGCTCATAAACTCCCACAGTTTCCCCCACAGAGGCTGAAGCTAGCATACCCATTGATCCTGCAATCTGTGAAGCTTCATCAGTGAGTATATCACCGAATAAATTTCCAGTAAGTACCACGTCAAAGCTTCTTGGATTTTGAATGAGCTTCATGGCTGCAGAATCTACAAACATGTGCTCAAGTTCAACATCAGAATATTGTTTGCCGATATCCTGAACCACTGCTCGCCACAGTCGTGACGATTCTAATACATTTGCCTTGTCAACGGAAGTAACTTTCTTTCTTCGGGTTCGTGCAGCTTGAAATGCTTTGTGCGCTATTCGCTCTACTTCATAGCGCGAATAAATCATCATATCAAAGGCGGTGTCTCCATCATCCTTTCTTCCCTTTTCTCCGAAATAAACATCACCCGTCAACTCACGGAAGAAAAGAATATCAGAACCTTTTAGAATTTCTGCTTTGATGCTTGATGCTTCTAACAGTTCATCAAAAAGTTTTATCGGTCGTAGATTGGCATAAAGCCCCAACTCTTTGCGCATTTTAAGTAGCCCTTGTTCCGGTCTTACCTTTAGACTTGGATCGTTGTCGTATTTAGGATGACCCACAGCGCCAAAGAGAATAGCATCACAATTTTTTAGTTTACGAAGAGTTTCATCCGGCAACGGATTGCCGATAGCTTCAATGGCTTCATGCCCGATGAGGGCTTCATCAAATTCAAATGTATGCCCGTACGCTTCCGCAATTTTTTCAAGTACTTTCTTACCTTCAAGGGTTACTTCCTTGCCAATTCCGTCTCCGGGAAGAATTACAATTTTCTTTTTCATTCACTTATAGTTGTTCGTTGTTAGTTACTAGTTGTTAGCGTGGTTTACTCCTACGAACTAACAATCATCAACTAACAACTAATGTACTGCGTCAAATTCCCTGATCTCTTTGTTCAAACTCAATAAGTAATCAATGTCATCATAGCCATTAATCATACACGTTTTCTTGTAACGATTAATTTCAAAGTGCTCTTCCTGGCCGTTGAGGTTTACACTCTGGTTGGTCAAGTCTACTACTATCTCCGTTTTTGGATTCTGTTGAATGGCATCAAATAGTTTCTTTAAATAAGAATCTGAAACAACAACGGGGAGAAGCCCATTATTTAATGCGTTGTTCTTAAAGATGTCAGCAAAGAAACTGGATATGACTACTCTGAAACCAAAATCATAGATAGCCCAGGCGGCATGCTCTCGACTGCTGCCACAGCCGAAGTTTTTTCCTGCAATCAGAATTTTTCCTGAATAAGAAGGATTATTAAGTACAAAGTCCTTGTTAATCGATTTGCTACCACTGTCATCTTGAGATGACCCGGATGTGAGGTTGTATCGCCAATCACAAAATAGATTTTCGCCAAACCCTTCTCGCGTTGTAGCTTTTAAGAACCGCGCGGGAATAATCTGATCCGTATCAATGTTTTCAATTGGCAGCGGTATAGCTGTTGATTTTAATAATGTGAATTTATCTTTACTCATAATTACGTGTTGGTTGCTTGTTGTTAGCTCGTGATGAACTAATAACTACACTTTCAACTATTGAAACTCTCTTACATCCGTTACTTTTCCTGTTATCGCTGCTGCTGCAGCGCTCAATGGGCTTGCCAAAAAAGTTCTTGACTTGGGTCCTTGCCTTCCTTCAAAATTTCTGTTGGAGGTGGAGATACAATATTTTCCAGCCGGAACTTTGTCTTCGTTCATGCCGAGACACGCAGAGCAACCCGGGCTTCTCAATTCAAATCCGGCAGCTTCAAAAATTTTATCTAACCCTTCGTTCTTTGCTTGTTCTTCCACTTGCTTGGAACCGGGTATAACCCACACTTCTACATTCGATGCTTTCTTTTTTCCTTTAACCATGGTGGCTACCAATCTCAAGTCCTCTATGCGTGCGTTGGTGCAACTGCCAATGAATACATAGTCGACCAGCTTCCCCAATAGTTGCGAGCCGGGCTCGAGTCCCATATACGCCAGCGATTTGCTGAAGGAATGCTGTTCATTCAAATCTTTTAATTCCTGAAGTGTTGGTATTCTATCAGTCACACGCATGCCCATACCGGGATTGGTTCCGTAGGTAATCATCGGAGCGATGTCTGCGGCATCGAACTGCAATACCTTATCGTAGATTGCTCCATCATCTGTTCCTAATTTTTTCCACTCGGCAACTTTTTTATCAAAGGCATCACCCTGTGGTGCAAATTTCTTTCCTCTGATATAGTCAAAGGTTGTTTGATCGGGGGCAATCAATCCTCCACGCGCACCCATTTCAATACTCATATTGCAGATAGTCATACGCGCTTCCATGGATAGATTGCGGATCGTGTCTCCTGCATACTCCACAAAAAAGCCAGTGGCTCCACTGGCTGAAATTTTTGAGATGATGTATAGAATAATATCCTTGCTCACCACACCTTTTGCCAATGCGCCATTGATTTCGATCTTCATGGTTTTAGGCTTGTATTGCAATACGCATTGCGTAGCCATGACTTGCTCGACTTCGCTTGTACCTATTCCAAATGCGATATTGCCAAATGCACCGTGGGTAGAAGTATGGCTGTCGCCACAGACGATTGTCATTCCGGGTAGCGTGAATCCTAACTCCGGCCCAATGATGTGAACGATCCCTTGATAGGGATGACCCAAATCATAAAGCTCAACTCCAAAATCTTTACAATTCTTTCGCAGTGTTTCGACCTGATGTCTTGACAGCACCTCTTTGATTGGTAGGTGCTGGTCTTTAGTGGGCACGTTATGATCTGCAGTCGCTGTAGTTCGTGATGTATTGAAAACACCAATTCCACGTTTCTTCAATCCATCAAATGCCTGAGGGCTTGTTACTTCATGTATAAAGTGACGATCAATGAAAAGCGCATCGGGGTAGCCTTCCGCCCGCTTTACCACATGGGCATCCCAGATTTTTTCAAAAATTGTTTTAGGTTTCATTTATTGTCTTTAAATCCTGTAGCGCAACAAGCGTTAGTTTGGACGACTCCCTTAAAAACGAAATCGCCCTGTCAGAACGTTGAGTTTTGACAGGGCGGTTATTTACTTCTTCTACTATTACGAAGATGATAAATTTTAAGCTCTTCGATTACTTTCAGGTCCGAAATATTTCGATCTACTTACAAGTGTTAGTTTAAAAATTGACTAGACTAAATACTCAAATAGATTCTCATTCTGATTGACGAGTGTGTAGTTGAGTTTATGAGAATCCATTCGAGTCATCAAGAGTTTAAAATCATCCTTCGATTTTAATTCAATGCCTATCAGCGCGGGCCCTGTTTCCTTGTTATGCTTTTGAATAAATTCAAACCGTACGATATCATCATTCGGTCCAAGGATATGATTGACAAATTCCTTAAGTGCGCCAGGGCGTTGTGCAAAACGAACTATAAAATAGTGCTTGAGTCCTTCGTATAACAGAGAACGCTCTTTGATCTCCTGCATCCGATCAATGTCATTGTTACCTCCACTTAAAACGCAAACTACTTTCTTCCCCTTGATTTGATCCGCGTATTGATCAAGGGCTGCAATGGATAATGCTCCTGCAGGCTCAGCAACAATGGCATCCTCGTTATAAAGTTGTAGAAGCGTAGAACTCACCTTGCCCTCTGGTACCAGCAGCATATCCGAAAGCACATCCTTACAAATTTCAAAGGTAAGGTCACCCACTTTTTTAACCGAAGCTCCATCCACAAATCGTTGGATCGACTCTAACATTATGGGTTTGCCAGCCTTCAACGCCTCTTTCATTGAAGGCGCACCCTGTGGTTCTACGCCTATAATTTTTGTTTGTGGAGAATACGTTTGAAAGTAACTTCCTAATCCTGCTGACAATCCACCACCACCTACAGGAACAAAAACAAAATCAATATTGGATTGTTCTTCGAGTATTTCTTTCCCAACTGTGCCCTGACCTTCCATGATCTTTACGTGATTGAAAGGCGGAATAAAAACGAAATTATTTTTCTCAGCAAACTTCAGCGCGTGAGCCTGACAGTCGTCAAACGTATCACCAATCAACACAACTTCTATCCAGTCACCGCCAAACATTTTCACCTGAGTGATTTTCTGTTTGGGTGTAATTGCAGGCATATAAATAACTCCTTTTATTTGAAGAAGCTTACACGAAAAGGCAACACCCTGAGCATGATTTCCTGCGCTTGCACACACCACACCTCGTTGCCGCTCTTCCTCATTTAAACTTTGAATCAAATTATACGCTCCACGAATTTTATAGGAACGAACTACTTGCAGGTCTTCGCGTTTCAAATACACTTCGCAGCCAAACTTGTCAGACAATTTGCGATGAAACTGCAACGGAGTTTTGAGCACAACATTCTTAAGCACGAGATGTGCTTGGTTGATGTCGATTTGCTGATTGAGTAGAGAAACCATCGGAGTTGTTGGTTGTTAGTTGCTAGTTTTAGAAGTCTTTTCACAAACAACTAGTAACCAGCAACTATCAACTATTTCAATTAATCATACTTGCCTCTACTTGATTTTTTTCTGGTCTCAATGCCCGAACGGCAGCACCAGCCTGCCAGAGTTCACTTTCGCGTACTTCTTTTAATTCTTCAGCAAGTTTTTCGCGATAATCAGGTTTACTGCACGTATCAATTGTGCGTTTTGCTTCCGCACCACTGGCAACACTTTCATACAATTCTTTGAAAACGGGAAGTGTAGCGGCTTTGAATTTTTTCTTCCAATCCAAAGCACCGCGCTGCGCGGTGGTAGAGCAATTGGCATACATCCAATCCATACCATTCTCAGCAACGAGCGGCATAAGGCTTTGTGTCAACTCCTCCACCGTTTCATTGAAAGCTTCTGAAGGCGAGTGTCCTTTTGAACGAAGCACCTCGTACTGTGCCTCAAAGATTCCTGCAATGGCGCCCATCAGTGTGCCGCGCTCGCCAGTTAAATCGGAGTAAACTTCTTTCTTAAAATCAGTCTCAAATAAATAACCAGCACCAACACCAATTCCTAAAGCAATAGCTTTCTTTTTGGCGTTGCCAGTTGCATCTTGGAAGACAGCGTAGCTTGCATTAATTCCCTTTCCCTGTAAGAATAATCTGCGTACCGAAGTACCAGAGCCTTTGGGCGCTGCAAGAATAACATCAACATCGGCAGGAGGGATGATGCCGGTTTGCTCTTTGAATGTGATGCCAAAGCCATGCGAAAAATAAAGTGCTTTACCTTTTGTCAGATGAGGTTTGATGGTTGGCCACAACGCAATTTGCCCCGCATCAGATAACAAAAACTGAAGTATTGTTCCGCGCTTTGCTGCTTCTTCAATATCAAACAATGATTCACCAGGTACCCATCCGTGTTCTATTGCCTTGTTCCAGGTCTTTGACCCTTTGCGTTGTCCCACAATTACACGAAATCCATTGTCGCGAAGATTTAATGCCTGCGCAGGACCTTGAACCCCATATCCAATGATGGCGATTGTTTCGTTCCTCAAAAAATCCAATGCTTTTTCCATTGGAAATTCTTCTCTGGTAACTACCTCTTCCATTGTTCCTCCAAAATTGATCTTTGCCATTTTCCTTTTTATTTAGTTATTCGTTATATAAATAGTTATTAATCATTCAACATCTACTATTTGCTCGCTACGTTCGTAGTAAAATGCACTACCGCTTACATAGTTTGCGTACTCTACTTCAATTAGTTTTTCCAATTGATGTTTTACTTTTTCGATAAGATCGGGTGTGGTGAATACGAGAATGATCGCGCCTCCTTTGCGAAAATCATCTTCGTGCTCGTGGGCCATCAGTTTTTTAATGCGCACGCGCCTGCGGTTTAATACATTCACAATCCGGTTAAGGATGGAGAAATTATTATCCGAGGCAATTTCTAAGGTGAAGTCTTGTTTCATTTCTTTCAGCTTTACTGCTCATTACTTATCTCGCGGTATTTCTAGAATTACTTCTGCCACTCCGGCTCCTGCTGGTACCATCGGAAATACATTGTCTTCTTTCTCTACCACTACTTCCAAAAAATAGGAGGTGGTTGAGGTCAGCATCTTATTTAGCGCACCTTGCAGATCTTTTTGGTCAGTAACTTTAGCGGCAGGTATTTTATAGGCTTCGGCAATCTTTACAAAATCGGGATTGTCCATCTCTGTAAAAGAGTAGCGCTTTCCATGAAATAGCTGTTGCCATTGCCTCACCATTCCTAAAAAGTTATTGTTTAATACCAGAATTTTTACTGGGATTTTGTATTGCATTATGGTTCCTAGCTCTTGTATTGTCATTTGATAACCACCATCGCCAATAACAGCGATTATCTGATTATTCGGAGCGGCTACCTTTGCACCCATAGCAGCCGGTAAAGCAAAGCCCATCGTGCCCGCGCCACCAGAGGTAATGTTAGTGCGGGGATTTTTGTATTTATAATAGCGCGAGGTCACCATTTGATGCTGGCCTACATCCGTTACAATCACCGCTTCGCCTTTTGTTAATTCAGATAGCATGTGAACCACTTCGGCCATCTTCAAACTACTCGTATCTTGAATTTCCTTTTGAACTACCTTTTCGAATTCTTCCTGATTTAAGGTGTGGAAACTTTTAATCCATTCGTCATACTGATTAGCCTTGCAGTGTTTTATTAAGTCCGATAGGGCTTCTTTCGCATCGGCATTAACAGCTACGTCTGCCTTGATGATTTTGTTGATTTCAGCTTTGTCGATTTCTATGTGAACGACCTTTGCTTGTCTGGCGTATTTACTCACGTTGCCCGTAACCCGATCGTCAAAGCGCATACCAACTGCAATCAGAACATCACACTGATTGGTATTTATGTTTGGTCCATAATTTCCATGCATACCCAGGTATCCAACATAGTTCGGATGATCGGTTGGAAATCCACCTAAACCAAGTAACGTGCACGCAACTGGAATTCCGGTTTTTTCTGAGAACGCAATCAATTCGTTGGTGGCACCGGATAATAGAATTCCTTGCCCCGCTAAGATGTACGGCCGTTTTGCGTTGTTGATAAGTGTCGCGGCCGCTTCTATTTGATCTTTTTGTAATACGGGTTTTGGCTTGTAGGTACGCACTGCGTTACAAACCTCATATTGAAATTCTTCAATTAATTCATTTTGTGCGTTCTTGGTTATATCTACTAAGACCGGACCGGGCCTTCCGCTTGATGCTATATAAAATGCTTTTGCAATGGCGGGCGCGATGTCTTTTGCTTCAGTAACCTGCACATTCCATTTTGTTACAGGAAGTGTGGTGTTTATTACATCGATTTCCTGAAATGCATCAGTGCCCAACAGGTGCGCAAATACCTGACCTGTGATACATACTATTGGTGTTGAGTCAATCAACGCATCGGCTAAGCCGGTAACCAAATTTGTTGCGCCTGGTCCTGACGTTGCAAATACAACTCCTGCCTTACCCGAGACCCGCGCATACCCTTGGGCAGCATGAATAGCACCTTGTTCATGACGCACTAATAGGTGCGTGATTCTATCGGCATAGTGATAGAGAGCATCGTACACAGGCATAATCGCGCCACCAGGGTAGCCGAAAATATGTTGTACTTTTTCTTCTACGAGGCAACGAAGCAAAACTTCTGAGCCTGAAATTTTTAATTTTTCCGGAGCCGCCAATTCTTTAGTCTTCGTCAGTAACGCATCCATCAGCTGCTGTTTTTACTTGTTTTGAATATTTATAAAGAACCCCTTGAGTCACCCTTAAGGCCGGAGTTTTGTAATTTGATCTTCGGATCGCAATGGTTTTTTCATCCACGAGTAAATTGATCTGATGTTTCTTTACATCGATTTCGATCCAATCGCCATCTTCAACCAAACCGATGAGACCACCATCAAATGCTTCAGGTGTAATGTGACCAATCACGAAACCATGTGAACCTCCGGAGAATCTTCCATCAGTGATGAGGGCTACCGATTTGCCTAAGCCGGAACCCATTATCAGACTCGTTGGCTTTAGCATTTCCGGCATTCCAGGCGCGCCTTTGGGCCCTACGTTGCGAATAACTACTACATCACCTTCTTTTATTTTTCCGGATTTGATTCCGTCCACCAATTCAAACTCTCCATTGAATACCCGTGCCGTGCCTTTAAATTTTTCACCCTCTTTGCCAGTAATTTTTGCAACAGATCCTTTCTCTGCAAGATTGCCGTAAAGAATCTGTAGGTGACCGGTCTTTTTAATAGGTTTCTCCAACGGTACGATGACATCTTGCTTTTCGAAGTCAAGATCTTTGGCATGCGCAACATTTTCAGCAATTGTTTTGCCCGTCACGGTAATACAATCGCCATGCAGCAATCCTTTCTGCAATAGGTACTTCATCACTGATGGAACGCCTCCAATTTTATGAAGAGCTTCCATTAAATATTTTCCACTAGGCTTGAGATCAGCAAGGAGCGGAGTTTTATCTGAGATGCGCTGAAAGTCCTCTTGCGTGATTTTAATCCCTACACTTTTTGCCATAGCAATTAAGTGTAACACGGCATTCGTTGATCCGCCCAATACCATCACAATGGTGATAGCATTTTCGAATGCCTCAAAGGTCATGATATCGCGCGGCTTCAAATCTTTTCGAAGCAAAAGCAGCATTGCTTCTCCTGCTGCGATGCATTCAGCAGATTTTTCTTTGCTCAGCGCAGGATTTGACGCGGAATAAGGAAGTGACATTCCCAATGCTTCAATTGCTGAGGCCATTGTATTGGCAGTGTACATACCGCCACAGGCTCCGGCACCAGGACAAGAGTTTTGAATGATGCCTTTATAATCTTCTTCAGAAAGCTTGCCCTGAATTTTTTCACCCAATGCCTCAAAGGAAGAAATGATATTCAACTCGCGGCCTTTGTAGTGCCCTCCGGCAATGGTACCTCCATACACCATAATGGCAGGACGATTCAATCTACCCATCGCCATCACAGAACCCGGCATGTTTTTATCGCAGCCTACTACGGCTATCAGTCCATCATAATATTGTGCACCGCAAACAGTCTCAATCGAATCGGCAATCACCTCTCTGCTTACAAGTGAATAACGCATTCCTTCAGTGCCATTGGAGATGCCATCGCTCACACCAATGGTATGAAAGATCAATCCCACTAACTCCTGATCCCACACTGCTTGTTTAACTTCTCGCGCCAGATCGTTTAGGTGCATGTTGCAAGTATTGCCATCAAAGCCTGTGCTTACGATGCCTACTTGTGCCTTCTTTAAATCATTTTCCGTCAATCCAATTCCATACAACATCGCCTGTGAGGCTGGCAGTGTTGGGTCCTGGGTTATGGTCTTACTATATCTATTTAATTCCATTGAGTCGTTATTAGTTGGCATTTGCTAGTTAATCGCTGCCACATTGACAACGATCAACCAACAATGAACAACACTTACACAATTACATAAGAATAACTCTTGTCCAATACAATGCATTTATAGGCTTCCTGAATGACTGATCCCATTGAATTCTTCCATGACTTAGCAAATGGTTGGCCTTCGATGGATTCAATGGCGACTACTTCTGCTGCTGTTCCACAGAAGAATGCACTGTCTGCTTCAAACAATTCCTCAGGCCTGAAATACTTCTCTTCTATCGGCATTTCAAGTTCCTTACAGATATCGATGACCGTACTTCTTGTTATGCCAGGAAGAATATTTCCAAGGGGTGGGGTGTAGAGTACGCCATCTTTTTCAAAAAAGAAATTAGCGCCTGGTCCTTCCGCAACAAAGCCATTCATGTCAAGCATGAGAGCTTCATCAAATCCTCTTTCCTTAGCTTCCATCGTAGCCATAATGGAGTTAACATAATGCCCACAGACTTTGGCTTCTACTTTTACTGACTTAGGATTGGGTCGCTGATAAGAAGAAATGCACAACCGCAAAGAAGGATTGCTAAAATATTTTCCCCAATCCCATGCGGCAATCATTAGTGAGGTTTCTTTTGGTGCAGTCAGCGACATGTTGGGGCTACAATAAACCAAAGGTCGGATGTATGCATTTGAAAGATTGTTCTTTTCTAAAACCTGGTAGGTTATCTGCGTGAGTTCTTCGACATCATATTGAAATGGGATATTCACCAAGGCACAGCTGCGCTGAAGACGCTCGTAATGCTCGTGTGCTTTGAAAACTTTCGTACCGTTTATTGTTTGATACGAGCGGATGCCTTCAAAGGCTCCGTACCCATAGTGCAATGTTTGACTGAATAAATCTGCCTTTGCATCTTTTGCTTTGATGAATTTGCCGTCAAGAAAGAGAACTGTTTCGTCTGTGTAGTACATGAATTTGAACAATCGTTAGTTTGTTATAGTCAGTATAAAATAAAACCGCCCCGAGGTTATCGGGGCGGTTTGTTGAAAACAATATTTTCTATTGTCACCGCCCCCGTTTTCGGAGAATAATGACGTTAATGAGCACAAGAGAACGGCTGATCAAATTGATCAGATTAATATTCGTAACTATCGTGCTTGTTGAATTCATTTTTTGCTACTCTACAAGATTGGAGAATTTTAGGGTCACATTCAACTGTTCCTAAAGAAAAAATTTGCGAGTTACTATTAACAAGTGTTAGGTAGTTGCAGCAAATCCCTCTTCACGCTCAGGCTAAATATTCATTGATTCCATCCCAAATAGAAGTAAATGTTTCAATCAACTTTTCCTCAGCTCTTGAAGAAGAGTGACACTGAAATCCTATGAGTTAAGGCAACATGAAGAACTAGAAACTATGTAAACACTCTTACCATCTGACAGGTAGTCAACAGGGCGTTTATCATGGGGCGCATATGTTGGGGTTGACCAAGTGCTTTACCTGGCCTGCTTTTTACAATTTCACGAGCTTAATTGCCGACCTCGCTTTGCTCCATCGGCAGGCGGCTGTTGTCGCATTTCTGTTAAGTACGAGATATTTCGCTGCTTAAAAGCAGCGGTTCTGGGTCACCTATTTGCCTTTTTTGATATAGAATGGCTTCTATCTTGATTGAATACTTCAAAATATTGAATAACTTTAAAAACCAAATACCAACCCTACTACAATGAAACTTTCTGCTTCTTTTTTGGCTTCCTGGGATAGTTATATGTTCATGGCCGGCTACCTCTTTGTGGGTATCGCTGTCATTATCCTGCTTTACCATGAATTCAGACTTTTTCAAATTAAAAATTACAAGGAAAAGTATGACTACGTGAACCTTCACGAGATCACCTATTTCTGGTATGCTGTTATCGCCATTATTCTTGCTGCCGCGTTCTTTTGTAATACCATTGCCACGCATACTATTGAATTTCGAGGCATACTCTGGTTTTATGTCAGGATTTTCATAACAGTTTCTTTTGCCATCATTGCTTACATCGTTTTATCGAGCATGGTTAGGATTTACTATCCACGCACGGTTGAAAAGCGCCTTAATAAAATCCGAAACACACCACGTACTTCTCCTCAGGGCAACCTTATGCGTAAGCTGAGTGAAGAGGAAGAAGACGCACATTTGGATGCCAGTCAGATTGCAGAGGAAGCAAGTGGTGTGCATTCTGTGGACTATGACGTTTGGCTCGATGAGAAGACCGGATATAAAACGATTGAAAAATACTTTAGCTATCAGCACACTGAAGAATGTCCTAATTGCGGATATTTTACCATGAAGATTGCCTCTGAAGAAGTGGAAACTGCTCCTACGCAAGACGAAGCAGGTAAGCTTATCAAACACTACAAATGCGGCTATTGTGCGCATCGGGAGTTAAAAGAAGTAACGCTGGCAAAGCTATCTGCCAATGCGTAGATAAAGCCCAGGGAGAAGACCTGACTCTTTTTTTATCTCGCGAATCGTTTCTAATTCAGACGCAAACGATCCAGCCTCACTACATTTTCCACATGCATGGTATGAGGGAACATATCGACTGGTTGCACGGCAGTGATTTTGTATTGCTCGGAAAGTATTTTTAAGTCCCGTGCCTGTGTGGCCGGATTGCAACTCACATAAATTATTCGCTCAGGCGAAGCCTGCAATAGCATTTTGCATACGTCTTCGTGCATACCTACCCGTGGTGGATCAGTGATAACAACATCAGGCCTGCCATGCTCTGATAAGAATGCATCGTCCAATAAATCTTTAATATCGCCTGCATAGAAGTCTGTATTTGTGACATTATTGATTTGAGAGTTTACTTTGGCATCTTCAATGGCCGCAGCAACATATTCAAGTCCGATCACCTTTTTGGCATTGCCCGCTACAAAGTTGGCGATGGTTCCTGTACCTGTATACAAATCATACACTAACTCGTCCCCGGTGAGATTCGCCATCTCCCATGCAATGCGATATAGCTCATAGGCCTGATCTGAATTGGTTTGATAAAATGATTTTGGCCCTACCCTGAATTGAAGGGCATTTCCTGAAATTGGGCGAGGCATGCTTTCAGTGATATATTCGTTACCCTTCCAGCAGACAATATCAAGATCACTGAAAGTATCGTTTCGCTTGCCGTTAATAATGTAGTTGTTGGATGTTATCTGAGGGAATTTTTTTGATAGCATTTGAAGCATGAGTTCAACCCATTCCATCTTTTCGTACGCTACCTGAAGAATGGTCATCACCTCTCCGGTGTTCGCAGTTCGGATAGTAAGACTTCTTAAAAAACCAACTTGCTTTCGCAAGTCAAAAAAATCAATGCCTGCTGCCATGGCAGTTTCTTTTACACCAAGCCGAATGGCATTGGAAGGATCTGGCTGAAGATGACACTCATCAACATTAAAAACTTTGTCATACATGCGGGGGATATGAAAACCCAGTGCAGGCCTTGCCGGTCCAAAGCCCTCGATAGCTACCGTTGCCATTTCTTCTTTAGTCCTCCAACGTTCTGCTGAAAAAGTAAAATCCAGTCGGTTGCGATAGTATCGAGTTTTGCGAGAGGGTAGGATGGGCTTGATTTCCGGAAGTATTAATCCACCAATCCGTTCCAGGTTATCAACCACCTGCTTTTGTTTATAATAGAGCTGCGTTTCATAGTTGATGTGTTGCCACGAACAACCGCCACAGGTTCCAAAGTGCTGACAAAAAGGTTCATCACGGTTAGGAGAATACTCCTCAATCTTTGTAACACGACCTTCTAAATAACTGCTCTTAATTTTTGTGAGCTCGGCTTCTACTGTATCTCCCGGTGCGCCACCTTGTAAGAAAATTACCATGCCTTCTTTCTTTGCCACAGTCTTGCCTTCTGAAGCCATGGTTTCAATGACAAGATGTTGCAGTTTATCTCCTTTTTTCATGGGTCGCCAAATTACGCAAATTGGGGGGTTTTGTGCCTGATACACATTTGCTATATTTCGCTGATTCACTATTACATGAAAAAGCTCCTCTTCACATTGCTTTTGCTCATCACATTTCCTGTGATGGCTTCACATATTGTGGGAGGTGAGTTTGAACTAATCCACGTCTCCGGAAGCACTTACCAACTTAACCTTATTATTTATTTTGATAAAGTGAACGGTGTAGCAGGTGCAAAAGATCCGAATGCCACTGTTCAGATTTATCGAAAGAGCGACAATACATTAATGGCCAATGTACTCCTTAACCTAGTGGATGAAATTAATGTGCCCTATACCCAACCCGAGTGCTCGAATGGACAAATAGTAACATCGAAAATAAATTATACAGCTACAATTGATCTAAGTGCTGCCAACTATGGCGATCCGGGAGGGTATTACGTTGTGTGGCAGAGATGCTGCAGGAATTATACGATCTCCAATATTTTTAGCGAAAACCCCGCCAATAGCGGAATCTCTGCGGGTCAGACTTTCTATCTTGAATTCCCTCCTGTAGTTAAAGGCAATAAACCTTTTTACAATTCTTCGCCAAGGTTGTTCCCACCCTTGAATGATTATGGTTGCCCGTTTAAGCCATACTATGTTGATTTCGCAGGTGTAGATGACGACAATGATTCATTGGTTTATTCATTGGTCACACCGCTGAACACTACAGCTGCGGTTGCTTTGCCACCGCCTTCACCAAGGCCTTACCCCGATGTAACGTGGCGGCCTGGTTATGGACTTACCAATATTATTAATGGACTGCCTGATCTAAGAATCAGTAAAGATGGATTTTTGAGAACAACACCTACCACGCAAGGTTTATTTGTATTTGCAGTTAAAGTCGAAGAATATAGAAATAAGGAAAAAATAGGTGAAAGCAGGCGGGACTTTCAGATGCTGGTAACAGACGAGTGTGATGATTCCGTTCCACCGCAAATATTAGGCAAGAGACTAAGTGAATCAACATTCACTTATGATAATACGATGAGCGTCAGTTTTTCCAATATGGTTTCAGACCAGAACAGATGTATTCAGGTGAGGGTTTCGGATGAAGATTCAAATGAAGCGTCAGTAAAAGAAAAGGATAACAAAAAAGAAAACATTAGTGTAAAGGCTGTCGGGCTAAATTTTAAAGATGCAAATCTTAATAATGAGTTATTTGTAGGTGCTACCACAGCTACCCTCGTGGAAGGAAGCACCGCAGATTTTACAATCTGTTTTCCACAATGTCCTTATGTCGAAAACGGCACATATCAGGTGGGAATTATTGCATTTGATGATGCGTGCAGTTTGCCTTTATCCGATACGCTGAAAGTGACGGTTACGGTAGTTCCACCACCCAATTCGCCTCCCCGATTTACCTCGGCTATACTAACGGAAGCCTACGACATTGAGGAAGGTGTCCCTCTTGCCTGGTTTTTCAGGGCGGTTGATGATGATGTAGACAATCTTACCATCGCTGTGGCGGGTATTGGTTTTAACCTGCAGGATGCCGGCTTGTCATATTCGATCACTAAAGATGAACCTGGTGTGATCGAAGGCACTCTTCAATGGGATCCATCCTGTGATATTTATAACTTCAGCAAGCAAATAAGTTTTGAAGTGAAAATCATCGTGGAGGATGCAGATATTTGTGAGTTTACCAATCAGGACGTTGCTGTTTATAAAATGTCGGTTAAGCTCCCTGAGAATAAAGACCCAATCATTGATACGGATATTACGATTAATACCTCGGAGCGAACGGTAATGGGATTAGAAAGAAAAGTGAACGAATCACTATCCTTCAATGTAATTGGCATCGATGACCAAATTGGGAACGATTACCTTCACTTATTCTTAAAGGGCAAAGACGATCCTTCTGTTTTAGGCGCCAGTTTCTCAAAAGTAGAGGGTGTATCTCCTGTCTCTTCTCGTTTCGATTGGAATATTCGATGTTCTCCGCTTGATCTGGCAAAACAAGACAGTTATGTTTTTCAGTTTATTGTAGCAGACAGCACCAACAAATGCCGCATTCTTAAAACAGATACGGTGGATGTACAAGTAAAAGTTCTTCCTCCAGATAATTTAGCACCGGTTCTATCAATCGCTAGCTTGACCGATACACCATTAAATAGCAACAAGCTGTCCATCACGCTGGGTCAGCCAATTGTCCTGAGCCTTTTGGGCACGGATGCTGATTCCTATCCGGAAAAAGATAATGTTGAAATTAGTTTGGTGGAGGCAAAGGGTAACGTACCACCAAAAGGATTTGCCTTTTTACCAGCCGAAGGAAAAGGGAGTGCGCAAACAAAATTTTCGTGGACACCTGATTGCTCCATTTTCGAGAATGATGTTTATGAAAACAACTACACGTTTAAATTCCGAATAGCAGATGACAGATGCTTTTCATTCAAACCGGACACAACAACGGTTAGTATTAAGATTGCTGACGTTGAAGCTTTGCACGAGGAGTTTTTGCCACCCAATGTGATCACGCCAAATGGCGATGGTTGCAACGATTATTTTGCTTTGGAAGAAACTGAGCTTACCTGTAATCGCTTAGACAATGCGGATACAAAAATCAATTTACCTAAAGACAATTGTGTTGGCCACTTTCAAGCAATACGTATTTTCAATCGCTGGGGCAAACAAGTTTATGAAAGCACATTCCGCAATTTCAGATGGGATGCCAGAAATGAAGCAGCGGGAGTCTATTTCTATTATATTGAGTACAGCAACCGGGGCTATAAGGGCTCCCTTTCAGTTCGCTACTAGCTAGTCTTCCGGATAGGGAATAAAAACAAAGCTTGTAAATTCTTTATCCACCACAAACAAACAACAGAACTCGTCAGGGTCTTTGTAAGTACCAATGAAATCATCTTTTTTATCCACACCAACTAATTCGCGTTGAAGAAATTCATCAAGAAAAGAAGCGTAGTAATTCCACGCCAGTTCCATATCCTTTTTGTCGATAAGCAGATTTCCAATGGGAATAGCTTCTTTTGAAATGCAAAAAATAGGAAAGTCAAATCCCGCTTTGCGGATCTGATACGAGGCATCTTTTAGTGTATCGGCTACCTTCACGAAATCCTCAGATATCGTGCCCAAATACCTTCCATTTAATTCTGGATCATTAAACATGCCTTTGCTAATAAGTTGCTAAAATACTAATCACATCGGATTAATACTCATTATTGGTATCAGGCGCAGTTTGAATTTGAATCATAACTTATTTGAGATGATCTTCGTTGAATGTGAAACCCAAATGCTATGGAAAATTCAATAAAGCGATCTGAGTTTCTTCAAAAGACAATAATTGGAGCTGCCGGAATTCTTCTACCCACGGGCGTTCTTGCCAAGTCAGGGCAGGGAAACCCTCCTCCTATTAAAATCGAAATCGTTAAAGAATTTGTAACCGTTGCTCATGGCAAGATAGATCGACTGAGGGAAATGTTGGAGAATGATTTTTTGTTGCTTCATGTATCCTATGATTGGGGAGGAGGAGATTATGAAACAGCGATTGAGGCAGCTGGTCATATGGGCAACAAAGAAATTGCTACTTACCTGCTCGGCAAAGGAGCACGCTACAATATTTATTTAGCGGCTATGCTCGGTCATCTTGATATTGTTAAGCAGGTTTTGGGTATGAGTCCGCAATTGCTTAACGGCAAGGGCCCTCATGGATTTACCTTACTGCATCATGCCCTAAAAGGTGGTGAGAGTTCTGTTGCAGTGGTCGATTTTTTGAAATCACTGGGGGCTAAAGAAACCAATGCTGGTTTCTACAACAAGGGGTAGTGCGAGGCAATTACGTTTTTGCAATGTTGTTCAAGTTCTGGAAAGAAAGAGGTAAACTCTTTTTCAAAATCACCATAGTATAGATTCAATTCTTTCACAGATTCATTCATTCTAGAATCATAAGCCGATCGCCTCGTCATTCCTGTCAGTGCTCTCTCGAGCCCTTGTAGCTGCCCATAGTTAACAAGCCAATTGCCTGCGGTCATGTGTGGCATCAGGTACTTAACTTTATCTGGCAATATGGTTTCATGTTCTTCAATAAGACGATAAGCCCGAAGTGCAAAGTCGACCAATTGTTCATTTGAATAGACCGTCCAGTTTTTGGCCAGAAAATGATCATAAAACATATCGATGATCACTCCGGCATAATGCCGATAAACCGGCCGAAGCCGATTCTTACTGATCTTTACTATTTCGTGCGTATCGGTGAAGTGATCAATGTATCGGTGAAGCTCAATTCCTGCGGCAATCCCTGCTTCATACCGCTCATGCGGGTTTCTCCCTTTCACAAAATCGCCTATGAAATTGCCCACCATGATTTTTGGCCGATTGCCCGAAAGAAAGAGATGCGCCAGAAAATTCATTCATGTAAGGTAATAGATTAACTTTTCATTTTTTACAGCCCGGAAATTGTTGATTTTTGACCTAACTAAATTAAAGACACCTATGACTGCACTACCTCAGTTGAAGTTGCTAATTAATCTGGCCAGTATCGATGGCGAGGTAGGAGAAAAAGAACGTAACTATATTTTCAACATTGGCAGGGCCAATGGCCTGGCGGAAGTGGTTGTGGAACCGCTATTTAACACACAGCATGAAACGATTGTTCCAACCCATTTGGATAACGATCAGAAATTCAACTACATCGTTAGCCTCGTGCAACTGATGAAAATTGATGAGCGATTGTATAAAGAAGAAATTAAGTACTGCTCGCTGGTAGCAGCCAAATTAGGATATAGCAAAGACATTATTTTTGACCTGATGCTTCACGTAAGTGCTACGATGGCCGAAACGGAAGTGAAAGCACTACAGGAGTTGACTAAGAAATACCTCACAAAGTAGAAAAACTGGTTTCCTGGCCGAGTAGGAATCAGAATCCTGTTACGGCACTTTTTTACCACCAATTCCCTCAAAATATTCCCTAACTTTGCCGCTTGATAAAAACGAGTTTGAACGTTGGGTATGGAAAACATTCGTAATTTTTGCATCATTGCGCATATTGATCACGGGAAAAGCACGCTTGCCGATCGCCTTTTGGAGTTTACAGGCACGCTGACGGACCGGCAAATGCATGCTCAGGTGCTGGACAATATGGATTTGGAGCGTGAAAAGGGTATTACTATTAAGTCCCACGCCATTCAAATGAACTATAAGTTTGAGGGTAAAGAATACGTCCTCAACCTTATCGATACCCCCGGTCATGTTGACTTTTCGTATGAGGTTTCGCGTTCCATTGCAGCTTGCGAAGGCGCGTTATTGATTGTAGACGCAGCGCAAGGAATTCAGGCGCAAACCATTTCCAACCTATACCTCGCCCTGGAGCACAATCTTGAAATCATTCCCGTGTTGAATAAAATTGATTTGCCGGCCGCGATGCCCGAGGATGTGACTGATCAAATCGTTGAGTTGATTGGGTGCGATCGGGGTATTGTAATAAGAGCAAGCGCCAAAGAAGGAAAAGGTATTGAGGAGATTTTAGGTGCAGTGATCAAACGCGTCCCCCCACCAAAGGGAGACCCCAAGGCGCCTCTCCAAGCCATGATCTTTGACCTTGTGTTCAATTCTTTTCGAGGTATTGAAGTGTATTTCCGTGTATTCAATGGCACGATGCGAAAGAATGATCAGCTGATGTTTGTCAATGCAGGGAAAGAGTATGGTGCAGACGAAATAGGTGTGCTAAAGTTAGATAAGCATCCTCGTCAGGAAATAGGGGCTGGCAATGTAGGTTATCTTATTTCAGGCATCAAAGTAGCAAAGGAAGTTAAGGTAGGAGATACCATTACGCTAGTCTCCAATCCGGGAGAGCCGCTGAAAGGATATGAGGATGTAAAACCCATGGTCTTTGCTGGAATCTATCCTGTAGACACCATCGAATTTGAAGAGCTTCGCTCGTCCATGGAGAAACTGCAACTTAATGATGCCTCACTGGTATGGGAACCCGAAACTTCTGCAGCGCTGGGCTTTGGATTTCGTTGTGGGTTTTTAGGCATGCTCCACATGGAAATCATTCAGGAAAGATTGGAGCGCGAGTTTGATATGACGGTAATTACAACGGTACCCTCCGTCCAGTTCAAAGCGCAACTTACCAATGGCAAAGTAATTGAGATTAATGCGCCATCAGAAATGCCTGATCCAACGACCATGGATTTCATAGAGGAGCCTTACATTTCAGCACAGATCATCAGCAAGTCCGAATACATTGGGGCTATTATTGGCCTTTGTATGGACAAGCGGGGAATTATTAAAAACCAGGTTTATCTGACTTCGGATCGTGTAGAGCTTTCGTTTGAGATGCCGCTTTCTGAAATTGTTTTTGATTTTTATGATAAGCTAAAGTCTATTTCACGCGGTTACGCGTCACTTGATTACCATCTTATTGGCTTCCGCGAAAGCGATATGGTCAAATTGGACGTTATGTTGAATGGCGACAAGGTGGATGCGCTCTCAGCCATTGTACATCGTGCAAAGGCACAGGAGTGGGGGAGAAAGCTGTGCGAAAAACTAAAGGAACTGATTCCGCGGCAGATGTTTGAGATTGCTATTCAGGCTGCCATCGGGCAAAAGATTGTAGCACGGGAAAACATCAGCGCCATTCGCAAGAATGTGATCGCCAAGTGTTACGGAGGTGATATTTCGCGTAAGCGCAAACTGTTGGAGAAACAAAAGAAAGGAAAGAAGCGGATGCGGCAGGTAGGAAATGTGGAGATTCCACAGGAGGCGTTTATGGCAGTGCTTAAAATTGATTAATTAAAGAGTCGGGGGAAACATGGAAGTAGCAACAACCTATACGATCATAGATGGGCGCAAGGTTTCAGCAGAAATTAAGCAGGAGATTTTGCAGAAAGTAGCCGGGCGCAAAGCTCAGAACAAAAAAATTCCTCACCTCGCCATTATTTTAATTGGCGATGATGGAGCAAGTCAGACTTACGTAGACCACAAAGTAAAAGCGTGCAAGGAAGTAGGATTTCATTACACGATGATGCGCTTTGCTGATACCATCAGTGAAGAGAAACTGATGAAACACATCGATCATGTCAATAAAGATGAAGATGTAGATGGATTTATTGTGCAACTACCCTTACCGCCTCACATTACGGTGGAGAAGATTACCGAGAAGATTCGCTCTGATAAGGATGTAGATGGATTTACCAATCATAATTTTGGAAGTATAATTTCAAAGAATCCATTACTGTTGCCCGCCACACCATATGGTGTAATGGAATTGCTAAGGAGATACGATATCAAGACGGAAGGAAAGAATTGTGTAATCGTTGGCGCCAGCCGGATTGCCGGGGCACCATTAAGTATGATGTTGGTGGAGCAAGGCAGAGCTACTGTTACATTATGTCATAAGTATACTGTCAACTTAAAGAGTTTTACGTCTCAGGCAGATATTCTGGTTGTTGCCGTTGGCAAGCCAGGCCTCATCACAGCCGATATGGTAAAAGAAGGAGCGGTGGTTATAGATATTGGTACTACCCGTGTGGAAGGTCCTGAATATGCTAAAGGCTTCGCACTAAAGGGAGATGTGGATTTCAAATCGGTAGCACCTAAATGTTCTTTCATCACTCCTGTACCCGGAGGCGTTGGTCCTATGACCATCGCATCACTTTTGCTGAACACATTAAAGGCGACAGAAAACAGGAACCCCTAGGTTGAGCTCACTAAACTTCAAACTGAATGGTAGAGGTTAAAGAGAAAATTTCAACACTAAGCCTTCCGTTAATGGAAGACTTTTATACCATTCAGGGAGAAGGAGCTTATCAAGGTCATGCTGCTTACTTTATCAGGTTAGGTGGATGTGAGGTGCGCTGCGTGTGGTGTGATGTGAAAGATTCCTGGGATGTTAATGCGCATGAAAAAATAAATGTGACCGACATGGCATTGCGTGCAAAAGCAAGCGGAGCCAGAATGGTGGTGGTAACGGGAGGAGAACCTACCATGCACAATCTTTCTGAACTTACCACAGAGCTTAAGGCGCAAGGATTAAAGACCCACATTGAATCTGCTGGAGCCTACCCATTGACAGGCGAGTGGGACTGGGTTTGTTTTTCCCCTAAGAAATTTAAAGCACCAGACCCTTCATTTGCTGTTCATGCTAATGAACTTAAAGTAGTCATCTTCCATAAGAAGGATTTTGAGTGGGCGATCGAACATGCAGATAAAGTGACACCCGAATGCGAACTCTATCTTCAACCCGAATGGTCAAGGGAAAAAGAAATGCTTCCGCTGATCATTGACTTTGTCAAAGCAAATCCTCGGTGGAGAATTTCTCTTCAGGTTCATAAATACATGAATATCCCATAAGGCATGGCGAAGTTGCTGCTTCATAAGCTCAAAAATGTAAAATCATCGCAAGGGATCCCTCTGAATGGAAGGATGTGCTCACAGGTAGTTTTGCTTTTTATGATTCTTACTCTGCCCGCCTTCAGCCAAACTCAATACAGCACAAAGAACAAAAAGGCTCTTGAGTTATATTTTGAAGCCGATAATTTCAGGGTGCGAGGCGACTATGATCGGGCTATTGGTTTCCTAAAAGACGCTATCGCTAAAGACAAAAATTTTGAGGAGGCTTATTTTCGGTTGGGTATTACTTATAAAAACAAAGAAGACTTAAAATCAGCGACTGAGAATTTTGAAAAGGGCCTTGCACTTGCCAAGGACATCAAAAAGCAAAATGGCTATCGCTTTGAACTAGGTGACAATTTCCTTCGAATGGGAAATTACACACAAGCATTGGATCAACTCAACCAATTTTTGCTTACCGAAAAACAAAACGGAATTAAAATAGATCAGGCCAAGGTGTGGAAACAACATGCGGAATACGGTGGTACTCATCAGAATGAAAAACTATCGTATGCCCCGAAGGCACTCCCCGATACAGTGAATTGTTTTCCAATGCAATATTTTCCGGTTCTCACAGCCGATAATCAGCAGATCATTTTCACCAAACGCTACGGCCGTGGCCATGATGATGACGAAGACCTCGTTATCTCTGTGAAAAACAAAGCGGGACAATGGACGCCCCCTGTTTCAATTTCTGAAAAAATTAATTCAACAGCCCGGGAGGGTGCCTGCACTATTTCTGCAGATGGCCGGTATCTTATTTTTACCCTATGCGGAGCCAAGACCTACGGGCGCTGTGATCTTTTCGAAAGCAGGAAAGTGGGCGATGGCTGGAGTACCCCTGTTAACCTTGGCCCGTTGGTCAACGGATCTTCGTGGGATGTTCAACCTTCACTCTCAGCCGATGGACAAGAACTTTACTTTGTCTCAGATCGAAAGGGGGGAATTGGAGGAAGTGATATTTGGTATTCGCGGAAGGACTCCGTTGGGCGTTGGAAAAAAGCACAGAACCTTGGCAGTGCCGTCAATACTAAGTATGATGAGTTATCTCCCTTCATTCACGTTAACAACAGAAATCTCTATTTCTCCTCCAATGCTCACCCCGGCTTTGGCGGCCTTGATATTTTTGTGACGGAGAAGAAAGAGAAGTCCTGGACAATTCCTCAGAATATGGGAAGTCCTCTTAACAACCACGAAGATCAATTTGCCTTCTATGTAACCAGCGATGGCAAGCGGGCCTACTACTCAAAAGACGAAGCAGAGAAGAAGAATTTCACAAAAATATTTTCTACCGTACTACCTGCTCAGGTTCAGGTGCAGTACTCGAGCAGTGTGGTAAAAGGAAAAGTAAGAGATAAGGAAAACGGACAACCGTTAAACGCCAAGGTAGAATTGTATGATATTCAAAAGGATGAACGCGTGTCCATGGTACAATCCGATTCCGTCTCCGGTGAATATACCATTGTGCTTACCAAAGGTGCCGAGTATGCCTTGTACGTTTCGAAGCCGGACTATCTTTTTCAAAGCCTGGCGTTCAATTATACGTCTGGAGATCATACAAAACCCGTGGAGATCAATATTGACTTACAGAAAGTAAAGACAAATGCAGTTATCATACTTAATAACATTTTCTTTGAAGTGAATAAGTATGAACTAAAAGAAAAATCAACCACAGAACTGGAAGAGGTGATCAGGTTCCTGACATTGAATCCTGCATTGCAAGTTGAAATTGGAGGTCATACAGATAACTCAGGCGCAGCAGACTATAACCTTAAGTTATCAGAGCAGCGGGCGCAGTCTGTCGCAAATTATTTAATACAAAACGGAATCGATTCGAAGCGGATTTCTCAAAAAGGCTATGGAGCACAAAATCCTGTCAAGCCAAATGACACGGAGACCAACCGTCAGGCCAACCGAAGGATTGAATTCAAGATCATACAATAGCCTTTAGCCTAACCCAAATTTGGGTATTATCCTAAATAAGCTGCCCAGCCGACAATTATTTGTCTGTGGTTTTGATGATGTGGTCTACTCTTTTCTAAATTAGAAGTTATATTAGCTGACATTAGTGTATATAGGGGTGTTAAGTGGGTACTATGAAATTACGTTTACTATTTGTCTTTTTACTGGTGCTGATGACGGTCAGCCAAATGCTCATTGCGCAGGATCGGACTATTTCCGGAACCGTGATTTCTCAGGAGGATGGTACAGGGCTCCCCGGTGTCAATGTCATTGTCAAGGGCACCAATCAGGGTACGGTTACCGATGTAGAAGGAGCCTTTAAAATTTCACTCAATACGAACGATGCTATTTTAGTGTTTTCATTCATTGGCTATGTTACAGAAGAGATCGGAACGAATTCACGCTCTGTAATTGACGTGCAAATGAAACAAGACCTCAAGCAATTACAGGAGGTGGTAGTTACCGGTTACCGCGAAGAAAACAGAAGAGCACTCCCTGGCTCGATTGCTATAGTGAAGTCAGATAAAATCCAGAATATTCCTATTGCCTCATTCGATCAGGTTCTGCAAGGGCGTGTGCCGGGCATGCTGGTGTTGGGTGGTTCAGGTCAGCCCGGTGCGGCAGCCTCTGTCGTCATTAGAGGTATCAAGTCACTAAGCGGCTCCAACGGACCACTTTACGTAATCGATGGAGTGCCAGTTGCTGCGGGCGTTTTTAATACGCTTAATACAAATGACTTTGAAAGCATAGCTGTTTTGAAGGACGCTTCTTCTGCTGCCATCTATGGATCAAGAGGTGCCAACGGAGTTATTTTAATTACAACAAAGAGAGGTAAGGATGGAGATACCCAGATTAACTATGGATTTCAGTATGGCATATCACAAGCTCCAACAAATAAATTGGAGGTAATGAACTCTAAAGAAAAAATCGACTTTGAATTACAAACCGGAGGATCACCATTGGCGACTTATACAAGCGAAAAATTAAACCGATTAAGAAAGATTGATACAAACTGGGAAGACGTGTTATTCCAAAGCGCGGCAACTCAGTCTCATGATTTGAGTATTCAGGGAGGCACAGCAAAAACGCAATTCTTTATTTCTGGCAATTACTTTGACCAGCAAGGAACAGTGAAGGAAACCGGACTGAAGCGCTACACCGCAAAAATCAATCTGACCAGCGATATGTCAAATTTTAAGTATGGAATGAATTCAAGTTTTGGTTATTCAGAAAATCAGACCACACTGGAGGGAAATGCTTATATAGGTTCACCACTGAATGCTGTACGTTGGAGCAATCCTTACGAAAAACCCTACGATTCGATTGGTGGCTATACTAAGATTCGATCTGGCCAGCCGAATGCACTTCAGGAATTGGAACAAAACCGTAGAAAATTTTTCGATGTAAAGGGCGTAATGAATATGTTTGGTGAGTATGCATTACCCTTTGTAAAAGGACTTGCGGTAAAGACTTCCTGGGGAGTGGATTATACGCAACGGGAGACTGATAATTATTATGATAAAGCCACGTATACTGGAATCCAAACTCCGGGTCAATCGGGTAGCGTGACGCGTGGATCATCTTTATCAGCCAATTTTATAGGAACAAACTCCATTAGTTATAAAACAGTCATTAATAATGACCATGAGGTATTCGCTTCACTCTATCATGAAATTGTAAGTAATAAATCCAAAGGCTTTAGCTATACAGGATATGGAATTAGCGGAAACCTAAAGAATGACGGGGGAACTACAGTAAGTGCTACTTTTTTGCCGGATATAGGCGGCAGCAGAACAGAATCCGCAATTCAATCCATATTCTCAGAAGTATCTTATGGGTATAAGAATCGTTACAACTTTAAAGGAGGATTAAGGAGAGATGCTTCTTCACGGTTTGGCAAAGACAAGCGATATGCAACTTTCTATTCTGCTGGTGTGAATTGGAGAATAAGTGAGGAGGCTTTCATGCAAAATCTTACTTCCAAAATAACTTTCCTCAAGGCGTATACTAACATTGGAACATCAGGAAACCAAAGTGGCATTGGAGACTTTGGATCGTTATCACTTTTTGATTTGGGATTCAGTTATGATGGAACAGCGGGGGTACGCCAAACCCAACCTGACAATAGCAATCTGGGATGGGAGACGGTTCGATCATTCAATGCGGGTGTTGAATATTCTCTCTTCGCAAATAGAATATCAGGAACGATTGAATACTATATTAACTCAACACTGGATTTGTTATTAGAGGCTCAGCAATCTCGTACGAGTGGTTTCCCCTCCATTACTCAAAATGTTGGAAAAATGCGTAATCGTGGGATTGAGATTGATATTACAGGAGGTATTTATAAGACCAGAAATTTTTTCTGGAATGTTAATGCCAATTTTACTTACAATCGAAATGAGATATTGAAGTTGGTAGAGACTGATCAGATCGTAGGAGGACTCACTATTTCCAAGGTTGGATTGCCTGCGCGTACCAATTACCTGGTAGAGTATCTAGGAGTAAACCCTGCTAATGGTGACGCATTGTATAGAACGAAGGATGGTGGGATTACCAACCAGTTTTCAACCGATGATCTCAAACCATTTGGTTCACGTATCGCACCTCGCTTTGGCGGGTTGACAAACACTTTTAATTACAAAGGGATTGAACTATCCGTTTTTTTCTCTTTTGTGCAGGGCAGCAAGGTATTCAATAATGATCGTACCAATGTGGAGAACCCAACGTTCTATGTCGACAATCTTTCAAAGGATCTGTTGAATGCCTGGAAGAAGCCAGGAGATATTACCAATATACCCAGGATTCAAACCACATCAGGGTTGACCACCAATGCTTTTCAGGCACAGACCACTCGTTATTTAGAAGATGGATCATTTTTACGACTGAGAAATGTTTCGCTTTCTTATAACCTTCCTCCCGAGTGGTTATCGAAAGCGAAATTGAGAAGTGTTCGGGTGTTTGCTTTGGGCCAAAATCTTTGGACGCTTTCAAAATTTCGTGGCTGGGATCCTGAGTTTGCAGGAGGGCAGTTAACCGGAGCGCAGTATCCTGCGCTGCGTACCGTGACAGCTGGAGTAAATGTGGGGTTTTAATGTGATGACGATGTTCAAACCAATTTTAAAATATAGTACAGCTTTAGTTTTCTTCTTGTCGGTTTCTTGTAGCGATTTCACGGACATTGAACCTACGCATTCACTGACAGATAACAATGCGTTCTTGTCTATAGATGACATTGAATTGCACCTAACCGGAATTTATTCTGCCTTTCAGTCGGGAGGGCACTACGGCCGTGCTTTTAGTATGTTGCCAGATATGATGACTGATAACCTTGCCGAGAGTGTCGAGTCTCTTGGAACCTATCGCAACGTAGTAGACTGGTTATATGTTGCCAATGATGGAACGATCTCTGGAGTTTGGGCAACACCCTATAGTACCATTAACGATTGCAACATTTTATTGAAGAATGTGGATAGGTTTAAGGAGACAAGAGCAGGACAGAAAAATCGCTTAAAAGGACAGGCACTCGCCATTCGGGCACTGGCTCACTTTGATGTGCTTCGTTATTTTGGTCAGGATTATGAAAGAAACTCAAACCTTCTTGGTGTTCCGATAAAATTGGAATCTAATCTTGATAAGCCTGTAAGAAATACGGTGAAGGAAGTGTATGACCAAGTTTATGCAGATTTAGCGCAGGCAAAAAGCCTTCTTGGCAACATTGATGTAGCGATTAATACAGCGGTGAAGCGAAGTCGCATTGATGCAATTTGTGTTGATGCAATTCTGGCTAGGGTAGCATTATATGCCAAAGATTATTCCACGGCAATCAGCAGTGCATCTTCTGTCATCAACAGCCAGTTTGATTTAGCTGCAAGAAGCGAATTTGCTTCCATATGGGCCGAAGATGCTATTGCCAATGAGGTGATCTGGAGTATAACCTTTCAGCAAGGCGATGGATATGTTGGTGGTGATGTTTTTTTTGCTGTGAACAACAGGGTATCCTTTAAGCCATCATTGACATTACTGCCTTCGTATAATGCCACTACAGATATTCGATACACCAGTTACTTTTCCAACAATACTTCAATTCGCCCGGGCGAATTAATTGTTTCCAAATATTTGGGAAGAAATGGTTCGACAGACGGTGTAGTCAATTTCAAGGCTTTTCGCGTAGGCGAAATGTATTTAATTAGAGCAGAAGCGCGGGCATTGTCGGGTCTGGAGCCGGCAGCCATGGCCGATTTAAATGCCTTGCGTGCTGCAAGAATTTCCGGCTATGTAAACGAAACGCTTACCGGGGCAGCATTGCTTGGCGCCATTAATGTTGAGCGAAGAAAAGAACTGTTTCTGGAGGGCCACCGCTGGTTCGACCTGCGAAGAGTTGGGGAGGGAATAAATCGTGGAGGAGATTGCCAGGCACCATCAACTACTTGTTCGTTATCTGCTTCCAGTTTCCGCTGGGTATGGCCAATCCCTCAGGATGAGATTCTGGCCAATCCATCGATTTCATCACAACAAAATGCGGGATACTAGTATGAGCAGCGCGCACAAAACTCTTTTTATTATTTCGGCCCTGTTGGTGAGTGTATTTGCATGCGATACCGAACCGGAGAAAGTAATATTTTCAGGGCCACAGTTTGTGTTCTTTGAGTCCGAGCCCAATGTCCCGGTGTTAGAAAACGTATCAGCTCCACTAACCATTCCATTAAAGGTCAGTCTTGCACAAAAACAGAATGTCTCGGTAACCTTTGAAGTAATCGGAGAAGGAGCCGTGCCAGATTCAGACTATAAAGTAATTTCAACAAGCCCTCTATTGATCACGGCAGGACTATATTCAACAGATGTTAATATTAAAATACTTAATAACGAAGTACGCCAGAAGGAGAAACGGATTGTTCGGTTGCGAATTACCAGTGTCACTCCTGAGGAATTAAGTGCGCAGGTGACAAAGGAAGTTTTAATTGAAATTCAGGATGATGATTGCGCCAATGATGTGCCGCAGGCGTCTAACTGGATTGGAAACCTTACCATACGCGATGGATCTTCGACCACTTCTGGAAAAGGTACAGCGGGAGCTGGTGGAATTTGTGGCGGATCTATTGTTGTGGACGGCAATTTTTTCGGATCGAACAACCCTGCTTCAAAAATGACAATCAACCTGATTCAGAAAGTGCTGGGAAGCAAAACAGGTATAGCGAATGTGATCAGGTTTAAATTATTTGACGGTAGTGACCGATATGAATACGAGGCATCGGGCACCTATACAGAAACAGGTCGAACCATTACTTTAAATTACACGGTGTATGATACAGTGGATCCGACACTGAATTTCTCGGCAACTCATATAATTACTCCTTGACGATTACAACTTATTCATATCAAGGATAAACGTTTTTGCAATTGTAGTGTTTTCTAGTAGAGTTTTTTTGAAATGATAAGAATTGTGATGAGAAGGATGTTGAAAATCATTTTTTTGAATTTTGCGTTGTTTTCTTTCTTGACCTTTACAGTCCAAGCTCAAAAAGTAGAAAACAAGATAGATCAACTTAGCAAAGAGTTTCAAATTTATCGTGATCTGGCGGATAAACGGGTTAAAGCTTATCAGGAAAAGCATAATACGGCCCGCTTCCGGACCAATAAAAATGGAGTAACATACCTTCTTGAAGATGTCACGGAAAGTGGTATTCCTATATATATCAAAACGTTCAATGATGATGTGGCAACAGATCTTAACGTTAAGCAGTTGAGAACAGGGGGTGGTCTTGGCCTGAATCTCTTAGGTTCTGGGATGAAAGTAGGCCTTTGGGATGGAGGAAGAGTAAGGGGTGACCATGTTGAGCTTACAGGTCGGGTAATTCAACAGGATGGATTTGCAACACTTAATGATCATGCCACGCACGTTGCAGGAACTATCATTGCTTCGGGAGTTAAGGCTCACGCAAGGGGCATGGCCCCCGAGGCTACCTTGCTTGCCCATGAGTTCAGCAATGATATAATTAAAATGGCGGCACTTGCTAAACCAGATCAAACCTCACTACTTTTTTCGAATCACTCCTATGGAAGAATAGGTGGATGGGATGGTGGCGTGTGGAAAGGGGATCCTTCGATAAGCAATAGCGAAGATTACAGTTTTGGCTTTTATGATGGTCCGACAAATCAATGGGATAATCTTGCATTCAATGCACCCTACTACACCATTGTAAAATCTGCAGGGAATGATCGTGGCGAATCGGGCGGAGGACCACAACCTGCTGATGGCCCTTATGATTGTATTACTACAATAGGCAATGCTAAAAATATTATCACGGTTGGAGCGGTCAACAAATTAGTTGGCCCATATGTAAATAGCAGCAGCGTGAGCATGAGCTCGTTTAGCAGTTGGGGCCCAACTGATGATGGCCGCATTAAACCGGATTTGGTGGCACCTGGAGTGGATGTTGAGTCAACTTTTGATGCAACTAATTCATCTTATACTTTTTTCTCCGGCACTTCCATGTCCTCGCCTGCCGTTACCGGATCATTGGTGCTTTTGCAGCAGTTATACAAAAATTTGAATGGAGGTAACGTAATGAGAGCAGCTACCTTAAAGGCTCTCGCCATACATACCGCTCGTGAAGCCGGAGCTAATCCTGGCCCCGATTTTTCTTTTGGTTGGGGCTTGCTGGATGCAGAGGCTGCCGCTAAAGTAATTACGGGTAAGGATGATCAAAATGTTTTTATCACCGAGGCAAGTCTAAGCAATGGGCAAACCTATGAAGTCGATTTGAATCCAAAGGCAGATGAGAAAATCACAGCTACACTGGTATGGACCGATCCTGCTGGAACTCCCGTTGCCGCTTCGCTCAATCCGACTACCAAGATGCTTGTGAATGATTTGGACATGCGGATAGCCGAAGATATTACGGGAGGACTTACCTTCTTTCCGTGGACACTTGATCCCGCCCCATCGAAGCGGGGGTTAGCGGCTGTTCAGACGGGCGATAACTTTCGTGATAATGTTGAAAAGATAGAACTCAATAATCCACTGCCCAGAAAGTATAAACTAAAGATAACCCATAAAGGTGCCTCGTTGGTCAGTGGTCCGCAAAAGTTTTCTCTTATCATTACGTATAACTCAATCGTAGATTCAAAGATTTCCTATTATTGGATTGGAGATGGTGGAGACTGGAATGACGGTGCCCACTGGTCGTTAACAAGTGGCGGTGTGGCGGCCGCGGCTGTTCCGGGGCCTGATAACAGAGTCGTATTTGATGAAAATTCGTTTACCGGAAATGGCGCGACCATAACAATGACCCAGAGTCAGGACTGCTATTCTGTAAGATGGTTTGCCCAAGAAGCAACCAACCTATCAATGAGTGGTCATGAATTAACCGTAAACGAAAGCTTTTTGCTGTTGTCATCTCAAATTACACTTATCACCCCTGGCACTATTAATTTTCTTGGATCGCCAGATACAAATTATCAGGTTGGGTTAAACAACAATTTGTTTAGCAATCTTTCTTTAAAATTTACAGGAAATAACTCCAAATGGAGTGTAACAGGAGACTTCTCTGCCGATAAAATTACGTTGGTCCAGGGGAAGGTAGAATTGACAGGTGGAAAATCAAAAGTAAATACAATCAATAGCTCAGGCGTATTGACAAAAGGTTTGTCTTTACTCGATGCAGAGCTTAGCGGCCTTCAGTCGTTAAGCGTAGACTTAACAAGTGCCACCCTTGAAGCTAAAAACTCTTCGATTAAAGTGGTAACGGCCAGTCCGGTTTACTCACTTAATTTCGGATCAAATGATTATGCTGGATTGATTAATATATCCAGCGGTGAAGTTTTGCTATCGGGTTCGGGAAGCATTGGTAAGGTGGAGGGCAAAGGAATTTTGAAGGTTTCAGGGAATCATTTCTTTAAGAATTTTTCATTGGATGGTGGGTCACAATTGATTTTCGAGTCAGGCTCAATACAGACGTTTACGGATACGCTCAGCCTCAAAGCGCAGAATGGCAATCGCATTACTTTCAAATCAGATGCTGCAAGTATTGCCTCACTTGGCTTTGATAAATATTATAAAATCTGCCTTGATTTTCTTGATATACAAAACATCGATGTTACCGGGCAATCCGTTGTTAATAGCGGGCTTAATAGCACACTGACCAATTCGTCAAACTGGCTAGCCGAAAATTGCTCTTCTATTACTTTCCCTGATTTTACGTTTGCCAATAACTGTATTCAGTCTTCGACTGTGTTTACGAATAAAAGCAATGGACCAATCACCACCTATGCATGGGATTTTGGAGACCCTACCTCTGGAAAAAATACGTCAGCGCTACCTAGCCCGATTCATGAGTTCAACAAGAACGGAATCTATTCCGTAACTATGGAAGTAAGTAATGGTTCTGCTCCCAAAAAGAAAGTCACTAAGACCGTAGAAGTAACGACTGCTAATACATTGCCAGCAAATCATATTGTCATTAATAATGGTAAACTCACAAGTTTCACACCGGCCAGTAAATATTCATGGGTATTGAACGAAGCGCTGATTGAGAAATCGGACACAAGAGCAATCAGTTTTACTGATAAACCTGGAGACTATGCTGTCTTGATCTTTGATCAGCTATGCAATCGCAGGTCAGATCCGTTTGTTATATCAGCCCTGGAGGAGGAGCCGGTTGCTATGGGGAAGGGATTTGAGTTTTATCCAAATCCAGCTGATGATATGTTATTCCTGAGAACCGAACCAGGGATTCAGGTGAAGGCTATTCATCTTATTGATTTAATAGGTCGATCTCATACCGTTGAGATCGCTGAGCATGCAGGCCGATTTGAAATTAATGTGAGCTCAGTGGAACGTGGAATCTACCTGATTCAGGTTTGGTCAGACAGGGGAGTCTTCAAAGAGAAAATTCTCGTTCGATAAGTTTGTCTCGATCTCTTAATAACTCTTTAGCCCCTGGCTTAGGTAATTTTGTACATAATCTAATGTTCCTGCTTCCAACGAATGGAATGGTTTATCATAACCGATGCGTTGGAGTTTACTCATATTGGCTTCGGTAAAGTATTGATACTTGTCACGGATATCGACAGGCGTGTCAATAAATTCAATTTGCTCTTTTTTGCCAAGACCTTTGAATACGGCTTTAGTCAGATCCAGAAAAGTCCTTGCTTTGCCTGATCCAAGATTATAAATTCCTGAATTCTTTCGATGATGCATTAGAAAAGAACAGACTTCAACTACATCTTTGACATAAACGAAATCGCGCATTTGTTCTCCATCTTTAAATTCAGAATTGTGAGACCGAAACAATTTCATTTTCCCGGTCTCATTAATCTGATTGAATGCATGCCAGATCACCGATGCCATTCTGCCTTTGTGATACTCATTGGGGCCGTACACATTGAAGAATTTTAATCCTGCCCAGAAGAATGGTCTTTCTTCCTGTTTTAATGCCCATACATCGAAATCCTGTTTAGATTGACCGTAGGGATTGAGCGGTCTTAGCTGCTTAATTCTGGATTCGTCATCATCATATCCATTTTCCCCCAATCCATAAGTTGCAGCAGACGATGCATATACCAGAGGAATTTGATATTTGATGCACCGTGCCCAAACATCCTTAGAATATTGTGTGTTTAATCTGTCGAACAGCACTGTATCCATCTCAGTAGTGTCGGTTCGTGCGCCAATGTGAAATAGGAATTCCACAAGCTCGTTGTTTTTGTCAAGCCATGACATAAATTGATCGCGGTCCACATATTCCTGAATTTTGGCGTCTTTCAGGTTTCTCTTTTTAGCCGGATTGTCAAATTTGTCAACCGCGATAATGGCATTGAAATTTTCTGAATTGAGTTTTTTCACAAGACAGCTTCCAATAAATCCTGCGGCTCCGGTAACGATGATCATAGCTTGACTGATTTGTTCAATGGCAAAACCCTTTCTTTGAAGGAAAAGTTAGTATTCAGCGATAAAAGTAAACTTTTGAAAATCCTCAGACAAGCTATCTTTGTAGCTTGTTACAAATTGAAGATGATTTACGTCAGTCGGAAAGAACACTTTAATGCAGCTCACAAGTTGTATAATCCATCGTGGTCCAGGGAAAAGAACGAGCAGGTTTTTGGCCCTTGTGCCAACGAAAATTGGCATGGTCATAATTTTGAATTGATTGTAACTGTTAAAGGTACGCCTGATCCGGATACTGGATTTGTGATTGATCTCAAAAAACTAAGCTCCTTAATCAGGAGTGAAGTGGTTGATAAGCTGGATCACAAAAATCTGAATATGGATGTGGATTTTATGAAGGGAAAGTTAGCAAGTTGCGAAAACCTGATTGCAGAGATTTGGAAAATTCTACAACCGGGAGTAGCTAACATCAGTAAATACGGGACACTTCACGGCATTCGACTTTATGAAACACCCCGCAACTATGTGGAATACTTTGGAGAGTAGCTGCCATAACCTTTCGATTCAAAACCTGAAATCGTAAATACATAATGCGTTACTACATTATTGCAGGCGAGCGTTCTGGCGATATGCACGGAAGTAATTTGATGAAGTCTCTTAAGAAGAATGATTCATCAGCTGCTTTTCGTGGCTTTGGTGGCGATTTGATGAAAGATGCCGGTTTAGATCTAGTTGTTCACTTCGAAGAAATGGCATTTATGGGTTTGGTGGCGCTCGTTACCAATGCCATCACTATCTACCAGAAGATAAAATTCTGTAAAGAAGATATTCTTGCGTATAAGCCGGATGTAATCATCTTGATTGACTATGGTGGATTTAATCGGAAGATTGCAAAGTTTGCAAAGAAGCATGGAATAAAAGTATTCTACTATATCCCTCCCAAAGTATGGGCATGGTATACGTCAAGAGCGTGGGAATTAAAGGCTAATGTAGATCGCATGTTTGTGATTTTACCATTTGAAAAAGCTTTTTTTAAAAAATTTGATTTCGAGGTTGACTACGTTGGCAATCCCGTGTTGGATGCTGTCAAGGACTTCAAGCCTGATCTGGAATTTCTGACAAAGCATGAATTGACGACAGATAAGAAGATCATAGCTCTTTTACCAGGTAGTAGAAAGATGGAGTTGAAAAGAATGGTGCCTTTGATGGCTGAAGTAGTAAATGCAAATCCTCAATACCAGTTTGCAGTGGCTGCCCTACGGTCGCTACCGCAGGAATTATATTCTTCATTAGAGAATATTCGTTCTGTTAAGTTTGTTTTTGACGCCACGTATGATTTACTGGCCCACTCCAGTGCCGCTATTGTCACATCAGGTACGGCAACCTTGGAAACAGGATTGTTTAAAGTACCACAAGTAGTCGTGTATAAAGCAGGGCTTGTTGAGCTCGCTCTCATTCGTAGATTGGTTAAAGTGCCTTTTATTTCGCTGATTAACCTGATTGCCGATAAGCTGGTGATTAAAGAATTGATTCAGGAGGAAGCGACACCTCAAAATGTAAATGCAGAAGTAAAAAGAATAATGGAAGATTCGACCTATCGCGATCGCATGCTTACAGAATATGACTCGGTCTATAAAATTCTGGATACAGGGTCGGCTTCAGAGAATGCAGCAAGGTTGATGGTTGGATATTTGAAGACTTATTAAGCTCCCGAAATTAGAAACCCTTAGGCCACCTTCAGTTTGCTGTAATGTGATTTGCTGAATTTCTCTTCAGCATAAGCTCTATTGATAACTAACTTATCACTTGTTTTGTCAGAGGGCATTTCAAACATCGCATCGTTGATGATGGCTTCGCAGATGGAGCGGAGGCCCCTCGCACCCAATTTGAATTCAGCAGCCTTCTCTACAATAAAGTCCAGAGCTCCGTCTTTGAACTCCAACTCAATGCCTTCCATTTCAAACAGTTTTTTGTACTGCTTGGCAAGAGCATTCTTTGGCTCGGTCAATATTTTCTTAAGGGCAGTAGCATCCAGCGGATTGAGAAAAGATAATACCGGTAAGCGACCGATCAATTCAGGAATCAAGCCGAAGCTCTTAAGATCCTGCGCTGAAATGAACTGCAATAAATTATCCTTATCGATGTCCGTAGGATGAAGGCTTTCTGCCGTGGCAGCAAAACCAAGAGGTCTTGTATTTAACCTTCTGCTGATGAAGCGCGACATGCCCTCAAATGCGCCACCACAGATAAATAAAATATTCTCAGTGTTGACCGTAATCATTTTTTGATCAGGATGCTTACGACCTCCCTGAGGGGGAACGTTCACTGATGTGCCTTCCAGAAGTTTCAATAATGCTTGTTGAACACCTTCGCCACTTACATCTCGTGTGATGGAAGGGTTGTCTGATTTGCGCGCTATCTTGTCAATCTCATCGATATAGACAATTCCGCGCTCAGCGGCCTCTGTGTTATAATCAGCGGCTTGCAAGAGACGAGTCAGAATGCTCTCTACATCCTCACCTACATATCCGGCTTCGGTTAATACGGTAGCATCTGCAATACAAAAGGGCACCTGAAGGATTTTGGCAAGGGTACGCGCGAGATACGTCTTTCCCGTTCCTGTCTCACCCACCATAATGATATTCGACTTTTCAATCGTGATATCGGTGTCCACCTTCTTCTGCATGAGGCGTTTGTAGTGATTATAGACCGCTACGGACATGACCTTTTTAGCTTCGTCTTGCCCGATCACGTACTCATCCAGAAATTTCTTTATATCGCGAGGCTTAATGAGTTTGAAATTGGGGAGATTGCCAGCTTCAACTTTATTCTTCTTTTCTTCTGAGAGAATCTGAATAGCTTGCGTTACACACTTGTCACAGATGTGGGCGTGAATACCTGAGATCATCAGATCCACGTCTTTTTTATTCCTTCCGCAAAATGAACAAGTAACTTCCGCCATTTCAATTTGTTGATTTAGTAACCGGGTAATGCGCTGATGGACATGAGTTTGAAACGTAAATATACCAATTAATCAACGCATCATCACATTACCCGATCATCGGATTATTTCTTCCGTTCTAAAACCTCGTCAATGAGGCCATACGCCTTGGCTTCCGCTGCTCGCATCCAATAATCACGATCGGAGTCTTTTTCAATTTTTTCGTACTTCTGACCGCTATGTTTCGCAATGATATTGTACAAATCCTTCTTCACTTCCAGTGTTTGCTTCATGGCAATCTCCATATCTGAGCTTTGACCCTGCATTCCGGAAGAAGGCTGATGGATCATAATTCTTGAATGTGGTAAAGAAGATCTTTTTTTATCCGCGCCTGCCGTCAGCAGCACGGCTCCCATGGAGGCAGCTAAGCCAGTACAAACGGTGGCTACATCAGGATTTATGTATTGCATGGTGTCATAAATACCCAAGCCAGCATAGACTGATCCGCCCGGGCTATTAACATACATGATGATATCTTTCTTCGGATCAGATGACTCAAGGAACAATAACTGGGCAGTAATCAAATTGGCGATCTGATCGTCAATACCCATGCCCAGAAATATAATCCGATCGGAGATGAGGCGCGTAAAAACATCAATGGCTCGAAAATTTCCGGGCCTCTCTTCAATCACATATTGAGTCATGTTTTCAATTTTTTGCGCATAGCTATCAATAGTGCTACCGCTCATGCCCATGTGATGTACTGCATACTTTCTGAATTCGTTGTTGTTGCTCATAATATTATATGGATGCTTGATTTTGTTACTATTTATTTAAGTCGGGAGAATGCTTTGATTTATTGCATTTCTGCTCAATGTTACTAAGAAATCTCAATAAAAAAGCCCTCTCGAAAGGGCTATTTTTAAACGTTTAACAGGTAAATAAGGTTCATCAATGATTGTGTTCCTCGGCTATTTTCTTGAATTCATCCAATGTTACCTTCTTCTCCGCTATCGTAGCTGTTTCTTTTATCGCCTTGAGTATCTTTTCATGACGTAATTGATTGTACAACTTCATGAAATTTTCACCTTTCCCGTCTTGACCAGAGAGATAATTGTCAGCGATAGCATCCATTTTGTCGCCTAATTGTTCAGCTATTGCAGCGCCACCAAACTGTTCAGCAATCATCACTTTGGCTTTGCTTTTCACTTCACCAGGCTCAACTGCAATTTTTAAGTCGTCAGCAATTTTATTTTTAATCAAATCCCACTTTAACGTGTTCTTGTAATCGTTGAATTCTTTCTCAAGCATATCATCAGTAACCTTTCCGCCACTGGTCGCCTTCAGCCAGGCTTTCAGAAACGTTTCGGGCATACTGATCTTTGTATGATCTACAAAATAATGCTGAATTTCATGATCCAATAAATGAGCCGTCTCCCGATTATAATTTTCGGTTATTGTTTCTTTGATTTTATTTTGAAATTCTTCTTCGGTGCTGACAATACTTTTGCCAAAAACTTTGTCAAAGAGTTCTTGATTCACTTCAGCAGGTTCAGTTCTGCTTACGCTTGAAATAGTCAGTGTAAAGTTTCCTTTGATATTCCCTGCTTCTTCGGAAGAAATATTCAAAGCCTTGGCAATGGCTCCCTGGTCTGCGAGAATTTTTTCGATTACAAACTCTACTTTATCGTCTTTTTTGAGGCCGATAAACTTTTTAAGTTCTTTCTTTTCAATTTTAGAAAGTTCGAGATAGCAAGAACGTGATTGTCCATCTGCACCAACGATATCTCCAAATAAATTGTCCGTACCTTCACTAGTCTCCGGAGTAGATATCTTTCCGAAACGCTGCTTTATATCCGTCAAAGTTTCGCTCATGACTTTCTCGTCAACTTCAATCACGTGCGATTTCAATTTCACTTTTGGTGATAGATCATATTGAAAGTCTTCGACCATACCAATCTGAAACTCGAATTCAAAATCCTTTTGGGTATCCCAGTCAATGCCAATTGCTTTTTCCTGATTGGGCAGTGGGTCGCCAAGTATGCGAAGGTTATTCGTCTTAATATAGTCTGAAACTGAGTGAGAGATGAGGTGATTTACTTCTTCAACAAGAATTGACTTGCCATACATTTTTTTAATAACACCGGTAGGAACCTTTCCGGCACGGAACCCTTTGATGCTGGCCTTCCTGGAATATTCCCTTAGTTTCTCTTCCACTTTCGGTTGATAATCGCTTTGTGATAACGTAATCTTAATTAGCCCGTCAGTAGTGTTCTTTTTGTCTAATGTGATGTTCATTGTTGTTGACTTTGTTAAGTAGAAACCCCCAGTTCTGAGGGATAAACCTTAGAACTGAGGGTTGTATTTTGGTGCGGATGAAGGGACTCGAACCCCCACGCCTTACGGCACCAGATCCTAAGTCTGGCGCGGCTGCCAATTACGCCACATCCGCATTTATCAGCTTAGGCTGAAATCCTTCGAAAGAATTGGGCCCATAAAGGCTGTTTTTCCATAAAAGGAGTGCAAATTTATAGATAATTCGTTACGATTGAAGGAGTAGGAGAAAAAGTTGAGATAGTCTACCCGATTTAATTTTTAAAGATTCCCGATCGAACGGTAATTGAAAATAGGAGAGTTCAGATGGTCATTGATGCTGTAGAAGAAAAGAAAGAGATTATAAGCCGGTACCGTAGGCTTTTAAGGAAGGCGAAACCGATTCTTAAGGAGGGGGATGCGCGCTTGATAAAACGTGCATTTACTATTTCTCTTGAGGCGCATAAGGACATGCGAAGAAAATCAGGGGAGCCTTATATTTTTCACCCTCTTACCGTGGCCGAGATATGTGTTGAGGAGATTGGGCTGGGCACGACATCTATTATTGCTGCCTTGCTTCACGATGTGGTCGAAGATACGGACTTTCAACTGACAGACATTGAGCGGATTTTTGGAAAAAAAATTGCCCGCATTGTTGATGGCCTGACAAAAATCAGGGGAGTATTTGAATATGGTACTTCGCAGCAGGCGGAGAATTTCAGAAAAATGCTTTTCACACTCAGTGAAGACGTGAGGGTGATTTTGATTAAGCTGGCAGATCGACTGCATAACATGCGCACGCTCGATAGTATGCCGCGCAACAAGCAACTGAAGGTTTCGTCTGAAACTATTTACCTCTATGCACCGCTTGCCCACCGCCTTGGGTTAAATGCTATCAAGTCCGAGCTTGAAGATTTATACCTGCGATTCACAGACAATGCGGTGTATACTGAGATTGCCAATAAGATTGACGAAACAAAGGCTTCACGTACCAAATTCATCAAACAGTTTGTTCAGCCTATAAAAGACGAGCTTGACAAACTAAAAATTGATTATGAAATAAAAAGCCGCCCTAAGTCGATGTTTTCCATCTGGAATAAAATGCGAAAGCAAGGAATTCCATTTGAAGAAGTATACGACTTGTTTGCCGTTCGCTTCATCTTGGATGCTCCGCTTGAACAAGAAAAATCCTATTGCTGGCAGGTATACTCCATCGTTACCGATTATTACACGCCTAATCCTGATCGTCTAAGAGATTGGATTAGTACACCACGTACCAATGGTTACGAATCCCTTCACACCACCGTGATGGCTAAAAATGGTCAATGGGTTGAAGTTCAAATTCGGACGCAGCGCATGGATGAAATTGCTGAGAAAGGATATGCAGCTCATTGGAAGTATAAGGATACCGCAGCCAATCATGAATCTAATCTGGAGAAATGGCTTGTGCGCGTTCGCGAGCTTTTGGAAAGACAGGATCTTACTGCTTTGGAGTTCGTTGATGACTTCCGTGGCAATCTCTTCAGTGAAGAAGTATTTGTATTTACGCCAAGGGGCGAACTGAAAACATTACCAGTCGGTTCAACGGCACTTGATTTTGCATTTGACATTCATACCGATATTGGTGCCAAGTGCATCGGAGCCAAAGTGAATCAAAAACTTGTCCCGATAAATAATGTTCTCAAGAATGGAGATCAAATTGAGATACTTACTTCCGCCAAACAAAAACCCAACGAAGATTGGCTGAGATTTGTAGTAAGCCCGAAGGCAAAAGCAAAGATCAAGGAACTCCTCAAAGAGGACAAAAAACATATTGCTGAAGATGGTAAAGAGACTCTTTTGCGAAAACTCAAGCATCTCAAAATTGAACCCAGCAGTCAGGTTTATGAACAGCTCCTGAGCTACTTCAACGTGACTTCCAAACTTGATTTGCATTTCAAGTTCGGGAAAGGATTAATTACACCCAATGATTTAAAGCGCTTCGCAGAATTCAAGCCAACATCTCCGGCAAAGCCAAAAATTAATCATCCCGATACCAAAGCCGTTGAGCAAGAGATAAGAACGAAAGGGAGGTATGACGATATTTTATTGATCGGGGAGGATATGGATGTGGTGGAATACAAACTGGCCAAGTGCTGTACTCCAATTCCTGGTGACGAAGTATTTGGATTTGTTACGGTTAGTGAGGGGATTAAAATTCACCGGACAAACTGCCCCAATGCAACAGAATTATTAGCCAATCATGGGAATAGAGTAATTAAAGCTAAATGGACATCACAACACGAAGTTGCTTTTCTTACAGGATTGAAGATTGTTGGCACTGATCGTGTAGGATTAATAAATGACGTCTCAAAGATTATCTCCGAAGAATTGAAGGTAAACATGAGCTCGCTGTCTTTTAATAGTGAGCATGGCATATTCAATGGTGAAATCATGCTTTATGTTAACGACACACGCCATCTGGATTTACTGATTGGAAAGCTTGAAAAGGTGGAGGGCGTGGTGAAGGTAGCACGGTTCGATTCTGCTACAATTAATCGAAACAACGTGTAGCGGTCAATGGAACAATAAAAAATCAAAATCATGAATTTTTAAGCCTCTATTTTGCACATTTGCATCGCAGTCGATAGGGCTCGAGTAAAGTAAACTATGCCATTAAATCCTAAACTTTTTGAGGAAGTAAGAACAATCTTCACCGCATATCTTGAGAATAAGGCGCTGCGCAAGACCCCCGAGCGGTATGCTATTTTAGAAGAAATTTACTCACTGGGCGGCCATTTTGATGTAGAGTCACTTTACATCAGCATGAAAAACAAAAATTACAGGGTAAGCCGTGCCACAGTTTACAATACCTTAGATCTGCTGGTAGAGTGTGACCTGGTTAGTAAACATCAGTTTGGAAAGAACCTGGCACAATATGAAAAATCATATGGCTATAAGCAGCATGATCATTTGATTTGCACAGAGTGTCATAAAGTAGTTGAATTTTGTGATCCGCGAATTCAAAACATTCAAAATACAGTGGAGGAATTGATGCAATTTAATGTCATGCATCATTCATTGATTTTGTATGCATCGTGTACAAAAAAAACATGTGAAAATAGAAAACTATGAACTTTGCACAGGAAATTAAAGCCAATACGCTTATCCTGCGAATAGCAGGAGATCTTATCGGAGAAGATAACGGTACGCAGTTGGTAGGAGCTGTTAACGATGCGATGAGTCACAAGGTACTTACGTGCATCATCGACATCTCTGAACTGCGTTATATCAACAGTAGTGGAATAGGAGTATTGATCACAATTTTGACAAAATTTAGAAACAAGGGAGGAGAGGTTTATCTGATGAAACCATCGGATAGTGTAAAAAAACTGTTGGTCATCACGAAGCTCAATGCAATCTTCCAAATCATTCAGTCGGAAGACCAGGTAAGTCAATTAAAATAGCGAGATTATAATTCAATGAGTAAGGTAGATGTATTGCTTGGCCTTCAATGGGGCGATGAAGGAAAAGGAAAGATAGTAGACGTGCTTGCACCTAAGTATGATGTAGTGGCACGCTTTCAAGGCGGCCCCAATGCCGGGCACACACTAGAGTTTGATGGAATAAAACATGTCCTCCATCAGATTCCCTCGGGGATATTTAGAAAAAAAACAAGAAATGTAATAGGCAACGGGGTAGTTCTGGATCCAATTGTTTTCAAGACAGAAATAGAAAAGCTTCAGAAGTATGATTTAGATGTCAAGTCAAACCTTTTCATTTCAAAAAAGGCCACACTCATCATCCCTACACATAGATTGCTTGATCAGGCATACGAGAAGGCTAAGGGCGCGAATAAAATAGGTTCAACATTAAAAGGCATTGGACCATCGTATCAGGATAAGATTGGAAGGCAAGGCCTGAGGGTAGGAGATATACTTTCAGCTGGCTTTCACGAAAAATTTATGAAACTGGCAGAACTTCATTTTGAAATTCTGAAGAATCATGAGTTCACTTTTGAATGGAAAGATCTCGAGGCACAATTTCTGGATGCTGTTTCATTTCTTAAGGAGTTTAAATTGATTGACAGCGAATACTTTTTAAATCAAGAATTAAAAGCAGGCTCAACAATTCTGGCTGAAGGAGCACAGGGTTCTTTATTGGATATTGATTTTGGTAGCTATCCATTTGTTACAAGTTCAACAACGGTAACGGCCGGTGCATGCACAGGATTAGGAGTTGCTCCATCACACATCGGAGAGGTTTATGGAATATTTAAAGCTTACAGCACCAGAGTTGGTAGCGGCCCCTTTCCAACTGAACTATTAGATGAAGATGGTGAGAAGATGCGGAAGCAAGGGAATGAATTTGGGTCAACCACCGGCCGACCTCGCAGGTGCGGATGGATTGATTTACCGGCACTAAAGTATTCTATAATGATCAACGGAGTCACTCAACTTCTGATGATGAAGGCAGATGTGCTGAATGTTTTTTCAACAATCAAAATTTGCACAAAGTACCAATTGGCAAATGGCGAAATCACTGAATTTTTACCATACGAACTGGTAAATGATAAAATAACACCTGTTTATACAGAAATTAAAGGCTGGAGCGTACCCCTGTCGGGCGGGTCAGAAAAAAATATTCCTGTTGAACTTTCCACGTATATCTCCTTTCTGGAGAGAGAGTTAAAGGTTCCTATAACATTAGTTTCAACCGGGCCAGATAGAGTCCAAACCATCCATAGGCGTTAAATTCCAATAAATTTTTCGGCAGGGCTTGCATACTCCATTGTGAGCAGATACCTTTGCACTCCCAAATCGGGTTATGGGTTTGGGGTCTCAACGGAGACTGGGGGAATGGAGGCGCAGGAGTCTTCACAAGAATCAGGGAAGGAGTCATTTTTTAGGAGATGATTTTGGTAACTGAATACGTTCTTTGAATAGATGGAAATTGATAGCGGACCCGTCCCGATGGCTAGCCTGTCGG